>Ga0335077_10009357_pt1 | contig 12158 bp, 8 predicted proteins | sample Lox_Sample_31_FD_207151 | JGI IMG/M metagenome (GOLD analysis project Ga0335077, IMG submission 207151) | Soil microbial communities from Loxahatchee National Wildlife Refuge, Florida, United States - Lox_Sample_3.1 | ecosystem: Environmental > Terrestrial > Soil > Wetlands | place: USA: Florida...
TGCGTCGGCACCCCCGAGGGCGATTCGGGCCACGCGGACCTCGGCTTCGTCCGCGGGGCGGCCGACGCGCTGGCCCCGTACCTGACCTCGGAGTGCCTGATCGTGGGCAAGTCGACCGTCCCGGTGGGGACGGCGCGGCAGGTGATGAACCGGGTCCGGGCGATCGCTCCGGCCGGCCAGCAGGTCGACCTGGCCTGGAATCCGGAGTTCCTGAGGGAGGGGTTCGCGGTACAGGACAGCCTGACCCCGGACCGGATCGTGCTCGGGGTCACGTCCGGCCGCGCCGAGGCACTGCTCCGCGAGGTGTACGCGACGCCGCTGGCGGCCGGCGTCCCGCTGCTCATGATGGATCTGGAGACCGCCGAATTGGTCAAGGTGGCGGCAAACGCGTTCCTGGCCACCAAGATCTCGTTCATCAACGCCATGGCCGAGGTCTGCGAAGAGGCGGGCGCCGACGTGATGCCGCTCGCCGAGGCGCTCGGGTACGACGCGCGGATCGGCCGGCGGTTCCTGTCGCCCGGCCTCGGCTTCGGCGGCGGCTGCCTGCCCAAGGACGTCCGCGCGTTCCGGGCCACCGCGTCGGCTCTGGGCGTCGATTCGGTCGTCAGCCTGCTGAGCAGCGTCGACGCCATCAACCAGGGACGGCGGGACCGGGTCGTCGCGCTGGCCCGCCAGGCCGTGGGCGGCAGGCTGGACGGCCAGCGGGTGGCCGTGCTCGGCGTGGCGTTCAAGCCCAACAGCGACGACGTCCGCGACTCACCCAGCCTGGCGGTCTGCGAGCGGCTGATGGCCGAGGGGGCGCTGGTGTCCGTCCACGACCCGGTGGCGATGCCCAACGCCGCCCGGAGGCGGCCGGAACTGGTGTACGCGGGGTCGGTGTCGGAGGCGGCCGAGGGCGCCGACCTGGTGCTGCATCTCACCGAGTGGTCGGACTACCGGGCCATCGACCCCGCCGCGCTGGCCCGCGTGGTGGCCCGGCGGGTCATCATCGACGCCCGGTGCTCGCTGGATGCCGGGCTATGGCACGACGCGGGCTGGACCGTGCATGTCCTCGGGCGCTCCTGACCACGTTCCGTTCAGTGAAAGAAGTGCCGGACGCCGGTGAAGTAGAGGCTGACGCCCGCCGCCTGGGCGGCCGTGACGGTCAGGCGGTCCCGGATCGAGCCGCCCGGCTCGGCCACCGCGCGCACCCCGGCCTCGGCGAGGATCTCGAAGCCATCCGGGAACGGGAAATACGCGTCGCTGGCGGCCACCGAGCCCGCGGCCCGGGCCCCGGCCCGCATTACGGCCAGCCGGGCCGAGTCGACCCGGTTGACCTGGCCCATGCCGACGCCGACCGAGGCTCCGGCCGACGCGAGCAAGATGGCGTTGGATTTGACCGAACGGCAGGCCTTCCAGGCGAAGGCCAGATCGGCCAGCTGCGCCGGATCGGCCGCCGGGCCCGCCTTGAGCTCCCAGTTGGCCGGATCATCACCCGGCTCGGCGACCCGGTCGGCGGACTGGAGCAGGATCCCGCCGCTCACCGGGCGGGGTTCCCAAGGGGGGTCTGGGGGGGTGGATCCCCCCCAGAAAGAGGCAGCCGCGGCAGCGCCGGGGGGAGCGCAGCGGAGCAGGCGGACGTTCTTGCTCGCGGACAGGATGTCCAGTGCCTCGTCGTCGAAGCCGGGCGCCACGACCACCTCGGTGAACACCTCGGCGATCTGCCGGGCCAGTTCCGCGGTCACCGGGCCGTTGGCCGCTATGACGCCGCCGAAGGCCGAGGCCGGGTCGCAGGCGTTCGCCTTGGCGTGGGCGTCGGCCAGGTCGGTGCCGATGGCGATGCCGCACGGGTTGGAGTGCTTGATGACGGCCACGCACGGCACGGCGAAGTCGTAGGCGGCGCGGCGGGCGGCGTCCGCGTCCACGTAGTTGTTGTACGACATGGCCTTGCCGTGCAGGAGCTCGGCGGCCGCGATGCCGTCCCCCGGTCCTCTTGGGCCCTCGGGGGCCTCGGGGGCCTCGGGGGCCTTGGGCGCCTTGGGGCCCGGCCGGGTGTACAGCGCCGCCCGCTGGTGCGGGTTCTCGCCGTAACGCAGCACGTCGGCACGCTGCCACAGGGCGCCGGTCACCGCGGGCCAGCCACTGTCGCGGGCGATCTCGTCGGGCGCGTACGCCGCCGCGAACCAGGACGCGACGGCGATGTCGTACCCGGCGGTGCGGGCGAACGCCTCGGCGGCCAGGCCGCGGCGCTGATCCAGGGTGAAACCGCCTTCGGCCAGCGCGGCCTGCACGTCCGCGTACCGGGACGGGTCGATGACTACGGCCACCGAGCCGTGGTTCTTCGCCGCGGCGCGGATCATCGCCGGGCCGCCGATGTCGATCTGCTCTACGCACTCCGCGGGCGAGGCGCCGGAGGCGACCGTGTCCTCGAACGGGTACAGGTTCGATACGAGCAGCTGGAACGGCTCGATGCGCAGGCCGGCCAGCTCCGCCTCGTGCCGGGGGTTCGCGGTGTCCGCGAGCAGCCCGGCGTGCACCCGGGGGTGCAGGGTCTTCACCCGGCCGTCGAGGCACTCGGGGAAGCCGGTGAGCTCCTCGACGGGAGTGACCGGCACCCCGGCCGCGCCGATCCTGGCCGCGGTGCTGCCGGTGGAGATGATCTCGACGCCGGCGGCGTACAGCCCGGACGCGAGCTCCTCCAGGCCGGCCTTGTCGTAGACGCTGATCAGCGCCCGTTTGATCGGGACCCGCCCGATAGGGATCCTGGTCAACTGCCGATCCTCACCTTCCTGCCCTGGACGGACCACCCCTCGCGGACCATCCGGCCGACCGTGCCGACGAGCAGCGCCCGTTCGGTTACCTTGATCCGCTCGTGCAGCGTCTTCTCGTCGTCGTCGTCCGCCACCGGGACCGGCGCCTGGGCGACGATCGGCCCCGAGTCCACTCCTTCGTCCACCACGAGGACGGTGCACCCGGTGACCTTCACCCCGTGGGCCAGCGCCTCGCGCACGGCGCGGGCCCCCGGAAAGGACGGTAGCAGCGCCGGATGGGTGTTCACGCAGCGGCCGCCGAACGCGTCGAGGAACGGCTTGCCGACCAGCTTCATGAACCCGGCCAGCACGATCAGGTCCGGCGCGTACGCCGCGCACGCGCGGGCCAGCGCCGCGTCCCAGTCCTCACGGGCGGGGTAGTCGGCCAGGCGGACGGTGAAGGTGGGGATGCCGGCGTGTTCGGCTCGCGTCAGCGCGTTGATCCGGCTCCGGTCCGCGCCCACCGCGACCACCCGGGCGCCGTAGCCCGCGTCGGCGCAGGCGTCGATCAGGGCCTGCAGATTGGTCCCCTCGCCGGAGACGAGCACCACCAGCCGAGAGGTCACGCAGCCACCCTAAGGCACGGGGACCGGTAGCTCGCCGGACAGGGCAGAATAGAACCCGATGGCCAGATATCAGTCACCGGGCGGGCCCGGGACACAGCCACGAGGGATGCTGCCGGCCCGGCAGTTGCCGCCGCCGGACCCGGCCTTGCGGCAGCAGGCCCTGGCGGGGTTCGCGCTGGGCGTGCTCAGCCTGCTCGGCCTGGCGCTTGGGCTCGGCGACCTGCGCCGCGGCGTGTTCGTGGCCATCCTGACCCTGCTCTTCGGCGTCACGGCGATCTGGCTCGGCGGCGCCGTCAGCCGACGGGCGCGGCGCAGCGGCACGGCCCGGCCCCGCGGGGCGGTGAGCGGGATCGTGCTCGGCGGGTTCGGCCTCGCGCTCAGCCTGCTGTGGCTGCTGGTCCTGGCGGTGTTCTGGCCGCAGCTGAGCACGTATGCCAACTGCATGGCCGCCGCGAACACGGTGGCCGCCCAGCAGGCCTGCCACACTCAGTTCACCAACTCGGTGGGCGGCGAGATCAGCGTCCTGCAGAACGGCCGGTAACTCGCCGTCGGCCTCTTCTTCTTCCCGGCCTTCTTCCTCGCCGGCTTCCTCGCCGGCTTCCTCGCCGGCTTCCTCGCCGGCCCAGGGATTGACGTAGATCCGGTGGCCCCCGGCATCGTCGTACTCATCGATCACGCCGACCAGGATTCCCGGCTCCGCGGCCGGCTCGGAGGGGCGCCCTGATTCCCCGCGGCGGCGGCTTCGCGGAGTGCGGCGGAACATCAGCCAGGTCGCGGCCGCGGCGGTCAGGGCGGCGGTCACACCGATTTCCAGCGTGGCCACCAGGCCGACCTGCCACCCGGACGGGCCCATCGCGGCCAGCCGGCCGTCGCCGAGCGGGCCGCCGGCGAACGCCGCCGCCAGGCCGGCCAGCGCGCCCGTGGCCGCGCCCGCCGCGAAGCCCCACAGCGCCGCCGCCTCGATGACCGGCGTGGGGGTGATCCGGACCGTCACGATCCCCGCGAGCACGCCGGCCAGGTACGGCGTGGCCAGGACGAGTACCGTCAGCCAGGCCGGTTCGGCCGACCGGGCGCCCGCGGGCAGCGCGGCCAGCATGGGGAAGACGGGCAGCGGGCCCAGCGCCGAGCCGGTGGGGGCGACCACGGTACCCGCGCCGACCGCGAACCCGGGCCCGAGCACGTAGGCGACCGCCCAGATGATCGCGTTGGGAGCGTACGCCAGCTGGGCGAGCAGCAGCAGTGCCGCGCCGGCCGGGCCGGGCGCGAGCACGTTGGTGGCCGCCTTGACCTCCGGCAGGTGCACCGCGAGGGACACCCCGGCCAGGACCGCGCCGGCCGCCGTGAGCAGGGCCGAAGCCCCGAGCATGCCCAGGACGATCGACCGGGGCCGGGGTGGCATCAGCCGGGTCAGCCGTGACCAGGGCGCCAGCCCGCGGGCGGCACCGAGCCCGCCCGCCACCACGGCGAGCAGGAACGACGCGATGACCGCCTGCCAGAGCGACGGCGCGGCCTGTGCGGACCGGCTGGCCACGGCCAGGGCCCCGGCCAGCAGGGTGTACGGCAGGGCGAGCGCGACGGCGGTGTAGCCGACGTGCCGCAGCCGGGTGACCGCTCCGGCATGCGCCACCCACCGCCCGGCCAGGGCGAGCAGCGTACCCGGCAGCAGCACCAGCCCCAGCGGGAGCAGGCCGATCCGCCCGGCCCCGCGGACCGTGACGCCGACATGGTGCGCGACCAGCCACAACAGGGCGGCGGTGCGCAGCACGCCGCCGAGGCCGGCGCCGATGCCGACGTGCGGGGCGGTGATCCAGCCGATCGCGGTGAGCGTGGTCAGCACCGCGAGCCCGCTGGCCGCCGCCGCGCACGCGGCGATGCCGCCCGTGACGACCAGCGGCCGCGGCGGCCGACCCTTCGGCCCGGCCCCGCCGCGCTCCGCGGCGCCAGGGGACCGCGGGCCGCCGGGCTCGCGGGCCGACGGCGCTTCGGCGGAAACACTCACAAACCCGATACTCGCAAGCGGCACCGGCCGGCCCAAGCAGGCGCGCCGCCCCCTAGAACAATCCGCGGACCAGCTGGGCGGTCTCGCTCGGGGTCTTGCCCACGCGGACGCCGGCCTTCTCCAGCGCATCCTTCTTGGCCTGGGCGGTGCCCGAGGAACCGGAGATGATCGCGCCGGCGTGGCCCATGGTCTTGCCCTCCGGGGCAGTGAATCCGGCCACGTAGCCGACCACCGGCTTGGTCACGTGCTGCTCGATGTAGGCCCCGGCCCGTTCCTCGGCATCGCCGCCGATCTCGCCGATCATCACGATGACGTCGGTCTCCGGGTCTTCCTGGAAGGCCTGCAGGCAGTCGATGTGCGTGGTCCCGATCACCGGGTCGCCGCCGATTCCGACGGCCGTGGAGAAGCCGATGTCGCGCAGTTCGTACATCATCTGGTAAGTCAGCGTGCCGGACTTGGAGACCAGGCCGATCCGGCCTTCGCTGGTGATGTCGGCGGGGATGATGCCGGCGTTGGACTTGCCCGGCGAGGCGACGCCCGGGCAGTTCGGCCCGACGATCCGGGTGCGGTTCCCCGCGGCGCTCGCGTAGGCCCAGAAATCCGCGGTGTCATGGACGGGGATTCCCTCGGTGATCACGATGCACAGCGGGATGCCCGCGTCGACCGCCTCCATGACCGCCGCCCTGGTGCCGGCCGCGGGCACGAACACCACCGAGACGTCGGCCCCGGTGGCCGCCATCGTGTCCGCAACGGTGCCGAACACCGGCACGTCGGTGCCGTTCAGCTCGACGGTCTGGCCGGCCTTGCGGGGATTGGTGCCGCCGACGATCCTGGTGCCCGCGGCCAGCATGCGCGCGCCGTGCCGGCGGCCCTCCGCGCCGGTGATGCCCTGGATCATGACCCGGCTCTGGCCGGTCAGGAAGATCGCCATCTCATGCCCCCTTCGCGGCGCTCGCCAGTTCAGCGGCCCGCCGGGCCGCGCCGTCCATCGTCCCCACCTGCTCGACCACGGGTATGTCCGCCTCGGACAGGATGCGCCTGCCCTCGGCGGCGTTGTTGCCGTCGAGCCGGACCACGATCGGGCGGTCCACCTGCTCTCCGCGCGATTCCAGCATGCCGATCGCCGACACTATCCCGTTGGCCACCGCGTCGCAGGAGGTGATCCCGCCGAACACGTTGACCAGGACGCAGCGCACGCTCGGGTCGGACAGCACGATCTCCAGGCCGTTCGCCATCACCTCCGCGGAGGCCCCGCCGCCGATGTCGAGGAAGTTCGCGGGCCGTATCCCGCCGAACGCTGCGCCCGCGTAGGCCACCACATCCAGGGTAGACATCACCAGGCCGGCGCCGTTGCCGATGATGCCGACCTCACCGTCGAGCTTGACGTAGTTGAGGTGCTTGGCCTTGGCCCGGGCCTCGATCGGGTCGGTGCTGGCCACGTCCTCGAACCGGGCGTGCTGCTGACGGAAGCCGGCGTTGTCGTCCAGCGTGACCTTGCCGTCGACCGCGAGCACCTGCCCGTCCTCGGTGAGCGCCATGGGATTGACTTCCACCAGCGTGGCGTCCTCGTCGGTGAACATGGCCCACAGCCGCTCGGCCAGCAGCGTCGCCCCTTCGGCCGCCTCGGCCGGGATCCGGCCCGCGGCGATGATGCCGGCCGCCTTGGCGCGGTCCACGCCGGCCAGCGCCGAGACCGGGATCCTGGCCACGGCCTCCGGGCTGCTGTGCGCGACCTCCTCGATCTCCATGCCGCCCTGGACCGAGCAGATGGACAGGAAGGTGCGGTTGGCCCGGTCCAGCAGGAAGGACAGATAGTACTCGGCGGCGATGTCCACCGCCTGGGCGATCAGCACCGAGTCCACGGTGTGGCCCTTGATGTCCATGCCCAGGATCTGGCCGGCCTTGGCGTAAGCCTCGTCGGGGCCGTTGGCCAGTTTCACGCCGCCGGCCTTGCCGCGCCCTCCGGTCTTCACCTGCGCCTTCACCACGACCAGCGGATGGCCTTGGGCGGCGAACTCCGCCGCGACCTCGCGCGCCTCCTCCGCCGTGCGGGCCACCCTGCCCGCCTGCACGGGGACGCCGTACTCGGCGAACAGTTCCTTCGCCTGATACTCGAACAGGTCCACTCTCAGTCTCCACTGTCTCCGCTGCTCACAAGCCTAAGTATCTGGAACACGCGCCGCGACCTCTCGGTGGTCTCCCCGCTGCGCCGTACGGAGCGGTAAGCGGCCACGGTGCCGCCCTCCAGGTCCACCTCGGACCAGCGCAGGGCGCGGGCTTCCTCGGTGCGGATGCCGCCGAGCATACTCATGGCGACGTAGGGCCACAGGCGCTCTCCCTTGGCTGCGTCCAGCACGACCAGAGCCTGCTCCAGGTTGAGTGACCTGGACGGCCGTCCCGGCTTCCCGGCTGGGACGGCAGCCAGATCCGCCACGTTCCGGACCACGAGGTCATTTGTCATCGCGTTCCGGATGGCCTGGATCAGGATCATCCGGGCCAGCCTAACGCTCCTGGCTGAGAAGCGCTTAGCCAGCCTGCCCAGCGCGAAGTCGACGTCCCGTACCTCACCCGCGCGCCTCGTCGCAGCGAACCTCACCGGCGCAGTTCTCGCGGGCAACCTCAACGTGAACGGCATGTACGCGCACACCGCGGCGTTAGTGATCACGTCGATGGCGTTCGAGCAAACCTTGTTCCCCCGGAGAGCGGCACCCGCGCATTGGCAGCCCGAGGCCGAGCTGGCCTTTGAGGGTGTCGTTGACGGATTCGATCAGCTGACGGATGGCCTTGAGCAGCGGCTCGCGGAGGCCGGCGGCCTCATTGTTGCGGGAGGACCGCAGCGGCGTGATGCCGCGGGCGCTGAGCTCGACCCGCTGGTTTTCTTCGAGATTGCGGAAACCGCTGGCCTGGATAGCGGAGCGATGTACGAACACGCAGGCGGTGCCGTCGTCTGGGGCGATGAACCCATAGCCCCTGTCGGCGTTGAACCACTTGACGGTGCCTTGAGGCATTTATCTTCTCCTACCGTGACAGTCTTCGGGATCCTGGTCCTGTGGACACGGGTATCTCCCCGGAACAATCATGTGAGGCCAGGTTTTGGAAGGACGTCGGCGTCACTCGGTCATCGTCTCCGGTCGCTGAACCCTGTGTCCCTAGGGTCGGCCCCCAGGTTTGACCCTGGTCGTAGTCCGGGCGGGGCTGCGGGCGAGCCGATGCGGGTGATGAGGTCTTTGCGGGATCGGATGCCGAGCTCGGCGAAGATGTGCCAGCGCTGGCAGCGTGTCGGCAGCCGCCGCCACTATGTCACGCTCTGTGGCCGGTCACGTCCACCATTTGACGAGCCATATACGCCCGTTCGGCGCGAGGCTAGGCGAGTCGAAGGTCTCATCCGGTCCGCCCAGATCGTTACTCTGTCGCGCTGGTGTCCGCCAGTGTTCGCCGGTTTCGTAGGATGACTTCGGGGATGTTTGCGAGGTACCAGGCGTTAGGGCGAACCTCTGCCAGTTTGCGGCCGGGCGGCCGCCTGTCGGGTTCTGCCTCGCGACGGGGAGGCGAGCGTTGACCTTTTCCGGGCACAAGCTGCCCTCTGCTGCCGCGCCCGCCGGCCGGGGTTTGTTCGTCGGCCGGGCGGCCGAGCTGGCCGTGCTGGAGGCGGCTGCAGCGGCGGCACGCCGCGGCGAGCCCAGGGTGGTGCTGGTAGAGGGTGAGGCTGGTATCGGCAAGTCGAGCCTGCTCGCGCAGTTCGCATCGGGGGTGGCCGATGCGGCGGTGCTGCGGGCTAGCGGCGACGAGGCGGAGCTGCTGTTGCCGTACGGGGTGGCGGCTCAGCTGGTGGCCAGCGCGCGGGGGGCGGGAGGCAGCCCACCGGGATTGCTGACCTCCGATCTGAGCGACGGAGTGGACCCGCTGGCGGTGGGCGCCGATCTGGTGGTGTGGCTGGGCCAGTTCCAGAAGATGGTGCTGGCGGTGATCGATGATCTGCAGTGGGCGGATGGGCCGTCGGCGCGGGCGTTGCTGTTCGCGGTGCGTCGGCTGCAGGCCGATCGGGTGCTGGTGGTGGTGTCGGCCCGCCCCGGGGAGCTCACCCGGCCAGGCGAGGGGTGGCTGCGTTTCCTGGCGGGAGACTACCGGGCGAGCCGGGTCCGGCTGGGTGGCCTAGGGCCGAGGGATGTAGCGGCGCTGGGCCGGGAGCTGGGGGTGGGCGAGCTGCCGCCCCGGGCCGCCGGCCGTCTGCTGGAGGAGACGGGCGGCAACCCGTTGTACTGCCGGGCGGTGCTGGAAGAGGCCGGGGCCGGGGGCCTGGACCGGCTGGGCGGGACGCTGGACGTGCCGCGGTCGCTGGCAGGGGTGGTGCTGGGGCGGGTGGGGGCACTGAGCCCGGCTGCCCGGCAGCTGGTGGCGGCGGCGGCAGTACTGGGCGACCATTGCGAGCTGGCGGCGGCGGCTGCCTTGGCCGACCTGGATGATCCGCTGCCGGCCCTAGGGGAGGCGGCGGGCATCTTGATCGAGGAGCCGGGCGGGGCCGGGATCGGGTTCAGCCATCTGCTGGTGCGGCGGGCAGTGTACGGCGATCTGAGCCCGGCGCGGCGGCGCCGGCTGCACCAGCGGGCGGCGGGCCTGGTCGGCCGGGACGGGGCGCTGGCGCACCGGGTGGCGGCGGCGGTGGGCCCGGACGACGGGCTGGCGGGTGAGCTGGAGACGGCCGGGCGGGAGGCCCGCCGACTGGGCCGGACGGCGCAGGCGGCGGCCTGGCTGGCGCAAGCGGCGACGGTGAGCAGCGAACCGCCGGCAGCGGATCGCCGTCTGCTGGACGCGCTGGAGATCCTGGTCACCTGCGGCGACGTAGCCGGGGCGGAGGTACTGGCTGCCCAGGTGGCCGCGGGCGGGTCGAGCGTGCGGCGGAGCTGGCTGCTGGGCGTGCTGGATTTCCTCGCTGGCCGGGCGGACACGGCCGAGGCCCGACTGCGGGAGGCGTGGCAGACCCACGACCCAGCCAGGGAAACGGCCGTGGGCGCCGCCGCCGCCACCTGGCTGGCGGCGTTGTGCTCGGTCGCAGGCCGGATCCCCGAGGCGATCGAATGGGCCGAGCGCGCGGCGGCGGCCGCCGCCCCGGCCGCCGTTCGCCACTTGGCCCTGGGCATGCTGGCAGTCGCCCTTGTTGCCGATAGGCGGGTACCCGAGGGCCTGGCCCGGCTCGCGTGCCTGCCCGCTGCTCCCGCCGACGTGCTGCGGGAGGACACCGACACGCTCGTGCTGCGGGGCATGGCCAGGGTTCTGGCCGAGGACCTGGCCGGGGGGATCGCCGATCTTTCCACCGCGGCGGCGAGGCTGCGTGCCGGTGTCCCGCTGCGCTACGCCAGCAACTGCCTGGGCTGCCTGGCGGGCGCCGAGTGGCGCATCGGCTCCTGGGACGACGCGGTAGTGCATGCCGAGTTGGCCGTCTCACTCGCCCGCGACGCCGACCGGGTGCTGGACTTCGGCTTCGTGCACAGTGCAGCCGCTGTTGTTCCCGCGCTGCGCGGCGACTGGGAAGTGGCCGACGCGCACGTCCGGATGGCCTCGCAGGCCGGCCAGGTTTCCGGCGCTTCGGAGGCGATCGCCGCGGCCGCCACCGCCCGGGCGTGGCTGGCCATGGCCCGGGGTGATCTGGAAGGTGTCGTCGCCGCCGCCGCGGCTGTGCGCGCTGCGGGGAGGGCGAAGTTCGTGGGGCGCATAGGTGTCCAGGGTCGCTACGACTGGCGAATCCTCGAGATCGATGCCCTCATGGGCCTGGGCCGGCCCGGCCAGGCCGAAACGGCGCTGGCTGAGCTGGAGGCGTTCCTGTCGCCGGCGGGCCAGGCGTCGGCTCTGGTAGCCGCCGCCCGGCTGCGCGGCGATCTGGCCGCCGCGGCCGGGCGCCAGGCCGCCGCCGCCACGGCGTTCGAGACCGCCTGGCGTCGCGCCGAGGGCCTGCGGGTGCCGCTGGCGCTGGCCCAGCTGGAGATCTCCGACGGCCGCCGGCTACGCGCCGCCGACCAACGGGAGCAGGCTGTCGCCCGGCTGCGGTCCGCCCGGCAGCGCCTGACCATGCTGGGCGCTCGGCCCTTCGTGCAGGCCTGCGACCGGGAGCTCGCCGCCGCCGATGCGCCTGAAGGACCGCAAACTCCACCCACCCTGCCCGGTCTTACCCCGGCCGAGCAGGCAGTGGCCCGCCTGGTCGCCACCGGCCGCACCAACCGCCAAGCGGCGGGCGAGTTGTATGTCAGCGTCAAGACCATCGAGTACCACCTCGGGAACATCTTCGCCAAGCTGGGCATCCGGTCCCGCAAAGATCTCATCACCCGCACCGGCGCCGCCCAGCTCCGCCTGGACCACAACTAGGGTCAAGCCTGGGGGCCGACCCTAGGGACACGGCCTCAGCAGGCGGGTGACGATGACCGAGTGACCCTGGCATCACCGGAAACTGGCCTCGAGGCCCCGCCGGAGTGGCCTGCAAGGTCGGGTGCCACCCCGCTTGTTCTACCGCCAACTGCAGGATTCGTTCCGGGAGATGCACGTGTCTGATCAGGACGGTTTCGATTACGTTGTCGTCGGCGGCGGGAGTGCGGGGTGTGTGCTGGCGGCCCGGCTGAGTGAGGACCCGGCGGTGTCGGTGCTGCTGCTGGAGGCGGGCCCGCCGGCCGATGCGGACGAGGTCGCCATCCCGGCCGCGTTCTCCGGCTTGTTCAAGACCCGCTGGGACTGGAATTACACGACGGCCGGGCAGAAGCATCTGGCCGGCCGGCGGCTGTACTGGCCGCGGATGAGGGCCCTCGGCGGCTGCTCGGC
>Ga0335077_10009359_pt1 | contig 12157 bp, 9 predicted proteins | sample Lox_Sample_31_FD_207151 | JGI IMG/M metagenome (GOLD analysis project Ga0335077, IMG submission 207151) | Soil microbial communities from Loxahatchee National Wildlife Refuge, Florida, United States - Lox_Sample_3.1 | ecosystem: Environmental > Terrestrial > Soil > Wetlands | place: USA: Florida...
TGACCGCGTCGGAAATGTTCGGCGTGCCGGTGAAAGATATGCCCAGTGAAGTTCGCCGGCGCGCCAAGGCGATCAATTTCGGCATTATCTACGGCATCTCGGCCTTCGGTCTCGCCGCGCAGCTCGGTATCGACAAGAACGAAGCCGGCGCCTACATCAAGAAATATTTCGAGCGCTTCCCCGGCATCCGCGACTACATGGACGAGACGCGCGAATTCTGCCGCGCCAACGGCTATGTGCTCACTTTATTCGGCCGCAAGTGCCATTACCCCGACATCAAGGCGTCGAACCCGTCGATCCGCTCGTTCAACGAGCGCGCCGCCATCAACGCCCGGCTGCAGGGCTCGGCCGCCGACATCATCCGCCGCGCCATGATGCGTATGGATGGCGCGCTCGCAGAGGCGAAGCTCAAGGCGCAGATGCTGCTCCAGGTGCACGACGAATTGATCTTCGAGGTGCCGGAGAACGAAGTGAAGGACACCATCGCCATCGTCCAAGAGGTGATGGAATCGGCGCCGCATCCGGCGGTCGCGCTGCACGTGCCGCTGCAAGTCGATGCCCGCGCCGCCGACAACTGGGACGAGGCGCATTAATCCGTCACCCTGAGGTGGCCGCGCGCAGCGCGGCCCTCGAAGGGCGACGGCCAATATCCTGGCGAACTTGGCCGTTCATCCTTCGAGGCTCGCTTCGCTCGCACCTCAGGATGAGGGGGGATGGTTGCTAGTGTGGCGGCGTCTCCAAAAGCAGCTTCATCACTTTAAACAGCTCGTTCTTCACCTCGAAGCCGATGCCCGGCACGTCCGGCATGGCGATGCGGCTGTCCTTGACCGCGGTGTTATCGGCAAAGCCGCCGAACGGCGCGAACACCTGCGGATAGCTTTCGTTACCGCCAAGCCCCAGGCCCACGGCGATATTGAGCGCGAACTGATGTCCGCCGTGCGGCACGCAACGCCGCCGCGACCAGCCTTGTTGGGCGAGCATGTCCAGCGTGCGAAGATACTCGACCAGTCCGTAGGACAGCGCCGGATCGAACTGTAGCCAGTCCCTATCCGCACGAAGCCCGCCGTGGCGGATTAAATTGCGCGCGTCCTGCATGGAGAACAGGTTCTCGCCGGTGGCGAGCGGCGGCCGATAGCGCGTGGCGAGCGCAGCGTGCAGCAGATAGTCGAGCGGGTCGAGCGGCTCCTCGTACCAGCGCAGGTTATAGGGCGCGATGGCATCGCCGCAGGCCAGCGCCTCGTCGAGATCGTAGCGGCCGTTGACGTCGACGCAGAGGTTGTCGCCTTTGCCGACCAGTTTGAGCACCGCCTCGATGCGCTTGATGTCGTCTGCGAGCGGAGCGCCGCCGATCTTCATCTTCACGCAAGAATAGCCGAGGTCGAGATAGCGCTGCATCTCGTCGGTGAGCGCCGCAATGTCCTTGTCGGGATAATAGTAGCCGCCGGCGGCATAGACCCAGGCGGTGTCGTCGGCCTTGCCGCCATTGTAGCGGTCGGCAAGCAGGCGCCACAGCGGCACCCCCTCGGCTTTCGAGACCGCATCCCACAGCGCCATGTCGAGCACGCCGACGGCGACCGAACGCTCGCCATGGCCGCCCGGCTTCTCGTTCGTCATCATGACGTCCCAGCATTTCGCCGGATCGATCAAACCGCCGGAGTCGACGATCTCCGCTGGCTTGGCCGCTTTCAACCGCGGGATGAAGCGCTCGCGCAACAGCCCTTGCGGCGCATAGCGGCCGTTCGAGTTGAAACCGAAGCCGACGACCGGCTTGCCGTCGCGCTTAACGTCAGTGTGGATCGCGACCACGCTCGCCGTCATCTGCGAGAAATCGATATAGGCGTTGCGGATGGCGGACGAGATCGGGACGACGATGTCGGAGATAGCGGTGATGCGCATGAGGAACTCTTAGCGTTGAAGCTGCTTAGCGCCTGCCGGGCCATCAATCCAGTCATTCCGGGGCGCGTACGCAGCACGCGAACCCGGAATCCAGATTGACATACCGTGCTAGTTTCTGGATTCCGCGTCCGGCGCTTTGCGCCGTCCCGGAATGACGAGGAAAAATGCATCGCGGGCCGTTCGCCTGGCTGCTCAAGGCCGTCACCGCGCACGACGGTTCGCCGCACGAGCCGGCCTATTTCTGGCTCACCGGCCTGCTCTTGGCCTTCCTCGACAACGCGCCGACCTATCTCGTGTTCTTCCAGCTCGCCGGCGGCGACGCCGCCGAATTGATGGGCAAGCTGTCGAGTACGCTTGCCGCCATTTCCATGGGCGCGGTCTGCATGGGCGCCCTGACCTATATCGGCAACGCGCCCAATTTCATGGTCGCGGCCATCGCCAACGAGCGCGGCGTCAAGATGCCGAGCTTCTTCGGCTACATGCTGTGGTCGTTCGCCGTGCTGCTGCCGGTGCTGGCGCTGCTCACCGTCGTTTTCGTCGGCTCGCCTTGACCTTCGCTTTGCCGCGCTTGGCGGCCGCCGGCTTTGAAGCCGGCTTCGCAGCCTTCGCCGGCAGCACCGCGATCGCTTCGATCTCGAACAGCGCGCCGGGACGCGCCAGTTGCGAGATTGCGACCGTGGTCGAAGCCGGCGGCGCCGCCATGTTGAAATGACGGTCGCGCACGTCGCGGAACAGCGCGATGTGCGCCATGTCGGTCAGATAATTGTTGATCTTGACCACGTCCTTGAGCGTGGCGCCGGCGTCGGCGAGCGCCAGCTTGAGGTTCTGCACCGCCTGTTCCGCCTGCGCGGCGAAATCGCCCGGCGCACCGACCAGTTTATTCTCCATGTCGAGCCCGAGTTGACCGGCGAGAAAGATCACCCGGTTCGGCCCGGTCGCCTCGACCACATAACTGTAACCGGGCGGCTTGGCCAAGGTGTTCGGATTGCGGAAACGAAGATTTGCGGCCATCGAGAGACTCCGTGTTTTCTACTCCATCAGCCTCAGGCGCTGTCCCAGCCATTTGGTGGTTGGCGCCTGAATGAGAATCGTCATCAGGATCGCGATGAAAGTGACCGAGGCGATCGCCGGCGCGCCGGGCGCCTTCATGCCGAGCAGCAGACCGGCGAGTGCGGCCGGGATGACTCCGGTTTCGCGCGTCCAGCACATGAACAGCATCTCGTTGAAGCTCCATTTGGCGCGTCGGTCGGGTAGCGCGCAGGCAAATACCGTCACCGGCCGCGCCACGAACATGAGGATCAGCACGACCACGACGCCGCCGGCCCAGTACTGGCCCATCAAGGCGAAATCGACCTGCGCGCCGAGCAGAATGAAGATGAACAGGCGCATGATGAATGCGGTCGTCATCACAAAATCGTCGAGCCTTTGCGCTTCGCCCGGCTCCATCGTGAAGCCGAATGCATCCTTGTTGCCGATCATGATGCCGAACACGAACACGGCCATGAAGCCCGACGCCTGCAGGCCGTCGGCGGCGAAATAGGCGCCGATCACCGCGACCAGCGTCACCACCGGGGCGTATTGCGCGAGAAAAGCCCAGCGTTCATGCGCGATCAGCAGCGCGGCGAAATAGCCGAACAGCGCGCCGGCGACGATGCCGACGGCCGATTGCTTGAACAGCTCGAACAACGAAGTGCCCAGCGAAAATTCGCCGGTGCCCATGGCGACCGCCAGCACGCCGAAGGTGACGATCGCGCCCATGGCGTCGTTGAACGCCGACTCGCTCATCACCGTCTGCGCCACGCGGTCGCGGATTTTGACCTGGCGAAAGATCGGCACCAGCGTCGCCGGATCGGTCGAGGCCAGCGCCGCGCCGAGCAACAGCGCCACGATCCAGGGCAGACTGAGCGCGACGTGCGCGGCAAAGCCGGTGATCGCCGCGGTGATCAAGACACCGATCGTCGCGATCACCACGATGGTGATCCAGACGCGCTTCAGGACGTTGAACCGGAGCGACGCGCCGCCGTCGAACAGAATGTAGCTCGCGCCGAACAACAGGATGATCTGATAGAGCGCCGAATCCGCCTTGATGTCGATCCAACCGAGTCCCTGCGGGCCGATGGCGATACCGACGATCAGGAAAATCGCGACGTCCGGGATCCTGCATTTCTGCGCGACAAAGCCGGTCACGGTGCCGATGGCCAGAATGATCCCGCCGGACATCAACGTATGTTTGGCGACTTCGATGGCGGCCGAGGATTCCACGACTTCCCCCAAATCCAGCCGCGACTGCGATCTCAGCGTCTCGTCCGGCGCGGACGATGCTGCCCGACACGCCATAAATTGACAAGGCGCTGTGCGCGCGACGCCGCTGCAACCTTCCGCCCCGCCAAACGTTGGTCAATGCGCTTCGCCCGACGAGCGAGGCACCTTCAACCACAGGGGCTTGCCATGGCGGCCCGCGCGGGCGCGCTGTTGCGCGCGTCGACAGCAGTTCTTGCCGCCGGCTTGCTGAGTCTGGCAACGCTGACGCCGGCGTCGGCGCAGGGATTTTTCGAACGCCTGTTCGGCGGCTTCCGCCAGCACGTGCCTCGCGCCGCGCAATCTTATGCCGATCCCTTCGCGGACTTCTTCCATGCGCCCGACCGAATGGCGCGGTCCGACAACGGTCTGGCATCCGCCTACTGCGTGCGCGTGAGCGACGGCTTTTATTTCCCGGTGCAGGCGCATGCCGGCGTCAGCGCCGCGCAAGCCTGCCGCGCGCTCTGTCCGGCGAGCCAGACCAAGCTCTATTCCGGCAGCGGCATCGATCATGCGGCCGCCGCCGACGGCAGCCGCTATGCCGATCTCGACACCGCGTTCCTCTATCGTAAGGAACTCGTCGCCGGCGCGACCTGCAACGGCCGCAACCGCTTCGGCGTGGCGCCGATCGACGTGACCACCGACCCGACGCTGCGGCCGGGCGACATCGTGGCGACCAAGGGGGGCCTGGTCGCGGTCACCGGCATAAAAAACCATGTGGCGGACTTCACGCCGATCGACAACGACCGCTCCATCCCCAAGAGCACGCGCGAGCAACTCGCCGGCGTGAAGATTATGCCGCCCAACCCCGGCGCGCCGAAGATCGCGCCGATGTCGATGGCGGCTGCGCCGCGTTCGCGCGATGCGAACCGCCGCGCTCAGCTGTCGAGATAGCCAACCACATCCTCGGCCAGCGACAGAGACGAGGTCAGCCCTGGCGACTCGATGCCAAACATCTGCACCAGCCCGGGCAAACCATGCTGCGCCGGCGCGTCGATCAGGAAGTCGGCCTGCGCTTCTTTCGGCCCGGTGAGCTTGGGCCTGATGCCGCAATAATCCGGCGCCAGCGAGCCGTCCGGCAGGCCGGGCCAATAAGTGCGGATGCGCTCGTAGAACGAGGCGGCGCGGCCGGCGTCGACGTCGTAGGTCTCGCGCTTGATCCATTCCACGTCCGGCCCGAAGCGCATGCGGCCGGCGAGATCGATGGTCACGTGCACGCCGAGACCGGCGACGACCGGCGTCGGATAGATCAGCCGCTTGAACACCGGCCGCCCGGTGAAGGAGAAATAATTGCCCTTGGCCATGACCAGGCGCGGCACGCGGCTTTGCGGATAATCCTCGATCGCGCACGCCACCGCTTGCGCGCCAAGCCCCGCGCAATTGACCACGGCGTCGAAAGCGAACGTGTCGCCACCGCCGAACTTGACCTGCCATCGCCCATCTTTACGTGCCGCGCCCACAACCTTCGTGTTGAAGGCGATGGCGCCGCCTTGGTCCTCGAGATCGCCGCGTAGCGCCAGCATAAAAGCGTGGCCGTCAATGATGCCGGTTTCCGGCGACAGCAGCGCGCCGACGCAGGACAGTTCCGGCTCCAATGCGCGCGCCGCATTGCCGCCGATCATCTCCAGGCCTTCGACGCCGTTGATCGCGCCTTGCTTCTCGATTGCGGCGATCTTGTCGAGTTCGGCGTCGCTGGTGGCGACGATCAGCTTGCCGCATTTGCGGTGCGGCACGCCGTGGGAGGTGCAGAATTCGTAGAGCATGCGCCGGCCGCGCACGCAGTGGCGCGCCCGCACCGAGCCGGTCGGGTAATACATGCCGCCGTGAATGACTTCGCTGTTGCGCGAGGAGATGCCGGTGCCGATGGCATTGGCCGCCTCCGCCACGATGACCTCGTAGCCCTTGTCCGCCGCCGCGCGCGCCACCGCGAGGCCGACCGCGCCGGCTCCAATCACCAGGGTTTGCATGACGAAGTATGTCTCGACGGCATCGGCAACGAGTTCACGGAACTGCCACTAATCCCTGATTTGCACAAGGATCGCTATGCCCGCCCGTCCGCATTGGCCTTGACCGCGCGCAAGGCTCAGGCAGATTGGCGCGCGATTCCACGAAGGCGAGATGAGACGATGCGCAAAACGGCACTGACATGGGCGGTCATCGCGTTCGGCGCCGTGCTGGCGGCACCGGCGCTGGCCGCCTCCTGCCACAACACCGGCAGCTACGAAGCCTGGCTCGCCGCCTTCAAGAAGGAGGCCGCCGCGCAGGGCATTTCGCCGCGCGTCATTGCCGAAGCCTCGCCGTCGATGACCTTCGATCCGGCCATCATCCGCCGTGACCACGGCCAGGCCGTGTTCCAGCAGACCTTCCTGCAATTCGCCGACCGCATGGTCGGCGGCGCCCGCATCCCCAACGGCCTCGCCAAGATGAAACAGCACGCCGCGACTTTCGCCGCGGTGGAGAAGAAATACGGCGTGCCGGCGCCGGTGCTCACCGCCTTCTGGGGCCTGGAGAGCGACTTCGGCGCCAATTTCGGCAACTACAAGATCCTCAGCGCGCTGGCGACACTCGCCTATGACTGCCGCCGACCCGACTTCTTCCGCCAGCAGTTGCTCGACGCGCTGCGCATCATCGAGCGCGGCGACCAGCGCGTCGACGAGATGATCGGCGACTGGGCCGGCGAATTCGGCGGCTTGCAGTTCACCGCCTCCGACTATCTCAAGAACGCGGTCGACTTCGACGGCGACGGCCGCCGCGACCTGATCCACAGCGTCCCCGATACGCTCGCCTCCGGCGCCAACTTCCTGGTCAGCCTCGGCTGGCATCGCGGCGAGCCCTGGCTGCAGGAAGTGCGCGTGCCCGCCAACCTGCCGTGGCAGGAGGCGGACTTGAACATCCAGCATCCGCGTTCGCAGTGGGTGTCCTGGGGCGTGCGCGCCGCCTATGGCGAGCCGTTGCCACCCGACGATATGGCGGCGTCGCTCATCCTGCCGATGGGCCGGCACGGGCCTGCTTTCCTTGCGTACCGGAATTTCCAGGCCTTCCTCGGCTGGAATTCGGCGATGGTCTATTCCACGACGGTCGCCTATTTCGCGACGCGCCTTGCCGGCGCGCCCGCTTTCAACCACGCCGGCGCCAAAGACGTTGTGCCGCTCTCAACCCAGCAGATGATGGAATTGCAGCGGCTGCTCAATGAGCATGGCTACAAAGTCGGCGATATCGACGGCAAGCTCGGCGCCGGCACCCGCGCGGCGGTGCGGCTGGCGCAGATGAAGACCGGACTGCCCGCGGATTCCTATCCGACGGTGGAGCTGATCGAGCGCCTCGGCGGCAGCCGCATCGGCGGTGTCAAGCCCTAACCGCCAGAGCGGTATTTCTCGCGTTCACGAAATTGCGAAGCGCCGCAGGTTAGGCGGCCCTGCATCGTTGATTTTTATACAAGGCATCGGGGCGCCTGCAGTGCGCCGTCTCTGCGGTTTGCGCAATGCAGCAATTCGATGCCACGCAACGCGATATGCCCATGATCACAGACATGCGCACAATTCATGCGTATCCGCGGCGAACGAACGAAGCTTTGCACGGTTTAACGATACGCCCTGGGACGGGGCGAGGATGTGGAGGATATTCCATCATGCAGAAATATTTCGCTTGCCTGACGGCCGCATTGGCGGCGAGCGCGCTGGCACTGCCGGTGATTGCCAATGCGGCAGGGCCGCAGAGGTCCGGCGGTGCGCCCGCCGTGCACGCTGCTCCGCACTTCGGCGGTGGAGCGCCACACTTCGGCGGTGGAGCGCCGCATTTCGTGCCGCACGTGGGGGGCGGTGTGCCGCACTTCACCGCGCGCAGCGGCGGCGGGGTTCCGCATTTTACCCGCCACTTTTCGATGCCGCACATAACGCACCACACCGCGACGGTGAATCGCAGCTTGCATGTCACGCAGCCCAACCACCTGAACGGTGTGCGCGGCGCGTCGTCGGTGCGCCTGCACGGCCGCAATCTCGGCCATCAACTGGCGAACCCCAGCGCGCTGCATACGCAGCCGGGTCTGGCGTCAACGCCCAACACGCAGGCCGGTCGCCACTTCCACCGCAACGGCACCGCCGGCATCAGCACGCAGGCCGCGCGGCAAGGCCGCTTCGCCTCGCGCTTTGCCTCGCGTGCGCAATCGGACCCGAACTGGCGGTCTGAGCACATCGCGGCGCGCCGGGCCTGGGCTCACCATCACCGCGCCGGTTTCGTTGGCTGGTACGGGCCGGTGTTCTGGCCCTACGCCTATTCCGACATTTTCGACTACGCGTTCTGGCCCTATGGCTATGACGAGGGCTACTGGGACTACGCCTACGACGATTTCATCGACGGCTTGTTCTGGGGCGAATACGGACCGCCGGAGGACTATGCCTACGCGTACGCGCCGCCGTCCGGCTCGCATGGCACCCGCGTGAGCTATGCCGGTGTGCAGGAGCTGTGCAGGGAGCCAGGCACCGGCATCACCGCCTGGCCGTTCGCCGACATCCAACGCAAGGTCGGGCTCAACGACGAGCAGAAGCAGTTGCTCGCCGACGTGCGCAAGGCCGCAGCGGACGCCGCGGCGACGTTCAAGGCCTCGTGTCCGGCGGAAAACACCTTCCCGCTGACCCCGCCAGGACGGCTGACCGCGATGAGCGGCCGCCTGCAGGCAACGCTCGAGGCCGTCAAGATCGTGCGGCCCGCGCTCGACAAGTTCTACAACTCGCTGAGCGACGAGCAGAAGGAGCGCTTCAACCAGCTCGGGCCGCAGCAGCCAGTCAACAATCCGGAGACGACCGCGGCATTGCCACACGACAGCAAGAGCTGCGCGGAGGCAAAGCCCGGCCTCGCCACGCTGCCGATCGAAAAGATCCGGGACGTGGTGCAGCCGACCGACGCGCAGCAGGCCGGCTTCAAGAATCTGCAGGACGCGACCGAGAAAGCGGTGGCAACCCTGCAGGCGGCCTGCCCGGACGAGACGCCGCTCACCCCGCCGGGACGCCTCGAAGCGATGCAGACCCGCCTGCAGGCGATGATCGACGCCGCCAACACGGTGAGGCCGGCGCTCGAGAGCTTCTACGCCTCCCTGTCGAACGAGCAGAAGGCGCGCTTCGACCGCATCGGTCAGGTGCTGGCGCAGGCGAACGAGTGACCGCCTGCCAATGACTTGAAAAGGCGGCCGGTTCCGGCCGCCTTTCTTTTGCCGTCTTCGATTCTCGCAATGAGACATCGTTCGCGCGGAGGAGGAATTTTCTCCGGCGCGTTTGCACCTTGTTCAGCAACACGGGACATCGCCGTACACGGTCGAAAAATTTCAGCTTAGTGTGTTAGGATTCCGCCGGCGGGGGGCTCCGGATTGAAAGGCGCAGCAACGGGCGAAGTTAAACATCCCGCACGCCGTCGCGTTCTCGACGTTGCGCTCTACGCGCTAGAGCTCATCGCCATCGCGGCCGCGTATTTCAGCGTGGCCGAGACCGCGCAATTGCTCCCGTCAATCAACCCGGCCGCGACCCCGTTGTGGCCGCCGAGCGGACTTGCGCTGGCGCTCATCCTGCTGCGCGGCTATCGAATTTGGCCCGCAATCCTGGCTGGATCATTTTTTCCCGGCGCCACGGCCGCCCGGTCGATCTTTGAATCCGGCTCGGTGGCAACCGGCACGCTGCTCGCAGCATTGGCCGGAGCCTGGCTGATCAACCGCTGGGCAAACGGCCGCAAGGCGTTTGCCGCTCCAACCGATGTCTTGAAGTTTGCGCTCGTCGCCTTCGTCCCGACGGCGCTTTTGAGCTCAACAATCGCCGCAGCCGGCATATGGCTCGCAAATGGCGCGATGCCCGAGCATCCGGTCGCCGTCTGGGCGACCTGGTGGCTGGCGGACGCAGGCGGGAGCGTGGTCTTTGCTCCGGTTGTCGTGCTCTGGGCGATGACGGCGTTCCGTCCCTTCTCCAAACGGGTTTTATTGGAAGCGCTCGCGATCTTCGCGCTCACCGGCATCATCGGCGTCGCGGCTTACGGCGGTCCCCTCACCAGCAGCGGCCTCGTTAGCGGTAACCTCGATGCTCTCCTGCCATATCGTGGTCTCGTAGGGGTTCTTGTGGTGATCCCGCTGATGTGGGCCGGCCTGCGCGGCAACCAGCGCAACGCCGCGACGGCCTCGCTTATTTTCTGCGTCATTGCGATGTGGGGCTTCGCAACCGGCATTAGTCCGTTTGCCAAGACGGACCTGAACGGCTCGCTGCTGTTGCTCCTCGTTCTGACCGTGAGCACATCGGTGCCGCCGCTCGTTCTCGCCGCTGCAGCCGTCACCCGCCGCGACACGGAGTTGCGCCTGCTGACGGTGCAGGATCAATTGAACCGCAAGATCGCCGAGACAAACCTGGCGCTCGACAGCGCCAAGCGGCATTTCCAGATTTTGATCGAAGGCGTCGTCGACTATGCCATTTTCGTTCTCGACACGGCGGGACGCGTGGCGAGCTGGAACAGTGCCGCGCAGCAAATCATCGGTTACAGCGCGGGCGAAATCATCGGCAAGCATTTCGGGATATTTTACCGGCCGGACGAACGCCGCGCCGGCGAGCCGAACCGCGCGCTGGAACTGGCCGTGCAAAAAGACAAGCACGAAGTGGAAGGCTGGCGCATCCGCAAGAACGGCACGCTTGTTTTCGTCACCGGCTCGGTCTCGGTCATTCGCGACGACAAAGGCAACCTGATCGGATTCGCCAATGTCATCCGCGACGCCACCGAGCGGCGCGATGCGCAGGAGAAACTGGTCGAAGCGCGCGAGCAGCTGGCGATGGCGCAGAAAATGGAGGCCATCGGCAAGCTCACCGGCGGCATCGCCCACGACTTTAATAATCTGCTGATGATCATCGGCGGCAACGCGCAGACATTCAAGCGCCTGCTCGACCCGAAGCTGCCGCGGGCCATCGAGGCCATCCAGACGGCGGCCAAGCGCGGCGAAAGCCTCACCCGCCAATTGCTGACTTTCTCGCGTCGCCAGCAATTGAGTCCGACGGTCGTCGACTTGAACGCCTGTATCCGCACCATGCGCCCGATGATCGAAAGCTCGCTGCGCGGCAACATTGTGTACAACGAAAAGATCGGGGCCGGCGTCTCGCCGGTCAAAATCGACCAAGCCGAGTTGGAGCTCGCGATCGTCAATATTGCGGTCAATGCGCGCGACGCCATGCCAAGCGGCGGCACGTTCACCCTCGCCGTCGGCAGCACGGCGAAAGTCCATGAGGTCGGCGACGATCAGCCGAGCGGCCCGTTCGCCGTGATCGAATTCAGCGATTCCGGCATGGGCATCCCGCCCAATCTTCTGTCCAAGATCTTCGATCCGTTTTTCACCACCAAGGAGGTCGGCAAAGGCACCGGGCTCGGCTTGTCGCAGGTCTACGGCTTTGCCCACCAAGCCGGCGGCACGGTCAAGGCCGAGAGCAAGATCGGCCAGGGCACGACCATCACGATGTATTTGCCATTCTGCTCCGAAGCGGCCGGCGCGGCCAAGGAAACACCTGCGCGCAGCGCGCAGCGCGTCCAGCGCCCGACGGTTCTCGTCGTCGACGACAGCGCCGAAGTGGCGCAGGTGACGTCGTCGCTGTTCGAGCATCTCGGTTACGACACCGTCTACCGCGACTCGGCCGAAGCGGCGCTGAAATTGCTGGAAGAGGGCGAAAAATTCGAGCTTGTGTTCAGCGACATCGTGATGCCGGGCACCATCGACGGCGTCGGACTGGCGAGCGAAATCCGTTCGCGTTATCCCAATTTGCCGGTGATCCTGACCACGGGGTACAGCGACGCCGCACAGGCGGCACCGCCGAACTTGCCGATCCTGCGCAAGCCGTTCGACACCGACGCGCTCAGGGATTTCATCCAGGACACGGCGGACGTGCGCTTGACCGCCTGAGACGTCAGCCCGCTAGAAGCAAAGATTGCTCCAGACCTCGCCGCGCTTGTTCTT
>Ga0335077_10009360_pt1 | contig 12157 bp, 9 predicted proteins | sample Lox_Sample_31_FD_207151 | JGI IMG/M metagenome (GOLD analysis project Ga0335077, IMG submission 207151) | Soil microbial communities from Loxahatchee National Wildlife Refuge, Florida, United States - Lox_Sample_3.1 | ecosystem: Environmental > Terrestrial > Soil > Wetlands | place: USA: Florida...
GTCACCGCGGGGGCCGGACGCAAGTCCGGCCTTTCGCTTTTGTGGAATTCCCGATTGATTGTCAGGCCAAAAACATATAACCTTCCCTCCGCATGAAACATCAGCTCGATTTCGAGAAACCGATTATCGAACTGCAAAGCAAGCTCGACGATCTCCGTAAACATCCGGAAAAGCATTCGCTGGGTGTCAGCTTCGAGGAGGAAATCCGGCTGATTGAAAAGAAACTGGAAGAAACCCGGCGGCAGATTTTCTCAAACCTGAACGCCTGGCAGCGCGTGCAATTGGCGCGGCATCCCCAACGCCCTTACACACTGGATTATCTGGGGAAGACATTCACCGATTTTCAAGAATTGCATGGCGATCGCCTGTTTGCCGAGGACCGCGCCATGGTCGGCGGCTTTGCCAAACTCGGCGAGCACCGCGTCATGGTCATCGGCACGCAAAAAGGCCGCGACACCAAGGAAAACATTTTGCGCAATTTCGGCTCCGCCCATCCCGAAGGCTACCGCAAGGCGCTCCGGCTGATGCGGCTGGCAAATAAATTCGTCCTGCCCATCATCACGCTCATTGACACGGCGGGCGCGTATCCCGGCATCGGCGCTGAGGAACGCCATATCGCCGAGGCCATTGCCGTCAACCTCCGCGAAATGACACTGTTTGAAGTGCCCATCATCGCCGCTGTCATCGGCGAAGGCGGGTCCGGTGGCGCGTTGGGCATCGGGGTCGCCGACCACGTGTTGATTTTGGAGAACGCCTATTATTCGGTCATCAGCCCGGAAGGTTGCGCGGCGATTTTGTGGAAAGACCGCGCGAATGCCCCCAAGGCCGCCGCCGCCCTCAAAATCACCGCCAAAGACTTGCTCGAACTCAAGCTCGTGGATGAAATCATTCCCGAACCGCTCGGCGGCGCGCACACGGACCCGGACACGGCGGCGGAAAATTTGAAAAAGCATCTGCTCAAACATCTCAAGGAAATCCTTGCGTTGTCGGTCGCCGAGCGGTTGAAAAAGCGTTACGAAAAATACCGCGCCCACGGGCAATTTCTCGAAAAGGTCCAATCTCCGGTCAATGAAGCCAGACCGGTTCTCAATCCGGCCTCCAATGTCATGGCCCGCGCGGCTGCCCCGGCGTAATTCTCGTGCTCTATCCGTTCACCTTTCATGCGATTTTCAAGGAACGTGTCTGGGGCGGGCGCGAAATCGAGCGGCTCTACGGCAAAAAACTCCCGCCCGGCGCGCCCATCGGCGAATCGTGGGAAATCAGCGACCGGCCCGGCGATGCCAGCGTCATCGCCAACGGCCCGCTGGCGGAAAAGGATTTGCGCTGGCTCATGGAAAATCACATGCGCGAATTACTCGGCGACGCGAAACCCGCCGGCAAAAATCGTTTTCCTCTGCTGTGCAAAATTCTCGACGCGCGGGAAAAGCTTTCGTTGCAGGTCCATCCGCCGGCGAAAATAGCCGCCGAACTCGGCGGCGAACCGAAAACCGAGATGTGGTGGATTGCGGACGCCGCGCCCGGCGCGGAATTATATGTCGGGCTTAAGCGCGGTGTCACGCGCGCGGAATTTGAGCAGAAAATCCGGGACGGCAGCGTCGCCGAATGCTTTCATCGCGTCCCCGTGAAAGCGGGCGATTCCATGTTCCTGCCGAGCGGCCGCGTCCACGCCATTGGCGCGGGCATTGTGATTTTTGAAATCCAGCAAAATTCGGACACGACCTACCGTGTGTTCGACTGGAACCGCGTGGGACTGGATGGCAAGCAGCGCGAACTCCACATCGCGGACTCGCTGGCGAGCATGAATTTCAACGATTTCGAGCCGGCGCTGGTTCAAAGCAAATTTGCCGGCGGTAAAATCAAAATGCGTCCGCTGGCAAACAGTCCGCTGTTCAATGCCGAAGCGGTGGAAATGAAAACCGGCACGGGGCTGAATTTGAAACCGCGCAAACTTCAAGTCGTTGCCGCGGTACGCGGCAAGCTTGAGATCAAGAGCGGTCCAGTCTCTGTTAATTTGACTGCCGGCCAGTTTTGTCTCGTGCCCGCGTCCTTGGAGCAAACGGAAATTTCGGCGAAATCGGGCGCGATGTTGCTGCGCGTCGAAGCGAATTGAAGGCAGGGTCGGCGCGCTGCGCCGACCGGACGCCGCAGCGCGGCGTCCCTACCACAAAGTTCCTGGTGAAGGCTCGTGCCCCTCTTTTCCGCGGCGCAGAAACTCCCGCTGCATCTGGAATTTGATCTGTAGCTTTTTGAACGGTGACGCCGATGCGAGCTGGTCGGCGTATTCTGTTTCAATAGATTTCCACAGCGCTGATTCTTTACCGCGACGGAATCTGAATAGGCCACTGTTTACAAAACCGGATTTCATATCTGATTCAATTCAATGACAGATCCTCCGGCAGTTGGGAGAGGAGTTTGTTGCGCCAGCCGCCCTTGCTTTTCAGGATTTTTTGCCAGAGTTGTCCGGGCGGCGTGTCGAAGACCAGTTCCAAAGACGCGGGAAACGTGAGCCACGCCTTGCGTTTCATTTCGGTCTCCAACTGGCCGGGCGACCAGCCGGCGTAGCCCGCAAACATTTTGACTTTTTTCCCCGACGAAAATGATTCGCCAATATCCACCAGATCGTCCAGCGAATGGCCGAGCGCCAGATTGGGCAACACGTCGGCGTTGGGAATGAAGTGGTCCGTGTGCAAAAAGCTCAACGCCGCGGGCTGCACCGGACCGCCAAGATACAACGGCGATTCCTTGAGCGTGTCGGGCAGGTCAGCGACAATCATCTCGCCCACCGTTTTGCCGAGGGAATGGTTGAGCACGAGGCCGAACGCGCCCTCGGCGTCGTGCTGGCAAATCAAAACCACCGCGCGCTGAAAGAACGAGCCGCCCAGTTGCCCGCTATCGAGCAGGAACTGGCCCCTGAGAAATTTCCCGTTTGCATTCATATCCCATGACAATTTGCCTCACGCTGGCCGGATTGGCAAAAAGAAAACCGTCGGAACGCAGGGAAACATAAAGAAAAACGCGGAGAAATTTCCCCGCGTCTTCCGGTTTCCTGAAAATTTTCCAGCGCTTACAAGGCCTTGACCGCTTTCGCAATCCCCGCGGCATCAATACCGAAGTGCGCCAGCAATTCCGCCGCCTTGCCGGAGCGCGGCAGCGCCGTTACGGCGAGCTTGTGAACCTTGATGCCGTCCGCGCTCAACTCGCCCGCCACCGCGTCGCCCAAACCGCCTTCCGTGTAGTGGTCTTCGACGGTGATGATGGTGTTGTTGGTCTTTTGCGCGGCGGCAAGAATCACGTCCCCGGCCAGCGGTTTGATGCTGTAGGCGTCAATGACCGTGATGCCGATGCCTTCATTCTTGAGCGCGTCGGCGGCCTTCAAGGCTTCAAACAAAGTGACGCCGGCGGCGATGACCGTGGCCTTGTCGCCCGCGTTCTGGCGCAGCACCTTGGCGCCGCCAATGGGAAATTGTTCGTCGTTGTTGTAAATCACCGGCGTTTTAGGACGCGAGGTGCGCAGATAACAAATGCCTTTGGCCTGCGCCATTTGTTCAACCAGCTTTTCGGTAGCCACCGCATCACACGGATACAACACCGTGCTGCCGACCGTGGCGCGCATCATGGCCAGGTCCTCCAGCCCCATCTGTGACGGGCCGTCCTCGCCGATGCTCACGCCAGCGTGCGAGCCGCAGAGCTTGACGCTCGTCTGCGAATTACCCGCGATCCGAATCTGGTCATGGGCGCGGGTCAGAAAACAGGCGAACGTGGACGCGAACGGCACTTTGCCGCGGGTGGCCATGCCGGTGGCCACGCCCACCATGTTTTGCTCGGCGATGAAACATTCCGTGAAACGCGCCGGAAATTTCTTCATGAATCTTTCCGAGAAGGTGGAATTTTTCGTATCGCCATCCATCGCAACAATACGTTGGTCCACTTCGCCCATGCGCGCGAGCGCGTTGCCATAGGCTTCGCGCGTTGCGACTGAATCGCCGACTTTGTAACTGAGCGGCGGATAACCCGCAGGGGCGGCATGATTGGGCGCGGGCAGTTGGTTGGGCGCGGGAATCGCCACCCCGACACCGGATTTCGAACTCGGCTGAAGTTCGGCGACGGCTTTGGCGGCCTCTTCCTGGTTCAGCGGTTTGCCATGCCAGCCGTCCTTGTCCTGCAAAAAGGAAACGCCCGCGCCTTTGTAAGTCTTGGCGATGATGGCCAGCGGCTGGTCATTCAACCCGACGCCGCCGAGCACTTCTGAAATTTCTTCAAGATCATGGCCATCAATGTCTTCCACGCGCCAGCCGAAGGCTTCAAATCGTTTGCGATAGACGCCGATGTCGTGACCGAAAGCTGTAGCCTCGCTTTGACCGAGGCGATTCGCATCCACGATGGCGATGAGATTGTTAAGTTTGTGAATGCCGGCGAACGACGCGGCTTCCCACACGGAGCCTTCGGCGATTTCGCCGTCACCAAGCAGAACGTAGGTGTTGTAATCGAGCTTGTCGAACCGCGCGGCCAGCGCCATGCCGGCACCCACACTCAAACCCTGGCCGAGTGACCCGGTGGCCACGTCCACAAACGGTAATCGTGGCGTTGGATGACCTTCGAGATCACAGCCGAATTTGCGGAGCTTCAGCAATTCGTCGGCAGGGAACAAGCCGGTTTCCGCCCACGCGGCGTAGAGCAGCGGCGCGGCGTGGCCTTTGGAAAGAATGAAACGGTCGTTGTTGTGGTAGTGGGGATTCTTCGCGTCGTAACGCATGTGGCCGAAAAACAACGCCGCCACCACATCCGCCGCCGAGCAGCACGAGGTCGGATGGCCGCTGCCGGCCGCGGTCGTTGCGGTGATCGAATGAATCCGCAACTGATTCGCGATGCCCTTCAACAATTCAATGTCAGTATCAATCATGGAACTCTTACTTTACGCGAGAAACGGCAAAAGCCAAGAATGAAATAATGTGTAATTGAGTGGCAAGGCAGAATGCCAGTCCCGGCCTATTTTTGGTGGGTTGGCAGAAGAAGGGCAAACATCGTAAAATGCCGCCCAATCCAAAAAGCAGGCTTGCATCCGGCGCAATCTTATCGTGGATTGTCCGTGTGAAACCGAAACAATTTTGGCTTTTCGCCCTTATTGCCAGTGCGGCCCTGGCAATTCAATCAGCCAACGGAGGTGATGCCGCCGCAATTCCGGCCACCAACACCTTGATGGCCGTACAAAGTCCGCCGGTCGCGCCGGTGGAAAACGTGACCAACACGTATTACGAAGCGGTGGTCGTTGACCCTTACCGTTACCTGGAGGACCTGTCGAACACCAACGTGGCGGCATGGATGAAGGCCCAGAATGATTACACCCGTTCCGTGCTGGACCGCATTCCGGGACGAAAACCGCTCCTTGCCCGGATTGAAGAACTGGTCAATGCCGTTTCGGCAAGGGTGGAAGACGTTCGCCGATTGCCGGATAACCGGCTTTTCTATCTTAAACGATTGCCGCAGGATAACGTGTTCAAGCTTTATGTGCGCGCGGGATTGACCGGGAAAGAAACGCTGCTGTTCGATCCGGAGAAATTCGCCAAGGCCGCTGGCAAGCCGTTCGCCATCAATTATTACGAGCCTTCGTGGGATGGAAAATATGTTGCCTGCGGACTTTCCGAGGGCGGTTCGGAGGAGGCTGTGATTCACATTCTGGAAACCGCCACCGGCAAGGAGGTGGATAAACCGATTGACCGCGCGCAGTTTGGCGGAATCAGTTGGCGTCCGGATGGAAAATCCTTTTTCTACAACCGCCTGCAAAAGATGGAACCCGGAATGCCGGAAACCGAGCTTTACCAAAAAAGCCGCGTGTACCTGCACGTCATTGGCACCGATGCCGACCGGGAACAACCTGTTTTTGGCTACGAAAATTCGCCGCTGGTGAAAATGGACCCGGCGGACATTCCCATTGTGGCCACTACGCCGGATTCGAAATATGCCGTGGGCGCCATCGAGCATGGAACGAAAAATGAGCAGACTTTGTACGTTGCTCCGCTCAAGTCGGTGGGCAAACTAAACGCGCCTTGGCAGAAAATCTGTGATGTCGGGGACGACGTCACGGATTTTGCCGTGAAAGGGAAGGAAATCTTTCTGCTGACGCACAAGGACGCGCCGCGATTCAAAATCATCACAACTTCCCTGGCCAAACCCGACGTGGCCACAGCGAAGACCCCGGTGCCGGCCAGCGATGCCGTGATTACGGGGCTGGCCTCGGCCAAAGACGCGCTCTACGTGTCATTGCGCGACGGCGGCATTGGACGTCTCTTGCGGATGCCGTTTCACGGCAAAGCCGAACCGGTTAAACTGCCATTCGATGGTTCGCTGGGTTTGATGGCAGTGGATCCACGTCGGGACGGCACCTGGCTCGACATGGGAACGTGGACCAAGGCCGCCCAGATTTACGCATACGACCCGAAAACGAAAAAAATCACCAACACAGGTCTGCAACCTTTGGGCGAATTCGACGCGCCGACCAACCTGGAATCCGTTGAAGTCAAGGCCCGGAGTTACGACGGTACGCTGGTTCCATTGTCCATTGTCCATAAGCGCGGCCTCAAATTGGATGGCTCGAATCCCACGTTGCTTTGGGGCTACGGCGCCTACGGCATTTCGCAGGACCCGGTCTATGGTCCGGCATTGCTGGCATGGTACGAAAAAGGCGGCGTGTTTGCCGTGGCCCACGTCCGCGGCGGTGGCGAATACGGCGAAGACTGGTACAAGGGCGGTTACAAACAAACCAAGCCGAATACGTGGAAGGATTTCATCGCCTGCGCCGAATATCTGATTGAGCACAAATACACGTCGCCGGACAAATTGGCCGGGGAAGGCGGCAGCGCCGGCGGCATCCTGATTGGCCGGGCCATCACCGCGCGGCCCGACCTTTTCGGCGCAGCCATCATTCAAGTCGGCTGCCTGGACATGCTGCGCATCGAGACGACGCCGAACGGCGTGCCGAACATTCCCGAATTCGGCAGCGTTAAAACGGAAACCGGCTTCAAGGATTTGTATGAAATGAGTTCCTACGCCCACGTCAAAGCTGGAACGAAATATCCCGCCGTGCTGCTGGAGACCGGCATCAACGACCCGCGGGTGGAACCGTGGCAATCGGCGAAAATGGCGGCCCGCTTGCAGGCCGCCACCACCAGTGGCAAACCCATTCTGCTGCGCGTGGACTACGAAGCCGGCCACGGCATCGGCTCAACGAAAAAACAACGGGAAGAACAGACGGCTGATGGCTGGTCATTTCTCCTGTGGCAATTCAGGATGTCGGGATTTCAGCCGCCGGCCTCAAATTAGGTTGATGTAGCGGCGGTCTGTGACCGCCGCCATTTTTCAAAAACGAAAAAATGCGACGCTCACAGAGCACCGCTGTAACCAAATCAGAATTTGGCCGAACAAGCCGATTAAAACGAGTCAGCTCAATTTTCACGACAGGCGAAAAGCTCATTCGCCGCGCTTTCAAAACCAACAAGCTTCATTGAACGCTTCTGAACTAGGCACAGACCGGTTAATTCGTTTGCGCTGGCCCTTGCGCCGATTCGCTACTTCATTGTCACGGCATGAAGTCGGGTTGCCCAATGCTATTACATTGAATCACATTGGTCACCTTGATTTCAGCCTCGACGGAGTTAAGTCACTTCCCATGCCACCAATTCCGGATGTCGTCCGCGGCTTGGTGCGCGACTGAAGGAAAACTGCGAATCGCGTCGCGCAGTTCCGGAAAATAATGGACGGCCAGCCACAGGAGCGCGATAACCACGGCGGTCCAAATCATTGCATCCAAAAAGAACGCGAAGGACCAAGCCCATCGCGATTGCCCTAAACCCCAATAGCACGAGCGCCGCGCCAGTTTCAGCGGTCCCACAAGAATGCCGTAGGCGATCAGCAGCAGCAACGCCGCGACCCACACCGGCACACTGGCTGACAGCACCAGCCCGAACACGGTGCCCGTCGCCAGCAGCGAGATTAAGGCGCAAATCAAAAGAACCGTCGCCGCGGCTTGCAGCAACGAGAGCAAGGGCAGCGCAAATCCCATTCCAGGATGGTATGGAGCATGTCGCGCCCAATAGCTGTGCCAGTTATACCGCCACTGATCCGCATGCGCGCGCATTTCCCGTTTGAACCGGCGGCTCCATTCGCGGCGCGCCTTGCGGTCCGGGAAGCCCTTCATGGCCTCGTAATAGCCTTCTTTCGCGCGCCGGATGAATTCCTGCGCCGTCGCCGGGAAGCCGGACGCCGCCGCCTTTTCTTCCGGCGACCGCGCCTCGGGCACCACAATCGCCATCACCACATAGACAATCAACCCGGTGCCCCAAAATATCGTCAAAAGAACGAAGGCAATCCGCACGAGAGTCGGATCAACGTTCATATAGGCCGCAATCCCGTTGCAGACGCCGGCAATCATCGCGCCCTCCTGGATTCGATAGAGCCGCCTGGGCGGCCCGCTGCTCCCCGCGGTTCGTTCCTCTCCCGCCGTTTTCTGTCTGCTCGCGCCGCTCGGTGTGCCGGCACCGCTTGCGCCCGCGCCAGCAGCTTCGCCCGGTTCCACCTCAATCGGCCCCATCTCCGCGAGAACAGCAGCGACCTCCTTCGTCTCGACCACTGTTTTGTGACTGGACAAGCGCGCGCGGAATTTCTCCGCGATGGCCCGTTCGATGTCCGAGAGGATTTCATCCCGGTCGGGATTGCCGTGCAATTGTGCGGTCGCGGTTTCCAGATAGGCGCGCAGGGCGTCATAGCCGCCGTCTTCGAGTTGATAGGCGTTGCCGCCCAGATTGATGGTAATGACCTTGTTCATGGCAGGGTTGTCTCCTTTCTATTTTTGCCCCAGTTTTTTCACCGTCCCGTTAATCTCGCTCCAATACTCCAGTGTCTCGCGCAACTGCTCGCGGCCTTTGCCGGTCAGTTGGTAATATTTGCGGGGCGGTCCAGCCTCGGATTCCTTCCATTCGTAATCCAGCAGCCCTTCGCGGCGCAGCCGGCTCAACAACGGATACAGCGTGCCTTCCTGGGTCGCGAATTGGGTCGTGCTGAGTTGCTTCAAGATGTCCGCCACATAGACCTTTTCCGCCGCGATAATCTGAAGCACCAGGAACTCGAGCAGGCCCTTCCGGATCGCCGAAAATTTTTCGTTTACGCTCATCGTTTAATATCCAGCAAGCTACCTTTTTCAATAAAGGTAGCTGGTAATCCAATAGGAGTCAAGAGGAAAATTTTTTCCGTAAACAGGGGCGGAGAAAATGGAAGCCCGCATTTTTTACTTCACTGGAAAACAAGTTGGCTTGCCGGGTCGAAGTTCGAAGTGAAACGAAAGCGAAGCCTGGTACGCGCGGCGGGGGTCGAACCCACAACCTTCGGCTCCGGAGGCGAAAACGACGGTAAAATCAATCTGCATTAGTGACTTACGGCGAATAGCATCCCCGACTTAAATCCTGACGCTCGCCATTGGTTCTGGTTCCTGTTCTGGTTCAACGGTGAGTTCATTCCAAAAGGTTTTCGACGGTTCACGCCGGAGGATTCGCGGTCTGTGGCAACGAAACGGTTCGTTCTACGTTCAGGCGATGATTGTTGACCCTGAAACCGGAATCAAAAAAAACAACCGCATCCGGTTGACCGGCGCAACCAACCGAAACGATGCCATCAAGGCCATGTATGACCTTCTGAAAAGCATCAAGGATGGAGAAGTCACAAGCACGAAATCGGGGCCGGATTTTAAGACGTTCAGGGAACACTACAAAAAGGTCTGCGGCAAAACTCCTGTATCAATCATCCGCGAAAACAGTTGCTTGAAAAATTGGGAGCGGTTTCTGGGGGCTGACATCAAAATCGGCAAAATCACGTCACGCCAAATTCTCTCCTATCGTGGAAAACTGCTTGAACGGGGATTGTCACCGAGCACTGCGAATCATCATGTGAAGGCCCTGCGGGCGCTGTTGAAGTTGGCGAAGACGGAAAAATACATTTCCAAATTGCCGATGGAAGGCATCACGCCGTTGAAGGTCAAATCCGTGGAGCGGAAATTGTTTTCCACAGAGGACATCCTGAAAATTGGAACCGAAGCCTTGCGGAGCCATCCCATAACCGGAGAACAGTTCGCAGATTTTCTCCTACTGTGCATGTTTTCGGGTGGGCGTAAGTCGGAAGTGGCGAACTTGAAATGGGAGAATGTTGACTGGCAAAACAGACAACTCGTGTTCCAAGGGGACACGACCAAGAACTTTGAGAGTCGGCGGGTGGACTTCAATGCTAATCTTGAAAATCACCTGCTGTGCATGAAGGCGAAGGCGTATCAAGGGGTGAACTTTTTGTTCCCCTCATACAGATTGGGCAGACCGCATCGGACACGCATTGCCGTTCAGTCATTTCAGAAAATGGTTGAAGATGTTCGCCGTGTCGTGGGGATGCCGGATTTCACCATTCACCTGACCAGACACTATTTCATTTCAACCTGCGTGATGAACGGGGTTGACTACTTGACGATTGCCAAGTGGGTCGGCCACCGGGATGGCGGCATTTTGATTGGCAAAACCTATGGCCATTTGAACCGCGAGCACATGCAAAAAATGGCAAGAAAACTCACGTTTTAGCCCCCAAAAACTTTTTTGCGCCCACTCGTTGCCAATTTTGCGGGCATCCTGTCCAGTCCAGTTGCCGGAGGACCCGGCACCAAAAACAAAAATACAACTATGAAAAACGACACGAAAAAAACTGGAAACGGTCACAAAGCCGCACAGACGACGCTCGCGGAAATCAACGGAAAAATCCAAGCCCTGCAACAGCAGAGGGCCGGTCTGTCGGAGCCATTGAAACTGAGGTTTGGGGAACTGCGTTCGGAATTACTGGAACTCGAAAACCAAATCCTTGAATTCGACCCGACATGGAAATCCGCGCCGTTGAAGCCACGGGCAGATGACAGAATCCGCGAAATTATCACCGCAAGCGGGCAACCCATGACGGTTGAAGCAATCGTTCAATCTTTGGCTGGCACCTTTTCCTCGTGGAAAATAAAGACAGTGCTTAAGAAGCGCAGCACCGGCCCGAAGGCAATTTTCACTTTGGTTGACGGCAACAAATACGCGGTGAAGTCGTAACGGCTAATCCGGTGTCCCGTCGCTCACAACGGCGGGCGCGCTGCTCCAAACCATGAAAACTTACACCGCAACGCTGACGTTTGTTCAATACTGCCGTGGCGAAGTTTTGATTAAAGCACGTTCACTAAAGGACGCCCGACGCAAAGCCGGTGAAATTAGTGCGTATGACGTGGATGACTGGAATCCGGTGAACGGGGAATTGTCTATGGAAAGTGTCACTGAACTGAAACCGCGAAGGGAAACCCGGCAGAGACGCCAGCCGTAACGGAACAACCCCCGGATTCAACTCCGGGGTTTTTTGTGCGGTCATACAACCAGTTGTATGTGAATTTGACCACGTGGGGGTGTCGAAATGGAAGAAAACCACAACAGGTTGCGGTGAGATTTCTAAAAGGAATTGCGACGGTGTGGAGGCAACCAGACAACAAAAAAACCGGGGTGGTGTCCCGGTCTTTTCTACGGTGGTGGTGATTGGCGTTATTCTTGAACGGTCTGAATTGGTGGAGTGGCCGGTTCCATTGGTTCAAGCGGAATCGGTTGAAGGGGAAGCGGATTGATTGTCCGCAATAATTTCTCAATCTTCTGTTGTTTCACCGGGTCCACCCTGTTCGTTTCTGGTGTCGCCACGGACTGATTCTGATTTGACTGAATTTTTCAACGAAAAAGGAGTGGTACGCGCGGCGGGGGTTGAACCCACAGCCTTCGGCTCCGGAGGCCGACGCTCTATCCAATTGAGCTACGCGCGCAAGGCAGCGTCCACATTATCGCCACGGACGATTTTGCTCAAATGGAATCTGCGCGATGTGCCTGGTGTGTGCGCGGTATATCGGTGCGGAGCATAACGGGGGCGCGGACCGCTGCGTCCCCGTGTTTTTAGATGAGGCATAAATTCACGACTTTGGCCAATGTACCTCGAAATCAGAAACAAAGAGGGACGGCGGAAAACCGTCCCTTTGTCAGCGTATGTCCCCACCAATCAGGATTGCGGCGGAGCGTTGGTGCCGCCATTGCTTGGAGGTGGACCGCCCGCTGGCGGCGCGTTTGGA
>Ga0335077_10009361_pt1 | contig 12157 bp, 10 predicted proteins | sample Lox_Sample_31_FD_207151 | JGI IMG/M metagenome (GOLD analysis project Ga0335077, IMG submission 207151) | Soil microbial communities from Loxahatchee National Wildlife Refuge, Florida, United States - Lox_Sample_3.1 | ecosystem: Environmental > Terrestrial > Soil > Wetlands | place: USA...
CTAGCGTAGCGCCAGGCTGCTCGCGGAACTGGCTGTCACCCGCGACATGATCGCCATGGGCGTGCGAATGAGCAACAATCAATGGAATGCCGTCGCGCTGGTTGTGCCGCAGCCATTTCGAGATCACGTTGTTGACTTCGCGAGCGACGTCAGTCTGACCAGCGCCGGTATCGAGCAGCATGACGCGGGCAGCGCCAAACAGCAGATATAGGAATGGCTTTTCGTAGTTGGTGCATCCGGACTCCCGCAGGATGTAAAGATCCGGATTGTATTCGTGCACCTGCCAGTCGGGGACTTCCATGCAATTCGGTCCGCCCGTCAGCCAGCGGCGCGGCAGGGAACCCGCGCGCACACCACCGACGTCAGGATCGGGCGCCTGACCAAAAGCGGCGCACGCCATCAGCAGTGCCATTGGGCGGTGCAAGCACGTTCCCCCTTCGCAGGTTTCAGCGGACGAGGCAGGCAGTTCGACGAGGAAGACTTCATCCGGCCTACGCGGGCCGAGAGAGATTCCTTACACTATACAACAATCAGACGAAGCGCATCAGGACGTCGCGCGGCAGGTCACACAGCTCGGCCTGCGCGGACCAGGCGAGATCGTTGCGGACGACATCGAAGAATGCGCTGCGTGACACATCCTGGCCTTGCAGGCGGCTGGCCAGGATGTCCGCCGCCGGGAGGCCCGAACTCGTGGTCAGCACACCCCGGTTGGCGAGAATGTCGTAGTTGCCCCACCGGCTGCGATACAGGCCCTGGCGGTCCCAGCGCACAGCGGTATAGAGGGCTTCCACCATGCCAAACACCGGGAACAGGGCGCCGTACATCCGTGCGACATCACAACAGACTCGGGCGAAGCTGGTAATATCAGGACCGTGCCAGGCGCTGCGCAGCGGCGCGGGAATAAGGCCGAAGAGATTGGAAATGCCGAGGCGCGTCGATCCTTTGAATTTCGCGAAGCTGATGAAAGGCGCACCGCGATTCTCCCAGAGAACATTGGGGACGAACGCCGCCAATTCCGGGTGCCGGAGATCCACCAGATCGAGGACCTCGCGCGCCGGCGCGCAAAGGCCATCCCAAAAGGCTTCGGTTACGTTGAGGTATTGCGCGCCATGGCGGCGCAGCACATCAGCGAGACCCGTGCGGGCGAGGTACTCAGCCTCCTGTTGCTGAATCCAGGCGCGATGGCATTGCGCATCGTTTTCCCAGTCCCAATCGGCGCCGCCCAGGTTACGGCTGCTGGTATGCCCCTCGAGAATGATGGCCTTGCCTGGCAGCCCTGCCAGCAGTAAATCCAGGGCCGCAGGTTCCGTGTATGTGCCGGGCGCGTAGCCGTGCCAGGTCACCTTCACGAAGTACTTGTCCGAAGGCGGCAGGACTTGCGCAACGAGTTCGCGCATCGCGTCCGCGCAGGAGACTTCTGCAATCAGGCCGTCTCCTGGTGTCCGCAGGTCGCCAGAGTGGATCGTGGGGCGCATGGTGGCCGGCTGGCGCCGGACTGACGGCGCGCGCGCGGCTTCACGGCTACGCTTGTCGCGCCAAAGCTGTACAATACGCTGCATGAGCCAGGCGTCCAGCGCGGCATGCGTGCCCGGCGGATCCAGCAATCGCCATTGCGCAGCCCCCGGATGTTCGCGCTGGAATTTATCGAGAATGACGCGGGCGTATTCGAAGTGCTCCACCGGCCATTGGAACTGAGGCAGCAGCAGCCACTCCAAGTCATCCTGGAGGCAGCGTTCCAAGGCCTGGCCCAGAAAAGTCCGTGCGTTACGGACAAAAGCGACATCCGCGCGGCCCATATTGAGTTGTTCCCACAGCAGGCGCATCAGCCGGTACGACTGCGCCCGGCTACCGCTATCGCCGTGACCGCTTGCCACCAGCAACAGGCCGAGACGCAGTGGAGCAACCTGTGATCCCGCCAGGGCCGACGACACCATGTCCGCGAAACACTTGACCGGCAGCGGGTGGCCCAGGTCCGCGGTGTCGGCGTATACGGCAATCCCTTGGCCGGTGCGCCGCCACTCGGCCAAGATCCGGCCGAGTTGTTCCTTCTCGAAGACACTGAAGTCGAAACTGGCCGGCAGGACAAACACTTCGTCAGTATCGCTGGGAGGGGGGCCAACGTTGGCGAGCGAGCGCAGCACAATTCGCGGCACGAAGCCGAGAATCGCCGCGCACGGCCCGACCAGGTTTTCGGCCTGCCGAACGGCCTCCGGCCACGACGCGTGACCAGGCGTCAGGTCGGTCGCGATGACGAACGCCGGGGTCACTGACCTACCAGCGCCCGCCGATTCGACCGTGCCTGGTCATCGTGGCTAACACGTCGACCATGGCCCGCACCGCCAGCAACGCCGTTATATCCGAAATGTCGTACGGCGGCGACACCTCCACGGCCTCCATGGCCGTAATGCCTTCCTTCGCGACTCCGCGCAGAATTGCCAGAGCTTCCCGGGGCAGGAATCCGCCAGGTTCCGGCCAGCCGGTGCCCGGCACGAAACCGGCATCCACCGAATCGATATCAAATGAAAGATAGACAGCGCTGGCGCCCTTCCAGGCGACCTCCAGCGCAATCTCCACGGTCTTATCGATACCAATGCGCTCGATATCCTGGATCGTGAGGACGGTCGACCCACGCTTGCGTCCCTGCATGACGCCAGGGCGCGGCACCTGCCAGCCGCCAATGCCCACCTGGACCAGGTTTGTCGGCGGGCAGTTCGGAATATTGGTCGCGTGGAACCAAGGACAAGTGTGCATGATTTCGTCCATATCCTTCTCCTGCGTGTCGATGTGCCGGTCCAGGTGGATAATTCCCACCTTGCCTTCGACGCACTGGGCCACGCCCCGCACGCAAGGATAGCCAATCGAGTGATCCCCCCCCATGATCATCGGGAGCGTGCCTTGAGAAAGGATGTGTGCCACGCCTTTCGATATCTGGTCGTGGCTCTTCGTAATGTTAGCGGGGCAGAAGATATCGCCCACATCGCACATCTTCAACGCTTCGCGCAGGTCTACACCTAACTCAAAGTTATATGTGGTGTACAAGGACGAAATACGGCGAATGCCCTGAGGCCCAAAACGCGTGCCAGCCCTGTAAGTAGTAGCAATGTCGAACGGCACGCCGACAAAAGCAACATCGTATTCGCCGACTTTGCGCACATCTTCCAGGTACGGTACCTTCATGAAGGTATTGATGCCGGACCAATGAGGCAATTCGCCCCGCTGAAAGCAACTGATCTCGGACTTGTCTTGGATCGAATCCACGCACTCCAGGCCGAATTCCTTGCCCCGCCGGACCTCCTCTTTCCATTGCGTGGAGGGCAGGCGGCTCTCTTCGTAGAGCGCGCGCATACCTTCAAAGGCAGAGAAGTCGGGTAGTTCGCGGCTATGTTCGCGGTGACCAGGCGCGTGGCGTTTATAGAACGGTTCGTTAGTGGGCATGATGATGAGAATGCGGGTGACTTTCGTATTCGAGCGGGCGTTGCGGCCCGGCACTGATCCGCTCCTCCAGCCATTGGACGACCTTGGGCAGTCCTACCTCGTGTTTCAGATCCGTGAAGGTGAAGGGCTTCGTCCCTCGTTGTGTCCTGGAATCGCGCTCCATAACTTCGAGGGACGCGCCAACGTAAGGCGCCAGGTCGATCTTGTTGATCACCAGCAGATCGGAACGGATGATGCCGGGACCACCCTTGCGCGGAATCTTATCACCGCCGGCCACGTCGATCACGTAGATCCAGACATCGACCAGCTCGGGACTGAATGCGGCCGCCAGGTTATCGCCGCCGCTCTCAATGAAGACTAACTCCAAGCCCGACAGTTCCTGTTCGAAAGACCGAATGGCTTCCAAGTTCATGGATGCGTCATCGCGAATCGCCGAATGCGGGCATCCGCCGGTCTCGACGCCGCGCACGCGCTCCGGCGGCAGCGTGCCCTGGCGCACCAGGAACTCGGCGTCCTCGCGTGTGTAAATATCATTGGTGACCACAGCCAGGTTATAGCGCTCGTGTAATCGGCTTGTGAGCGCGTGAACCAAAGCGGTCTTTCCGCTTCCGACGGGGCCGGCGATGCCGACCCGAAAAGCTCGTTTGGATGTCATCTCAGAACAAGAAATACCTCTGCGCCATGGGCAGAACCGAGGCAGGCTCGCAGGCCAGCAACTGGCCGTCGGCGCGGACTTCGTATGTTTCAGGATCTACTTCGATCTTCGGCATGCCGGAGTTATTCACCATGTCCGCCTTGCCGATCGTGCGGCAGCGCTCGACGGGTACCGGGCGCTTGGCGAGGCGAAGCCGGTCGAGCACGCCGGATTCCAGCGCCGCCCGTGAAGTGAAAGTCAGGCTGGTGGAACCGGGCGCGCCGCCAAACGAACCGAACATGGGCCGGTACCATACCGGCTGCGGCGTGGGAATGGATGCGTTAGCGTCGCCCATCAGGCTCCACGCGATGAAGCCGCCCTTGATGACCATCTCCGGCTTCACGCCGAAGAAAGCCGGCCGCCACAGCACAAGGTCCGCGAGCTTGCCCGGCTCGATGGAACCAATATGCCCAGCCACGCCGTGCGTGATCGCCGGGTTGATGGTGTACTTGGCCACATACCTCTTCACGCGGGCGTTGTCCCGGCGAGGCGAATCGCCGGCCAGCGGCCCGCGCTGTGCTTTCATCTTGTGCGCTGTCTGCCACGTCCGCGTGACGACTTCCCCAATGCGTCCCATAGCCTGCGAATCGCTGGAGATCATGCTGAACACGCCCAAATCGTGCAGGATATCTTCCGCCGCGATGGTCTCCGGCCGGATGCGGCTCTCGGCAAACGCCACGTCTTCCGGCACCAGCGGATTCAAATGGTGGCAGACCATCAGCATGTCCAGGTGTTCGGCGATAGTGTTCACCGTGAACGGCCGGGTGGGATTGGTGGACGAGGGCAACACATTGGGCAGCGCCGCGATGCGAATGATGTCCGGCGCGTGCCCCCCCCCAGCGCCCTCTGTGTGATAGGTGTGGATGGCGCGGCTGCCGATTGCGGCGATGGTATCCTCCACATAGCCGGCCTCGTTGATGGTGTCGGTGTGGATGGCTACCTGCACATCGTATTTGTCGGCCACCGCGAGGCAGGTATCGATAGCCGCGGGCGTGGTGCCCCAGTCTTCGTGCAGTTTCAGGCCGCAGGCTCCGGCTTCAACCTGCTCCGCCAGCGGCTCCGGCTGCGACGCATTGCCTTTCCCCAGGAAACCGAAATTCATGGGCCACGCTTCCGCAGCCTCCAGCATCCGGGCCAGGTTCCATTTGCCGGGCGTGCAGGTAGTGGCATCGGTCCCGGTGGCCGGACCGGTGCCGCCGCCGATCATCGTGGTGATCCCGCCTGACAACGCCTCGTAAACCTGCTGCGGCGAGATGAAATGGATGTGGCTGTCGATAGCGCCGGCGGTCACGATCATGTTCTCGCCCGCAATGACTTCGGTAGCCGCTCCCACTACTAATTCGGGGTCGACACCCGCCATGGTGTCCGGATTCCCGGCTTTCCCTACCTTCACGATGCGGCCGTCACGAACGCCGATGTCGCCTTTCACGATACCCCAGTGATCGATGATGATTGCGTTCGTAATGACCAGGTCGAGCGCTCCTGGCGAGGATTCGCGCGTGGCGCGCGAACTCTGGCCCATGCCGTCGCGAATGACTTTGCCACCCCCGAAAGTGATCTCGTCGCCGTAGGCGGTATAGTCGTGCTCGATCTCGACCACCAATTCGCTGTCCGCCAGGCGTACGCGGTCCCCGGTGGTGGGGCCGTAAAGGTCGGCGTAGGTGCGGCGGGGAACCTGCGTGCTCATGCCTACTCCTTCAACGGCCCACTAACCAAGCCGCGGTGGCCAAACACCGTGCGCGTACCGGCCAGTTCCACCAGAGTGACTTCCTTGCTTTCGCCCGGCTCAAAGCGCACCGACGTGCCCGCGGGAATAGCCAGACGCATGCCGTACGCCGCATTCCGGTCGAATGCCAGCGCGCGATTCGCCTCGTAGAAATGGAAGTGGCTGCCGACTTGAATCGGGCGGTCTCCAGTGTTCGCCACTGTCACCTTCACTGAGCGCCGGCCGGCGTTAATCACAATGTCGCCCTGCTCAAGAAAGTATTCGCCGGGAATCATAGCCGCTTACCGGATAGGATCATGCACGGTCACCAGCTTGGTGCCGTCGAGAAAGGTCGCTTCCACCTGCACCTCGTGGATCATCTCGGCGACGCCCGGCATCACGTCATTGCGTTTCAAGATGTCCCCCCCCAGCACCATGATTTCAGACACGGATTTGCCGTCCCGCGCTGCTTCCAACATCTCCGCCGACAGAATCGCGACGGCTTCCGGGTAGTTCAGCTTCAACCCACGTGCCTGGCGTTTGCGAGCCACTTCCGAAGCGGTGTAGATCATCAGCTTGTCGAGTTCGCGCGGCGTGAGTTGCATTCGGTTCCTTCCAGACGCTCAGTAAACTTTGCGGGGCGGCGTGGCCGCCTCTCCGGTAAGCAGCAGCCTGGCTGCCTGCCAGAATTCGCGCAGGCCGCTGGTGACCGGAAGGCTACACGGCGCCACGCCGCGGACAACCACTCCATCACAGATCAGCGGGCTGATCCCCCATCTTACCCCATCCTCGCCCTCCATGAGTCGACTGGCGATGCAGTTGAGGCGGTCTTCCATGCGTTGCCAGGTGGCCGCGGGCTCGCCTGCCCGGCAGATGTACAAGGTGCCCAGATAACGGCAGGCGCCGAGCCGCGCCGCCGAGTCCAACGGACGCGATAGCGGATTGAGCATGGACCGGTCGATTGCGATCGGCTTGCCGGTGGCGCGAATCTCGGTGTCGATGCGCAACTGCTCGAAGCCGAAGACCTCGCCTGAAGCCTCGCGTCCGGGCGCCAGTGTCTCCCACCAGAACAAGGTCGCACCCTGGGCGAGGTCCATGGTGGTCGTTTGTGTGTAGAGGCTGCTTCGGAACGGAATCAGTGAGTCCGGCAGAAACTCCAGCAGGCTGCCTTCACCGAGGGCAAAATGAACCGACCCTCGTGCTTCGACGCTGCCCGCGCGGCGGCGGTACACGCGGGTCGCTCCGGTTGTGGTGACCTGGACCCGCGCGCCGGCCGACAGCGTTGCGCGCAGGTCCAAACGGTCGCCCGAGAGCACCCCCCCCGATACATTATGCAGATGAACCAGCGCCTCACCGGACTGCGTGGCGAACGCCCTCACGACCCGCCAGGGCGGGTCCTGCCGCCGCAGGTGTAAAACAGTGACGCCCCCCGGTGTGGCTTCGAATGCCAGGTGCAATGCGCCGTTCAGGAGGAGCTCCTCAAGAAATGAATAGCCGGGTCGACAGAAGCGGATGGCGCATCGAGGCGATTTCGAGCGCCGGCACGAAGCACGTAGCCTCAGCATTCCCGGCGACTGCGAGGATGGCCGGCTTCAGCCTCCATAGCAATTGGCTGGCTTGGCGCTGCCCCAATGGCAGCAGTCTTTGGCAGGCTGATATCAAGCTCGCCAAAGACTGGTGCAGATACGCCGCGGCGGCAATCTCGGGCGCGGCTTCTAACGCTCGCCCCGTGCAACCGAACGCGGCAGCCAGGTGAACCTCGCAGCCCGCGGCTGCCCGTTCGCGGAGCGCGGGATCTCCGGTCAGTGCCACGGTAAGTTCAAGAAAGCGCCGTCCCAGAGTCGCGCTCGCCTCACGAGCCTCACGAGCGAGCTTCATCGCACTGATCGCCTGGTTCAGACCGATCCATTCCGCGATGCTACGAATTTCCGCGGCCTGCCGGCACCAGGCAGCCTCCAGCGCGCCAGTTTCTTCCAGCCACGCATGAAAGAAGGGTTCCAAGCCGACGACCGTGAGGTACCCTCCGGCCACCAGCGTCTCCAGTCCGAATGAGTGTGCCGTAGCGCCGACGGGCAGGGCACTATCGGCGAAATGAAGCAAGCGAAGAAAGTTATAACTTGCCTGAGTCAATGCGCATCACCCGCTCGCCTTTTAGATCGGTCAGCCACACCGAGCCTAAGCCAGCGCGAATACTGTCACCGCCAGACCCGGTCCACTGCCTGGAAACGCGATTACTTTCCGGGTCGATCCTGGTAATCGGAAATCCGAACATCGTCACCCACACGCCGCCCTCGCCGTAAGCGATTTCTCCGCCGGTTCCGGGCACACCCGCCTCGATGTTCGCCACCAACGCGTTGGAGCGGGTATCGACCCGCGAGATACTGCCGTCTCCCTGGTTAAGGGTCCACACTGCGCCGCCACCCGCGGTCAGGAATCTTGGCTGCGGCCCGACTCTCACTTGCGCGACCGCCCGGTTCGTAGATGGGTCCACGCGCACGAGCAGGCTGTGACGCGTGCAGCTTACCCACACCGCGCCGTCACCAAACGTACAGGCGAAAGAGCCGTCCGGCACCGTGATCCGTTGTACGACGCGGTTGGTCGTGGGGTCGATTCGGGAGAGCATGCCCTGGGGGTCAGTCAGCATCCAAATGCTGCCGGCGCCAGCGGCGATGCCGCCCTCGGAATCCGCCGGACCCACCGGTACGGACGCCACAACTCTGCCGGTGGATGCGTCGATTCGTTTCAGAATGTGATCGCCACAACTCGGCGACCAGATCGATCCGAAGCCCGACGCCAGGCCCGAGCAAGGTTTGGGAACCGTTGCGTTGATGCCGGTTTTATTCGTACGGCCATCCAAGAACGTTACCTGGTTACGCGGCTCACTGGCCACCCACACGCCCGTTTCGGTGACCACCATCCAGTCCGGTGCGCCTTCCACGACGAAGGTCGCGGACGGACGCACTTCCGATATGGACCGTTGGATGCCTGGCGTTTGAACGCCCTTTCGCACAGGCTCGCCGGCATGGAGTGCCGCACACGCGACCAGGACCCCGATCGCTCGCCTCACTTCTTCTCCAGCGCGGTTTCCACGGCGGCCATCAAATCGGGCGAGTCCGGTGGTGTGCCCGCATCAAACCGTATCACGGGTTTGCCGTCACGGCCGATCAGGTATTTGGTGAAGTTCCACGGTAGTTCGCCACCTGTCTTTGGGTTCAGCTTGGTATCCGTCAAGAATTCGTAGAGCGGAATCTGATTGACACCTGCAATCAATGCCTTGGCGAATACGGGAAAGGTGACATGCAGGGTGTCCAGATAGTAAGTCTTCACCTCAGCCGGCTTGCCCGGCTCGCCACGGCCGAAGTCGTTACTAGGAATGCCGACAACTACGAAGCCTTGCTTGGCATATGCCTGATACAGGGTCTCCAGCTTCGCCGTCTGGTCGCTGTAAACCGTGTTGCTCGCCAGGTTGACAATCAGGAGCACCTTGCCCTCGTAGGTCTTCAGCGAAATCTCTTTGCCGTCGAACGTCACTAAAGAAAAATCATAAACGGAGCTGGCAGCCTGCAAATGCAGCATGGCAGCCAACATAAGAATGACCCTCATGGCACCGTGCCTAAAACTCGTACCGCAAGGCAAACTGCATCTCCCGGGGTGGCGTCGTGCTCTGGAACTCTCCGAAAGTCGACGGGTTGAAGAGCGCCAGGCTCGGATTCGTAAAGTTCACCGTATTAAACGCATTGTACGCCTCGGCGCGGAACTGGATCCGATGACCTTCCCAGGGGAGCGGAAACGATTTCGCCACGGCGAAGTCGAAGTTCGCGATATTAGCCAGCCGCAGGATGGCGCGCGCGCCGGTCTGGCCGGGGAACTGGTCCGCAAACGAGTTCACCGCGCCTGTGTTGGAGAACAGGCTGGGATTGCCAAGTTGGTCGTAGCCGATCTGGCGCGTAAACGGTCCCGTGGGGATAGCCAGTGAGTTCTGCCAGTAGTTCGTGTTCCAGGTGTAATTGCCTTGGATCACAGTCGGCAAGCCGGTGGAGAAGCGCATGATACTCGAGACCTGCCAGCCACCGATGATCTGGTTGGCCCAACCAGGAGCATGGCGAGCAAATCGCTTTCCCTTCCCAAACGGCAGTTCGTAAACGAAGTTGGCGTTCACCTGCTGCCGGATATCGAAATCGGATGAGCCGCGGAACTGGCCGGGGAAGAAGATGTTCTGTATCACGGCGCCATCCTGTCCGGCCGCCCCTTCCGCAGCCGAGGCGTTGTCAATCGAGTGAGACCAGGTGAAATTCACGTCGAACGACCAACCGGCCGTGAAGGCCCGCCGCATGGTGACTGTCATGGCGTGGAAGTTCGCGTTACCGGCGTTCATCCAGGTGGGCATGGAACTGCCTTGCGGCGCAAAGAACGTGAAGCAGCCGTACAGCGAGGCGCAGATTCCATTGGGAGTCCCGAACGCGCCGGGAATGCGATCGAGCGCGTGGAGGATATCGAGATAACTGCCTCCATAGACGCCGTAGATACCATAGAAATAGTTAGCCGAAGCGCTACCCGGGAAATAGAAGTTAGTGAGTGCCGGAAACAAGTCCTGGACGAACGGGCTGTTCGGCACCAGTGAAGGGTTCGCCATGACGGCGTTAGGCGCGACCCCGGCATTATTCAGATTGCGAAACGCGGTCATAGCCTGCAACCAGGTTTGACCTGAACCCGGGTCCTTGAAATTCTCGAGAGGCGTGTACACATCTCCTTGCAGCAACAGTTTCCGCGACAGGCGTCCGTTGTAGGAAACTTCGAGAGTGAGATGGCCTGGGATCTCACGGGCGAAAGATGCGTTCAGGAGCATGGAGTAGGGCGAGCGCAGGTTAGGATAGATGCCCTGAAACTCCCCTGAGATGGCATTTACGTTTGGAGGAGTGTACGGAAACCCTCCAGCCGGAGAGGCGGGGAACTCGGGCAGCTGGCCATCATATCGGGGAGACGTGGTGAAGTTGTATGAGATCGGATTGTTGAGCGTCGTGGACAGTCCAAAAGACCCAAACTGATTGTATTGCGTAATCAACTCGCTGCCGTAGCGGTCATAAAGCATGGCGCCGCCCGCCCGCAATACGCCGTTGTTACCGAAGATCCGCTTGAGCCACCCTTCGTGGCCACGTGGGCTGTAGGCTAGCGCCAAGCGGGGACCGAAGTTATTGTTGTCCGGCTCGTACCAACTGGATTTTCCGTTTAGCGGACCGTTCAGGCTGTAGCTCAGGTAAGCGTTGGGCATGGCGTTCGACGGCACGCCTTGCGAACCAAGGCCCAAGCGCTGCCCAAAGTATTGATCCAGCCCGACGTTGGGAGCCACTTGAAGGCCGTTGGCCTCGAAAGGCGGCCGGTCGTTGCTATAGCGCAGGCCGAGCGTGACGGTAAGCTCCGGAGTCACTCGCCAGCTATCGTTGATGTAAGCTTCGTACTCCTTCATACTGAACGCCCGCTGTGATGGGTTGCCAATCGTCAATGGGCTTCCGTTGCGATCGAACTGATAAGTGATTTGAGTATTGTTTACCAGGCCTAACAGGATTCCCATAGCGGTCGCCACAGCGTCGGGATTGCCAAGCTGCAGGTTCGGGTTGCCGGTTTTCGCCGCCAGGTAATTCGTGACGCCGTTCTGAATGTCTTCGCCGAGTCCCACAGCCACGGTGGTGGCGTAGCCGTAGCTGGGATACGAGCTCGCATACGACATCCGGTTATTCGTCATAAACCGGAAGTTGAGACCGGTGGCTATCGTATGTTTAGTCTTAATCCAGGTCAGGTTATCGACGATGTTATGAACCGGTAAGATACGCGAAGCTGCTCGCGCATTGTAATTCTGCAAGGGATCGAGATCCAACAATTGGAAAGCCGCGCCGGATACCCCGGACTGCGAGATCCCTTGCCGTGTATATCCATAGCTCAGTGAATTGATCAGGTTGGGCCGGAGGATGAACGTGTAGTTGGCTGCGAGGCCCTTGCTGTTGTTGAACAGCGTACTCGCGGGCGACTGGCCGGGAAACTGCGCCAGAAAACTGGCGTTGTCCTGGTTTGCATTAGAAAGAGTTCCGCGCAGCGACAAATTCTGGCGGGAGCTGATGATCACATCGAACTTGCCCACGTAGGCGCGGTTATCCAATTTGTCCGGCGCATTGAAGCGGAAACCGGTGAATGCCAAGCCACCGTCGGCGCCATAGGCGGGGTCGTTGCCTGCCGGATATTGCTTCAAGATGTTCAGATAGCCTTGATTGTTCCCGATGTGCAGCGGGTCGATCTGCTGGATATCCGCCGGTGTCAGCGTGTAGTTATTG
>Ga0335077_10009362_pt1 | contig 12155 bp, 13 predicted proteins | sample Lox_Sample_31_FD_207151 | JGI IMG/M metagenome (GOLD analysis project Ga0335077, IMG submission 207151) | Soil microbial communities from Loxahatchee National Wildlife Refuge, Florida, United States - Lox_Sample_3.1 | ecosystem: Environmental > Terrestrial > Soil > Wetlands | place: USA...
TGGGACTTGAACCCACACGCACAGTGAAGTGCGCCGGATTTTGAGTCCGGTTCGTCTGCCAATTCCGACACTCCGGCACGAAGTCATTGTGATTCTACCATGACTGCGGACCCCGCCACGCGGAGGGGCGCCACGGTACGATGGACGCAATGCCGGATTCCTCTCACCTGCGTCTGACCGAACTGCGGAACGGGTTGCTACGCTTGCACAAAAGCCTGCTCGATTCCGAACGCGCCTCTTACGAACGGGATGTCGCCCGGATCACCTCCACGGGACAATACCTCGGACTGGTGTTGAACGACCCGTGGTTTTCGTGGCTTCACGATCTGTCGCAGTTCATCGTGCTGATTGACGAAACGCTCGATTTCGAGGAACCCGCCACGGGCGCCGACGCCGACCGGTTGATCGCCCAGGCTCGTGACCTGGTCGCGCCTTCGGAAGACGGTCCGGGATTCCAGAGACGCTACTTCGAAGCGATGCAGCGCGACCCGGGGGCCGTTCTGGCGCACCGCGACATGATGAAGGTGTTCGCCGGCCTGGGCTAGCGGGAAGGGACCTGCATGGCCATGGCAGTGCGGGATGCGCCCGGGTCTTTGACCACGTCTCGCGACATCTGTCGCAGCATTTCCATCTTCTGCGAATCGTCCAGTTTGTTGCGGGCGTAGAGTTGTGATTCCTTCTGGAGTTGGTCGGCCACCGCTTTGGTGAACTTGGAGCGGCGTACCAGGAACTCGCCTCGCTGAAGGAGTTCGCCGGCCTTGGCGAGATTGTTGGGGGCCCCCGCGGAGTCACAGACGCTCAGCAACACCCCGCGATCCAGGGCGAACTGCAGCGCCGCCTCTTCGTCGGTCTGCGCCGGGATCATGCCGTGGGAAATCTGGGTGAGAAGGACGGGTTCGGCGAAGTTTCCCTTGGGAGGGCCGAACGCCAGTTGGATGGAATCGCCCTCCACCTGGCTCAGCTTGCGGGTGTCCTCAGCGAAAAGCAGAACCACGTGGTTCGCCAGCGCCCGATAGTCCGCGGCCTTGCTTTGAAAGATGGTTGCTTTCCGCTTGTTGGCCTTGGCGCCGGCGGCGTAGTAGTCCGCCAACTCCATGTATCCCGATGCGACTCCCGAAGTCAGCACCACAGCGAACGGCAGCGCTCGGGAGTTGTAGGGATTGCCTGCCTCGGTCAGGTGGTCCAGGTGGGCGATTGCTTTCAGGTAGTCGCCCGCCATATAACACTCCTTGGCCGCCGACCAGTAGAACGCCGCATCTTTCTGAGCGGCCGCAGTCACCACCGGTTGCGATGAACACGACGACAGCATGACGAGCAAAGCTATCGTTGCCAAGACTCCAAACCATCGAGTGGGAACACAACGCATATTTGCCTCCGGTGGTGAGTAGTATCTGGGCGTGAGATGGACTTAACAAGTCCGACGCAAGTTATGGTCGTACTGTTTTCGGGTACTATCGATACTAGGGACTATCCCGTAGCCCGGTTACTGCTTCAGAGCCTTCTTGGCGTTTTGCCAGGCGTCTTCGCGCCACTTGTAGATGTCGTCCACCTTGAGACCCAAGTTCAGTTTGTCGGCCATGTCGGAGGCAAAGGTGGGGTTGACGGTACCTCGCATCATCGTTGCCAAGCCGGTCCCACGGTTCACTACCTCGTTGATCAGGTCGGTGCGGACTTTGACGAAGATTGGTTTGTTTCTCTCGAAGAAGTCGCCATGAAAGGCATCGAGTTTGGGCACTCCGGAATATTTTGCGTCAAAGGTCTTCCATGCCTCGACGAGCGCGTTGGCCATGTCGCCGTTGATGTGGGCCGACACACCGGACACGATCGCTTGGGTAACACCCGTCCCCCACAGCATCAAGTTCTTGGTGGGATCGGCTGGGGTGGAGGCGATCGAGAAATGGGCTTGCCAGTTGGTGGCGATGGGCGGGATCGTGGTCATTTGTTGAGCCAGGACACCGCCGAGAGGCATCATGTTCTTCACCATGCCCGCGGCGGTGGCCCGGAGAGCCTCGCCCGCGGGGTCGTTCTGTCTCCTGTAGCTTTCCGCCGCGGCAGCGTACATGTCGTAGAAGATGGGGATGAAATGCATCACAAAATAAGGGTGTTCGAAGACCCCCCGGTCTTTAATCTCATAGGTGGTGATGTAGTTATAGAGTTCCGCGAACCAGTAAGCCAGGTCGGACTGCGCCTTCGGTCCGATGATGCTGTCCCGCACCTGCTGGCCCTTTGTCAGAGTCTCTTGTGCCTCGTTGAGTTCGGTCGTGTAATTGCCTTTGGTCGGCATTGCCGGTTTCCCCATGTGCCCTCCTCTGTGCTAGTGATACGAAGCATAGGTCGCCGGAGGGCGCAGGCGCCGCTGGAAGTTGCGTACTATTTCGGGGCCTCCTTCCCACCGTAGTACCCTCGGGGATCCGGCCGCGCATCCGAAATTCGCACCTCCGGATCCAATAATTGCTACTCTGAGGGGTGGTCGCCGCCCGGCATGGCAGCTTGCAGGGAAGTTATTGATATCAAAGGTAATAGTCGGGCCGGCTAACGGAAGTATATGCTGGCTGATGCATTTGTCATCCTGGTATCGATTCTGTTCTGTGCGGTGGCGCTGACGCAGATTTTGATACCCCTCATTCAGAACAAACCGCTGTTCATTTCTTTTCGTAGGAACTACCAGAGGGAGAAGTGGCTCAAACAGCAGCTCGACGAGACCAAGCGCCGCATGGCGGAGATGGAGCTCGAAAAGCAGCTCACGGAACACCAGAACGAGCTGTTCCGGCGCCAGATGGAGCAGATGGAGTCGCTCGGCGGCCTGGCCTCGCCTCCGGTAGAGGAGGGCGAGCGCGACGTGAACCGGCGTAAGGACATTTCAGAAAAGGAGCGATGAAATGCGGTCCATATTAGACACGACGAGTGCGGGCTCTTCCGGAAGGCCCGTTAACTTCACCCGCCTGGCAGTTGGCGCCGTGACCGTAGTGGTGCTGATCCTGTGCCTGGTGGGCCTGTCGAACGTGGTGGTGCACCTCGACGCCAAGGACGTGATGGTGATCCAGTATCCCAGCGGAACGCTCAAGGTATGCAGCCAGCCCGGGTACTACGCGCAATGGTTCGGCACGGTGACCAAATATCAGAAGCGTTCCCAGTTCTGGTTCTCCTCCGCGAAAGACCAGGGCAGGACGGAGGACCAGTCCATATCGGTCCGATTCAACGATGGCGGGCACGCGCGGGTTTCGGGATCGATCGCCTGGGAAATGCCGACCGCGGAGCGCGATGCCATCAAGCTGCACACTCTGTACGGATCGCAGTTGGCGATCGAACAGCAGTTGGTGCGGACGGTCGTTGAGAAATCCGTGTACATGACCGGCCCGTTGATGTCTTCCAAGGAATCCTATGCCGAGCGGCGCAACGACTTGATCAGCCTGATCGACGACCAGATCGCGCACGGCGTTTACCGTACCGAGATCATCCAGGAAAAGCAGAAGGACCCGATCACGGGGCAGGACAAGACGGTCTCGATCGTAAAGCTGATTCAGGAGCCCAACGGCCAGTATGCGCGGCAGGACCGCTCGCCGTTAGAGGAGTTTGCGATCAAGACTTTCAACCTGGCGATCAACGAAGTGAAATACGATCCCACGGTCGAGGCGCAGATCAAGCAGCAGCAGGACATGATCATGCAGGTGCAGACCTCGATTGCCGAATCGAAGCGCGCGGAACAGACCGCTCTCACGGCGGCGAAGAACGGCGAGGCTGAGGCCGCCAAAGCGAAGTGGGACCAGGAAGTGATCAAGGCGAAGCTCGTCACGGAAGCCGAAGCGCGCAAGGCGGTTGCGGCTCTCGACGTGCAGACGGCCGAACTCCGCAAGAGAGAACTCGAGTTGCAAGGCGAGGGCGAAGCTGCCAAGCGGCGGGCCATCATGCAGGCCGACGGCGCGCTGGAAATGAAGCTGGAGGTTTACAAGACCGTCATGCACGATGCATTCGATGCCGTCAAGGGCTATCAGGGGAACTGGGTGCCCGGCGTGGTGATGGCCGGAACCGGGCCCAACGGGCATCAAGGCAACGGCGCCATGGACATGATTAACCTGATGGCGATCAAGGCCGCTCAGGACTTGAACTTGAACCTGGCCGTGCCCAACGGCGGCGGCGGCATCACCCGGCAAGAGCCGAAGGGCACGAAATAACGAGTGAAGTTGGGCGGACCGCGCAGGTTCGCCCCCATCGTACCCGGGCCAAATCAGGCGGGTTGTTAGAATGGGTGCTGATGGACAAGCGCCGCATGTGCCCGCATTGCCGGGCATTCATCACCACCAGCGACCGGACCTGCCCCTACTGCCACGAAACCGTCGGCCGGCGCGGGGTGGATGAGCGCAGCAGCTCGGCGATCAGCGGCATCATCCCTCAGATCCGCTTCAACACGGTCATCATCCTGATCATCAATTTTGGCCTCTACGCCGCCACGTCGATTTACAGCATGAATTCCGGACGCGGAAGCGCCATGGGCCTCGACACGCAAACGCTCATCATGTTCGGAGGAATGGATAGTCAGGCGATTCACGATTATGGCGAGTGGTGGCGGCTGGTTACGGCCGGGTTTCTGCACGGCGGGCTGCTCCATATCCTGATGAATTCCTGGGTTCTGTTCGACCTGGGGCCCCAGGTAGAAGAATTTTACGGCGCCAGCCGGATGCTGACGATCTATTTCATTTCTACTGTGTCGGGTTTTTACCTAAGCTCGATCTTCAACCCCGGTCCGTCGATTGGGGCATCCGCGGCACTTTGCGGCCTGATTGGGGCTATGATCGCTCTGGGACTTCGCGACCGAACGAGTGTGGGAGCGGCCATCCGTTCTGTGTACATCCGCTGGGTTATCTACATCTTACTGTTCAGCCTGATACCCGGCTTAGGCGTGGATTTGGCTGCCCACGTCGGCGGGCTGGCTGGGGGCTTTGCCGTGGGCTATCTGGCCGGAGAGCGCCGCTACGCCAGCTCTTCCACGGAGATGCTTTGGCGAATCTCGGCCTCCTGCTGCCTTCTGCTTACGGCCGCGAGTTTTCTAATGTTGTACTTGTGGTTTTCCCACAATTCGCAATAAGATAAAGAAAGTATGCGAATCCGTACGTTGGCATTGGTCCTCGCGCTGGCTTCGGGCGCAGCTGGTTTGGCCGAAGCGAGCACCGCCAAGAGGGCGGTGGTTCACAGGAGCGCGCGGAAAGCGGTGGTGCGCAAAGGCAACTCCAGGATGGTCAAGGGACGTAAGGCCCCGCGGCCCAAAGTGGTCAAGCACTAGCTGCCGTCAAGATCTCCTCTCACGGGCCCTGGTACCTCTCCCTTTTTCCTGACCGTTCCGAATGTGTATACTTCCCACATGAGGTGTCTGCACTCCGGGATCCTGATGGTGGGTTTCTGGCCGGGCCTCCTGGCGACGGCCGGCTTCGGACAATCCCGGGCTCCTGTGATCGTCGAGCTGTTCACCTCGGAAGGATGCTCGAGTTGTCCACCCGCGGACCGGCTCCTCGAAAAGCTAGACCCGCAGGCGATCGTTTTGAGCGAGCACGTGGATTACTGGAACCAGCTCGGATGGAAGGATCCCTACTCGTCGGCAGCCTTTACGGCACGCCAGCAGGCATACGGCCGGATCTTCAGCCTCGATAGCGTTTACACGCCAGAGATGGTGGTGGATGGGGAGGCAGAATTCAACGGCAGCGATGGCCGAAGGGCGGCCGACGCGATTGCCAAGGCGGTCCGCAAGAAGAAAGCAGACATCCGAGTCTCGAGGGTGGATGAAGGGGTGAAGATCGAGGTAGATGGCCCGACGGCCACCGCAGACCTTTACCTCGCATTAGCCGATGAGAGCGACGAATCTCAGGTCTCCGCCGGCGAAAACAGCGGACGGCACCTGCACCATGTGGCCGTCGTAAGGAGCCTGCAGAAAGTCGGATCGGTCAAGCGCGGCGCGAGTTTCAGCCGGGTGCTCGAATTGCCCCGCACGGCGGGAGCACAGCGCATCGTCGTGTTCTTACAGGAGTCGGGCCCGGGCCGGATTTCGGGCGCGGCGCTCGTCCCGCCGGGAAAGCAATCGTCAAACAGCGATTAAACAAAGGACGAGTGTGGCGTCCGGCATTCTCCGCGGATTCGGCTAAGCACCGGCAACTCGCCGTTCCCGCCCTTTCCAATAAGGTTCGCGTAATTGACGCTTCAACACCTTACCGCTGGCAGTTCTGGGCAGCCCTTCGACGAAATCCACCGAGTAGGGTACTTTGTAGGACGCAATCCGGGTACGGCAAAAAGCTATAGCTTGATCCTCTGTGAGCGTCGCTCCCTGCCGTAAGACGATCACGGCTTTCACGCACTCCCCCCAACGGTCATGAGGGACTCCGATGACCGCCACGTCGGCGACCTCGGGCAGCCTGGTCAGGGCCGCTTCCACTTCCCGCGGATAAATGTTCTCGCCACCCGAGACAATCGTGTCCTTCATACGGTCTTGAATGTAGAGATAGCCGTCTTCGTCCAGGTAACCTACATCGCCGGTATGCAACCAGCCATCGCACAGGGTATCGGCAGTCGCTTGTGGCTGCTTCCAGTAGCCCCGCATGCGATAAACTCCACGTGCCATGATCTCGCCCGCCTGCCCTGGAGGCACAACTTCGCCGTGCAGATCGACCACCTGGAGTTCCACACCTGCCACGGCTCGGCCTGCCGACAAAAGCAACTCCGTCTTCTCATTCAGCGCCCGAAGGTGGTCTTGCTCCGTCAATGCGGTGACCGGCGAATACTCGGTAAGGCCATACAGTTGCAGGAAGCCGCAGCCGAATGTTTCGACGGCGCGCCTTAGGGTCATCTCGGCAATCGGTGAGGCGCCGTAAATGATCTGGCGCAAGTTAGCGAAGCTCCGTCCCGCGGCGCCCGCAGCCGGCATGAGGCAGGCTTGAATCATCGCGGGAACCAGTGGCGCAATCCCAATGCGCTCTTCATCCAGCGCCCGTACAGTTTCTGCCGGATTGAATTCGTCCAGCACGTAGAGGCAACTGCCCCAGCGTGCGTTGACGCAGGTAACCGCCGCGCCGAAGATATGAAACATCGGTAGAACCAGCAGAACCCGCTCACCCGGCGCGGAACGAAATAGCGTCTCACTGGCGCCGGTAGCGGCTTCCCATCCTCTGTGAGTCAGAACCGCCCCTTTTGGCAACCCCGTCGTGCCACTGGTGTACATCTGCAGCACGTCCGGATCGCTTCCATATTCGATGACGGGAGCGAGATCAGAGCCGGCGAGCAGAGCGTCCGGCCACGATTCCCATCCGGAGGGCGCGGCTTCGCCGATCGCCACGAAACGCCGGATGCCCCGGAGTTCCTGGCGAATCGCATCCACGTCTGGCACAAATTCCGGGGAGGCGAACAGCAAAACGGCAGCAGAGTCGTTCAGGATGAAGTTCCACTCCGGAGGAGCCAGGCGGAAGTTCAATGGCACTGCCACTGCGCCCGCCTTGGAAATCGCAAAGAAGAGGAGGGCGTATTCGATACTGTTCCGGGAGAGGATGGCGACGCGATCACCCACCTGGATTCCTTCGGTCAGGAGACCATTCGCGAGCCGGTTTACGAACCGTGCCGCTTCCCGGGCACGGACACAACGCTCCCGGTGAATGGCAAATTCGCACTGCGGATTGGCGTCAGCAAGCCGGTCTAAATGATCGTGAATCATTCGGGAAATGCGCAAAGTATATCACGAGATCACGCCACTCCCCTTTGGTCACCTCAAAACGTTAGACCAGCTTCTGGTTGCGGATGGGCAGCTCCCGAATTCGCTTTCCGGTGGCGGCGAATAAGGCATTGCACAGCGCGGGCGCGAACGGAGGAACTCCCGGCTCGCCGATACCGGCGGGCGGCGCATCGGTGTTGACAATATAGACGTGCGTCTCGGCGGGGGCCTCGTTGATACGCGCAACGGGATAGTTGTGGAAGTTGCTCTGGTCGATCTTGCCGGCCGTCGCGGTGATCTCGCCCATGAGCGCGAGCGACGTGCCGAATACTGCCGCGCCTTCGAACTGCGAGCGCACGCGGTCGGGATTCACGACCATCCCGGCGTCCACTACCGTATCGACGCGCGGAATCGTGATCTTACCATCGGCGCTCACGGCGACTTCCACCACGGTCGCGATGTAGCTCAGGAAGCTGCGGTGCGCCGCGATTCCCATGCCGTGTCCCTTGGGCAACGCACGTTTGCCCCAGCCCGATCTCTCGGCGACTGTCTCGACCACCTTGCGCAAACGCCCGGCATCGACCGGGTAGGTCTCGATCGGCCCCATATTGGGATAATCGACGCCTTGGGCTTTGAGATCGATGATGCGGGGGTTCCCGATCAAGCCGAGCAGATAGTCTTTGGGGTCGCGGCCGGCGGCGTGAGCACACTCGTCGGCGAACGAGCCGATGGCGAATGCGTGGTAGATATTCGCGACCGAGCGCAGCCATCCGATGCGGACATGATTCACAGCCTCGCCGTTCTCGGCGCGGAAGTTGTCGATGGCGAAGGGCGTGTCGGTGAAGCCCATGCCCAGTTCGCCCGCGCTGCCGTACTTCACGCCGACACTGAAGGTGGAATCAATCGACGGAAACACCGTGCGCTGGAGCCACGCAACCGGTCTACCCGCGCCATCCAGGCCGGCCTTCAGGTACATGGCGTTCACGGTGTGGTAGTAGTCGAAGCGGATATTGTCCTCGCGGGTCCAGACTACCTTCACCGGCTTGTTCAGTTGCTTCGAGAGGATGGCGGCTTCCGCGCAGAAGTCCGGCTTGGACTTGCGCCCGAAGCCGCCGCCCAACAGAGTCACGTTGCAGATCACGTTCTTTTTGTCGATGCCGAGCGCGGCCGCCACGGTATCCTGCACCGCCTGCGGATTCTGCACCGGCGCCCACAAGGTACATTTGCCGTTGCGGAAATCGGCCACCGCCACCTCGGGCTCCATGGCCGCGTGTGCCAGCAGCGGTGTGTAATACTCCGCTTCCAGTGTTTTCGCGGCGCCCGCGAATCCCTTGTCCACATTGCCCACGTTGCGGACGACCTTGCCGGGCTGGCGGGCGGTGGTCTGCAGTTTCTTCTTGAATTCGGACGAGGTGTAACTCGCGTTGGCGCCTTCTTCCCAGGCGATCTTCAGTTTCTTGCGACCCTGAAAAGCCGCCCAGGTGTTGTCGGCAATCACCGCGACTCCGCCCAACGCCTGAAACGCGTGCGGAGGTTTGAAATCGGGGATCACCACGGTTTGTGATACGCCCCGCACCTGCAGAGCATCCTTGTTGTCAATCGACTTGATCTTGCCGCCGAACACCGGCGAATGCTCCACCGACGCGTAAACCATGCCATCGACCTTGGCGTCCATGCCGAAGACCGCTTTTCCATGTGTGATCTCAGCGAGGTCGTAGATCGGCAGGTCCTTGCCGATGTAACGATAATCCGACTTCTTTTTAAAGACCAGCCTGGTCTTATCGGGCACGGGGAGCCTGGCGGCCACGGCCGCGAGCTCGCCATATCCCAATTTCCGCCCGCTCGGGTGGTGGATCACCTGATGCAGGCTGGCCTTACACTCCGATATCGGGACGTTCCACTGCTTCGCCGCCGCCTGTTCCAGCATGGTGCGCGCCGAAGCGCCGCATTCCTGCATGACCCCGAAGAAACTGCGGATGGAGTGCGACCCATCCGTATCCTGTTCGCCGTACTTTGGGTCGCCGATCGCCTGCTCGATTTGCACCCGCTTCCAGTCGGCCTCCATCTCGTCGGCCAGAATCAGCGGGACCATGGTCCGGCTGCTGGTCCCCATTTCCGAGCGGTGTGCCACGATGAGCACCGTGCCATCCGATTTGACACCGACGAACACATTGGGTGAAAAAACCGCGGACTCCAGAGCGGCCCGGGCCGGCGTGGGCAGAAGCCCGGCGCCCAGCACGAAAGCACCCGCGCCGAAGGATTGCCGAAGGAAACTGCGGCGGCTGAAGTTGCGGATGGTGTTCATGCCCCCTCCTTGGCTGCCGATTTGATGGCCGCGCGAATGCGCTGATAAGTGCCGCAGCGGCAAATATTGCCCATCATGGCGGCATCAATGTCCTTGTCAGTGGGCTTGGGCGTCTTCTTCAGCAGCGACGCCGCCTGCATGATCTGCCCGACCTGGCAATAGCCGCACTGGGCCACGTTGAACTCCGCCCAGGCGTGCTGGAGGGGATGTTCGCCGAGGCCTTCGATGGTCGTAATCTCCTTGCCCACCACGGCGCGCACGGGCGTGACGCAGGAGCGGATGGCCACCCCATCCTGATGAACCGTGCAGGCGCCGCACAAGCCCATGCCGCAGCCGAATTTCGACCCGGTGAGGCCCGCGACATCGCGCAGGTACCAGAGGAGGGGCATATCCGGATCGCCGTCGAATTGGCGAGCCTTGCCGTTCACCTTCAATGTGATCATTCCGAATCCCCCAAGAGTGCCTACCAGCATACTCCAACTTGGGCCGGCCCGGCCCTTCCCCGGGCGCAGGCGCATTCAACCTGACCGTTGGCCAGGCGTGTGGAGTTGCCCGGAAACTATGCTTTGCGTCTGCGGAGTCTATCGGAAGACGTATTTCTTGCACTCCGCAGCGGCTTGCGTCATGGAGTGATTCTTATGAAAGGACTGGAGTGCGCAATCACAGTAGTTGTCCGCTACGGCTCGAGTGACGCCCCCCGCACTCATGGCGCTGGTCCGGCATGAGGCTTTGAAGCTGGTGTCGAACGATTCCTGAAAGGCCGATTTTTCTTCGGTTTTCCGGCCTGCTTGAGCAGTCGTACTGGCGTCTGCGGTGTTCTTGTCCCCGAAGACTCCCAGAGACAACCCGACGATCCCTCCGATGAGAAGGGCTCCGGCGATCGCACCAAGCTTCCAGGCTGTGCCGTCGTACGAGGGTTGTTTGAGCAGCCTGCCGCACCGAATGCAAGCCTCGGCAGCGTCATCATTCATCGCGGTGCATTGGCAGGTCCAAGGCATTGGTCTACCCTTGGCGGAAGGATCGCACGTTTATTGAACCACCGTCATGCTCCCAATGGGTAGGGCGCCAATGCTGCCAATAGTTGGCGGAAGCCAGTGGGGTTGAACCATTGAATGTTACTTTCCCGAAGATGAAGGACCGGGGGAAAATGGCTCCGAGCCGGCCAGCGCGAAGGCGCGTGGGCTTCGACGGTTTGCCGACTTACACGTAGAACCGGGTTAGAATGCTCTGGTGCTCGACCCATCGGGAGCAGTCATTCGTTTCGAAGAGGCGGACGACAAGCCCTCGATCCGTTGGGTAAACGAGTCCGCGTTCGCGCACCCCGACGAGGCTGGCCTCATCGAACGCCTGCGTCAAGAAGGCGCCGTACTTCTCTCGCTTGTCGCGCAGGTGGAAGAACAAATCGTAGCGCATATTCTGTTCAGCAGGATGTGGATCGACAGTGCTGGTGGCTCGATCGCCGCTGTCGCATTGGCGCCGTTGGCGGTGCTGCCGACTCATCAGCGCAAGGGCATCGGAGGAAGGCTCATTCGCGGCGGTCTGGATTGCCTGCGCGACCACGATGAAGAAATCGTCATTGTTCTCGGGCATCCGGACTATTATTCGCGGTTTGGTTTCTCGGCGGAAAAAACGCGCGGCCTGGAAAGCCCGTTTCCGCCGCATGCCTTCATGGCGACCGAACTCAGGGCCGGCGCCCTGACCGGGATTCGTGGAAAGGTACGATACCCAGTCGCGTTCGGGCTTTAAAGCGTCCAGGTATCCGGCCGTCTAACTTAACCAGGCAAGGCTTCGCCTTGATATCCCTGCGGGATATAGAAGCCGGAAGTCAGGAGCCCGAAGCCAGAATTGCCCGCGCGTAAGCGTTCAGTAAACGGCTGGTCTCTTCGAGCGTGAGCATCAACGGCCCAGTTTCGCCGAAACCGAGATCTTGGGTAAGGATCAGGTAATAACGGCACTCCTCCAGGGAACTTTCGGCGATGTTCAAGAACCGGAATTTCTCGGCTTGGCTGCGTTTGCCAAAGCCCTCCGCGAGGGGCGGGATGAAAAGCTGCTGTTTTAGTGGATGCTCATGGCTGGGGCCGCTCTTTTCCGATCCCAATATCGCGTCGAGACGGTCAGTGCTTTTAGCAACGGGGGCGCGCGGGATCACTGCGGGTGCTGGAAGGT
>Ga0335077_10009363_pt1 | contig 12154 bp, 14 predicted proteins | sample Lox_Sample_31_FD_207151 | JGI IMG/M metagenome (GOLD analysis project Ga0335077, IMG submission 207151) | Soil microbial communities from Loxahatchee National Wildlife Refuge, Florida, United States - Lox_Sample_3.1 | ecosystem: Environmental > Terrestrial > Soil > Wetlands | place: USA...
TCGGGTACCCCTCATGAATGTTGAACCCGGTTTTCGAATTGGTGACAAAGTGGTCTACCCCAATCATGGCGTTGGGGTAATAGAGCAAATCAGCAGCCGTACCTTCGGTGCAACTGTTGAAAAGTTCTACCTGCTCAATATCAAAGCCAGCAGCCTCAAGGTCATGGTGCCGTTTCAGAACGCCGGCAATGTTGGTCTGCGCCGAGTCATCCGCAACGGGGAGGTCCAGAAAATCCTCGATTACCTGACCAACGGCAAGTGCGACAGCCACAATGACTGGAAGTTCCGGTTCAAAGAGAATTCAGAGAAAATGCGAACCGGTTCTCTGCTGGAAGTTGCCTGCGTGCTCAAGAGCCTGCTGATGCTCAGCCAGAGCAAGCCGCTTTCGTTCCGCGAGAAGAAGATGCTGGAACGGGCGCGTTATCTGCTCGTGAGTGAGGTAGCCCTGGCCAAGAACCTCGATGAAACCGAAGTCGAGCAGATGCTCACCAAGGCCCTCTCCAAGTCCAAACTGAAATTCCCCGAGATCACCGCCGAAGCCTAAACGGCGTTCCAGGTTTTAAGCCCGAGGACAAAGCCTTCGTTGGTCCGGAAGCCTTTGTAGTTTCGTGGCTTTTAGAACGTGAAACTCCCTCACTCCCCCAGCCACGCACCGTACGGTCGAAGGGAATCCACGTGATCAAAGATGATCTTCAGGGCGGCGGTGATGGGCACCGCCAGCACCAGTCCCGCCGCGCCCCATATCCAGCCCCAGAACAACAGCGAGATCGTCACGACCAGCGGATTCAGTTGTAACCGCTTGCCAATCAGTTTGGGATAGAAAACGTTGATGGCGAAGACGTGCAGCCCAAAAACCGTGATGATGATCACCAGGACCCCGCCGCCATGCAGTTGTCCAGCTCCGGCAGCCAGTGGCGGAAGAATGGCCAGGATGGGTCCAAGGTAGGGGAGCAGGCTGATGAACCCGCTGATGAAGCCCACGAAATAGAAGTACGGCAAGTGCAGAGTCGCGAAGATCACCGTACTGACCGCGCCCAGGAAGACCCCCATGAGCAGGTTGCCCACCAGAAAGCTGCGGATCATGGCTGAGATTCGCCCCAACGTGACGTAGGCCGTGTTGCGGTGTTCGAGCCGGAACAGCATCACCGTTGCCGCCCGGGCATGCTCCTGCCAGGTCAGCATGAAGTACACCAAAAAGGGGACGAAGGAGACGGTGAGGACCACCTCCCAAACCGCCCCCGCTCCCTGGGTCACGGCTGACGTCCAGTCGGTCTCCCGCTCCAGAGTTATGGTGCTCTCGGGTTTCGATGAAGGCGGTCTGGGTGCGCCGCGCAACCTCTCTGCCTGTTGACGTAGTTGGCCCATTTCGTCACGTATTTTGTCTGCGTACTTGGGCAGGTCATGCACGAACGCGACGCCACGGTTATAAAAGAAGTAAGTTATTCCGTAAATGACGGCGGCCAGCAGAAGCAGAGCGACTATGGCTCCCAGGCCGCGCGGCACGCGGATCCGCTGCAAGCCATCGACGATCGGGGTCAGCATGAACGCCAGCAGGATCGAAACCAGTACCACGATCAGCACCGGCTTGGCCTCATAACAGATGGCCAGTACCACCGCGATCGCCAAGATCACCAGGCAAGAAGTCTCGATACGGTCCACCCGTCGCCGATAGGGACGCAGCGGTGCCATCCCCGATTCCGTGCCGATGGACTCGGTCAACTCTGCGGGCTCGTCGATCCGGTCAGGCATTTTCGTCAGCTTCCATGTTACTCAAACCATGTTACTCAACCCATGTTACTCAAACTATGATGCGCTCCGACCTATAATCGCAGAGTGTCCTCTCAGGTAAACCCTCCGCCCGACAGTGCCGGCTCGGTTACCGGACGGGTTCTAGCTCTCGACGTCGGCTCCAGGACCATCGGACTGGCGGTTTCCGATCCTCTGGGGATCACCGCCCAAGGTCTGGACACTATCCGCCGCAAGAACAAACGGGCAGATTTTGCTGCCCTGGAAGATGTTCTGCGTCGGCACAGCGTACAGGAGATCGTGGTCGGCTACCCTCTGCGGATGAGCGGGCTCGCAGGTACGCAGTCGGAGCGCATGACGGCTTTCGCCGAGGAGCTGCGGCAGCGTTTCGCCCTTACCGTCCACCTCTGGGATGAGCGCCTCACTTCCGCCCAGGCCAACCGGCTGCTGCGCGAAACCAACATGAGCATCCGCCGCCGTGCCCAAGTGGTAGACCGTCTCGCCGCAGTGCTTATCCTACAGAGCTTCCTGGATCACCGCTCGGCCAACAGGGCTTGACCTGCCGTGAATAGGAGCATGGCACCTCCGGCACACGGCTGGTGCCTTTTCATCATCTAAACTAGCATCTTGCGCACGATCCTCACATTGCTGCTGGCCGCAATTGTCGCCACTGGCGCCTGGCTGGCGTACGCCCTTCTGCTCCCCGTCGGGCCCAAAGGACAGGAAAAATTCGTTCTCCTCCGCCCTGGCTCATCCACGCGTCACATCGCCCGGGAGCTACGAAACGAGGGGATAATTCGCAGCCCGGCGGCATTTCTGCTGTGGCATGAGTGGCGTGGCCAGCCCGCTCTGAAGGCCGGGGAATACAAGTTTGACCACCCCACCTCCGCCCGTAATGTGTATGACCGCATCGTCGCGGGCGACATCTACGTTCACACCGTCGTTATTCCGGAGGGCTACAACACGTTCGATATCGCGAATGCCATCCAGTCCGCCGGACTAGGCACAAGCGACGATTTTCTGGCCGTGGCCCGATCCGACGTGTCGCTGATCTCTGACCTCGATCCCCAGGCTCCGTCTCTTGAAGGATATCTGTTTCCGGATACCTACGAGTTCACGCGCACCCAGAGCCTGCACGACATGGCGGCAGCCATGGTCAGACGTTTCCGGCAGGAGAGCCATCAGCTCGGCTTGAACACCGACCTGCATGGCGTCGTCACGATGGCCTCCATCGTTGAAAAGGAAACGGCTGTACCGTCCGAGCGGCCGCTGGTCGCCGGCGTCTTCTTCAACCGGTTGCGCCGCAAGATCGTCCTGGCCACCGATCCCAGCGTTATCTACGCGGCGCTGCTGGCAGGACGCTACAACGGAGTGATCCATCAGTCCGACCTCCAGTCGGACTCTCCTTACAACACCTATAAACACGCCGGCTTGCCGCCCGGTCCCATCTGTAACCCGGGACGCGACTCCCTGCAGGCGGCCATGAAGCCCGCCCAGTCTGATTTTTTTTATTTCGTTAGCGACAACAACGGACACCACCGCTTCGCCCGCACCATGCAAGAGCACTCGCGCAATGTCGCCGCCTATCGCCGTGCGGTAGCCGAATCGCACTGACTTCGCCGCCTCACCCACTCCTCCACGCCGCGCTATATACTCATAGATTGCATTGAGGCAAGAGATTCATGCTCTGCTGGCGGTGCTTACGGCTTGTCCTTGCAGTCGCGGTGCTGACAACGCTTTCCGGGTGTCTGTTCCACTCCCACCCGGTGGAATCGCGTATCAGCACGGCTCCGCTCGAACAGGCCACGGAAGCCGGGCTTATCGACCGCATCAACTCCCAGGCGGCCAGAGTCCAGACCCTGAACGCGACCATAGAGATCTCCACCGCGGTTGGCGGCTGGACCAAGGGCAAGATCACCCAGTACCAGACGATCAGTGGCTACATTATGGTGCGCAAACCGCAGATGCTGCGCATGATCGGACTGCTCCCGGTTGTGCGCAGCCGGGCCTTCGACATGGTGTCGAACGGACAGACCTTCGAACTTTCCATCCCCCCGAAGAACCGCTTCATCGTCGGGCGTAATGATGTAATTACCCACAATGCCAACCAACCTCTCGAAAGCCTGCGTCCGCAGCACATCCTGGACGCACTGCTGGTGCGCCAGATCGACTCCGCCAACGAGATCGCGGTGCTGGAGAACAGCTACGAGACTGTCGCTGACCCCAAGAAAAAGAAGGAAGTGCAGCAGCCGGACTACGTGATCATCGTCCTTCGGCGGGGCGACGCTGGGTGGTTCCTCTCGCGCAAAATCATCTTCAGCCGCGTCGACCTCGAGCCCCATGAGCAGATCGTATACGACCGGCATGGCTACATCGCCAGCGACGTGCATTACCGCGACTTCAGCGACCATGAAGGCATCGATTTCCCCAGCCAGATCAACATCTGGCGCCCGCAAGAGGAGTATGCGATCAACCTGACAGTCCAGAAAGTCACCTTCAACCAGCCTCTGGCGGACGAGCAGTTCGCCTTGCAACAGCCGGTTGGGGCACAGGTAGTTCATCTCGACGCCCCCAACTCCAGCCGCAACGCCGGCGGCGACGGCGAACCGGCCAGGCAGTAACCTGCGGCTTACGACTGGCGACCGCGGCTCCTTTACAATGTTTCCAGAATGAACAAGATGATTCTCGCCAACCTGGTGCACCGCCCTATCCGCACCTGCATCAGCATCATCGCGGTAGCCGTGGAAGTGACGCTGATCCTGCTGATCGTCGGGCTCTCGATCGGAATCCTCAACGATGCCAAGGACCGGCAAGCGGGCATTGGCGCTGACATCATGGTGCAGCCGCCGGGCTCATCCTTTTTCAGTGGCATCTCGGGCGCTCCGGTATCGGCCAAAGTGGCGGACGTTCTGCGAAAAGTCCCGCACGTGGTGGCCGTAGCCCCGGTGATCACACAGCTGAGCACGGCGGGAACGCTTGAAGTCATTTACGGCATCGACATCAACAGCTTCCAGGCTATCGGCGGGCCCTTCCGCTACCTCGCCGGAGAACCATTCCAGGGACCGGACGATATTCTGGTGGACGATTTCTTCGCTCACCAGAAAAACGTGCATGTTGGTGACAAGATCGAAGTGCTCAATCACCAGTTCCGCGTCTGCGGCATCGTCGAGCACGGCAAGGGTGCGCGCAAGTTTCTCCAGCTCTCAAGCTTGCAGGACCTCATCGGCGCCCAAGGCAAGGCATCGATTTTCTACGTCAAGCTCGATGATCCCAAATTCGGCGACGCCGTCGCCACCGACATCCGGCAGGTTCCTGGCATGCAGAGCTACGTCGTGCGCTCGCTGCGGGAATACCTCTCACTGATGACCATGGGCAACATCCCCGGATTATCGACATTCATCAGCGTGGTCATTGGCGTGGCGGTGGTGATCGGATTTATTGTCATCTTCCAGGCCATGTACGCGGCGGTGATGGAGCGTACCCGAGAGATCGGCATTCTGAAGTCGATGGGCGCCTCCAAGGCGTATATCATCAGCGCCATCTTGCGCGAGACCGTCTTGCTGGCAATCCTCGGAATCGGGGTCGGCATTGCAATCAGCTACGCGGCCCGCGGCGCCATCGTGGCCCACTTTTCCACTCTGCGCATCCTGGTGACCCCAGGATGGATCCTGCGGGCCACTGGGATTGCCATCGTCGGCGCCTTGGGCGGCGCGATTTATCCCGCGTTCAAAGCCGCTCAGAAGGACCCGATCGACGCGCTAGCGTACGAATGACAGGAACCAGGGTGCAGCAGGCAGGATGTAGCAAAACCTCGCGTCCTCCGCTTCTGCCTCCTGCTTCCTGCCTTCTAGTCGCCTTGATGTGACTCCGGCTTCATTGACATCATCCCCTGTAACCGGTAATCTTTAATCTTTCGCAGCCTGCAGTTGCCCGCCCAGGGTACCCTGACTGGATTTTCCCTTCCGGGTGGCTCAGCGGTCTTCGTTTTCATTCTTTGGGAGAGTTCGCATGGCAACCTATTTCCCCAAACAGGGGGAAATTGCGCGTAAATGGTACGTCGTGGATGCTACGGGGCAGACGCTCGGCCGGCTGGCAACGCGGGTCGCTCGCATTCTGACCGGTAAGAATTCACCCCGTTACACGCCTTTCCTCGACACCGGCGACCACGTGGTCATCATCAACGCTGCTAAGGTGCAGGTGACCGGGCTCAAGGGCGAGCAAAAGATGTATCACCGCTACACCGGCTATCCAGGCGGCCTTCGCAGTGAAGACTTTACTAAGCGTTTCCAGCGCAAGCCGGAAGCCGTGGTGCAGGACGCGATTGTGGGCATGCTACCCCACACCAAGCTCGGCCGGGCCATGGCTAGCAAACTGAAGATCTATCGTGGCGACAAGCATCCCCACCAGGCGCAGAAACCGGAAGCGGTAGCGCTGGCGGGCAAGACGAATTAAGGGTTCCCTGCAGCCGAATTTGGCTGCATAATTTTTGGAAAGGTTCAGCCCCGGGCCACACGCCGGGGCAAGAGGAACGATGGCAGATCTGGTTCAGTACTACGGCACGGGACGGCGTAAGGCCAGCGTGGCCCGCGTATTTCTGCGTCCCGGCGACGGCCAGTTCACGGTGAACGGCCGTGCTTTCGATCAGTATTTTGTGACTCCGGCGCAGCGCATCCTGGCGCGGCAGCCCCTGGTGATCACCGAGACCTCGGGCAGCTTCAACATTGTCGCTAATGTAGCCGGTGGCGGAGTCGGCGGACAGGCCGGAGCGGTGAAGCTGGGCATCGCCCGGGCTTTGCTGGAGTTCAACACGGAATTGCGCAAGCGCCTGAAGACCGCGGGCATGCTTTCGCGCGACGCGCGCTCGAAGGAGCGCAAGAAGTACGGGCAGAAAGGCGCCCGCAAACGGTTCCAGTACAGCAAACGGTAATCGTTGCTCTTTTGAGTGTCGCCGGTTGGCCAACGACCGACGGCCGATGACCGATGACGATTTAAAAAATTTTCCCGTATCCCGGCAGGGAGCGGGGTTGCGGGAATGTAATCCTGAGCGCGCACGAAAGGCGCAGGGATGCAATCCAAATGAGGAGGTAGTTTGGCGAACATCACCATGAAGGAGTTGCTCGAAGCGGGCGTCCACTTCGGGCATCAGACCAAGCGCTGGAACCCCAAGATGAAGGAATTCATCTTCGGCGAGCGCAACGGGATCTACATCATCGACCTGCAGAAAACGCTCAAGATGTTCAAGGACGCGAGCAGGTTCGTGCAGGATTCCGCGGCTGCGGGCAAGCTCATTTTGTTCGTCGGCACCAAGCGCCAGGCGCAGGATGCCATCGCCGAAGAAGCCCAGCGCTGCGGCATGTTCTATGTGAACCAGCGGTGGCTGGGCGGATTGCTCACCAACTGGGTCACGGTGCAGAAATCTGTAAAACGGCTCAAAGAACTCGACGAGATGGCCGTAGACGGCCGTTACGAACTGCTGCCCAAAAAAGAAGTCATCAAGCTGGAGCGCGAGCGCAAGCACCTGCAGGCCAACCTGGCCGGCATCAAGAATATGAATCGCCTGCCTGACCTGATTTTCGTTATCGATTCTAATAAGGAGCAGATCGCGGTGCGCGAGGCGCGCAAGCTGGGCATTCCAGTGGTCGCGGTCGTCGATACCAACTGCGATCCCAGCGAAGTGGATTACGTGATCCCTGGGAACGACGACGCCCTGCGCGCCATCCGCCTGTTTGCCTCCAAGATCGCCGATTCAGTGGCCGAGGGCGTACAAGCCGCCACCGACAAAGAGGCAGTAGAGATCTCCGCGGCCGCCGCTCAGTCTGAGCCCGAAGGCGCTCCGGCCGAAGTGGCCGAGGGCGCTGCCGCCGGCGAAAGCGGCGAAGCCGTGAGCATGGAAGAGGTCCTTGGCGCCGGCGCCCGCAAGCGTCCTGCTAAGGAGGACACGGAAGCAGTCCCGCAGGTTGAAAGCCAGACGACGTTCTGAGCGGCTGCATCGCCCGCACGAGCTGCTGCATCGAATTGACGTGACCCGCGCCACAAGCTGCGGGTCTATTCGCGTAGGACCAGTTCTGCAATAATCTAGGAAAGGCAGCATCAGGCAATCATGGGTACAACGAGTGTGAATATTTCTGCCACGCAGGTGAAGGAGCTCCGCGAGAAGACCGGCGCTCCCATGATGGACTGCAAGCAGGCCCTTACCGAAGCCAAGGGCGATCTGGAGCAGGCCATCGTCGTATTGCGCAAGAAGGGTGTCGCGACCGCGGCCAAGAAGGCTACGCGCGTCACCACTGAAGGCTCAGTTGCCCAGTACATCCACGCCGGCGGCAAAATCGGCGTGTTGGTCGAGGTCAACTGCGAGAGCGATTTCGTTGCCCGTACCGACGACTTCAAGGAACTGGTGCACGACATTGCCATGCACATCGCCGCCAGTGATCCCAAGTTCGTGCGCAAGGAAGACGTCACGCCTGCGGCCTACGAGCGCGAGAAAGACATCTACCTCGCCCAGGCCAAGGCCAGCGGCAAGCCCGACCATATTGCCGAAAAGATGGTCGAGGGCAAGATGGCCAAGTTCTACGAGGAGGTCTGCCTGTACGACCAGCCCTTCATCAAGGACCAGACCATCAGCGTTTCGCAGTTGATCGCCTCCAAGATTGGCAAGCTGGGCGAGAACATCTCGGTCCGGCGCTTTGCCCGCTTCAAGGTCGGCGATCAGGGTGAAACCATCGCCATCACCAAACCGGCAGAGGCAAAGGAATAGCCTGCTTTCTTGCCGCTCGCATTCAAACGCGTCCTGCTGAAGCTCTCCGGTGAGGCTCTCGCCGCCGGACAGGGCTTCGGCGTGGACGTTACCCGCATCCATCAAGTCGCCGCAGAGCTGCAGGACGTCCACTCGCTTGGCGTCGAGATTGCCATCGTCGTGGGCGGCGGCAACTTCTTCCGTGGCGTCGCCGAGCAGGCCCGCGACATGGACCGCGTGGCCGCCGATCACATGGGTATGCTGGCCACCGTCATCAATGCCATCGCGCTGCAGGATGCGCTCGAGAAGCGCGAAGTCTTCACCCGCGTGATGACGGCCATCGAGATGAACCAGGTCGCGGAACCGTTCATCCGTCGCCGCGCCATCCGACACCTGGAAAAGGGCCGCATCGTAATCTTCGCTGCCGGCACCGGCAGCCCGTATTTCTCCACCGACACGGCCGCATCGCTGCGCGCTATGGAAATCAAAGCCGACGCCATCCTGAAGGCCACCAAGGTTGACGGTGTGTATGACGCCGATCCGGTGCTGGTCAAGAACGCCAAGATGTTCGACCGCATCTCCTACATGGACGTTCTCCAGCAAGGGCTCAAGGTGATGGACTCCACCGCCATCAGCCTCTGCAAGGACAACAACCTGCCCATCGTGGTCTTCAACCTGAACCGGGCCGGGAATATCCGCCGCGTCGTAACCGGCGAGAAGATAGGATCGCTGGTCACGGCCTAGGACATCTCTTCCCCTCCAGAATTGAGTCATTGGGTCATTGGGTCATTAAAAACCGGCTGTTTTGGACGTGTTTCGAATGGCACAATGGCTCAATGACCCAATGAATCAATTCTTCGCCTTGCTATAATTCCCCGTTCTCAATGACTGGCCGCCGAAGATCGGCCGCGGCCACTCGCACAGGCGGACCTGATGCCTCAACCCAGCATGGCGAGCAATCCCGCAGTTAAGGAAACCTTCACACAGCTCCGCACGCGGATGGAAAAGGCGGTGGAAGACTTCCGCAAGGAGCTGGCGGCCATCCGCACCGGACGCGCCTCCGTGCACATGCTCGATTCCGTGAATGTGGATTACTACGGCACCGCGATGCCGCTCAACCAGATCGCGCAGGTGCACGCGCCCGAGGCGCAGCTCATCACCGTGCAGCCCTTCGATCCCAGCTCGCTGGGCGCCATCGAGAAGGCCATCCGCTCCGCCGACCTGGGCCTGAACCCCATGAACGACGGCAAGCTCATCCGCGTGCCGGTGCCGCCGCTGACCGAAGAGCGCCGCCGCGACCTGGTCAAGCACCTGCACAAGGTGCTGGAAGACCATCGCACCGCCGTGCGCAACATCCGCCGCGACGGCAACGAGCTCATCAAGAAATCGCTCAAGGACAAGAAAATCACCGAGGACGAGGAGCGCCGCTCGCTCGAAGAAATCCAGAAGCTCACCGACGACGAGATCAAGAAGATGGAAGAGATGGGCAAGACCAAGGAAAAAGAAATTCTGGAGATCAAGTGACCGCGCCCGGCGCGCGCCCCTGAACGACATGCAATACCTCAACCTGGATCGCATGCGGCAGATCGATGCCCAGACGTTTCGCGAGCGTCGTCCGTTTCCCTGGGTCAATGTCCAAGGATTCGTGGGCGATGATGGCTTCCGCCAGCTTTGCGATACGCTGCCCGACCTGAACAGCTTCGGCAAGCATACTGGGCACAACCGCGGCTATGGAGACCTCTACACGCTGCAGTATCGGCCAGGACTCGAAGTGTCGAAGCCTTGGCAGGAATTTACCGCCGAGCTCCAGGGACCTGAGTATCGCGACTTCCTGCGCCGGCTATTTGGATTGCCCGCCCGGCAGCGCCTCGAGCTGACCATGCACTGGCATTTCGGTCCCAGCGGTTTTTCCATCACGCCTCACGTCGATGCCCGGCGGAAAATGGGCTCGCACATTTTTTATCTCAACACCGCGGCCGACTGGGACGCGCGCTGGGGCGGCCAAACTCTGGTTCTCGACGACGATGGACGCCTCCCTTCCACGGCCCGGCCCAGTTTCACCGATCTGCGCGAGGCTGGCGCTTCCAACGTCCTGGGCAACCAGAGCTTCATCTTTCAGCGCAACGATCACTCCTGGCACGGCGTGCGTCCGGTGGAGTGTCCCCCGGACCGGCTGCGCAAGGTGTTCATCGTCGTGATTAACCGGGTGAACCTGCAGGTGCTGTGGCGCCGCCTGCGCGGCAAGGATGCGGACGGCCACCCTCTGCGCATGAGCCCTACGCCTTAGCTACTTCGCGGCGACGGTCACATCTTCAGCGCGGATGCGGGTGGCACGCTTGATCTCGCGGCTCAGGTCGGGCTGGTCGTTGGACTTCCTGCCATCGCCGGCGAGCGCGGAACTGGCGGCCAGGGTGAAGCGCAATGCGTCTGCGGGAGTGTCAAAGTAGAGGATAACCTGCGTCGTTGCCATACTCATGCCCCAGTCTCTGACCGTGTTGCTGTGGATCATATCGGCTTCGCGGCGCGCTTCAGAGTCCCCAACTTGATACCTGCCAGGCCGAGGGGTATTCTCCAAGACAACGTCAGTAAAAAGAATCCACTGGCATTGGTCCCGAATATTTACGAACCCCAGGGAGGCTGTGTTCTCATCTCTCTTTTCCGGAGGTGTTATGTCGAATCGTCTTTCCGTTCTTGTCACCGGGGCCACGGGCAATCAGGGTGGCGCGCTGGCGCGCCTGCTGCTGAGCCGGGGCCACCGTGTGCGCGGATTGACCCGCAAGCCTGAATCGGCGGCCGCGAAAAAACTCAGCGCTCTGGGAACAGAGATCGCCACCGGTGACCTGCAAGACCGCGGCGCGCTGGCGCACGCTGCCAGCGGTATGGACGCCGTCTTCTGCGTGTCCACGCCATTCGACTCCGGCGGGCCGGCGACCGAGGTGCGCCAGGGCATCAATATGGCCGATGCCGCAAAATTCTGCGAGGTGAAGCACCTGGTTTACATGTCTGTCCCCAAAGCGGACACGCATACCGGCATCCCGCACTTCGACAGCAAGGCGGAGGTGGAACGCCACATGCAGTCGCTCGGCATCCCGTGGACGGTCATCGGGCCGAGCATGTTCATGGAAAATTTTCTTGGGCCTTATTTCCATCCCGAGCTGCTGGAAGGCCGCTTTGCCATAGCGATCTCGTCCGGCTGCAAGCTCCAGTTGGTGTGCCTGGACGATATCGCTGCGTTCGCCGCCCTGGTGCTGGAGCAGCGGGAGCGTTTCCAGGGACGGCGGATCGATATCGCCTCCGACGAGCGCACGCCGCCCGAGATTGCCGACGTTCTGGCGCACGCCATCGGACGGAAGGTCAAGTATCACCAAACCCCGCTCGAGCAGGTGCGGGCGTGGAGCAAGGATATGGCGCTCATGTTCGAATGGTTCGACCGCTGCGGCACGGGGATCGACATCGCCAGCTTGCATCGCGAATATCCCGAGGTAGCGTGGCACGATCTGCGGCAGTGGGCAGAGGCGCAATCCTGGGATGTGCTGACGCATGGGGCAGCCACCTAGAAACCATAGCCGCAGAGGACGCCCAGGGCGATTGTGGAATTAAGTCATTGTGTCATTGGGCCATTGAACTCAGAGCCCAGCAGATCAAGCTTTCAATGACCCAATGACACAATGACTC
>Ga0335077_10009365_pt1 | contig 12153 bp, 8 predicted proteins | sample Lox_Sample_31_FD_207151 | JGI IMG/M metagenome (GOLD analysis project Ga0335077, IMG submission 207151) | Soil microbial communities from Loxahatchee National Wildlife Refuge, Florida, United States - Lox_Sample_3.1 | ecosystem: Environmental > Terrestrial > Soil > Wetlands | place: USA: Florida...
GGAGCCTGCAAGGCGGGGGATCGCCTGCCAGGTCCTCATGCCCTCAGCACGTACCGGAACCGCGCGTCCTCCCCGTACCACATGATGTAGTTGGTGCCCCAGGCATTGTTGTACAGACAGGAATGAAACCCGCGGCTCAGATCGGGCTGCTGGTTTGAGAACAGGAGCGGTGTTCGCTCGCCGAGCGCCACGACGGGAGCGTCGAGCGTATCCACCTCGAAAGCCTGTTGATCCTCGCGGTATGCAAATCCCTGGGTAAGCGCGTGCATGTGGCGGTTGCCTGATTCCACGACTTCAAACGGCGACACGGCCTCGTTTGATTTGTCCAGGGTCCAGCCTTTGGGGTCGGCGGTCTTCGGCTGGAAGGTCAGCCACAGAGCCTCGGGCAGGCGGGTGGGCGGCTTCCCGAACCAGGAGACGGTGACCTGAATCGACGGCTCCGCGTGGGGGACGAGCAATTCCACGTAGACCCTTCGCGGGAAGGAGGCGCGCCCCGCTTGAAATGCCTCCTGATCTGCGAAGCGCGGCTGGATCACGATTCGGTGATCCGACGCTGTCTCTTCCACGTGCACGCCGGCGGACGCAGGAAGCCATGTGCGGCTGGCCGCGCCGAACCGCTCGATGTTCGGTTTGCCGAAATCCTTGTACGCCCAGTCCTCGGTTGTGGTCAGGTAGCTCTTGATGAAGCGGTCGTAGTCTTCGCTGGAAAGGGTCTGGTACGCGACCAGCGCCAAAGGGTTGGCGTCGCCGGCCCATTCGCGGCCGGTTGCCTTGTTGCGGAGGCGGGTGATCGCGCCGGTCTTGCGGTCGAACCCCAGGACGTAATGCGGGGTGTCAACGGCCTGGCCGGGGGCCAGCACATCGCCTTTGATCGCGGGCGCCATTGGTTTGAGGCTCGCAACGGCCTTTTGCGCCTCGGCGCGCAGCGCCTCAGGCAACGCGGATGCGGCATCGAGCAGGTCCTGGCGTTTCTCCTGCCAACTGAACTGGACGACCTTGTAATTCTTCGTGTCGAGCATGCGCTCGAGATCGCGCGGTTCATAGTTGTCAAAGTCCAGCCAGGTCTTGGTGTCGGTGCCCCAGGTGTGCTCGGGTTCCAGCAGCAGGCGTCGGAGCAGGGCCAGGTCGGTTGAGTCGCCAACTCTGAATTTGTGCGCCGCGATCCACAGCTGCCGCAGGCGGGCAATCTCGCGGTAACGCGCCACCTTGAGAGGGTCGCTGGCCACTCCATAGATCCACGTGTCGCCGATCTCTTCAGTAACCACCGGCAGCTTATCCCGGTAGGGAGCGATGGCCGCGGCCATCTCCGACAGGTTGCAGGCGTTGATTTGGGCCTTCGGAAACCGCTCCGCCAACTGGGAATGAATGGCGGCGATCTCCTTTTCGGTGTGTGGTCCGCTGTTGTCGCCGCGGACGCTTGTCACGAGCGCAAGATCGGAGCCGGGCACGCGCGCGGTGGCGCCGTAATCCCAGTGGTACATCACGGGAAGGCCGGCTCCGGAGGGCGACTTCCACAGAAACAGCGGAGGAACCCTGGCCACGGTCGAACCGCCGTTCACGCCGATCTCGAGGAAGCCCACACCCTGCTTCACCAGCGGCGCAATCAGCCCTCGCGTGTGTCCGGGCACGTCGGTCATCTTGGCGCCGGTGGTGATCACTCCAAAGCGCCGGTCAAGTCCGTGTGACAGGCCGATGCTTCCTTCGATCATCGACTGGTCCAGCATCTCTGTCTGCCACGTGAATGGCAATGCATGCCAGGCGATGTCGCCGCGGGCAATGGCCTGCTCCATGGTTTCGCGATCGGCCGGCGATGCCTGTTGGAGATATTCGTACAGCAGCCAGGATCCGGTGGTCCACACGTAGCGGCGCTTGCCCGCGGCATTGGCCGCGCGCGCGATCTCGATGGCTCTTGGAAAGTACTCGGTAAAATAACGATGGACCACGTTGGCCTGGGTATCGATGAAGCCGGCGTCGAAGTGGCATTTGAACATCACCAGCACGCGCCTCACGCCAAAATCCGGCTGCGCATCCCATGCGCGCAAAGTGGAACTTGATCCTGCCTGAAACAGCAAGCCCGTACCGGCCGCGGTCATCGTCTTCACAAATTCGCGGCGCTTCATCCCTGGCATCGTCCTTCCTCCAATCCGCTCCGGAGTGTACCACCGGTCACGGCCCTGCCCATTCGGGCTTGGCCTCGCGGGCTCCTCCCGGGTTTCGCAAAATGTAGAATCAAAACGCAGAGCATCAACATCCCATTGTTCAGCCCGCCACCCGGCGGCGAAGCGCATCACAGTTATGTTCCACGACGGCCGCACCCGCAAGCTTCCCTTTGACCCCGAAGAAGCCCTGGTCCACCTTCGTGCGCGCGATCCCAAGCTGGGCGCGCTTATCGATCGCGCCGGCCCGTTCACCCTCCGCCTCGACGCCCTGCCGTCTCCCTTCGAGTCGTTGCTCGAGTCGATCCTCTACCAGCAGTTGCACGGCAAGGCCGCGGCCACCATCCATCGCCGGGTGCGCGAGTACTACGGCGGCGACCCCTCGCCGAAAGCCCTCCTCGACACGCCCGACGAAGTCCTTCGCGCCGCGGGAGTCTCGGGAAACAAAACGAGAGCCATGAAAGACCTCGCCGCCAAAACACTCGAAGGCACCGTTCCCTCCCACTCCGCCATTCTCAGGATGTCGGACGCGGATATCGTCGAGCGCCTGACCGAGGTCCGCGGCATCGGCCCCTGGACGGTGGAAATGCTCCTCATCTTTCGCATGGGCCGGCCGGACGTGCTGCCAGTGACGGACTATGGCGTGCGAAAAGGCTATGCTCTCACTTTCATGCGGGTGCCCAAATCGCGCCCCATCGAGGCCAGCGACCTTCCCAAGCCGGATGTGGTAGCCAAACGCGGCGAGCGCTGGCGGCCCTTCCGGTCGGTCGCGAGCTGGTATCTGTGGCGCGCCTGCGACCTGGCCAAATCCTCCAGCGCGCCGCCCGGGATGTGACTCATTCGATATAGGAAATGGTGATGAAGTCTTTCATTTTTCCCTTGCTGTGTCGGGTTGACGGATAGAGCCTTGCCGAAGCGGGTCGCCGGGCTTTCCCACCTGACCGCTTCAGCGCACTAGAATAGCTGGATGGCCGTGCGTAACCGGTGCGCCGGCCGAAATGAGAACCTTTTCATGGCCGCAAGCAAGCGTTACGTCTGCATTCATGGTCACTTCTATCAGCCCCCTCGCGAGAATCCCTGGCTGGAGACTGTAGAGACTCAGGACTCGGCCGCGCCCTATCACGACTGGAACGAGCGCATTTGCGCCGAGTGCTACGCCACCAACGGCGCGGCCCGGGTGGTCAACAGCAAGGACCAGATCATCCGGATCGTGAATAACTATGCCCGCATCAGTTTCAACTTCGGGCCCACGCTGCTGAGCTGGCTCAAAGAGAATGCGCCGCGCACCTATCGCATGATCCTCGACGGCGAACGCCGCAGCCGGAAAAACTTCAAAGGCCACAGTTCCGCCATGGCGCAGGTCTACAACCACATGATCATGCCGCTGGCCAACCGCCGCGACAAGATCACGCAGATCCGCTGGGGAATCGCCGACTACCTGCATCACTACGGCGTCGCGCCCGAGGGCATGTGGCTGGCCGAGACCGCGGTGGACACCGAAACGCTGGAACTGCTGGCCCAGCACGGCATCAGGTTCACGGTGCTCGCGCCGCACCAGTGCAGGCGCATTCGCTCGCTCAAGAACGGGGACAGCGCGGCAAACGACGGCACCGGATGGACCGCCACCCCCGACGCCACTGTGGACACAACGCATCCGTACCTCATTCAATTCGACTCCGGCGTTTCGATGGCCATCTTCTTCTACGACGGGCCAACTTCGCGCGCCATCGCGTTTGAGGGGCTGCTGAACTCCGGGGAGACTTTCGCTGCCCGCCTGAAGAGCGGCCTCCGCGATGTGCCCCAGCCGCAGCTCGAGCACGTGGCCACCGACGGCGAGTCGTACGGGCACCACCACAAGCACGGCGAGATGGCGCTCGCTTATGCGTCGCGCCTGCTGGAGCAGGACAAAAACGTCAAGCTTACGAATTACGGAAGCTTCCTCGCGCAGTTCCCTCCCGAGTACGAGTGCCAGATCAACGAATATACCTCGTGGAGTTGCGCGCATGGCGTAGAGCGGTGGCGTTCCGACTGCGGCTGCAACGGCGGCAGGCAGGGCTGGAACCAGGCCTGGCGCAAGCCCTTGCGAAAGGCCCTCGACGAGCTGCGCGACGCGCTGATCCCGCTCACCGACAAGACCGGCAGGGAACTGTTCCACGACGTGTGGGCGGCGCGCGACGCCTACATCAATGTGGTGCTCGACCGCAATTCCGAGTCCATCAGCAGCTTCCTCCTTGGCCACCAGAATCATCTGTTCGGGGTAGACGAAAGCGTGCACGCCCTCGAGCTGATGGAGATGCAGCGCCACGCCCAACTGATGTACACCAGTTGCGGCTGGTTCTTCGACGACATCTCCGGTATCGAGACGGTGCAGATCATCGCCTACGCCGCGCGTGTGCTGCAGCTGGCGCAGCGGCTCTTCGGCGCCGATGGCGACGCGCTCGAGGCCGCCTTCCTCGACCGCCTCGGCAAGGCGAAATCAAACGTCGCGAGCGACAGCGATGGCGCGCAAATCTATCGCGACAAGATCGGCAAGCTGCAGCTCAGCCTTGAGCAGGTCGTGGCCCACTACGCCATCAGCTCGATCTTCTCTTCCTTCAGCGAGGAGACCGAGCTCTTCTGCTACAACATGCGCCGCATCTCCTACGAGATCTTCAGCTCGGGACGCGGACGTCTCGCCATCGGCCGTGTGCACATCGCCAGCGCCATCACCGGGCGCCAGGGCAATTACTCCTTCGCCGTGCTTCACTTCGGCGACCAGAACATCACCGCGGCCGTGAAAGAATACGATGCCTCCGAGTCCGAAGTGTTCGACCAGTTCGTCAAGCGCGCGGCGGAACAGGTATTGCGCGCCGATTTCCCCGAGGTCATCCGCCTGCTCGACTCCTACTACGGCCACGTCGACTACTCGCTCACGTCGCTTTTCACCGACGAGCAGCGCCGCATCGTCCACTACATCCTCAACAGCACGCTGTGGGATATCGAGAAGTCGATGACCACCATCTACGAGGACCACGCCAGCCTGCTGCATTATTTATCGCAAGCCGGCCTGCCCAAGCCGCCGGCGCTCACCCTGGCCGCCGGGTTCGCCATTAACGCGGGCCTGCGCCGCGCTCTCGAAGCCGATCCCATCGACGAAGCCTCGATCCGTTCCTACCTCGGACTCGCGAAGGCGGACCAGGTTCAGCTGGAAACCGCAACGCTTTCCTACATCGCCGATCAGCGGATGAAGCGCGCCATGATCGAGTTGCTCATGTCGGCCGGCTCCATGGAAATGCTGGATCGCGCGCTGACACTGGCACGCATCTTCTCCGGACTGCCCTTCGATTTGAACCTGTGGCAAGCGCAAAACATCTGGTACGAAATCCTGCGCACCTCGAGCTACGCGCTCACATCGCTCACTCCCGAAGACCGGCCCCTGTGGGACAAGGCTTTCAAGGAACTTGCCCTCTGCCTCTCCATCGACCCGGAGGCGATGACCGTGCAGGACCTGGCGGCAGTGACGACCGGAGATTAGCTCGCATTGCTGTTGATTTCTCACGCGCCCAGGATGCCTGCGACGAGCAGGCATCCCCGCTCCTTCAACGCGCCGTGATGAGGATTTCGTGCAACCGTCTCACCCGGCGCGCATCGATAGCTGTTATGAGGAATCGTCGCGGGTACGGATGTGCGACCGACGGTGACGGCGAATGCGAAGCAATATCAAACTGATTCTGTATCTTCCCCTGATCGCCTTTGCAGGCGGCGCTATCGATCACGCAAGAGCCGAGACACCGTCTGGCGCCCCGGTGAATATCGACGAGGTAAATCCCTCCGCAACTTCCGTTTGCGGGAACACAGACGTAAACGCCCAGGTCCGACAAGCCTTGCAGCTCGTTTGTGCGCAGAGGGGTTCTGACGAGGGACTTGCATCCGTACAACGTCTAATCGTCGTTGGGTTTCTGGGAGGGTTCGCGAAGAGTGGCGACACCAGACACCCTGAGGTATGGTTCGGCGCCTATCTCCGGGAACGTTACTCGTCGGCCACCGAAGTCTCAGTTATTTCGAATCACCAGCGACGAAGAGCGATGAGCGAGATCCTGCGGCTGCTCGATACTGACCATGACGGGGCCCTTACGGCCGCGGAAAAGAAGCAAGCCAGGATTATCGCCTTTGGGCATAGCTGGGGAGCATCCGAGGCGACGGCTTTTGCCAGAGAGCTGGAGCCGCTAGGAATTCCCGTTCTGCTCACCGTCCAAATTGATATCGTGACTAAACCTGGCCAAAAGCCCATCCTCATACCTCCAAACGTTGGAGCAGCCATCAATTTCTTCCAATCGGAAGGGCTGCTGCACGGGCGGTCGGAGGTCGTCGCCGAGGATCCGGGACGAACAGAGATCCTGGGCAACCTTCATATGACATACGAAGGTCAGCAGGTGGATTGTCGAAACTACCCCTGGTTCGCGCGGACGTTTAACAAGCCCCATCATAAGATCGAGAACGATCCCCGCGTGTGGAACCAGATCGCCCTGGTCATTGATTCGCGTCTGTCCTGGTTGAGGAGCCCAATCGATCAGGCCGCAGTGCATTGACTCAGCCTTCTGTGCAATTCGCCCGATGGCTAACTTCGCCAGTGGAGTTCCACCGCGCCGTCCATCGGGTGCTTCGATGAGCCTTCCAGGCGTGCCTGTTTCAGAGCGAAATACCACTTGGCCGGCTTGTCGGCGTCGTCGATCAGCATCAGGCTGGGGTTGTGCTTCAGACCCTCGGCCTGCTGGATCATCGTGACCTGGTCCTGGCGGACGAACTTCGCTCCGAAGAACTTCGCAATCGGGGTCACGAACGGCACGCGATAGAACACATTCCACGCGGCGACAACGTCGATGCGACATGTCGAAGCCGTAACCGGAGTGACCGTCGTCAGGCTCGAAAACCACTTGTCTCCGCAGCGTATGATCTCGGTGCGCCGGTTGGGCAGCACGAAGTCGATGGTGGTCTCCACCGGCTGGCCGTACACGCCGAGCAGTTTATAGGGCGCCGAATTGCCGCTGGGCGCGTGCGCGCTCATGCGAAAGCCTTCGGGAATCGGCTCAAAACGCTTGGTCTTTTCGCGAATGCTGGCGCGCGATCGCCACCACCACGCCTGGTGCACAAAGGGCCCATGCGCCGGATCCATCAGGCCGATGATGCCGTGGTCCACGTTGCAGGGCAGGTGGGCGGTGAGAAATGCAGCACGGTAGCGCGGCCCGAATTTCCTGAGCTCGGGCACCGCCGGCAGCGCGGTCGAGGTCCGCCGTCCGCTTCCCGCGCCGGGAACGTAGACCCATGCGTGCCCGTCGCGTTCTTCGCAGGGAAACGCCGTCGCGTAAATGCGGGTGGCGTCCAGCTTGTCCTCGCTGGTCAGAGAAGGAATCAACTGACACTGCCCGCCGCACGGTTCGAATTCCCATCCGTGATAGCGGCAGGTCACGCGGTTGCCGTCGAACCAGCCTACGCTCAAGGGAATGCCGCGATGCGGGCAACTGTCACGCAGCGCGAAGACGCGGCCGTCCGCGCGCCGGCCCAGCACCAGGGGAATACCCAGCAGCATGGCAGTGACGAGTTTCTTCCTGCGCAGCCTGTCGGTGCGCAGAGCCGGGTACCAGTCGTCGTAGATCAGCGTCGCCGACGGGCCCTGTATCGGGACACCGGCTTCTGTCGTGGTCGCAAGCGGCATTTGGGACTCACGATAGCATCCGAGCCGAGGCGAATGCCAACCAGCGGTTACCTCGAGGAAATCACGATCTGCACCAGCCGGTCCTCGTTCACGCCTGTTGCCAGCGGCTCATCGCTCCAGTGCTTCCGGCAGCCGGGAAAATCGAGCGGCACGCATTGCGAGGAAATGCTGCGGGCGCGCATCTCGTACCCGCCGGCGAGGATATTCATCATGCATGCGACCGCCGCTACGCCCACGCTGGGATCCTTCTGCCAGCGCTCCAGCCAGCGGCTGAATCCCGAGGAGTGCGGCACCATATACACCTGGATGCCCTCGCGGCTCATCCTCCGGGTGATCCGGTTGACGGCGCACTCGGGATCGCATCCGGCACAGGAGATATCGAGGCCGCGCGTGACCGCCTTGCACGTATCCGCGCGCGCCCCGCGCATGCACGCCGGCACCAGCACCACTTTGCGCGGCCGGCTGTGGAAGTCCTCATACAGTCCCTGGTTCATCACCTCGGCCGCGACCATGCAGAGGTGGTACTCCACCGGCAGCCTGCCGCAAAAGATCTGGTCTTCGCGCCAGGACCGCCTGGCATAGGTGCCGTCGAGGAACCCGATCACCCCGGCGGTGTACTTGCCCAAGACCACTTCCGCTTCCCGGGCAAACCAGTCAAATAGATCGATGGACAGCGCGACCCACTTCTCGGCCTCAGCGGTGGGGAGTTGCCGCCAATAGCCACGCCAGTTCTCGATGCGCCTCCATTCCTGCTCGAACTCGCCGGTGGCGTGCAGCCACTCGATGAGCCGTGGCAGCCGGGCATATTCGAACGAGACAGGCGTCGGCGCGGCTGTTCCATGCCCGCCGATTTTGCGCCGCATAAAGGTATGGAAAATCCCGGCCCGCAGAGAGTCGGCCAAAGGCTTCAGGTGGGATGAGCGCCGCCGCAGCCGGAAAAGCTCGCGGGCCAGTTGGATGACCCAGCCGGGCGTGGATGCCGCCAGCTCTCCATACAGCCGGATCGCCATCCCGACGGTGAGCAACTCCAGCCCATATTCGTCGCGGCTGCGCGGCGCCTCCTGCAGGACACCAGTCACATACCGGCTGTAGCCGTCGAGCGCCGCGGACGCCCGACGGTCGACCTCCGTTGACACCTGCATAGAGAATGCGGCGATATCGGTGTAAAAAGGCTGGGAATTCTCACCGCCGGCCCTCAGATCGTACACGAATCCACGCCGGGCCCGGTCCTGGGCCGCTTCGATGTGGATCTGGCCGAAAGCGCGCATCGCATGGCTCTTTCCGCGGCCTCCGGATCGACCTTTTCCGGAGTCGTACAACATATAGTACGCGGATCCATGCTGAAGGTTCCGTGAGACTCCTGACTCAGGTCACGATTGCCGCGAAGAACCCGCCGGCTTCTCCAGGCGCCCGGCCTTGACCGCGAAGCGCTCTCCCCGCCAGACGATGGTATGCCCGGCGAAGCCGGCGGCCCACAAGCCCAGCGCCACCAGGTCCCGCAGGGGCAGGAGCCAAAGGCCGGGCAGAACCTGATGATCGCCAAGCACTTCTGCGCCCACGGTCATGGCCAGCGCCAGGCGCAGGAAGAAGCTGAGCGCCAAAAGCCACAGGCTCAGTGGACTGAGGCCGCTGGCCAGCACGTTCAGCAGGGCCCAGCCCAGGCCATACGTGAACACCAGCCCCGCATAGCCCCACGGACGCGCATCGCGAACCGTGCGGTACCAGCGGAGCTGGTGATCGAAGAAGGCGCGCCACGTGTAGGCGGGAACGCTGGTTTCCACCACTTCGTGGGTGAGCGCGATCCGGTAGCCCGCCTTGTAGATCCGCTCGCCCAATTCATAATCGTCGGCGAGATGGTCCACCAGTGCGGCAAATCCGCCAATGCTTTCGAGGGCCTCGCGGCTGACGGCAAGGGTGGAGCCGAGTCCGTAGCGGAGGCCGCCCTCAATCCAGCGCGCCAGCAGGACACTGGGCATGAAGTCAGTTGCAATTCCCAGCGCCTCGAGACGGGACGGCAGGGTTCCGTGGGCGCGGCCCCGGTAGAGCGCCGTCACCAGTCCGACTTTCCTCCCGGCTACCGGACCATGTGCATGCAAGGCCATGACCCGTTCGAGATAGCGCGGCGAGACCGTGATATCGGAGTCGTTGATCAGCAGGAAGTCGTAGCGCGCGTGGGGGACGAACTGCATCAGGGTGCTGACCTTGCCGTTGGTCCCGAGACGCTGCGGGCACACGATCAACCGGATGGCCAGACCGGGGAATTCGGCCTGGAGCTGGGCTACGGCAGCGGCGGCCGGATCTTCCAGGGATGAGATGCCGAAGAGAAGTTCGTATTCGCCGGGGTAGTCCTGGCGGCAATGGCTGCGGAAGGCATCCAACATGCCGGGATCGAGGCCCTTGAGCGATTTGAGGATGGTGACGGCGGGTGCGAAGCGCGGCAAAGGAGCCCGGCGCCCGAAGAGAAACACGCGCGCGGCGAGAAGGGCGGCCAGGAAATAGCCCATCCCCGCCACGGCCAACACCGTGGTTACCACCTCCACGGCCTGTGCCAAAGCGTGCGGCATCCGAAAGACAGTTTACAGTGCACAGTGATCAGTGGTCAGTTAGTTCCGGGCGGTCTTATCAACTGTTCACTGATCTCTGTTCACTGTCCACTAAATATGGCAGGTTGCCAGCCCGCGCTTTTCAAGATAGCGCTGGTGGTATTCCTCGGCACGCCAGAAGGTCTGCGCGGGAACTACCTGGGTGACGATGCGCCTGGGCTTGAACCGGCCTTCGGCGGTTAACTGCTCGATCTTCGCCAGGGCCGCCTTCTCCTGTTCAGGGGAGTGGAAGAAGATGGCCGAACGGTACTGGGTACCCCAGTCAGGGCCCTGGCGGTTGAGGGTCGTGGGATTGTGCATCTCGAAGAACTTGTCGAGCAGTGCTTCGTAGCTAACCTTTTCCGGGTCGAAATCGAGCTCGACGACCTCGGCGTGGCCGGTCTGATCGGTGCAGACATCTTTGTAGGTGGGTCCTTCCAGCGAACCGCCCTCGTATCCCACCGCCGTTGCCGTCACCCCGGGAATGGCCGCGAACGCTGCTTCGACGCCCCAGAAACATCCCGCTCCGAAAGTCGCTTTTTCCATGACTCTTAGATGCAGGTGTCCGGCGGCAGGTGGCAGGTGATAACAACGGAACGTGAGGAAATGAGCCTACTGCGGGCGTTTGTGGTCCTCCACCCTGGCGCCCGACGACCCCGGCGACCGAGACCTGCCGCCGGGGACCGAGGACGGGGCACGGGACGGTTGTGGCGGTACCGGTGAGGGGGTCTGTTGCCGGGGTGTTTGCGGTTTTGACGCGGGCGTTACTGGCGGCTTCGCCGGCGATTCCATCTCCGCCTTCAGCACCGGCTTCTTTTCCGTCCCCTCATCGCCGAGGAACACCTCGTTCTCCTTGCCGGCGTCCGCCTGCTTCATGAAGGTCATCCAGATGGGGAGGGCGGCTCTGGCTCCGGTTTCCTTTTCGCCGAGCGATTCGCGGCTGTCGTATCCGACCCACACGCCGCACGTCACTGACGGCGAGAAGCCCAGGAACCAGGCATCGGTGTAGTCGCTGGTGGTGCCGGTTTTGCCGCCCACCGGATGATTCAACTGCGAAGCCGCCGCGCCTGTGCCATGCGCCGTAACCGCGCGCAGGAAGGTCATCATGGTCCGGGCGGTCTGCTGGCTGATGACTTCGTCCACCTGGGAAGGCTCTTCCCACAGCGTGATCCCGTCTGCGTTCGACACCTTGCGAATCAGGCGCGGCTTCACACGAATGCCGTCGTTGGGAAAGACCGAATACGATGCAACCTGCTCCTCGAGCGTGATTTCAACGGCGCCGAGAGCAATGGGCAGGTAGGCGGGAATGTTGGTGGTGACGCCGAAACGGTGGGCCATGTCAATGACCTTGTGAATGCCCACGCGTGCCGCCAACTTCACGGCAGGGATGTTACGCGATTCGGCGAAGGCGTTGGTCAGCGTCATCGCGCCCTTGAAGTCGTTCTCGTAGTTGTGCGGCGTGTAGGAGCCGAAGCTCACGGGCGCGTCGACGATGATGTCGTCGGGCCTGGCGCCCTCCTCGACAGCCGTGGTGTATACGTACGGCTTAAAGCTGGAGCCGGTTTGTCTGTCAGCTTGTGTTGCACGGTTGAACTGCGACAAGGCGAAGTCTCGGCCGCCTACCATCGCGAGCACGTCGCCGGTGGTATTGTCGATGGCCATCAGAGCGCCCTGCGCGCCGGAGTCCTGCTCCAGGGTGGCCCGGTGCGCGGTGCCTTCCATC
>Ga0335077_10009366_pt1 | contig 12152 bp, 10 predicted proteins | sample Lox_Sample_31_FD_207151 | JGI IMG/M metagenome (GOLD analysis project Ga0335077, IMG submission 207151) | Soil microbial communities from Loxahatchee National Wildlife Refuge, Florida, United States - Lox_Sample_3.1 | ecosystem: Environmental > Terrestrial > Soil > Wetlands | place: USA...
CCAACAAGAAGCGCAACAAGGAATTGCCTTGCTTGCTGATGTGTCCAAGTCGCTGCTTGCGAGCACTGGAGTTCTCACATGGGATCATCCCCACGTACGTGCCGATTTGCTTGCCGCATTGAAACCGCGCCGGAGTTCCGATGATCAACACGTAGGCGAGTGCCGTGATCGGACCGACACCGGGATGAGTCATCAGCCGCATCGCCTCAGGTCGCTTCCTGGCTTCCCGTTCGACGACTGCGGTTAGTTCCTCAATCATCGGATTCATACGGTTAAGCAACTCCAATAACTCTTGCCGGCGGCGGCTGGCCCAAGGAGCTAACGGGAGCTGCGCTAACAGCGCTCGTCCTTTTTCGCTGAATAGTTTCTTCTTCCAGCGATAACCTTCGTTCATCGCCAACGCATGCAACTGATTCATGATCCGGGTGCGTATCTGCACCAACCGATGCCGGTGCCAGAGAAGTTGTCGCAGATCCCGATTCTCCGGTCCGGTATCCAAATTTGCGGAAAGTTATTTTCCCGCAACAGCCTGAGTAGGAGTCGGGCATCCTCACGGTCGAACTTCTGCTTCTTCACTCGCTTGGCTTTGATCTCCGCAGGGTCTCCGATCCACAGCTCGAAACCCAATTCAGCCAGTAGCCGCTCGAACCAGCGTGAACATCCGGTAGCTTCCATCCCTACCCGCACACAGAGTCCTCGCTGCTTCAGGTCTCGATAGAATTTCTCCGCTTGTCCATCACTGTGGTTCAGTTCCTGCTCGTCATACTCGCCAGTCTCTTCCACAAAATATGCAATCGTCTGAAAGCTCGGGTGGTAATCTACGCCTATCAGTACCATGTTCGGCTCCTTTCTCCCGCGCCTGAGGTCGTCGATAAACCACAGTCTACTCGGGTCGAGGAGCCGACATTGTTATGCAATCAAGGGGAATGCAAGACCCACCTTTACAAACCACCCTTCGAGGCTCAGGGCAAGCGGGTGGGGCACCCGACGACTTAACAAAATCCTCACGAAGTTCTCAGGACTTACCAGCACCGACAATTTGAGAGTAGGGATATGGCAGGGGTCTCCTGCGCTTGGGAGATGAAACATGTCGCTGGGAATATTTTTGGCGCTGTGCGTTGTGGGGGCGGATTTGCTGATTTATTTCCTGTTTCAGTGGATGTATGGAGAGAAACGGGCGGCGATTGCGAAGAAAGTGGCGGCTGAGCGGCGAGCAATCGAGCAGGAGCGGCAGACTCGACCGTTCCTTGTACACGCGGGAAAGGGCGGAGCGATGACGCAGGAGAGGATCAGGAAGATTCGCGAGCGAATGGGAAGTGGAGCGGCGCAGAAGCGGTTGGCGTAAGAAGAGCGGAGAGTGGGGCACTAGAATGGTTCGAGTCAAAAACCGGACCGTTACAAACTGAAGGGCCGGCACGCAGCACCCTTCCACGCCGGACAAAAACAGGCGGCATAAAGCCGCCCCTACAGATCGCATCGGAAGAAAATTCAAGTGAGATGTCCGGCAGTGCTTGGGATATCGGAATTCCGCGCTCGCGGACCCTCGCGGCTAAAGACTGTGTTACGGCAGAGGTTATTTTTTTTCGGCGGCGAGGCAGTCGTTGCAGATGCCGCCGACTTCGGTGCGGGAGACGGTGACCTGGATGTCGCAATCGCGGGCAATTTGCTGCTTGAGCTGCTCGTAGAGGCGAGATTCGAATTCGCGGACCTTGCCGCAGCGGAGACAGGCGACATGGATGTGATCGCGGGGGCCGTGAGTTTCGTAGTAGTGGCGGTCGCCGCGAAGGTGGAGGAGATCGAGTTCGTCGATGAGGCCCTGGCGTTTCAGGAGATCGATGGTGCGGTAGACGGTAACGAGGTGTACTTCGGGGTCGATTTTCTGGGCGCGATCGAGGATCTGATCGACGTCGAGATGCTGCTCGGCGGTATCCATGACCTGGAGGATGACGCGGCGCTGGCGGGTGAGGCGGATACCACGGTCACGAAGAGCGTTCTGGAGATGGCCCTCGGGGGCGGCGGTGTTGATGCGCTCGCCGGAGGAAACGCGATGTGTAGGAGTGGACGTCATGGAGCGAGTCCTCGTGGGATGGGCGGGCATGAGTAAGGATACAGAAAAAATTGGTGAGTGGCGAGTGGCCCTTCGCAAAACTCGCTCAGGGTAAACGAAAGGCGGGTTGCGAGTGAGAAGCTGACCCAAGACCCACCCTTACGAACCAAGGGTCGGGCACCCGCGAGTGGAGAGTGAGCAGTGGGACGGTCCAAAGGTGCAGCGGCGTAAGGGTTTCAGGGTGTAGGAGACGAAAGACAGGGACAGTAGAAAAGTAGAACAGTAGAAAAGTGGAAAAGTAAAAGCGATCAGAAGTCCCACCCTTTGCACAAACCGCAAAGGATGGGGCACCCTCAAGAGCAAATGGCGGCAGCTAAGAGTGGAAGTGGAAGATGCGGCCGACGTCGTTGTACATGACGTAGGTGATGAGGACCAGGAGGAAGACCAGGCCGACCTGGATGAAGCGTTCTTTAAAGGCGAGGCTGAAATCGCGGCGACGGATGCCCTCGAGTGTGAGCAGGAGGATGTGGCCGCCGTCGAGAATGGGAATGGGAAGAAGATTCAGGACGCCAAGATTGACGCTGATGAGGGCCATGAAGGAGATGATGAAGAAGAGTCCATGAGAAACGGCCTGGCCAGCGGAACGGGAAATGCCGACGACGCTTTGGAGTTGTTTGACGGAAACGCGGCCGCTGAGGAGTTTGCCGACGACGTCGACGGTTTGAACCACGAGCGAGGCGGTTTCGAGAGTGGCGGACTTGAAGGCTTCAACCGGGCTGACCCTGGTGTAGGTGAGGGAAAATGCGCGCTGGATGCCGATCTGATAGTTCTTCTCGGAACCGTCGGCGACTCCCTGCTTGGGCGTGACGGAGAGAGTGATGGGCTGGCCTTTACGGTCGACGGAGAGTTGAAGAGTCTTGCCGCCAGACGAGCGAAGAAAGTCTACTAACTGATCCCAGTATTGGACGGGTTGGCCATCGACGGCGCGGATGACGTCGCCTTCGCGAAGGCCAGCAGCGTCGGCGGGCGTGCCGAGAGCAACTTCACCGATAGAGGCAGGAATCGGGGCGTAGCCGAGAAGGTGCCCGGTGGGCGTGGTGGGGAGCTGAAGATCGAACTGGCGTGCGGCGCCGTTATTGGAAACTTCGAGGTTGACCTTGGAGCCAGGAATGGCGCGGGAAAGAGCGATTTGCGCTTTTTCCCAAGTGGGATTCTTGACGCCGTTGAGAGAAACGATGCGATCGCCGTCGTGAAGGGTGCTCGGATCGGACTGCTGCACAGCGGGAATACCGGCGACGACGATAGGCTGGGAGAGGAAAGAGTCTGCAGGCATGCCGGAGAGGGCGTAGTAGATGCCGAGTAGGACGACGGGAAAGATGAGGTTGACAGCGGGGCCGGCGAAAGAGATGAAGGCGCGCTGCCAGCGGGTCTTGGAAAGGAGTTCATCGGGGGCGCCGGTGGGCTTGGAATCGGCGGAGGAGTCGATATCGGTGATGTCTTGTCCCGCCATGCGGACATAGCCGCCGAGCGGGACGGCGGAGAGGCGCCAGTCCGTGTCGCCGCGCTTGAGGCCGAAAAGGCGAGGGCCGAAGCCGACGGAGAAGACGTCGACGCGGACTTTGCAAAGGCGCGCGGCGATGTAGTGTCCCCACTCATGGATGAGGATGATGAAACCGAGGGTCAAGATACCGATGAAAGTGTTCATTCGAGCGATCGACTCCGTGTTACAAGTGTAGCAAAGGTTCGGATTCAGGGTTGGATGCCGGGGACGGGGTAGAGGGTAAGAGTAAGTGGAAACATACAGAGGTTAGACGGGAGAAGTCAAAATCCGCACCCCTGGGAAAACAAAAACGAGAAAGCCCAAGACCCACCCTTACACACCGAGCGTGGGACAACTGCGCATAGACAAAAGATGATCCAGACACGAGGTTGCCAAGCACGAAAGGGAAAACCTCAGGCCTGAAGGGCGGAGCTACAGACTGAGCTACGGGTTAGGCGGAGGTGGCGTGGGAGGCCAGGGCGGCGACTTGTTCGGAGGCCTGGCGGCGAGCTTCGCGGTCGGCGTGGAGGACATCGTCGATGGAAGTGAGTTTGGTGCGGGAGGTGCGGGCCAGGACGCGGTCGATGACCTCGGGGATGCCGAGGAACGGGAGGCGATTTTCGAGGAAGGCGGCGACGGCGACTTCGTCGGCGGCGTTGAGAGCGGCGGGATAGGCGCCACCTTTTTTCATGGCTTCGCGGGCGAGGCGGAGGCAGGGGAAACGGCGCGTGGAGGCCTTTTCGAAATCGAGGCGGCGGAGGGTGGACCAATCGAGTTGGACTTGTTGTGAGGGGACGCGCGCGGGATAGGTGAGCGCGTACTGGATGGGCATGCGCATGTCCGGCGGCGCGAGTTGCGCGAGAACGGCGCCATCGACAAACTCGACGAAGGAATGAATCACGGATTGCGGGTGGATGATGACGTCGATCTGATCGGGGCGCATGCCGAAGAGCCAACGGGCTTCGATGACCTCGAAACCCTTGTTCATCATGGTGGCGGAATCGATGGTAATGCGGTTGCCCATTTTCCAGTTGGGGTGGGCGAGAGCCTGGTCGACGGTGACATTCGCGAGTTTGTGGATGGGCGTTTTGCGGAAGGGGCCGCCGGAAGCGGTGAGGACGATGCGGCGGACTTCGGGATGATGGAAAAGACTGGGCGTGGTCGAGCCGGATGCACAGCCGGGACTGGCTGTGCCACTGCGGAGGCACTGGTGGACGGCGTTGTGTTCGGAATCGACGGGGAGCAGTTCCCTGCCCGCTTTAGCGGCGGCGGCCATGACGAGTTCGCCAGCGGCGACGAGGACTTCCTTGTTGGAAAGAGCGATGGTTCGGCCAAGGGTGACAGCTTTGTAGGTGGCTTCGAGGCCAACGACACCGACGGCGGCGGAGACGACGATATCCACGCCGGGATGCGTGCCGGCGGCGAGCATGCCTTCGCGACCGTGATGGATGGCGGGGAGCGGGGTGAGGTTTTGCTCGCGAAGTCGGCGGACGAGTTCGTCGGCGAGTTGGGGAGTGGCGACAGAGACGAGTTCGGGATGATGACGGAGGATTTGGGGGAGGAGGATGTCGAGGTTGTTGCCAGCGGCGAGGGCGGCGACGCGGAATTCGTTGGGGAGAGATTCAACAACGGAGAGGGTTTGGCGTCCGATGGAGCCGGTGGAGCCGAGGATGGAGAGGGATTTCATGATTGAAGAAAGCATAAAGGTGAAAGAGTGAAAAAGTTAAAAAGCAAAAGCCAAACCCAAGACCCACCCTTTGCAGAAAGCGCCCTTCGTACCTCAGGGCAAGCAAAGGGTAGGCCACCCGTCCAAAACCCGCACCCTTGAAAAACAAAGAGTGCGGCACGCAAAAACAGGAAACCCAAGCAGCTGTATCGATCGGTAGCGTCAAGCCCCTCAGGAAGGGCCTCAGGGCTGAAGCCCTGAGCTACAGGTAATAAATTACAGGGTTGGGTTGACTAACACTAGATAGTACCAGATGACAGGGATGGCGAGGATGAGGGCGTCAATGCGGTCGAGGACGCCGCCGTGACCGGGGAGGAGTCCACCGGAATCTTTGACGCCGGCGGAGCGTTTGCAGGCGGATTCGAGGAGGTCGCCCATTTGTCCAGCGATGTTGCCGAGAGCGGCCATGGCGAAGAGATGCGGGAGCGGGATGGTGAGCCAGAAATGGAAGGCGTAGGCAACGAGGAGAGAGCCGAGCATGCCGGCGATGGAGCCTTCCCAGGTTTTTTTGGGAGAGATGTGCGGGGCGAGAGGATGTTTGCCGATGGCGCGGCCGGTGAAGTAGGCGACGGTGTCGGAGGCCCAGATGATGGCGAGGGCGAAGAGGAGGAGGCGGGGGCCGTCGACGGATAGCCCGTGAATGCGAATCGCGTGCGACAACGGAAAAGCAACGAGCAGAAGAGCGGATGACGAGATGCCGGCAGCAGGCAATGTTTCAACGAGTGGACGACGAGTCCAAAGCGTCAGAACCGTGAGACCGAGCATAAATGCGAAAAAGGGCCACGAGACTGATGGAGCCTGCGCGAGTTGGTGTGAGCCGACGGAAACCGTTGTTCCTTGGCGCAACCACAGATGATTGAAGACATCCGTGAGTTGAAAGAACAGCACTAACAAAGCGGAAAAAATGGTCCAGAGGCGGTAGGCGCGGTGGCCGATGGCGTCGCCGAGGGCGAAGTATTCGCGGAGGGCGAGGACGGTGATGAGGGCGGTGGCGAGGGCGACGGCCCAAGTGGGAGTGAAGAGGACGATGGCGACGACGACGGGGATGAGGACGAGTGCGGTGAGGACGCGTTGCCAAGTCATCGACGAGAGGATCCTTTTTGGGTGGAGCGGAGATGATGCGTTACGGGAGATAAGGATAGCAGAGAAGAGCAGCGAAAAAGTAGAACAGTGGAAAAGTGAAATCGTAAAGACGGAAAGACGCAGCGATTAGCGGGAGGCGGTGCGGGCGGGCGGGGCGATGGCGCCGTAGCGGCGTTCACGTTTTTGGTAGTCGAGGAGGGCTTCGAAGAGACGGGCGCGGTTGAAATCGGGCCAGAGGGTTTCGGTGACGAAGATTTCGGCGTAAGCGATTTGCCAGAGGAGGAAATTGGAGACGCGCATTTCGCCGGAGGTACGGATGAGGAGATCGGGGTCGGGGAGGTCACCGGTGTAGAGGTGGCGAGCGAGTTCGTCTTCGGTGACCGGCAGCGGAGGCTGATGACCATTGCGCTCGAGGATGATGGAATTCATGGCGTCGACGATTTCTGCGCGGCCACCGTAGTTGAGGGCGACGTTGAGGACCATGCCGGTGTTATGGGAGAGGGCTTCGGTGGCTTCGCGGGTATCGCGCTGGACGGCTTCCGGAAGTTCATCGGCGCGCCCGAGGAAGCGCATGCGGATATTGTTTTTCTGGAGGACCGGCATTTCCTTGCGGATGTATTCGCGAAGAAGGGCCATAAGGAATTCGATTTCGGTTTTGGGGCGGCGCCAGTTCTCCACGGAGAAGGCATAAAGGGTGAGGGCTTCGATGTGGAGGCGGGCGCAGGTTTCGATGGTGGTGCGAGCAGATTGCGTTCCGGCGCGGTGACCGGCGACGCGGGGGAGATGACGCTTCTGGGCCCAGCGGCCGTTGCCGTCCATGATAACGGCGATGTGGCGGGGAAGGCGTTGGAGGTCGAGTTTTTCGAGGAGACGGGACTCCTCGGGGGTGACGGGACCGAGGGAATCGAGAGAGATCGAATGGAGACGCTCGTGGGACATTGAATCGAGGTCAATCTTCCTTTATGCCGCAAAGTTAACATACGAAAGTGAGGGGGTGCAAGGTGGAAGAGAGCAAGTGCGCGGAGAGTGACGAGGGACAAGAGGGCAAGAGGACAAGCGGAAAGTGAAAGAATGAAACGGTGTAAAGGTGAAATAGTAATGGATGGCCAGGCTTAGTAGGCGAGGCTTCGAACGACCGGGGTGTCTGCGCCACGGCCACGAGCCGAGATGGACGCGTACCCTTCGTAGCTCAGGGCGAGAAGCGTCCGCTACAAGAGGAAGGGCAAGACGCAGGGGAAGGCCTCAGGCCTGACCCTTCATTCTTCAGGGTAAAAGGCCTGAGCTACAGGTCAGCCTGAGCTACAGATCAGGTGGGAGGGTGGAGGAACTGGAGAACACCCTGCACGGCGAGGGCGACGGCGAGGACGATGGCGGCGATGGCAGTGGTCCAGGCAACGATGTTGAAGGTGAAAGAATTAGTGTGCTCGCCCATGAGGTCTTTGCGATTAACGAGCAGCAAGATGAAGATGGTGACAATGGGAAGCCAGATGCCGTTGCCAACCTGGGAATAGATGAAGATTTTCCAAAGCGGAGCGCCTGGGATCAGAACGATGCCGCCACCGACGACAATGAGAATGGTATAGAGCCAGTAGAAGGCGGGAGCTTCGCGGAATTTGTGATCGAGGCCGGCTTCGAAGCCCATGCCTTCGCAGATGACGTGGGCAGTGGAAAGCGGAAGAATAGTGGCGGCAAAGAGCGAGGCATTGAGCAAGCCGAAGGCAAAGGTCAAGCCCGCCCACTTCCCTGCCAGAGGTATAAGCGCTTTGGCGGCTTCCCCCGCGTCGGTGATATTGGTGAAACCGGAAGCATGGAGGGTGGCGGCAGTGCAAACGATGATGAAGAACACGATGACCATGCAGGAGATGCTGCCGACGAGGACGTCGAGGCGGGCTTGCGGATAATGGCGAGGGCCGACCTTTTTTTCGACAAAGCCGGCTTGGAGATAGAAGAACTGCCAAGGAGCGATGGTGGTGCCAACGAGACCGGTGAGCATGACGAGATAGCTAGCGTCGAAATGGCCGGAGGGGATGACGGTGTTTTTGGCGGCGAGAACCCAATCGGGATGGGACAGCAGCGCCGAGAAAAGGTAGCTGAGGTAGAAGGAACACAGGACAAGGAAGACAACTTCGACGAAGCGGTAGGTTCCCTTTAAAACGAGAACCCACACAATGATGGCGGCCAGAGGAACGGTGACGTACTTGTTGAGGCCGAAGATCTGACCGGCAGCGGCGACGCCGGCAAATTCAGCGACCACGTTGAAGAGGTCGACGAAGAATCCCGTGACCATGACGAAAAAGGTGGGGCGGAGGCCGAATTCTTCGCGGATGAGGTCGGAGAGGCCCTTGCCGGTGATGACGCCCATGCGGGCGCACATTTCCATAGTGACGTAGAGGGCGATGGTCATGGGAACGAGGGACCAGAGGAGGGTGTAGCCGTAGGCGGAACCAGCTTGCGTGTAGGTGGCGATGCCACCAGCGTCGTTATCGACGTTGGAAGTGATGATACCGGGACCGACGATGGCGAGGAAAAGGAAGAGACGGCGGCGCCAGGCGTTGGCGCGAGAGAAAGAGGAGAAGACGCGAGCGCGGAGGCGGTCAATGAAGATGTTGATGGTGGTGAGGTTCATGACGAGAGAGTGACGAGGGGGAAGTGGCGAGTGGGGAGTGAGAAGAGAAGGCAAGAAAGTGGAACAGCCAAAGAGTGGACCAGTGAGACAGCAAAAGAAAGAGAAGAGAAGAGATTGGTTGGTGTTGGATCGTAAGAGCCCACCCTTTGCGAAAGACGCCCTTCGTACCTCAGGGCAAGCAAAGGGTAGGGCACCCTCGAGTTCAGCAGAAGGGTCATGAGTTCACCAGGCGGGAGACGACGTCGTCGACGGTGACGGTGCCGATGGGACGATTGTCGGAGTCGAGGACGGTGAGCATGCGGAGATTGTATTTGTCGAAGAGCTCGAAAACGTCTTTCTCGCCGGCGTCGGCGGTGATGGAGACGAGGGGATCGGTTTTGAGTTCAGACATGAGCTGCTCGGGAGCGGCGAGGAGCATGCGCGCGACGGGAGCAGTGCCGGCGAAGTAGCCGAGTTTGTCAACGAGAACGATAGTGTCGAGCTGCTCGAGACTGAATTCCTGAGTGCGGAGCCAGGCAAGAACGGCGTCGCGGGATTCGGACTGGCTGACGAAGGCGAATTCCGTGTTCATCATGCCGCCCGCGGTGGCGGGATCGAAGGCGAGAAGTTCGCGGACTTCGGCGGCTTCCTCATTGGGCATCTCTTCGAGGAGTTCCTGCGAAGTCTCCTTGGGGAGATCGGCGAGGAGGTCGGCAGCGGCGTCGGGAGCCATCTCTTCGATAATGTCGGCGGCTTTTTCGGGATCGAGTTTTTCGACGATCTGCGTGGTGAGACGCTCGTCGAGTTCGGCGAGGACGGAGGCGGCGGTTTCCTCGTCGAGAGAGGCGATGATGCCCTGGCGTTCGGCGGCGGAGAGTTCCTCCATCATCTCGGCGAGATCGGCGGGGTGGAGATCTTCGAGTTTTTCGTGGGTGATGCGGAGCTTAACGCGGCGAAGCGGGTCGGGCTCGATGAGATTGACGAACTCCCAACGGATGGAGCGCTGTGGAAGCCTGGATTGCAGACGGCGGACGAAAGTAGTGGGAGCGACACCCTGGAGAAGACGCCGGAACGCGCCAGGGAGGCCGACATCGACCTGAGCGATGCGGAGTTCGACGTTGCCGTTGGTGCGGAATTCGGCGAGATCGACATCATTGACGCGAACGACTTTGCGGCCGGAAGTATCGATGATCTGCTGGTCGAGAAGATCTTTCTGGACGGCGAGCCAGGCTTCGTTGGGCTGGTAGGCGTCGAGGACACGCTCGGAGACGTTGAGATCGATGCGGCCTGGAGCGACGGCGGAGACTTGATTGTAGCGGGCGACGAGTGGCTGGAAGCGTCCGCGAGAGATGAGGAAGTGGGAAACGCGATTGGGCTGATCGGCGGGCTCGATGAAGAATTCGCGGACACGGCCAACGTAGTTGGAGTTGGAATCATAGGTGGCGGCACCCATAAGTTCGGTGGCGTAGAGCATCGGCGTGTCCTTTCTGGCGGCGTGTGAGCGGCCGGATAAATGCGAAATTCGAAAACCGAAATTCGTAAAGTCAAAACCCGCACCCTTGAGAAACAACCCCTCGATTCTCGGGGCGAGAGGGTGCGGCACCCAAAAGCGAGAGAAACCCAAGAACCCACCCTTTGCAAAAGCCGGAAAGGGTGGGGCCCCCCTTCAAGAGTGGGCTCGCAAGCTCGCCCTGGCCGATCTAAAGATCGGCCACTACACAGGAGGCAAGCACACGCCGCTACAAACAAAAAACCCGCGAGCGGGAGAAACCGGCGCGGGTCAGCAGGCGAAAGATATGCAGACCTTCAGCCGGTGGGGAGTCCTCCCTTGGCCATCGACCACCGGAAGCGGCCGCGATCACGGCGAGCGGCCTGTACCCGGACGACGAGGGTCGCTGCCGAGAAAACTGGCCCGGCGTCCCCTTGGCGGAAAGCGCTCGGGGCAAGCGACCGGCGGAGCCTCATCCTGAGAGAACTAGGGTGAGGTTCGAGTTCGCTAGACACGCTCATCAGAGAGAAATCACTCCGAAATTAGGAATAAACCCTGCAAAGAGAAGAAGTCAAGAAGAAAGCGGCGAGATGGAAAAAAAAGTGAAGAAAAGTTACGTGAGACGAATAAAGAGAAGGCATACGCGTGAAAAGTTAAGGCGTGGAATCGCAAGAACCCGACCTTCCAGCAGAAAGACGCCGTGGGTCCGGGCGAATGGAAAAGCGGCACCACGGTGCTGCACTCGAAATCAGGAGGGGAAGAGCATGTGGGTAGGCTGGAGGCCCTGGCGTTTGCAATCGTCGATATAGAGGACGAGGTAGTTCTTGAGGACGTAATCGTGGTGGGAGTGGCCGAGTTCGCGTGCGGCGCGGTCGATGGCGTCGGGAGGGCCTTCGAGTTCGACGAAGGTACCGATGGGGGTCTCGTCAAGGTCGATGATCAGGCCGCTGGCCCATTTGTGGCGGGCGGGGAGTTTGTAGGGGGTGCGGTACTTTTCGTAGCGGAACCAGCCTTTGAGGCCCAGGCCTTCGAAGATTTTCTGGAGGGAGGAGGCATCGGTGAGGACGACTTCAATTTCTTCGCGGACTTTGTGGCGGCGGTGAGAAAGATCAGCGATGGCGAGTTGTTCGGGCGGGGATTTGAAGGTGAGGATGACACGGGCGGTGGCTTTCCGTTTCGAGGAAGGCAGGCGGCGTAAAGCCGCCCCTCCGGAACCAGGAGCGGGGGTTTCGGTGCGGATGCGTAGGAGCTGACCATGTTTGGCGAGGCCGCCGTCGGGAGTGTCGAAGATGACGTTGTGCTCGTGGACGCGAGGGGAGGCGGGCTTGGCGCCGAGCTTGGCGAGGGTACGGAGGAAGGATTTGGGGTTAGGGATGTGGAGTTTAATTTCGGTTTCGCGAGCCATGGGTCGATTGTATGACAGGCGTATGGGATTCGTCAGGAGCCGAGATTCGTGGAACACGGGCCCGTAGTTGAGTGCGCCGGAAGAAGAACGGTCTCAGGCCTGACCCTTCATTCTTCAGGGTAAAAGGCCTGAGCTACAGGACTGTGCTCGTTCAGAATGATTGGTGACACTCGGTAGAGTGTGGGGATGGACAAGATACGGTGGTATGAGCTTCCCGAGGCTCGCCAGCTGGCGAGCCTCGGGAAGAAGGTAAATAA
>Ga0335077_10009369_pt1 | contig 12152 bp, 11 predicted proteins | sample Lox_Sample_31_FD_207151 | JGI IMG/M metagenome (GOLD analysis project Ga0335077, IMG submission 207151) | Soil microbial communities from Loxahatchee National Wildlife Refuge, Florida, United States - Lox_Sample_3.1 | ecosystem: Environmental > Terrestrial > Soil > Wetlands | place: USA...
CGTCAACATCGGGGCAAATGTAGTTTCGCCGGCAAACGACTTTTCCAATCTCCGGCCGAAGCTGATCAGCTTCAAAACCGGCGGCGTGATCACATGCTTCATGGGGCTGGCGATGATGCCGTGGAAACTGCTGGCGAATTATCGGACGTTCATTCTTGGATGGTTGGGCGGTTACGCAGCCTTTCTCGGACCGGTCGCTGGAATCATGATCTGCGACTATTTTGTGATCCGGCGGCGTGTGCTGCAGCTTGACGATCTGTATCTGCGCGGCGGCGCTTACGAGTATTCGCGCGGGGTGAACTGGCGGGCGGTGCTGGCGCTGCTATTAGGTGCGTGTACGGCGCTGATTGGGTTGGGTGTTCCTTCGTTGCGAAGCTTGTACGATTATTCCTGGCTGGTGGGATTTGTGGTGGCGTTCGGCAGCTATTACGGGTTGATGCAATCGCGGCGTGCGGGGGACGTAGCTGTGCCAGAGGAAGCTTGATGAACCGAGCGCCACGCTTCAACTCGCGGCGGCATGTACCTCCTCGTCGGTAGCCACGATACCGCCATAAACAGGCCCAAGCTGGTTTTCGGCAAGGCTTTTTAGCAGGGCCGGGTTGACGCTTGTGGATGAGAATCCTCCCAGGTCCTTCCACGAATGACTATCGAGCCAATCAGTATGCTCGCGAACCTTCTCAACCAATCGATCGTGCTCAATGAGATACCACAATCCCTTGTGCGGGAATGCGATCCAAAGGTCCTTGTTGAGATACTTACGCTGAATATTCAGTCTCGATTTCAGTTGTACTTTTAAGGTCTTCGTGTCTTTGAAATGATAGGCAAGGAAATCAGCTCCTTGCCAGTCGTCAGCCAGCTTGATGCAGTTGAAGCCGTAATCGGCCAGCGTGGCCGCTACCTTCTGGAAATTGAAAAGTTCTTTCTGCCGGGCATTGAGATTGTCATAAGGTACTTTTACAAAACGGACTTGTTCCGCACTCATTTGTCGATCCTCGGATGAATTTGACGCCCTACCTTCAGGCCTATTTCGCCGTAGTCGACCTGTGAAATCCTGCCATCACCTCGCGCTGAAACAAGCGCAATTGTTCTTCCTCATCTCCGGACATTAAATAAAGATTGAATTGCGTGACTCCCGCGGCAGCCAACTGCTTCAATTTTTCTTTCTGTGCCTGCGCGGGGCCGAGCAGGCAGAAGCGGTCCACTACTTCGTCAGTCACGAACTCTTTGTTATCGCTGTCGACTTCGCAGTGGTGTAAATAATCGTACTCGCCGCGATGGCGCACGTAGCCAGTTAGCGATGCGGGAAGATCTTCTGGTTTGTAGCGATTAACCAGATCGACCACGTGGTTCGAGACTAGGGCAGGGAACCAGCGTACATGCTCGCGGGCCAGTTTCACGTCATTTGAGACCCAGGAAGGAGCAGCCGCCATAATTTCGATTTTGCCGAAGTTACGACCGGCGGCTTGAGCGCCTTCCCGTACAAATCCGACACACCAGGAAATCAGGTCGGGATCGGCAAATTGCAGAATGATGCCGTCCGCGACTCGCCCAGCCATTTGCAAAACTTTCGGGCCGTATCCTGCAATCCAAATGGGCGGAGGAGTTTCCGCCCAGGTGAGCTTGGTGGGCTGACCGTCGTAATCAATCTGGCGCCCGGAGGTGAGATCGCGGAAGGTTCTTACCGCTGCTTCCAATTCCTTCCAGCCAACCGGTTTCTTGCCGAGCACGCGCCGCGAGCTGTCGCCTCGGCCAATGCCCAACTGCATGCGTCCGCCGGAAATCAGATTCAGCGTCGCAAAAAGACTCGCCGTCACTGTAATGTCGCGCGTGGCAGGATTGGTCACGCAGGTTCCCAAGCGCATGTTTCGCGTGTTGGTGGCCATGAGGGTTAGCAGCGGGAAAGGCTCTTTCCACAGAACGTGGGAATCGAAGATCCATCCGTATTGCATGCCGCCGGCCTCGGCCAGGCGCGTGAGGTTGAGCAGGCGCTCGATCGAGAGATCGGGTTTGAGTGTGAAGCCGAACTGCATTAGGGGGTTCCTGGTGACTTTATGAACCTTAGCATAAAATGCCGTTTCGGCTTGAGATCACCAGGAGGTACTGAAATGTCGAAGCATGTAGATTGGGTTGGGTTAGAGCAGATCGGCGAGAGTCGCATCCTTACTGCCCTGTCGCTTGCATTAAGAGGAAGGCCGATAGCAGAAATCGCGCGCGAAGCAGGCATTCCTAAGTCATCCCTTTACTCGGTTAAGGTCCATGGTCCTTACGAACACAGAAAAAGGCAAAAGGCTGGTTCAACTGCTGCGTAGGCACAACTGAGACGGGAGGCTTTCTGTATGGCGTTCGACAGCATTATCACCGGCGGAACGGTGGTTACGGCAACGGATACCTACGTGGCCGATGTGGCGATTGCGGATGGGAAGATCATTGCGATCGGCAAAGATCTTCCGCGCGAAAACGCGCGGCGCGTGCTGGATGCGTCTGGCAAATATGTGATGCCCGGAGGCATTGACGTCCATACTCACCTCGATATGCCATTCGGCGGAACGACCAGCGCGGACGACTTTGAAACCGGAACCCGGGCGGCGCTGTTTGGCGGGACAACAACGCTCATTGATTTCGCGATTCAATATAAAGGTCAGTCGTTGCGCCACGCGTTCGACACCTGGATGCAAAAAGCCACCAGTAAAGCGTGTTCGGATTACGCGTTCCACTGCATCATCACCGATTTACCGGACGCTCAACTGCAGGAAGTCAGCGCTTTGGTGCGCGACGGAGTGACCAGCTTCAAGCTTTTCATGGCTTATCCGGGCGTTTTCATGCTGGACGATGCGAGCATCTTCAAAGTTTTTCAGGCAGCGGCAAAACAGGGAGCGCTGGTGTGCATGCACGCGGAGAATGGCGGCGCGATTGATGTGATCGTGAAGCAAGCGCTCGCCGAAGGCAAGAAAGCGCCGAAATATCACGCGCTCACGCGGCCAACAACGGCCGAAGCCGAAGCTACGGCCCGAGCCATCGCGCTGGCGGAAATGGCGGGGGCGCCAGTCTATATCGTTCATCTGAGCTGTAATGATGCATTACAAAAGGTGCGCGAGGCGCGGGATCGCGGCTTGCCAGTTTATGCCGAAACCTGCCCGCAATACTTGTATCTGTCGATCGACAATTTTGATGTGCCCGGATTTGAGGGAGCGAAATACGTTTTCACTCCGCCGCTACGCGAGAAGTGGCATCAGGAAAAGCTGTGGGAAGGCTTGCGGCAGGACCAGTTGCAGGTGGTTTCGACCGATCACTGTCCTTTCTGTTACAAGGAGCAGAAAGAACTGGGCAAAGACGATTTCACAAAGATTCCGAACGGCGGGCCGGGCATCGAACACCGTCTGAGCCTGGTCTACAGCGGCGGAGTGGCCAGCGGACGCTTCAGTGCGAACCGCTTTGTAGAGCTGGTTTCGACCACGCCGGCGAAGTTGTTTGGGCTGTATCCGCGGAAGGGAACGATTGCGGTGGGCAGCGACGCCGACCTGGTCATCTTCGACCCCAAGCGCCAGCACACCATCAGCGCGAAAACCCATCACATGCGCGTGGACTACTCGATGTTTGAAGGAATCAAAGTGACCGGCACTCCGCACATGGTGCTCTCGCGGGGTGAAGTGATGGTGGAAGGGGAGAAATTCCTGGGCCGTGCCGGGCGCGGGCAATTTGTGAAGCGGGCGACTTATAACCCGGTGCGATGACAGAGTTTGACCGGCGGGTGGCCCGGCCTTTCGCGTTCTGTGCGAAGGCCGGGGATTGTTTAATGCTCACAGACTGAAAGCCAGCCGGACCTCTAGCCTGACTCCATGCCCATTTGAGTCACTCCAATTATTACAGATTCCAGCTGGTCTTGGTCGTACCCGAGCCGACTTGGTTGTCGCTGCAAACACCAAATATTCGCTCCTGGAGCGTAGTTGCTACTTCCACCATCCGCTGACACCGCCGAGTGTGACGCGCACACCGCTGCGGATCGCGAACGGCAAGGCAGGAAAGCCAAAGGCTGCGGCGTAATGCTCGCTAAACAAGTCCTCAATAGCTGTGTAGAGGCTTAGGTACGGTTTCAACGCGTAAGCTGCACTGAGATCGAACTTCTGATAAGGAAAAGCGAGATTCCGGTTGGGCAGAAGCATGGAATTGCCGAAAAAACCATCAGACAGAAATGTGCTGTCGTCCCTTCGGCCCACAAGATAACCCGTGAAAGCACCGCTGAATTTCTTGTGGTTATAGAACAACGCGAGGCTTCCAGAGTGCGGTGCGATAAGGAAGGGGCGCGCGCCTTCGAGTGGCGAAAAAGCTCCAATTGGCAGGGTTGGGAATTGCGGATTAAAGGAGGGCACACCGAATGCCTTCGTGATCAGACCATCGGTGTAAGTGTATTCGCCCTGAAACAGCAGACCGTGCCCAAGATCGATCTTATAGCTAACCTCCGCACCCTTCGCACGCTGAGAGGTAGCATTGACATAAGCTCCGTCGAGCGGCGTAGCGTTCGCCACTGCAGGTGGAACTCCAATCGAGATCAGTTCGCCGGAACTCAGGAAGGAAATCAGATCGTAGAAGTTGTTGTAGTAAAAAGTGATTCCAAGAATCGAGCGTCCATTAAATAATCTCTGGTCGACACCAAAATCAAGGGTCCGGCTGCGCTCCGGTGCGATGGGCTGCAGATTAAATTGCGTAACTTGCGCAGGCGTAAGCAAATTGAGGAGTGCCGAAGCCTGTTCTAAGGTGCTGGCTTCTTTAATGCCCTCCCCGAAATTGAATTTCAACTTTGTTTCGCCGAAAAAGCCTGCATTTGTCGGCTTGCGAATGTAGTAGGCCAACGACACGCGGGGAGTCGCGGCGAATCCGAAGAAGGAATTGTGTTCAAATCCTCCACCAAATGTCGCGAACAGTCGGTGCCCAACACTACCGTGTCCTTCCAGAACTCCGCTGTAGTTGTTTCTGGTAAATCCTTCTCCATCTTCATGCTCATAACGAAATCCGAATACGCCTGTCCAGTCTCGGAAGATGTTGTAATCTGACTGCGCGTACACCGAACGGCGAGCCTCGTAGTCAGAAAAGATCATCGGGTAGGTTCCGCCGAAGTCGAGAATGGCTTGCCCGGTGACGCTGTACCCATTGGCCCCGCGAATCGTAACCACGTTCCCCAAATAGTTGGCGCCCGTGCCGAAGGGATTGAACGGCTGTCCCGTAGGGAAAGGAGTTTCGAAGACCGAACCAAATTGTGCGTAGGCGAATTGCACACTGTTGTGCCAACGGTCTGTGGTTTGGTTTTGGATGGTCGCGCCGGTATAGGTGTTCCGATTGGTCTGCCAGGAATGGTCCTCAATTCCGTAGAAATCGATAGCGTTAGGAGTCCCAAGGCCCGTGGCGATATGACGAACGGTCGCGCGAATACTGGTGGAAGGATTGAGCTGATAACCTACGTTGGCATTCACGGTTGCATTGTGAAAGTAATCGTTCGGATAGCTTCCGCGGGTATCAAACCGCGAAAACTGGGAGAAATAGTCAAAGCCGCTAACTGCGCCGGCCAGCGAAACGGCCTGACGCAGCGTGTCGAAGTTCCCTCCATCTCCGGCATACTTGAACTCAGGGATTTTCGTCTCGCCGCGCTCAGAGCTGACATTCACGACTCCGCTTAGCGCGTCGCTGCCATAGAGGACGCTATTAGAGCCTCGCAGGATTTCGAGATTTCCCACGCCACTGTTGGAGAGTTGCGCAAAATCGAAATCCCCGCCGATGTCATTTACTGGAATTCCGTCTACCAGCACTTTGTTGAAGTCGGAATTACCCCCACGGATAAATAACAAGCTGAGGCCACCGCGTTGGCTGGTCTGCGCGATCTGCGCGCCCGGCACCAAACGAAGGTTCTCGAGAACGTCCAGTTTGTTGAGTGTCTGAATCTGCTCGTCGTCGATCACCGAGATGGAGGCACCGAGCTGCGTATCAGGAATCGCGGTTCCGGTTGAGGAAACTACGACATTTTGCATCAAGGGGCCAATCGAAAGCGTAACGGGAGGGAGCTCCGTGATTCTATTTGCTGCGACCAATACCGACTGTACAATCTGCGGGGCGAAGCCCTGCGCCTCGACCCGAATGTCGTACTGGCGCCCTCCGTCCGGCACCGCCAACTGGAACGCGCCCTCTGCATCCGAAATACCGTGGACTACGTCCTTACCGTCGTGAAGGATGACGATTTTCGCATTGGGAACAACGCTGCCGACCGGGTCGGTGACTTTACCCCGGAGAATGTTGTTCGATTGTGCAGCTGTGGGTGGGTGTAGCGCGAGAAGTAGCGCAATAGAAAGGACGAAACGAACAGCTCTCGCCAAACCTGAGTACATCGTGTCCTCCTTCGCCCTAGAAAGAGCGGACATGGGTTCGGCAGAACCGGTCTCCTGACTTGCGAGGTGCTGCTCAGCGGGCGGCGCCTTCCCACTCCCTTTCGGAGCAGTGGCATGATGCGACCCGCGAAAATCCTCGCTCACAGTTGCTGGGCAGTGGCGGTTTCTCACCGCGCTTCCCGTGCATTCTGCCGTTTGGTTTTTGTTAAGAGCCCGCGATCACAAGCGACCGTGGCTCAGGGATGAAATTGTTTTGCCAAGTCCTCCATACCATCGAACGCGACCGGACTCGGATGTTCGATTCGGTCGTCGATCCAGTATATTCGTTTGTTTTTGACCGCTTCCAGCGTGATCCATCCGGGACTGGTCGCTAGGCTCCTGACAGACATTCTCCCTTCGCCCACCAGCACCAGCGCTTCCGGAGCGAGCTTAAGAACCTCCTCGAGACTGATCTGCGGCCACTCCCCCGGGAGATCGCTGGTGACCGAATGACCACCGGCCATGGCGATCAAGTCCGTGGTGAAAGCATCCTTGCCGATGGTGACGATCGGGTCATTCCAGATCGGCATGAGAACATTGATGACAGGCTTGCCGGCAACTCGCTGCTGTACCGCTTTTGCGCGTTCACGAAGCCTGCCGACCAGCGTGGCGGATTGTTGCTCGCGGTTCAAGGCCCGCCCGACGCTGGCAATTGACTGGTAGATCCCTTCGATGCCATGTGCAGTCACCGCAAATACCGGAATATTCTGTTTTTGCAATTCGCCCACCGCCTTGCTGACTTCGCCGTCGCCACTCGCCAGTACCAGATCAGGGTGAAAAGAGATGATTTTCTTCAGCGAAGGACTTAGTGGTAATCCGACCGATGGCTTGGTTTTCGCCTCCGGTGGATATTTTGAGTCATCGACAATCGCGACGATGTCGGATCCAGCCCCCAGGGCGTATACATCGTCGACCAGGCTCGGCATCAGACAAACGACTCGCTGAGGATGATCCGGAACCTCCACGGTGTGTCCTAGGTCATCTTTCACCGTCCGGCTGGCCAAGCACGGCATGGCAATGGAAGTGAGTAGAATGAAGATCGTGCGTTTGATTTTCATCGGGCCTCCACGAAACGTGTAGAGTCAGTCCCCTGCAAGTAAGGATAAGACTGGAGAAGGATTGGACCGCGGATGCAGACAGATGCAAGTTGAAATCTCCACCATTACCTTCCAGACGCGGCACGCATAGACATTTGGAATCTGCTTCTCGTTCAAAACCCGCACTGATTATAGGCCCATATCACTGTTCGTTCACAGTGTGCAAATCGACGACTTGGCTGCGGTGCGGGCCATTTACTCCACCTTGTCGTTCCCAACCAAGCGCGAAAGGGGTGGTACAACTCGGTTTCCGAATCAGGAAAGGCTGGATCAGCCGGACGAAAAGAATTTGTTCGTTGTTAGGAAAACGGAACAGAGATTAGCGGTTCACCAGACTGCGGCCGAGAGGGACGCCGGCGAGGTCGATCCAGTGGTTGTTGGCTTCTTCGCGAACGAAGGTCAGCTCACGGACGGAAATGCGGCGGCTGCCCTGGTATTGCGCCCAGCGGTCGCGGGCGATGATATAGGCCTGTTGTGCCTGTTCTTGGGTGGCGAGTTTCACGATCGTCAGGTGAGGCATATAGGGCCACTCTTCTTCGCATTTCAAAGCCTGGGTGTTCAGGCGATCGTGCAGTTCGCGCATGCGGTATGCGGCATGAGCCACGCGGATGAACACGGTCGGAGTTACGGGCACGAAGGTTTCCGCTTCACCGAGGACGACCTCAAAAGGCTCAACCCCGCTGCAGAGCTCTTCCAGAGTTTCCAGCGCGGAGAGTTCGCTGCCATGAAGATAGCGCGGCGGCAGGATGGTCAGATGAGCGGGCAAATGGGGCAGGTCGGGGTGCAGTTCCTGGCGGAGGTTCTGGACAAACTCCCCGACGGAATTCCTGACGTAAGCCACCAGGGCGTAACGCGGACTCAGCATTTCAATGGGAGATTATACCTCGTGTCTCTGGGGTGCGGCGTGGCGCAGCAGGTTCCGGGGGTCGTCTATAATCGAAAGCAAGTCAGAGTCGGGGCGTAGCGCAGCCTGGTAGCGCACCTGCCTTGGGCGCAGGGGGTCGTAGGTTCAAATCCTATCGCCCCGACCAATTAACTTTCGGAATGTGCGGCAGATAGGGGCAGTGCATCTGGCGTTTACTGCATGCATCTCCCATTGGTTGACGATGCACGGCGGGCTTTGCAGCGACGGACAGCCCTGTGGCGCAGAGCCAGCTTCACGTCGAGCGCGATAAGCGTCTTATAAGCATTCATTCGCGCAGGCTCTTCCCCGTCAGCTCGATAAACACGTCTTCCAGAGTCGGCTGCTTGAGATGTACGTCGGTGAGTTCCATCCCTTGCTGGTCAATCCACTTCACCAGATCCACCAGAGTCGCGGCAGGACGCCGCGAGTGCACAGTTAGCGTGTGCCCGTTTGAATCCAGCTTGGCGAAGGTCGCGTCGGTCCAGGCGGGCCGGTGTTCGGGAAATGGCTTGGCACAAGTGACCACGATACTGGAGGCACTGCGGCTCTGCTGCTGCAGTTGGCGCGGTGTGTCCATCACAATAATCCGGCCCAGGTCGATGATTGCAACCCGGTCGCACAGGCGTTCGGCCTCCTCGATATAATGCGTGGTCAGCAGAATCGTGCGGCGTTCGCTCTTGAGCTGCTCCAGCAAAGAGTGAATTTCCACACGCACTTGGGGATCAAGCCCGGTGGTTGGCTCGTCCAGGAATATGAGTTGCGGCTCGTTCACCAGCGCCAGAGCCAGCGCCAGCCGCTGCTTCTGGCCTCCCGAGAGCGTGCCGTAGAAGGCATCTCGCTTCTCCTCGAGCTGCAAACGCCGGAGCAGTTGATCCAGGTTGGTCCCGCGGCTGTAGAAGGATGAAAATACCTCCAGCGCCTCATGCACGCGGATCTTATCCGGCAAATTGGTGGCCTGCAGGCAGACGCCGATCCGGTCTTTGAGTTGCTGCCGCTGTTTGTCCGGATCAAACCCGAGCACGGCAACCTCCCCTGCGGTGCGAGGACGCAAGCCCTCGAGAATTTCGATTGTCGTGGTTTTGCCAGCACCGTTGGGACCAAGCAGGCCAAACACTTCGCCCGGCTGAATCTCGAAGTCGATGCCTTTGACAGCTTCGACCTCGGAGTATGATTTCTTAAGACCCTGAACAGAGATGACTGGAACGCTGGCGCTCATGCGGGATTAATCAGGCTATCGAAGAATACAAAGCGCGTCAAAGCATCCCTTCTCGCGGTAGCGGCTGAAATGTGCATAGATGGGTCTGCCTACTACGCAATATTTCAAATTTGGGGAACGCTCCAAACTCTCAATGTTCGCCGAATTCTACAACCTCTTCAACCGAGCCAACTTCTGCAACAGCCATGGAGAAGAGGTAAACGTCGCAATCTTCAATACGCCGCGCGCCTTTGGTTCCGGGCCGAGCGCTGCGGCGTTTGGAGGAGTCTCCGGCTACAGCGCTGCAGCGATTCCTTCGTTGCACACAGAACTCGGAATGCGGTTTGAATTCTGAGTTTATAGGATTGTTCGACCGAGGGCGCTCCATGACGCCCTTTTTCTTTGTGTCAAGACGGTCAAGAGCTTTCATTTTGGCATCTTAGGAGCGCGAAGGAAGCTTGTGAGAATTCCGGTACAGAGACTTTTCGCAATACTTGTAACTTTCGTGCTGCTGCTGTCGGTAAACAGAGTGGCTGCTGATCCCGTCCCGGTGAAGCATATTCAAGGCGATTTCTTCGCATTTCTTGCCTTGCGCGATCTGGACGGACAGCCGATCGCATACGGCGATCTCAAGCAGGTGGTGAACAATGACGGGCAGGTGATGGATGACCTGCAATTTCGTTTCAAGGATGGGTCGTTCTTCGAGGAGATCACCAAATTTACGCAGCATCACGAGTTGCGCCTGGTGAGTGATCAAGTGGTGCAGAAGGGACCATCGTTCAAGCAAGAAAGTGAAACCTGGATTGATGCTGCCACGGGGAAGATCACGGTGCGGTCCACGGACAACGGAAAGGAAAAAGTGACGAACAAACACCTTGATCTCCCCCCCGACGTTTCCAACGGGCTGTTATGGATGGTGGCGCTGAACGCGAACCCGGCTGCTCCGGAAACTACAGTTTCGATGGTGGCGGCCTCGTCCGGGCCGCGAGTAGTGAAGTTGAATTTTGTCCCCGCGCCAGAGCAAGCAATCAAGGTTGGGCCGCTGACCTACCGGGCGCAGCATTATATCGTCAAGACAAAAATTAAAGGGGTAGCCGGTGTGATTGCGCCCATTGTAGGAAAACAGCCTCCCGACATTCACATCTGGATCGTGAAAAGTGAGGCTCCAGCAATTGTTGGATTCGAGGGTCCGTTGTCGGAAAGCACTCCGGTTTGGCGGATGGAACAGACTGTCCCCGCGAAGGACGTGCCTAAGACAAAAACCGAGTGAAGCAAGGTCGGCTTACTTCCGCTTCGTCTCCTTCAGGAACGTCCCCGCTTGCAGTTCGGTGAATGCCTGCCGCAGTTGCTCCTGGGTGTTCATCACGATCGGGCCATACCAAGCCACGGGCTCCTCGAGCGGCTTGCCGGAGATGAGCAAAAACCGAATTCCATCGTCTCCGGCCTGAACTGTGACCTCGTCGCCGCGGTCAAAGAGGATCAGCGAGCGATTATCTGCTTCCACGGGGGGAGCGGTGTCCAGCCACTTGATCGCCTCGGTCGGAACTGCGAGCGGACCTGAGGCGTTACAGAATTTTCCACTGCCGCCAAAGACATAGGCGAAGGCATGACGGGTGGTTTCAACCGGCAGAGATTTTCGCTTGCCAGGAGAGACCGATACATCGAGATAGATCGGATCCGCGGCCACGCCGTCAACTGGGCCATTCTTTCCCCAGAAATCTCCGCAGACGACCCGCACATGAGTTCCGTCATCGTCAATGATTTCCGGGATTTCAGCGGCCTTCAGCTCCTGATAGCGCGGCGAGGTCATTTTGAGCGAAGCCGGAAGGTTGCCCCACAACTGAAATCCATGCATTCGCCCCGCGGGATCGCCCTTGGGCATTTCCTGATGAATGATGCCGCTGCCGGCCGTCATCCATTGCACATCTCCGGCCCCGATGACTCCACTGTTACCGATACTGTCGCCGTGGGCGACGGATCCCGCCAGTACATAGGTGATGGTCTCGATGCCACGATGCGGGTGCCAGGGAAATCCCGCGAGGTAGTCTTCGGGCACATCATTGCGGAAATCGTCGAGCAGGAGGAACGGATCGAAGTCCTTGGTGTTGCCAAAGCCGAACGCCCGCCGAAGATGCACGCCTGCACCCTCGAGAGTCGGTTTCGATTTGATAAGCCGCTTGATAGGCCGGATCGACATGGCGAACTCCATTTCAGCTGCCCACACATGAAGGCGTACGTTCAGGCTGCGATGAAGGTGTGCCCCTGAAACTCTCCGGGATACAGGGAATCTACATAGCACCAGACCCAGGCTTCTCCGGGTTCAACCGAACGCATGAGAGGATGCTTTGTGCTGTGAAAGTGGCGGGTTGCGTGCTTGTTCTTGGAGGAGTCGCAACAACCGACGTGCCCGCATTCGAGGCACATTCGCAAGTGGACCCAGGTGTCTCCGATTTTGACGCAATCCTCGCACACATGCGTATCCGTACTCGTGACCGCAATATGATTGAGATGTTTACAGGGGCTGGCTGCTGTGTTTCTCATAAGTT
>Ga0335077_10009370_pt1 | contig 12151 bp, 10 predicted proteins | sample Lox_Sample_31_FD_207151 | JGI IMG/M metagenome (GOLD analysis project Ga0335077, IMG submission 207151) | Soil microbial communities from Loxahatchee National Wildlife Refuge, Florida, United States - Lox_Sample_3.1 | ecosystem: Environmental > Terrestrial > Soil > Wetlands | place: USA...
CAACGCTGGTTTGCGCAGACTATCTCTGCTGACTCCGCTAACATCGCTAGCGGCGCTCAACTGCTGGCGCGAAGGAAACTGCCCGTGTCCATGTTCAAGCGTCCTCTTGTATTGACCATCCTCGATGGATGGGGCTATCGCGCCGAAACCGCCAACAACGCCATTGCCCTGGCGCGCAAGCCCTCCTATGACAAGCTGCTGCGCGAGTTTCCCAATACGCTGATCCAGGCCTCTGAGCACTTTGTCGGCCTGCCCGATGGGCAGATGGGTAACAGCGAAGTCGGCCATCTCAACCTTGGCGCGGGCCGCATCGTGCAGATGGACATCACCCGCATCGACATGGCGATCGCTGCGGGCGAGTTCCAGAAGAACCCTTCGATCGTGCAGGCCATGCAGCGTGCGCGTGAGGGCGGCCGGCAGTTGCACCTGTTTGGGCTGGTGTCGGACGGCGGCGTTCACTCCCACGAGGAGCATCTCTATGCCCTGCTGCGCATAGCGCGCGAATACAAGCTGGAACGCGTCTTCGTGCACGCGTTTATGGACGGGCGCGATACGTCTCCGACCTCCGGCGCGGAATTCATCGCGGCGCTGGAGCAGAAGATGCGCGAGTACGGCGTGGGCAAAGTCGCCACCGTCAATGGCCGCTACTACGCCATGGATCGTGACCGCCGCTGGGAGCGCGAGCGCAAAGCCTACGATGCGATGGTGTCCGGCAAAGCCGAAGGGGGCGCGTATCACGATCCGGTCGCGCGCATCAAGGAAAGCTACAACAACGGAATTACCGACGAGTTCCTGGTGCCGTTTGTTGTGGTCGACCACGCTGGCAAGCCGGTGGGGCAGATTCGCAATGAGGATGTGTGCATCAACTTCAATTTCCGTGCCGATCGCGCCCGGCAGATCACGCGCGTTCTGGCCCGCGAGAGCGGCCTGAACAAGAACGCCGGACGTGACCTCGAAGGCTGGGAGTCACTCGACGAAACCATCCCCCGTTCCGAGATTCCGAAGGACCTGCACTACGTTTGCATGACGCAGTACGACAAGCGATACGAACTGCCGCTGATCGTTCTTCCCGAGTCGATGGACAACATCCTCGCCAACATCCTATCCGAGCATCATCTGCGCAACCTGCGCGTGGCGGAGACGGAGAAGTTCGCGCACGTGACCTACTTCTTCAATGGCGGCATCGAGAAGCCATTCCCAGGCGAGGATCGCACCCTCATCCCGTCGCTGAAGGTGGCCACCTACGACCTGGCTCCCGAGATGAAAGCTGAGGCGATCGGCGACACGGTGGTGAAGGCCATCCATGACACGGCCTTCGACCTCGTCGTGGTGAACTTCGCGAACGCCGACATGGTGGGTCACTCCGGCAAGCTGGAGCCGACCATCAAGGCCATCGAGGCGGTCGATGCGCAGTTGGGGCGCATTTACAAGGCGATCAAGGAAAGGAACGGAAGCTGGCTGATCACCGCAGATCACGGCAACGCGGAACTGATGGTGGACCCCGTGACCGGCGGCCCGCACACAGCGCACACCACCAACCCGGTCCCGCTGTTCTATATCAGCGAAGATGCGCCCCAGTACCGCCTGCGAAGCGACGGGTCCCTGCGCGACATCTCGCCCACGCTGCTGAACCTGCTGAAGCTCGGGCTGCCGAAGGAAATGACGGGCGGGGATCTGCGCGTGCCGGTTACGAAGTAAAGCGCAAGAACGTCCCGCCCGACCAAAGCCTGCTCTGCCGCTTCCCTTCTCTTCTGGAGGCGGCAGACCCCGACTTCCCTCAGATCTGCAGCGAAATCGTTGTCAGGCCGACACGGCCGGGTTTTGCTCACCCGAACCCAGGCTCTCAAAAAGATTCAGAGCCCATTGCGGAGCGGCTGTGTTCCCTGCCTGGAACGTGGTCCCCGGAGTTCCCCCTTCGTAGTGGTAGATGGCTTGCACGAACGACGATAGCTGATCGCCGGTCAGGGCGGACATGAGTGTCGATGGGTCCACCCCCACACGGGTGCTGACGAAACTGATGTAGGCGCTGGTGTCGTTTTCATTGGGCGGCGCGTAGCGGATCATCGCCTGCTGCATGGACAGGTTGCGGTAGCTTCCAGAGACCAGCAGGGTCGATAGTGCCTTCACGCCCGTGGCCATGTCGGGAAAGATCGCAAAGCGTCCATCGGACCCGATTGCGCCATGGGCATTTGCGAAGTCTCCCGCCTCCATATTTCCGGGGTTGTTGTTTCGCCAGTTCCTCGTGCCGCCTATGTTGATGAATCCGTCGAACAACACATAATGCTGCCCGTCTGGGCTGCTGCCGGCAGATGCCATACGTCACCTCTCTTGGACCGAAATTGGAATTGGTTGCGGCTCTCCATCGCACGGAATGGCGCACCAAAACCGCGCCGGAGGCCCGAGGGGAAACGTCAACAGCAATGGTGCTGAAGGGAGAGACGCCGCGATGTCAAAGGCTAATGCGGCAACGACTTACTGTCAACCCGCGATTACGCCCGAAGACGAAAGGCCTCCCGGAGGAGGCCCTTTGTTCGACTCACCAAAAGAATTACCGTGAGCGCAGAGAGCGAATCGCTTCTGGGAGGTGCTCTTCCAGGTGCCGGGCCCGTTGCGACGCAATGCCGCTCAGGTAGGTTGGCGCGGGGGTGGCGGTCAAAACCAGAGCCAGCGCGATTACGGAGAAAATCAGCCCGGCGACGCCGGCCGACATCAGCATGTGGTACATGTCGGAGATGTCCAGTCCCAGGATGTTGAAAGCCACGTGCTCGAGTGGCTTGATGTGCTGAAATACCGCTAAGGCGAACAGGAAAAAGAGCACCGCCAGAGCGGTCAGCACAGCAAGGGTTACATCGAGACTGCGGTGGAACTTCAACCGGCTGCGGCAATGGCCGCATTCGGCGAAGTGTTGTTCGTAATCCCGGCGCATCTCCGGCGAAATCCCGGAGATGTCATATCGCCAGCTCGCCAGGATGGAGCCCACGACGTGATCATTGCATCGGGTTCGAGCCATTCGTTTTTCACTCACTTCGTTAAAGTCGTTCTCACCCTTTCCGGTAGCGGTTGCCTTTGGCTGCCTTGGGCAAAGAACGGTTCGCCTACTAGGATGCTCGGCCCTGCTCTGTTGATTCGCACGGCCTGCAGAAATATGGTGCTACCTATGGCCCAATCTGAGTAGGGCTGCCCCAGCGGGCAACTTTCGGGCGAACACCTGCTCTTTTAATTGTAACGTACTTCCCTAGAAAGAGATCGGGGAAAGTGGTTCGTGTTGTCCGGCGAGCATGAGCCGGTTGGCCAGCAGGCTGGCGTGTCCGGCAAGCGCCCGCTCGGCTGTAACTCGCGCCAGGTCGGGCAGATTGTTGCTCTCTGACAGGTGGGCAAGGATCACGTATGTTGCCTGCCCGTCGTAGCCGCTTTCAAGGAAATCGGCCGCAGCCTCGTTGGAAAGGTGCCCGACGCGCGACAGCACCCGTTGCTTCACCGACCAGGGGTACGGGCCATCGCGCAACATTTCGAGATCATGATTCGATTCGAGCAGCAGAAGGTCCACCTTGCGGAGCTGGGCCTTCACGTTGGGCGGGATATAACCCAGATCCGTCGCCACCGCCATGCGGACGCCTTCGGCCTGGAATACGAATCCTACAGGGTCAGTCGCGTCGTGAGGGATCGTGAACGGGCTGACGGAAATATCGCCGATCTGGAAAGGGCGGCCGGCCTGGAAGTACTGAACCGAGGGGAGCCATGCGGGATCGGGTTTGTCTGATTCGTCGGTTGCAGGCGGCGCCTTTTCGTCGGACACGCTCCGGGCCGTCGTACCTGGCCCGGTTTCCGCCTCCGCGTCGTCGCATTCGCACGCGCCGGCTTCGGGAGCGGATTCGGCCTGCCGCTCTGCTGCCTGTTTCCGGCACTGCTCGATCCACTGGGCGTAAGTCATTTGCCGCCGCGGCGTGATCCACCGCACCCAGGCACGATGCGTTGCTTCCGTGAAGTAGACCGGGATGCCGAGCTTTCGCGCGGTGACGGCGAGTCCCCCGATGTGGTCCATGTGCTCGTGGGTGATGATGATGGCGTCCAGGGTCTCGGGCGCCTCGCCGGCCAGCCTCATGCGCCGGAAGAGTTCGCGGCAGCTCATCCCGGCGTCAACCAGGATTCGGGTATGTCCACCAGAGACGACGGCGCTGTTGCCCTTGGACCCCGACGCGAGCACCGTGAACCGAACCATGTTGTGAGCATACAGCCAGAAGCTGCGTAACGGTACCGCGAAGGTGTTTACCTTGAGGGAACGTGGCGGGGCAGGTGTCAGGTTTCAGGGGTCAGGGGCGTTGCCGCGACGGGGATGAGGTTGTTTGCGAGTGACGGGGCACTTTTCCGAACGAAATCCATGCAATTTTGAGACGAGTCGGGCTTATGCTTGCAGAAGGCCGGTGTTGCTTCCCTTCCTGCGCCGCCGGTATCGCCGTAGAGTTATGGCCTTCCATGCCCTGACATCCCGCCGGTTTTTTGTGTGCATCAGCTTTGTCCTTGCCGCGTTTGCTGTCGCGGTTCCGGGGTGCGAGACGGTGCGTGCGGCCGACAAGAGTGCGCCTGCCGCAAAGGAACGCTGGGATGCGCGCGCGGCCGCGCAATACCTCGACAGCCGCGAAACCTGGTGGCGAAGCTGGGATCATTCCAATCGCGACCATGGGACAAAGTGCGTCTCGTGCCACACGCAGGCGCCTTACGCGCTTGCCCGGCCGGTCTTGCGCCGGAGGCTTGGAGAGCCAGGGCTCTCGCCCGGAGAGACGGCCATGCTGGCTGATGTCGAGAAGCGGGTGCGCAACTGGGACACGATGCTGCCCTTCTACAGCGACGAGAAATACGGCGAAGGCAAGGAGGTCGAGTCGCGCAACGCGGAGTCCGTTCTGAACGCTATCATCCTGGCCAGTTACGACGAAGGAAAAGACGATCTGAGCGACGTCACCCGAACGGCATTCGATCATGCCTGGGCGCTGCAGTCGAAGACCGGGCCGGACGCGGGCGCCTGGGTATGGCAAAACTTCGCCTATACTCCCTGGGAATCGAAGGAGTCGCAATACCACTGGGCGGCGTTGATGGCGATATCCGTGGCCAGGGCCCCGGGTGTGTATTGTAAGGATCCGAAGATCGCGGCCAATCTCGTGCTGTTGCACAGTTTCCTGCAAAACCGCTACCCTTCCCAGCCGCTGCTCAACAAGATCGTGGCGCTTTGGGCTTCAGCGACCGATCGAAATCTGCTGTCCAGGCCCCAGCAGCAGGAGTTGGCAGCCGAACTGGCGGAACGCCAGCACTCCGATGGCGGCTGGAGCACCACTGACCTGGGCACGTGGGAGCGCCGCGACAAGACGCCGCTCGAGACTCGCTCCGACGGTTACGCAACCGGGTTGATCGTGCTAGCGCTGGAAGAAACCGGGGCGGACAAAGAACCCGGCACACGGAGCACGGCAAGCACCATGGTCAGGCACGGACGGGATTGGCTCCTGGCCAACCAGGACAAGGAAACCGGCTCCTGGCCCGCGTGGTCGCTGAACAAGAATCGCGATCCGAAGTCGGACGCCGGTCTGTTCATGACCGACGCCGCAACCGGCTATGCGGTGCTGGCGCTTGAGAACGTTGGGCGTTAATGCGCGACTAGCCCTGGTCCGGCAGGTTGGCCGGGAGCTCGATGGAAACCAGCGTTCCCCGCCCCGGGTTGCTCACCACCGTAAAGCGTGCCTGCCGGCCGTAGAGTACCTCCAGGCGTTCCCTGACGTTCTGCATCCCGATACCGTTCCCCGTGCGCCTGAGCGCCGACTCGGGGCGGGCCGTGATGCCCACACCGTCATCTGCAACCTCAATCGAGACGCGATCTCCCTGCAGACGGCTGCGCAGCGTGACCGTGCCGCCGTGGATGCGCGGTTCCAACCCGTGCTTGATGCTGTTCTCGATGAGCGGCTGCAGCAGAATGCTCGGCACCAGCACGTCCAGCGTCCTTGGATCGATGTCTTTTTCCACGCGCAGCTTGTCGGGGCCGAAGCGCACCACTTCGATGTCGAGATAGTCATCGGTAAAGCTGAGTTCGTCGCTCAGGGGCACGTAGGTGTCGTGATCCTTGAGCAGCGCGCGCAGGATATTCGCCAGCTTGACCGTCATTTCGCGCGCCAGTTCTGGCTTTGAGCGCACCAGCGAGGCGATGGAGTTGAGGGTGTTGAACAGAAAGTGCGGATTGATCTGGCGCTGCAGCGCGTCGAGACGCGCTTCAAGCAGGAGGTGTTTCTGCTCCTCCAGTTTCAGCTCAAGACGCAACGCGTTCCATACCTTGAGGGCGATGCCCACCACGACGGGAGCGCTGAGCCAGACGAGGATCCTCAGGCCCCATGAGTCCGTTACCAGCGCGAACAGGCGCCCCGGATACATGCGGGCCAGCGACTCGCGGATCGCTTCGAAGAGGATGATGACGACCAGCATAAGGAATTGGCGGTCGAATCGGATCTGAGGGATGTTGCGGCGAATCCAGCGGTACAGGCTGAGGTCGATGAAGGGAGTGAATCCCCAGATCTCTTCCTTTTGGACAAAGCGGCCGAGAACGCCGGCCACTATTCCCAGAACAGCGTTGAACGGGAGTGTAAGGTACTGGTGCTGGTATACCGCCGGTGCCGAAAGCACGATGCCGCCCAGCATGGCCCACATCGGCCCTACCAGCAAACCCAGCAGAATCACTGTCTCGAAGGAAATGTCCGCGGCCAGGAAATTGGGCACGATGGATCGCAGCCAGACGCCGAGCGTCAGCGGGACAAGGAAGAACGCAAGCAGGCCGACGGTCTGGTACCGGCTGCGGCGCTCGGCAAACAACAGGCGCTGAAACGTCCGCGACCGCGCCAGCGCACTGGCCAGCGCCGCGGCCACGCCAAGCTTGACCAGTAACGTAATGAGAATCAGCTTGTTGTCTACCACCCAATCAATGTAACGCCGGGCACGTCGCGGCATCCAATGCACAACGGTTGCTTTGGCAAACGGCGCAAAGACGGGGCTTGATCCTTGTTCCCTGGGTTCCTGAGTTCCTGCCCTTGTGACGGCCGGCGCTGGCAATCAAAATGCCGCAAAGTAGAATGGGACCATGGGATTCGAAAGCGTAACGAAGATCGCGGAGGCGGATTTCCCTACCCGCTGGGGCGCCTTCCGCATCATGGGCTTCGAGGGCGCGCTGCCCTCGCCGAGGCCCTGCTGCGAGCACGCGGAAACGTCGGGAAAACGTGTCGAGGGCGTGGTTGCCCTGGTGATGGGCGACATCCATTCGGCGCCGCCGCTAGTGCGGATCCACTCCCAGTGCCTGACGGGGGATGTATTCGGATCGCTTCGCTGCGATTGCCGCCTGCAACTCGAACTGGCGCTGCGGACCATCGCTGAGGAAGGTGCCGGCATCCTGCTTTACGAGCAGCAGGAAGGCCGCGGTATCGGATTGATGGCGAAGCTGAAAGCCTATGAATTGCAGGACCGGGGTCTCGACACGGTCGAGGCGAATGTGGAGCTTGGCTTCGCGCCTGATTGCCGCGAATACGAACTCCCGGCCGAGGCGCTGAAGATGCTCGGCGTACCCGCGGTACGCCTGATGACGAATAATCCAGAGAAAGTCGCTGCGCTGGAGACGGCCGGTATCAAAGTTACCGAGCGGGTGTCCGCGGAAGTGGAAGCACACGACAGCTTCGAGCGCTACCTGCGCACCAAGCAGGAGAAAATGGGCCACATCCTCGATTCGGTGAGCGAGATCGACACGTTGCGTTAATTCCTTCCCTGCTGTGACATAAGTCATTGGCCGCCCCGGTTCCGTTTCGTAGGCTGCAATGCAGAAGGAAGCGGAACCATGGGCACCCAGGCAGCTAATCCAATATCCTTTCCTAAACCTAAAAAGGCCCTCGTCCACCGGTTAAGGCTGGACCGCTCTCAGACCATCCGGCACATCGTGCAGTGGGCGTTTGTCGCGCTCAACCTGTGGGTGGGGGTCGAATTCTTTCTGTGGGCCCGCTATTTCGAAAACGGCGGGAGCGGGACGTTTGTGACGCGGCCCTCGGGGGTGGAAGGTTGGCTTCCCATCGCCGGACTCATGAACTTCAAGTTTTTCGTTTCGACCGGAGAAGTGCCCGCGATCCATCCGGCGGCCATGTTTCTGTTCATCGCTTTCCTGCTGATGAGCATGCTGCTCAAGAAGGCATTCTGCAGCTGGCTTTGCCCGGTGGGAACGCTGTCGGAGTATTTGCACAGGATTGGCAAGAAGATTTTCGGCCGTAACCTGCGCCTGCCCCGCTGGGCCGACACCGCTCTGCGCGGGCTGAAATACCTGCTGCTTGGCTTTTTCGTGTTTGTCATCGGCGGCATGTCCAGCGAAATGCTGCTCGGTTTCATGAATACTCCGTACGGACTCATCGCCGATGTCAAGATGCTGAACTTCTTCCGCGGCATGGGGCTGACCGCCGCCGTCGTGATCGGGGTGCTTGTCTTGCTCTCGATGCTGGTGCAGAACTTCTGGTGCCGCTACCTGTGCCCCTATGGCGCGCTGCTGGGGCTTACTTCCCTGCTCAGCCCGGTCAAGATTCGCCGCGATGCCGAGGCCTGCATCGATTGCGGCAAGTGCGCCAAGGCCTGCCCCGCCAATCTGCCGGTCGACATGCTGGTCCAGATCCGTTCCGCCGAGTGCAGCGCCTGCATGATCTGCGTTTCTGCCTGCCCGGCCGAGAATGCTCTGCAGTTCGCCCTGCCGCCCCGGAAGGCCGCTGCTCCGGTGCAGCGCTGGTATCGGCGTGCTCTTGGTCCGGTGGCAGTCACAGCGGCCCTCGCCTACATCTTCCTGGGACTCGTGCTTTGGGCGCGAGCGACCAATCACTGGAACACGGACGTCCCGCGCGAGGTCTACATGCACCTCGTGCCACGGGCTAATTCGGTCACGCATCCGGGGATCTGAACCGGGAAGTGGGCTGACGATTGATAGAATTTCCCGCGTGACTGAGCCACGCATCGATCTTGCTTCCGTCCTCGAGAAGACGGCGCTCTTCACCAGCCTCTCGCCCTCGGAACTCCAGCACCTTGCGGCGCGCACCCTGCGCAAGCTGTTCAGCGCCGGCGAACTGCTCTTCTCTGAAGGCGAGCCATGCATGGGACTGCACATCATCGCGCGCGGCAAGGTTCGCATCTTCAAGACTTCGATGAGTGGCCGGGAGCAGGTGCTCGCGGTCAACATCGCGGGCGAATCCGTTGCTGAACTGCCCGTTTTTGATGGCGGCCCCTATCCGGCTTCGGCGATGGCGATCGAAGACACCGAAATCGCATTCATCTCGCGGCGGGATTTTCATGCCTACTGCATGGAGCACCCCGAGGTAGCCCTCAAGGTGCTCTCGGTGGTCGGCGCGCGGTTGCGGCGTCTAGTGGGCATTATCGAGGAGTTGTCGTTCACGACCATTCGCCAGCGTTTGATCTCGGCGTTGCTCAAGCTGGCGCAGTCCGGCGGGCATCAGACCGCGCGCGGCATCGAGTTCATGCTTCCCGCCACCCACCAGGAGTTGGCCAACCAGCTTGGCACGGTGCGGGAGCTCATCTCGCGCAACCTGATGCGGCTGCAGGCCGAGGGGCTGCTCGAAGTGGATGCGAGGCAGATCGTGGTGAAGGACGTGAAGGGGCTCGCAGCGCTGCTCGAATCCGAATCGTGACGGACCCTACGGGACGTCCGCGGTGCGCAGAGCCTTCACCAGTTTCGCAGTGGTCACCAGTTGTCCCACGTGCCGCTGAGTGTGGTCGGCGACGTGGATCAGCGCGCCGCCCAGCGTAGTCGGCAGGTTCTTGCGGCCGACTCTTCGCTCCGTGTTCAAATCGGCAGACGCAAGGGCGCGCACCCGTTCCGCGGCCTGTGTGAGAGCAGTCTGCAACTGCGCCAGCAACTCTTCCCGCGTCTCCGCGCCGGACTCTTCTGCCTTCAGCGCACGCAGTTGCTGTTCCGAAAGCTGTCCGCCCTCCGCATACGTGAGCAGACGATCAATGGACCCGGCAATGTGCCTGAGTTGGGATGCAACGGACCTGAGGCCAAACGGCTGCTTGTGAATGTCCACGTCGTTCAGGCCCTCGGTCCAGCGCTGAGCGTCGTCACCGGCAAGTTCGAGGGCGTGAAGAACGGCACGGGCAACCGGCGGAACGTCCGTATGGGTTCCGCGCAGCCAGGGCTCGGTATAGGGGGCTTGCGTAGGCGAATTGCTCATGCGAAAGGTCCTGTAAATGGTTCTAAGCTGAGGATCATCACTTTCGGTGCAGTGGCCGTTACCCGACGAGGATGCCGTAAACAAGAATCGCGCTCCAAAGCACCAGGAGGAAAAGAATCGTTCCCAACATTGTTTTGGGAAGCCAATAGAACCTCTTGGTCCAATGAGGCGCCCAATTGTATAGAACGACGAGGCAGCCTATCCCAATACCTGTCGCGACTTCGCCGATGACAGGCGTCCGGAGCACCCTAGCCTCCTGGAGCCGCTATCCTGCGATCGACTATGCGCCAGCCACCAGACTTCCAGTTGACGCAGGTATACCTAGCTCGCGCTCTTCACCCGCACCACCGTGATCTTCGCAAATCCCTCTTCGAACACCGGCGGCTTCAGCTTTTCGGCCATCTTGCGCATGACCTCTTCGCTGACCATGCGGTCGCGCGAGCGATTTCGCTCCAGGCACACTTCGAGCGGCACATCGAAGAACACCGCCTGCACTTCGTAGCCGAAGCTCTTGGCCATCTTGATCCACTGGCGGCGCTCGTGGATGGAGAGATTGGTCGCGTCCACGTAGTTCCAAGGCATGCGCGCGATCAGCCGCGCCCGCAGCAGCGAGCGCAGAGTCGAAAACACCAGGCCCTGGTAACGTTGCTCTTCCACGTCATCGAAGAGGATGTTGCGCAGCAGGTCGCTGGAGAGCGGAGTTACGCCGCGGCGGCGGAACCATGTAGTCTTCCCCGAACCGGGAAGGCCGATGGCAAGCACCACGTATCCTTTGGGAGCCTGCGGGGAGCGCTCTGCGGGCTGCACTTCGGGCGGCGGCACGGACGGTGTCTCGGGCTGCGTCTCGACCTCCAGGCGGCCCGATCCCGGCGGCTCATTCCATGCCGGAGGTGCAACGGGACGCGGAGAACGGTCGGGACGGTGCTGCCGTCCAGGCGGAGCCGGCCCGCGACCGGACTCGGGAGTTCCCGCCTGGCGCGGATCAATTGGACGGGACGGCGGAACATGTTCGTCCGTGTAAGAAGGCACCAGCGGAGCCTGTTGATTCGACGGGAGTTCCTGCCCGATCTTGCCTGTGGATTCCGACAGATTTGGTGCGCGTCTTGAGCGTCTTCTCATTCCAAGTTCAACCCTGCTTTGTATACCGGGATACCACAGCACCCGAAGGCGCTGCAAATAGTGTGCAACACGTCACATACCATCGTGTGCCTGACCCGACAAACTAGCGTTGAGCGGTTTCTTTTCGGGCCCGCACCCGGCTTCTCGATCTTCGATAGTTCGGCCGGAAATGGTGTAAGGGCCTGGACGCAACCCACGCTGGCTGAGAGAAGCCTCGGCTGGAATGTGGCTGCGACTGGTTTTTTTCATAGGTTCGCCGCGGCTGACGCTGCGCGAATATTTGGTTCAGGTTGGCTCGAGTGTTACGATCAAGGGTTTGGTGGAATCGCCCAACGGGCCCTATCTCAGCCGCCGAACGCCACAGTCTTACTTCACCATTTCACGCTTTTTTTGAAAGCGCACGAAGGAGAATTCACTCATGGCAGTTAAGGTTGGCATCAACGGCTTCGGCCGCATTGGCCGCAACGTTTTGCGCGCCGCGCTCGGCAATCCCGAGATCGAGTTTGTGGCCGTCAATGACCTGACAAGCCCCGCAACTCTGGCTCATCTGCTGAAGTACGATTCGATCCTGGGAAACCTCCCCAACGCGATCAGCGTCGATGGTGATTTCATCGTCGTCGACGGCAAGAAGATCAAGGTCTACGCGGAAAAGGATCCGGCCAAGCTTCCCTGGGCCTCTGTAGGCGCGCAGATCGTAGTTGAATCGACAGGCCGTTTCACCGATGCGAACCAGGCCAAGGCCCACCTCGGCGAGACCGTCAAGAAAGTCATCATCTCCGCTCCCGCCAAGAACGAAGACA
>Ga0335077_10009372_pt1 | contig 12150 bp, 7 predicted proteins | sample Lox_Sample_31_FD_207151 | JGI IMG/M metagenome (GOLD analysis project Ga0335077, IMG submission 207151) | Soil microbial communities from Loxahatchee National Wildlife Refuge, Florida, United States - Lox_Sample_3.1 | ecosystem: Environmental > Terrestrial > Soil > Wetlands | place: USA: Florida...
GCGACGGCGGCCCGGCTTCGCAGGCCACTTTCCTGCAGCCCTATGGGCTAGTCTTCGATTCCAAGAGCAACCTCTATATCACCGACATCGGGAATCACGTCGTCCGCAAGATCAACAAGTCAGCAATCATTAACACCTACGCAGGTAACGGCACTGAGGGCTACAGCGGCGACGGCGGTCCCGCCAAGCAGGCGATGCTAAGCTATCCCCGCGCCATGGCGGTGGATGGCAAGGACAATCTCTACATCGCCGACACCCAGAATTACCGCGTTCGGGTGGTCGACAAGTCCGGGTTCATTAATACCTTTGCCGGAAACGGAAATGCGGGGTTCACCGGCGACGGCGGGCCCGCCACCCAAGCGGCGATCGGGGGCGTCTCGAAACTGACGTTTCATGCTGGCGCGCTCTACCTCAACGGCGCCCGCGCCCGGATACGCTACGTGCCGGTCTCCACCAACATCATTAATACCTTTGCCGGATCGACCTTCGGCTACGATGGCGACAATCACGACTTGCTCAACAGCGAGTTCAACGGTCCCGGGCCTTTCTTTGATACGGCCGGCGGCTTCATCGTAGTGGATGCCTTTAACGCCCGCGTCCGCATCGAGGTCAGTGGGGTAATGCAGACCATGGCCGGCGGCTACATCGGAGAAAATAAGCCCGCCGCCACCGCCTCTGCGCTGGTCCAGCCGGAAAACATCGCGTTCGACTCTGCCGGAAACTACTACATCGCTGACTCCGCTGGCCACCGCATTCGCAGGGTCAGCACTAAAGGGAAGATCACCACCTATGCCGGCAATGGCATTAGCGGATACTCAGGGGATGGCGGCCAGGCCACGTCCGCTCAGTTGTTTTTCCCGGAGGGCGTGGTGGTAGACCCGGGCGGCAATCTCTACATTGCCGACACTTTCAATGGTCTGATTCGAGTGGTGGATACCGGTGGAATTATCAACACCTTTGCCACGGATGCTAACTTCTTTGACCTGACCTCACTCGCCATGGATACGTCCGGCAACCTCTACTCGGCTGACGACGGCGCCTGCGTCGTGAGGAAAATTACGCCGCAGGGCGCGATCTCCGTGGTGGCAGGCGTCGAGTTCAGTTGCGGCTATAACGGCGACAACATTCCCGCCACCACTGCGATGCTGAACGGCCCGTTCGGACTCGGGGTGGACTCGAAAGGGAACCTCTATCTGGGAGATTACCTCAATAACCGCGTGCGCAAGGTCACCGCGTCCGGCACTATCAAGACTATCGCCGGGGATGGAACCTGCGGATTCAGCGGCGACGGCGGCCCCGCCACTTCGGCAGAAGTTTGCTACCCCTATGGGCTAGCCGTCGATGCAGCGGGGGATGTGTGGTTCGCTGACGTTAACAATCTGCGTGTGCGCGAGATTTCCAAGGGAATCATCAACACCGTCGCTGGGTCGGGATCGTTCGCATACAACGGCGACGGTTTGCCAGCCCTGAACACCAATCTCGATGACGTGGTCGCGGTGGGGGTGAATTCGAAGAAGGTGGTCTACCTGGTGGATGACCAGACTACGCGAGTGCGGAAGGTGCACTGAGGGGCCGGCACGACTTGGTGCGATGCAGGACGGGACGGCTATGGTGTGACCTTGAACACCACACCATACTCGTCTGGCCCGCCGACCGGGGCTGTACCGTAAAGGTTGCTTCTGTTATCCATTACCAGTGGCGCCACCACCGCGCTACCGTCGGTGCCGTGGAAGCGATGCGATACGGCATAGGGCCAGGTATCGTTGGAGTTGTGTCCCAGCTTGAGTACCACTCCGCAGTTGCATTGCGAGTCTCCGCCCAGGCCGGTTGTGCCGAAAGGCGCAAGAGCGTTTTTTGACTTCGGCTGGTCTACCAAAGGCCGGACCGGCGGACTCTAGGCTCCCGCCGACAACTTGTGGTGGCTTTTCGTCTGCGCGATTCCGTACTGCCGTATCTTGTAGAGAAGCGCTTTGTAACTGATGCGGAGCAACGCGGCTGCCTGCTTGCGATTCCAATTGGTCTCTTCCAGTGCGCGGGTGATGGCCTCGGCTTCGGCTTCATCCTTCGCGTTCCGAGCCAGGGATTTCAGGCCGCCGCCGGAGTCACTGGATCCCTTCTGCGCCGGGTCGATCTGGGCGCCATTGCTGTCGTTCTTGGGATGCAGTTCATTTACCGCCAGCTTTTCGTCGGCCAGGATCAGATAGCGCTTGATGAAGTTGCTCAACTCTCGCAGGTTGCCGGGCCATGCATAGTCCAGGCAGGCTTGCATCATGGTTGGCGAAAGCGGCAGCGGCGCGCGGGCGTAGTGTCCCGACATGCGCGACATGAAATGCTTCAGCAAGATCGGAATTTCTTCTTTGCGCTCCCGCAATGGCGGCAGCGACATGGTGAACGCATTCAAACGATAGTAGAGATCCTCGCGCAGACGTTTGGTGGCGAGAGCCTCAGGAATGTTAATGTTGGTCGCCGCCAGAATACGCACATCGACTTTGATCACGGTGCGGCTGCCCAACCGTGAGAACTGCTGATCCTGCAGGACATGCAGCAGTTTGGCTTGCAGGAGCGGGGGCATCTCGCCGATTTCGTCGAGCAGGATGGTGCCCTTGTTGCATAGCTCGAACTTGCCGGGCTTGGGATGAGTTGCGCCGGTGAAAGCGCCGGCCTCATACCCGAAGAGTTCGCTTTCCAGCAAATCGGCGGGCACGGCGGCGCAGTTGACCTTCAAAAAGGTACGGTGCGCGCGCGGCGAAAGCTTGTGAATGAGCCGAGCCAGCACTTCTTTGCCGGTGCCGCTCTCTCCCAGCAGCAAGACCGGAATATCGACGTTGGCCACCAGCGCGGCTTGCGAACGGATCTTGCGCATGGCCGGACTTGCGGCCACGAAGAAGACATCATCGCAAAGTTCTTCGACCTCGCCGGCGTAGTTTTGCTGATTGATGCCGAGGCACTGATCGATGACCGCATCGAGTTCGGCCTTCTGGAAGGGCTTGGTCAAATAATCGTAGGCGCCGAGGCGGATCGCCTGCACAACTTTGCGGGTGTCGCTCACGCAGGAGAGCATCACCACCTTCACGCCGGGACGAAGTTGACGCAGCTGTTCGAGGGTCTGCAGGCCGTCGATGCCAGGCATCAGAAGATCGAGCAGCACCAGGTCCGGCGCCATGCCTTTCTGCACCCGTGCCAGAGCCTCTTCTCCCGTGGAAGCGGTTTCTACTTTGTGATTGTCAACTTCCAGCAGGGTCCGTATATACCGCAACATCCCCGGTTCGTCGTCCACCAGCAGGATGCTGGCTGTCTCGCTCATTTGTTTTTTCCTCGAGTGGCTGCGCTGGGAGTGGGCTTGAGAGGGAGGAGAAAACAGAACTTGCAACCGGCGCCGAGTTCGCTTTCGACCCAGATTTTGCCGCCCATGACGTTGACCAGTCGGCGTGCGATGGCCAGACCCAGGCCCATGCCGTCGGATTGCGTCTCCGCCTGGGGCAGGCGGAAGAAGTCGTCAAAAACTTCGATGTGGTATTCCGCAGGAATTCCGGGCCCGGTGTCGGAAACGCTCACTTTGATGGAGTTGGGTTGCGCGGTATTTTGCCGGCGGCGATCGCTGGAGATGTCCGGCTTGGCGGCACTGCGGCGTTCCCACATGTAGGGCTCGGCGTGCAGCCAGACGGTTCCCCCCGAAGGCGTGAACTTGGAGGCATTCTCCAGAAGATTGGAAGCTATGCGCTGAATCTTTGGCGCGTCGAAGGGGAACACCGGAAGCTTGTCGTTGGCCAGAAAATAAAGAGCCAGGCTTCTCTCCTGAAAACGCGGCGACCACAGACGGCAAACTTCAGAGAGGCACGCATTCATATCGCCGGCCTCGTACTGCACTTTCATCTCGCCGGTTTCCAGAACGCTGAAGGCCAGAAAATCCTGAATAAATTGCTGCAGACGCTGACCACTGGCGCGCATGTCGCCCAGGACTTCCCGCTGTCGGTCACTAAGACTTCCCAGCTTCTCGCTCTGCAGCAGTTCCACGTAGCCGTTTAGAATGGCCAGTGGGGTTTTCAGGTCGTGCGCTGCCGACGCTAACGCATTCGTGGTGCGGGCGAAGCGTTCTCGCAGCTGGGTGTACTCCTGCAGCAACTGACGCTGGCAATCAGGATGGGCGCATGGTTCCGTCTTTCCGGCGTTGGCAGGACAGAGCTCCGCGGGGCTGGCGTTAAAGTCCGATGACGGGGAAAGACACGAACTTTCCGGGGTTGCGGCCATAACAGTATTAGGTCGTTCTGGTGCAAACTTTTGGGGAGGGGCGCACGATATACAGCTTATGAAGAATGCTTATTGAATCGGATAGTATGACAGAGTTTTCCCTCTGTCAATCGGAAACGCCACAGAATTGTCACTCTAGGGAAAAAGATTGCACTTTTCAGTAGGTTAGCGGCAATTTGCAGCCGATCGTAAAGGCGAACAAAATGGGAACAGAAATGGGCTTTACACTGGTTTGATGGGGCTGATTACGGGTAGAACAGCGCCATGGGGTTAGCTGGACTGAGGTTTTCCCGATTTCGGAAGCGCCAGTTTGGCCCCCAAGATGCGAGGAACAAGGCTGCCAGGCTCCACCCCAGAGGCTTCGTTGATCCGTCGAGATTCGCAATCAGAGCGCCGTAAGTGGCCCCGTCTGCCGCTGGCGATACCCGTGTTTGTGCGCAGCAAGGACGACAGCGGCAAGGATTTCCTGGAGTTCGCAACCGCGCTAAATGTCGGTGCGGGCGGAGCTTTGGTGGCCGTGCGCCGCTCCTTGCCGCCATCGGCGCAGGTTTTGCTGGAAATACCCAGCGCCCCTTTGGCCACGGCCGCGGCTCTGCCCAAGAGCTCCCGCACCTTGCGGGCGCGGGCGTTGCGCGTGACTCACGCCGAGGGCTACCATCTGCTGGGTCTGAAATTCTCCCGCCCGCTCTTAAACCATAACTCCCGGTAACTGTTACTGCGGACGGAAAGTTACTTCTGCTGTGTGAAAAACTTTTCCCTCACTCAAACTCGCTTGTGGGCCGTAATTCCCCTATGACGGCGGCCAGGCGCCGACTTCCTGAAAGCGATGTATCAATTTGATTCTAAATACACTAACCTGGTCGGGATTCGGTAGAAAGCAGACCCGCCGGGTTTGGCTCTCAGGGTGCACATTGACAAGCGAGTAGAGGGAGTAACTCTCTAGAGATGCCCATGACAACTTCTAGTTCGGTCGGTTCCTTAGTCCAATCGATCGGGGAAATTCCCCCCGAGGCGATCGTATTTGGCCGCTCTGAGCCGATGCAGGCCTTGCGCGAGCGGCTGGACAAGGTAGCCAGCGCCAACGTTCCGGTTCTGATCCAGGGTGAGAGCGGTACGGGTAAGGACATCATCGCCCGGATGATCCATGGCTTGTCGCCGTGGAAGAGCGGGCCCTACGTTAAGGTCAATTGCCCAGCCATCCCGGGAACGCTGCTGGAAAGCGAACTTTTCGGCTACGAAAAAGGGGCGTTCACCGGAGCCTATGGGGCCAAGCCGGGGCGGGTGGAAATGGCGCACCGCGGGACCTTGTTCCTCGACGAAATTTCCGAGCTGGACCTGGCTCTGCAGTCGAAGCTGTTGCAACTCCTGCAGGATGGCCAGTTCTGCCGCATCGGCGCCCAGGAAGACAAGAAAGTGGAAGTGCGCGTGGTCTGCGCCACCAATCGCCAACTGGAGCAGGAAATCGAAAGCGGCACCTTCCGCCAGGATCTGTTTTACCGCATCAACGTGGTCAACCTGCGGATGCCGCCGCTGCGCGAACGCCGCGGAGACATCGAAGATCTCGCCAGCTATTTCCTGGATTATTACAACCGGAAGTACAACTGCCGCGCCCGGGCCCTCTCTTCCGATCTGATGGGTGTGTTGCAGAAGTACCACTGGCCGGGCAATATCCGGGAACTGGAAAACCTGATCAAGCGCTATGTGATCCTGGGCAATGAAGAAGTGATTTCCAGCGATCTGGTAGCGCGAGAGCAGGAATATTTCAATCCCGACATTCCGCTGGATGGACCGATTTCGCTGAAAAAGCTCACCAAGCAAGCAGTGCGCGAGCTGGAGCGCAAGGTGATTCTGAAAGTGCTGCAAGCCAACCACTGGAACCGGAAGCAGGCGGCACGCGCTCTCAGCATCAGTTATCGCGCGCTGCTGTACAAGATTCGCGATGCGGGGTTGCCGCCCAATCGCGCCACGCGCCGGCGCACTACCGAGGAAGTAGCGAACCAAGGCGTAGCCGCGGATTAGTTAGGCTGTTTTCCATCTCCATGAGAAGTGATCACCCCGCTGGCGCATCACAGCGGGGTTTTATTCTGTCGAAATGCTCATCCCCGCAGAACACCAGCTGCGATCCCCTTAATGACGCTTCCGATTTTGCTTAGCTGGTGGCAGAGCCGGGAATATTCGGAATGAATCGAATTCTGGATCGAAGAGAAGAGTGGGTTTCATGCTGGATTTTGTGGCGCGGTCTCGGCTAGGAAACTGTGGTCTCCACCTGCATGACGTCGATTTGATCGGTATTGTTAAGCTCCAGACCCCAGGTTTCTCCCCCAATGGATTCAACGCCCACCTGGAATTCGCTGGTCCCTTCCATGGGACGAACCCAGATCACGCGGAAGTGGATCTTGCGCTGGCGGTACTGAATCAGCAGACGGTCGCCCGGCTTCAGATTGTGATGAACCGCGCCGAGTCGCGCGCCAACGGGAGTGATATCCAGTGTGTGTGCCAGTTCGTTGAATGGCTTGTTGGCCGCATCCTTCGCCCAGATGCGCAACGGCAACACCATCTTGATGCGCTTGTGACGCCGTTTTCCGAGTCCGTTGTCCAAAGCCTGATCCCCCGCTTCTGCTCCGCTGCCTCTCAGGTACCCATGGAGCTCTCGACGTAAGAAAGATTTGTCGCACGCTGAGGGCCAGAGCCAGCGATAGTCGAAAGCGGCAAAAACTTTAGTTACCCTCTCAAAATCAATCAATTACATCGCTTTCCCCAGTCTGGGTTGTGGCACCGTAGGCGGATTCGAACGGCATCTCTAATCGGATTGACAATTTATGGCGTCCCGATCCCCGAAACTTGTTTGTCGGAAATGAGAACTTCAGACCACGGGTTATGCGCCAAAGAGTTCGGCCAGTTCTTGCGGAGTATCCAGCAGCACGTCAGGAGGCGCGTCGCGCAGCGTATGGGGAGCGAAGCCGTAGGTTACGGCGCAGGTGCATAGACTGGCGTTGCGGCCGGTAATGACGTCGTTCGACGAGTCGCCCACGATTAGCGTCTCTTCAGGCTTTGCCTTTGCCTCCCGGAGCAGCGTGCGGGCGCCCAGCGGGTCGGGCTTCTTGGTAGCGAAGCTGTTTCCGCCATACACCTGAAAGAAAAATTGCCCCAGACCCAAAGCTTCGATAATCGCCCGCGAAGGATTGACCGGCTTGTTGGAGAGCACGGCCATCTTCCGCTCGACGCCGTTCTGCGAATGGCGGATCGCAGTCAGGGCTTCCGGAATTCCCACGTACACGCGTGTGTAGTCGAGTTTGTGCTCGCGGTAATAGCCGAGAAAATAGTCCAGCGCCTTCTTCAGCAGGTGCTCATCTCTGGGATCGCCGAGAGCACGCCGCACCAGCATGGGCGCGCCGTCGCCGACGTAGGTGGCGATGAGGTCGTCTGGCAACTCGGGTCGCTGCATGTGGCGCAGCATGGCATTGACGGAATGCACCAGGTCGAGACGCGAGTCGATCAGGGTACCGTCGAGATCGAAGATCAGCAGCTTGATGGCGGCAGGATCGAAGCGGCGGTGAATTTGGATCGCCACATTTTAGGATAGCACTCAGCTATCAGCTCAAGCGATTGGCAATCGGCGCTTGGCAGCTGGTAGTTGGCAAGGTACGGCCTCCCGGTTTTCGCCCACGAGCTGGATTGTCAATTTCCAATTTTCGATTTCCGGTTGCTCACTGCCTGGGTGCTGAGTACCAAGCCTTCATTGCCAACTACCCGGCGCAAACTCTCTTCCATGAAGTGCTGGGGCGGAGAACTGAATGCTGAGAGCTGACAGATGCCCCACAGCCGGATGCTACAATTACACACGGGATGGCGACCAAAACCGACTCCAAGCTGGCGGACGGCGAGATTCGTGGCGCAGGGAAGACCTACGAGGGGCTTACCCGCGAGCAGTTGATCGACGCTTACCGCATCATGTACACCTCCCGGAAGATCGACGACCGGGAGATCCTGCTGAAGCGGCAGCAGAAGATTTTCTTCCAGATTTCCGGCGCGGGGCATGAAGCGGTGGGTGTGGGCGCAGCGTTTGCCCTCAGGTCGGGATACGACTGGTTCTATCCTTATTATCGCGACCGCGCTTTGTGCCTGGCTCTGGGCGCCACTCCATATGAAATGTTGCTGATGGCGGTGGGCGCGGCAGACGATCCCAGTTCCGGCGGTCGGCAGATGCCGTCGCATTGGAGCTATCCGCGGCTGAACATCGTGACCCAGTCTTCGCCGACTGGTACGCAGATTCTGCAGGCGGTAGGGTGCGCGGAGGCGGGACGATATTTTTCGCGGCATCCCGAGTCAGCCAAACTTTCGAGCGGAGATTACCGGCAGTTCCGCGATGTGAAATTTCAGAATGACGAAGTGACTTATGTTTCGCTCGGTGATGGCACTACCAGCGAGGGCGAATTCTGGGAGGCGATGAATTCCGCTTCCAACCGCAAGCTGCCGGTTTTGTTCTGCATAGAAGATAACGAGTACGCCATCTCGGTGCCGGTGGAAGTTCAGACCGCGGGTGGAAACATCTCCCGGCTGGTGGCGAATTTCCCGAATTTCCATTTTGAAGAGATCGACGGCACCGATCCGGTGCAGACCTACGCGGCCATGGTTCGGGCAGTCGCTCACTGCAGAGCCGGTCAGGGGCCCGCCTTTGTGCATGCTCACGTGATCCGGCCGTATTCGCATTCGCTCTCCGACGACGAGCGCCTGTACCGCCCCGAATTGGAGCGGCAGCAGGAAGTGGCGCGTGATCCCATCACGCGGCTGCAGATGTTCTTGATCCGCGAAGGCATACTCGACGAGAAGGGCATCAACCGGGTCGAGAAGCAGGTTGAGGACGAGATGCAGGAGGCGGTGGACCGCGTGCTCGAAGCGGCGCTCCCGGTGCCGGAGTCGGTGATGAATTATGTCTATTCGCCGGAACTCGATCCAGCATCGTCGAACTTCGACACGCAGCCGATTGCCACCGCCGAATCCGGAGATGGCAAGAAGCCAGCCGCCAGGACCATGGCCGACCTGATCAACGCGACGCTGCGCGACGAGATGAAGCGCGATGAGCGCATCGTCATCTTCGGCGAGGATGTAGCTGATTGCAGCCGCGAACAGTATCTTGCGGAAAAGTTGATTAAGGGCAAGGGCGGAGTCTTCAAGCTGACGTTCGGTTTGCAATGCGACTTCGGTTCGGACCGCGTGTTCAATTCGCCTCTGGCGGAAGCCAATATTGTCGGCCGCGCTACCGGCATGGCGACGCGAGGGCTGAAGCCGGTGGTGGAGATTCAGTTCTTCGATTACATTTGGCCAGCGATGATGCAGTTGCGAGACGAACTTCCCCTGATCCGCTGGCGTTCGAATAATGGATTCGCGGCTCCGGCAGTGGTGCGGGTGGCGATCGGGGGATATCTTACCGGCGGCGCCATTTATCACTCGCAGTGCGGGGAGAGCATCTTTACCCACATTCCCGGACTACGGGTCGTATTCCCGTCCAATGCGCTGGATGCCGCAGGGTTGCTGCGCACGGCGATCCGCTGCGACGATCCGGTGCTATTTCTTGAGCACAAGCGCCTGTATCGGGAGACATTCGGACGGGCGCCCTATCCCGGCCCCGATTACATGATTCCGTTCGGCAAGGCAAAAATCGTGCAGCCGGGAACCGATCTGACGGTGATTACCTATGGTGCTGTCGTACCCCGGGCATTGCAGGCTGCGCAGAAGCTGGAGCGGGAACTCCATATTAAAGTTGAATTGATTGATCTGCGATGCTTGAATCCGTTCGACTGGGATGCGATCGCGGAGTCCGTAGAGAAAACCAACCGCGTGCTCGTCGCCTACGAGGACTCCTTAAGCTGGGGTTACGGGGCGGAGATTGCAGCGCGCATCGCCGATCAGTTGTTCGAGCACCTGGATGCGCCGGTGCGCCGGGTGGCCGCCAAGGATGTATTCGTCGCCTACCAGCCGATTCTGGAAGACGCCATTCTCCCTCAGGCCGCGGATTTGTATCGGGCGATGAAAGAGTTGGCGGAGTTCTGAGGGTGCCTGACAGCGGATGCGCTTCCCGCCAGACTCCTCGCCCCGCTGGAGAAAACGCGGTGCTTCGGAAGGACGCTCGGGTTGCTCACCGGTTTTTTCCAGAGCCTTCTTCATTCTCCTATCCTCGAATTTTGTAAAATCCTTGCGAAATCCGCGCTGGGCGCGTGCTTTGGCGCGCTTTCGGTGATATAGTTCCCAGCCGCAGTCGGGTCTCCGGAACTTCTGCGCCTCAATCCACGGTTCCGGCAAGGGGGGAGCATGCGAATCAGACAGTCTTTGTATTTCATGAGCAAGGTGGTGGCGATTCTGGCTTTGGCAGGCACGCTGGCGAGCACTGCCTGGGCGGGGCCTGGCACTTTTATCCTGTACAGCTTCAGTGGAAGCAACGATGGCGGCGATCCCGCCAGCGCACTGGTGTTCGACAGCGCCGGGAATGCGTACGGTACGACGGTCAGCGGCGGCGACTTCGGTTTTGGCACAGTGTTTGAGTTGACCCCGGTGCGCGGCGGCTGGACGGAGACCGTGCTCTACAGTTTCACCGGATCCACCGATGGAAAGAATCCACATGGCGGCGTAACGCTCGATAGCCAGGGAAATTTATACGGGACCACAGTCGCCGGCGGGGACGGTTTCTGTACCGGAGACGGCTGCGGCGTAGTCTTCAAGCTCACGAATTCCGGCGGCGTCTGGACCGAGAGCGTGATCCACAGCTTCACCGATGACAACAAGGGATTCGGTCCCGGTGGACAGGTGGTCTTCGACAAGGCCGGCAATCTTTACGGTGAAACGCCGGACGGCGGAAAGAGCGGCGCAGGCACGATCTATCAGTTGACTCCCACCCAGAATGGAAACTGGAAGCATGTGGTGATTCACCACTTCACCGGCGGCAAGGACGGAGCAGTCGGATCGCTGGGAGCACTTCTGCTGGATCATGCTGGCAACTTGTACGGCGTTACCGAAGTCGGCGGCGCCAACGGCGCCGGAACCGTATTCAAGGTATCGCCCAAGCCGGATGGCAGTTGGAAACTGAATACGCTGTATGCCTTCCAGGGCATGCCGGACGCGGGATTTCCGTACGGCGGACTGATCTTCGACGCCAAGCGGAACCTGTATGGCACAACCTATTTCGGCGGCGCGAACGGCATGGGCGCGGTCTACGAACTCACCCGCACGACCGGAGCCTGGACGGAGAGCGTCCTGTACAGCTTCAAGGGCGGCAAGGACGGCAGTCTGAGCACCAGTACCCTGGTGTTCCGAGACGGAAATCTCTTCGGCACGACCTCGGGAGGCGGAAATCTGGGATGCGATTGCGGAACCATCTTCAAGCTGGCGCGTACCCAGAATGGCTGGAAGGAAACCATCCCGCATCGGTTTACCAGCGTGCCCGACGGAGCCTACGCGTACTACGGACTCACGTACGACGGAGTGTCCAGCTTCTACGGCACCACGGTGAACGGCGGCGTGCACAACCAGGGAACGGTCTTTCAGTTTGTGCCTTAGCGATTTGGCCGGGTGCGCGGAGTAGTTGGGCGCCAGCTCGAAGAACGGGCGGAAGACCGAGCCACGCGGGAAGGCGGGCACAAGATCCTGACGCCGGATCACTGGGTTCAAGTTCAGAGCCTCTGCTCCGGCAATCTCGCCCGAGGGAGAAGCACTTATGCAAAGCAGGAGATGGATCGGGACCCTGGGCGCGGCCTTGCTGAGCGTCATCATCATTACGATGTTAGCGGGCAGTGCGGGCGCAGCAAAATACAAAGCTATCTACAAGTTCAAGGTACAGAATGACGGGCGCACGCCGATGGCCTCACTGGTCTTCGACGCGGAGGGGAATCTGTACGGAACGACCGCAAA
>Ga0335077_10009373_pt1 | contig 12150 bp, 10 predicted proteins | sample Lox_Sample_31_FD_207151 | JGI IMG/M metagenome (GOLD analysis project Ga0335077, IMG submission 207151) | Soil microbial communities from Loxahatchee National Wildlife Refuge, Florida, United States - Lox_Sample_3.1 | ecosystem: Environmental > Terrestrial > Soil > Wetlands | place: USA...
AAAGCCCGCATTGCGCAGCGCCAGCCGATACTCCGCCTCGTACATGCCGAAGCGGCACGGGCCGCATGCGCCGGCGGTGAAGAACACGTAGCGGTCGATGATTTCCTGCTTGGTCAGTCCCTGCTCTTCCAGGCTCTGCAGATACTGCACCAGGTTGCCAACGGTAAAGTACGTCGGGTTGCACTGGCCGTTGTTGCCGTATTCCTTGCCGGTCTGAAATGCGCGCACGTTGGGTGTCGGCACGGCTTCGGCGATATATCCCAAACCTTCCAGAGCGCCGTGCACGAGCTTCTCGTGCTTCCAGGTCAACCCGCCGAACAGCAGCGTGGTATGTCCGCGCTGTTCTTTGGTGAACGGCCGCTCAACCGGGCGCTTGAAATGGTGCAACCCGCGCTTACCCAGGCCGGCTTCACGTTCCAGGCGTGCGCGCTCCTCGGCCAGGCGTTTTTGAATCACCTCTTCAATGCCGGCGTTGATCTGCACGAGACTTCCGTTGGCGGGTTTCGGTTCAACTGGCTGAGTGCTCATAATTCTCCTCTGAGTTCGGGAAGCGTAGGCACACCCCTCCCAGATGGGGCCATGTTCGCGCATAAATTATTGGAAAGAAAGAGACCTGCATCGAATGGCGGGTTTTTCTACAGGAACGGCGCATTGGGCGCGTGAGCGGTCCGTATGATCTGGCACGCAGCGCATCAACGGCGCTGGAAAGTCCAGGCCGCGCCTTGCGCCGGCTCTTCTAACTGCGCTAGCCTCTCCTTGACATGCCTGAGCAGACCGCGGACGTCGCCGTCGTCGGAGCCGGAATTCTGGGTCTTGCGCACGCCTACTCACTGGCCCGCCGCGGGCGCTCAGTCGTGGTCTTCGAACGTGCCCCGCGCGCTTGCGGAGCCTCCGTGCGCAACTTTGGCATGATCTGGCCGGTAGGTCAGCCGCCCGGACGCATGCACCAGTTGGCGCTGCGCAGCCGCCAATTATGGCAGGAAGTGCTCGACGCCTCCGGCATTCCTTACCTCCCCACCGGATCGCTCCATCTGGTCTATCGCGACGACGAAGCCGTCGTCGCCCGCGAGTTCTGCGAGGTGGGGCCTGCGGCGGGATACCACTGCAGGTGGCTGGATGCAGACGGCGTGCGGGCGCGGACCAGCGCCGTCCGCGCGGAGGGCCTGCAGGGCGCGATCTGGAGCCCCACCGAGGCTACCGTCGATCCTCGCGCGGCCCTAGCGTCTCTGCCCTTTTACCTCAGCGAGGAACTTGGCGTCGAGTTCCGAATGGAAACCGCGGTGCGCGCCATCGACCTGCCGGTCGTCGAAGCCGGCGCCGACAGGTGGCACGCGGAGGCCGCCATCGTATGTACCGGCCAGGATTTCGAAACGCTCTATCCCGAAGTCTTCCGTAACAGCGGCGTAACGCGTTGCAAGCTGCAGATGATGCGCACGCCGCCACAGCCCGAAGGGTGGCATCTTGGTCCGTCGCTCGCCGCCGGCCTGACGTTACGGTTTTATGAATCCTTCCGCATTTGCAGTACGCTCGCCGCGCTGAGGCGACGCATCGCCGGGGAGACGCCGGAGTACGACCGCTGGGGCTTCCATGTACTGGTCTCCGAAACGGGCTGCCGCGAACTCACCATCGGCGACTCGCACGAATACGGCACGGCCGTCGATCCCTTCGATCGCGCCGAAGTTGACGAACTCATTCTGCGCTACTCGCGTGAATTTCTGCAGGCGCCCGAACTGACCATCGCTCAACACTGGCATGGCGTCTACGCCAGGCATCCGGACTTGCCGTACGTGTCCATCTCACCGGCACCCAACGTCCGCGTCGTGACCGCTCCCGGCGGCTCTGGCATGACCCTCTCATTCGGCTTGGCCGAAGAGACCGTCCGCAAGATGGGCTTCTGACATGACCCGCATCACGGCAGTCATCTTCGACTGGGCCGGCACGACCGTCGATCACGGCAGCCTGGCCCCTGTGCGCACGCTGCAAAAGCTATTCGCCCATCGCGGGATCGCCGTCACCGAAGACGAGGCTCGCCGAGACATGGGCATCCACAAGAAGGATCACATCCGCGCCCTGCTGCTTCGAAAGACCGGACGGCGGCCCGCGGAGGTCGACGTCGAAGACTTCTTCGCGGAATTCAAGCCCATGCAAACCGAGTGCCTGGCAGCGTCTTCGAACGTCATAGCCGGCGTGCCCGAAACGGTCGAACAGTTGCACGCGCGAGGCATCAAGGTGGGCAGCACTACCGGCTACACACGCCCCATGCTCGAGATCTTGCTCGCGGTTGCCGCCTCGCAGGGCTATGTGCCTGACTGCGCGATCTGCCCTGATGACACGGCCGCGGGGCGGCCTTGGCCTTGGATGTGTTATCTGAACGCGATTCGCCTGGAAGCTTACCCGATGCATACCATGATCAAGATCGGCGACACCATCAGCGACATAGAGGAGGGACGCAACGCGGGAATGTGGACCGTCGGAATCGCGCGTACCGGCAACATGATCGGTCTCACCGCCCGCGAGTTCGCAGCCTTGCCGCGCAGTGAACAAAGCGCACGGATAGAAGCAGCCCGGCGGAATCTGTCTGCGGCGGGCGCCCACTATGTGGCCGATAGCGTCTGCGATTTCTATCCTCTGGTCGAACAAATCGAAGAACGTCTCGCGCGGGGCGAGCGCCCGTGAACCAGCGCCGTTTGGCCTTCTGGCAAGGCCTCACCATTGTCTTGCTCTTCATCGGTTATGCCGGCTATTATCTCTGCCGGTCCAACTTCTCCGTCAGCCTGCCGCTCATCATCGATGAACTGGTGGCCCACGGCATGACCCCCGATCAGGCCAAGGTTCGCCTGGCTGGAATTGCTTCGACCGGTGTGCTGGCCTATGCGATCGGCAAACTCTTCCTCGGCGGCATGGCCGATTTCGTGGGCGGCAAGCGCAATTTCCTGATCGGTATGGGCGGTTCCGTCCTGTTCACGCTGCTGTTCACCGCCGGCGGCATTCCGTTCTTCACCTTGGCCTGGATCGGCAACCGGGTGGTGCAGTCCACCGGTTGGGCCGGAGTGGTCAAGATTACCTCGCGCTGGTTTTCCTATTCTTCCTATGGCGCGGCCATGGGCGCCATCAGCCTGAGTTACCTGTTTGGCGACGCGGCCGGCCGCCGCTTCATGGGCGCCATCATCGGCCACGGCTACAGTTGGCGAACCGTCTTTCAAGTGGCGGCCGGAACACTATTCGTCATTTTTGTCTTGAACCTGCTGCTGCTCAAGGAGTCCCGCAGCCAGGTAGGGTCAGACGAGCCGGACGTGAGTCCGGCGAACCTCTTCGGCACGCAAGGCTCCCATCCGAAACCGTCGGGACTGCGGAGCCTTCTGGCGCCCCTCCTTCGCAGCCCCGCCTTCTGGCTGGTGTGCCTGCTATCGCTGGGCACCACCTTGGTTCGCGAAACCTTCAACACCTGGACCCCAACCTATTTCAACCAGGCGGTGGGCTACAGTAAAGCGCAGGCCGCCAGCATGAGCGCCGTCTTTCCACTGTTCGGCGGCGTCGCTGTCCTGCTCTCCGGATTCGTCAGCGATCGCCTTGGGCGAGGCGGCCGTGCCGCCATTATGTTCGTCAGCCTGGCGTTCAGCGCACTAGTGCTATTTGCCCTGGGATCGTTGCACGCCGCGAGCGCCCGCGAACTGGCCGCGGTTCTGGTTGGCCTGGTGGGCTTCCTGGTGATTGGGCCTTACGCCTACCTCGCCGGAGCCTTCGCGCTGGACTTCGGCGGCCAGCACGGCAGCGCCACATCTTCAGGTATCATTGACGGAGTCGGCTACCTCGGCGGCGTGCTGGCCGGCGATACCATGGCGCGCATCTCGGTGCGCTTCGGCTGGACCGGCGCTTTCCTGGTGCTGGGGGCTATTTCGCTGCTGTCCAGCGGGGCGGCGGCCGCGCTCTTGATCAGCCAGCGGCGCGGGCCCGCCCTCGAACATACATAGCATTTATGCAAATCAGCGATGGGATCATTGCCATCTTCGCCGCGAGGGGCGAGACCGCCTATTTTGGCGAGCCAGTCTCGCAGCTGGAGCACGCGCTGCAAGCGGCGTATCATGCCGAACACGATCACGCGCCTGAGTCGCTGATCGTAGCCGCCCTTCTCCACGATATCGGCCACTTGCTGCACGACATGCCGGAGCACGTCGCGGACTTGGGCATCGACGCACGGCACGAAGATGTGGGCCACCACTGGCTGGCGCAACATTTCGGTCCGGAGGTCACGGCTCCCGTGCGCATGCACGTCGATGCCAAGCGCTATCTCTGCGCTACCGATCCCTCGTATCTACAACAGCTCTCGCCGGCTTCGGTTCAGAGCCTGCAACTGCAAGGCCGCCCGTTCAGCCTCGAAGAAGCGCGCGCATTCGAGCAAAGGCCCTTCGCGCGCGAGGCCGTCCGGCTGCGTCGGTGGGACGACCTCGCGAAAGTGCCGGGTATGCCCGTTCCAGGGCTGGATCATTACCGCGCGATGATCGACCGGGTGCAGTTGCGCGCCTGAGCCCAACTACTTCGAAAAGTAACCGTCGCGCGTGTGTACGGCGGCTCCGGGACGGCTGCAGGACAGCTTGATTCGGTAGTACTTTCCGCTGGCACCCGTAGGGTTGGGTGTGTAGCCGACGCTGTACTGATTGCGCAGGATCTCCTCGATCTACGCGTAGATCTGCTCGATCGGCGTTGCCAGGGCCAACCTACCATACTCGAACTTGCAAAACCAACGCATAATAGTGACTATATCCGTTGAGGAGGCGGCTATGACCGAACCACACATCCGCATTTTTCCGCATAGCAAAGAAGAGTTCGTTTCACGAGACACGTTCACAACATGGTTATGGACCGCTCTTAAAGCAGCGGGCGGTCAATATAGCCTTCGGCGCAAGGACGCTGTGGCTGACCTGCCTCCTGGTTCTCTGGTACTCTTCCGATACGGCAGTGTCGTGGTTGGCGAGGCTGTTGTAGTCAGGTATTCTTCCAGTCCTTCACGCGGGCAGGCTCTTTCGGGTAAGCCTCAAAAATACGAAGCCTGCGTATGGTTTTCGCCAAGCTCGATTAGGATCTATGCGCCACCAGTCGAGATCAACGTCCTCCAAGCATTCATCGTGGAAGAGAAGGACTTAACATACCCCCGATCCTACGCGATCATTAAGGACTGGACACCCGCGTACCCGAAATTGCTAGGCCATGTCGCGCAATTTGGAGCCTTCGTCTGAGCTCAAATGGAGAGGGAGACAGTGCCCAAGTCTAAAGAAAGTGCAGGCAGTCGAGCGGCACTTAATATAACGGGTGTCGCGGGAGAGTACTTCGTCGCGGCTGAATTATCCCGGCGCGGCTGGATTGCTACAGTGACACTCAAGAACACCCCGATGATCGACGTTATGGCCACCAAGCAGGATGCAAAACGAACAGTGCTGATACAAGTAAAAACTCGCTCAATTGGCAACCGCAAGGGATGGGTTTTTGGCAAGGGCATCGAACAAAAAGTGAAGCGGCAAAACTCCTATGTCATCCTTGTAGACCTGAAGGCGGTAAATGAAAATCCAGACTACTTCATCATTCCCAAGAATGTCTTCGCTGATTGGATTGCTGAAGGACACCAGAAATGGCTTAATACATCGGGACGAGACGGGCAACCTCACATCGATAATCCCATTCGTTGTCTCTCCCAGAGAGACTGCAAGTACTTCGAGAAATATCGCAATAGGTGGGAGATATTGGATACCGGGCAATGAGGTCTCTCCGCAGACGAGAGCTTCAGATCATCAGCCCTTCAGAACCGTGCACAGTGACCAACAAACTGACCACGTCCACGCCGGTGGAGAACGTCGGTGTCTGGGGCCACAATCGGGCGGCGGTTTCGAGGGTACGACGAGCGCCAGGCGCGGTTGCATCAGGCGCGGCTAGTGATAATCCAGCGTGATCACGGCCGCTTTCTGATGCGGAGTGCCCACAGCCGGTCCGTCGGTCATACGGAAGCGTGACGGCGATGCCAGCGCATCCAGGTCTCCAATCTGGGGCTGATCCCCGCCCGTGAGCACCGCCAGTAGGTGTTTTTGCTCTGGCGCGGCTGCCTCTAGGCCGTTATCAGAGGGCAAATCGCAGATCTGCCCTTTCTCCACCTGCCGGCTGGCAATCAAGTTCCAGCCCCCGGCCGGGTCGCCCTGGAACAGGTAAATGGTCCCGTCTTCGTTCGGTTCCAGTCGCAGCCGGACGGAGGTTCCCACGTGCAACGTGAAATCCGCTGCCACCGGCACGTATTGGCCTGCTGGATCTCGCAAGAGCAATTCATACCGCAGAGCCGTGCCGCGGGGCTCGAAGGAGATTGCGCTCGCCTGCTGTACCTTGGCGCGACTCTTCACTGATGCGGCGGCTGCCAAGCGCGTTAGGGTACGCTCCTCCGCGCTGGGCAGAGGTGCCGGCGCCTGCGCCGGCACGACCGGCGGCGCCGGAAGTACATCCCGCGCTCGGCCCGTAAGGTACTCCTTCGCCATTTCCGCCTGCTCTAGCACAACCGGCGGCGCCGGTAGCGGTGCGGCACGCTGCAGCTTCTTCTCAGAGGGGGCTGGCTCGAAAATCTTTACAGGAGGACCGGGTTGTGTCACTGCTGCCGTCAGGATCTCCTCACGTTCCGGCCGATGGCCTTGCCGCACCGCCACCCCTATGAGTACCACCATGCAGGCAAAACCGCCCGCCAACGCCAGTCCCGCCGGCCGCTGCAACCACCGCCACACTCGAACGCGGAAACGCTGCCGCGCCGGCCCCAGCGCCTCCAGCAACTGTGCGCGAGCCGCCGGATCCTGTAGCACGTCACGCAGCGTGTGCTCTTTGGCCAGCGCATCGAACAACTCCTGGTCTTCCAGCGCGGCTTCGAAAAGCGCGCGCCGCTCCGCGTCGCTCAGAGTAGCGGTCGCGTAGCCGCCCAGCAACTTTTCGATGTCTTCCCGGCTCATTTCCTCGGCGGCTCCCAATCTCCGCCCATCAACTCCAGCAACTGCTTGCGGCACCGGTGGTCCCACGTGTAAATCGTGTTGATCGACTGCGCTCCCATGCGTTTCTGGATCTCGGCAAAGTCCCGCCCCTGGAGTTTTAGATGCAGCAGTTCACGGCAGCGGTCGCCCAACTGGGCCACGGCTGCCTTTAACCGCTCCAGCATCTGCTTACGTTCCAATAGGGTTGCGGGATCGGCCTCCAGGTCCGGCAGTTGGATGTCCGTAATGGCTACCTGGGTGTACTCCCCGTGGCGTTGCGATTTGCGGCGCAGGCTCATGATCTTGAACCTCGCGATCTGGAGTGAGAGCGGGACCATTTCCTCCAAACGGTCCACGTTCTGATACTTCTCGTGCAGGAGGATCAACACCTCTTGCGCCAGGTCTTCGGCAATATCCCTCGATAGATGAGATGCCGCGAAGGCCACGATCCTTTCACGTAGTTTGAGGAGGATCTCCTCGCGTTCCACGGATATGTCCTCATGATAACAGCGCGTTACGGCAAGGGTGCTAGAATTCCCCACAGGAGTTTCAGAGATGAACAGCCGGAGAAGCTTCATTCTTGGCGCAGGCGGCACGGCGATTACAATGATGGCGGGCAAAGCCTCGGCAAACAATCGCATTCAGGTCGCTGTGCTGGGCGTCAATGGACGTGGCCGGGATCACATCGGCGGATTTCAGGCGCTGCCGAATGCCGAAGTGGCGATGCTATGCGATCCCGATCGCAACGTGTTGTCGGAGCGCTCGGAGCAGTTCGAAACCAAGTATGGCCGCAAGGTGCGAACCGAGACGGATCTGCGCCGCGTCTTCGCCGACAAGGCGATCGACGCGGTCAGCGTGGCGACGCCCAATCACTGGCACGCGCTGGCCGCCATTTGGGCGTGCCAGGCCGGCAAGGACGTCTACGTCGAAAAGCCCGGCGCTCACAATATCTACGAGGGCCGCAAGCTTGTCGAGGCAGCCCACCATTACAACTGCATCGTGCAGCACGGCGTGCAATTGCGCAGTTCGGAAGCCATCCAGGAAGCCGTTCAGTTGTTGAACAAGGGCGTGATCGGCCAAGTCTACATGGCGCGCGGCTTGGTGTTTCGCTGGCGGCCTTCGGTGGGCCACCACGGCGACGAGCCTGCACCCCCCAATCTCAATTGGGACATCTGGCAAGGCCCCGCGCAGGCCCGCGAATTCACGCGCGCCCTGGTCCACTACAACTGGCACTGGCACTGGGACTACGGCAACGGAGACGTCGGCAACCAGGGCATCCACGAAACCGACATGTGCATGTGGGGACTCGGAGTCGGCCTGCCCACCCGAATCACCTCCATGGGCGGCAAGTTCCTGTTTGACGATGACAAGGAAACGCCGGAGACCCAGACTTCCATCTATCACTATCCCGAGCAAAAGAAGATCATCCAATTCGAAGTGCGCCCCTGGTGCACGAATACCGAGGGTGGCGTGGGAGTTGGCAACCTCTTCTACGGCTCGGAGGGCTACATGGCCATCAACGGCTATGACTCGTATGAGGTCTTCCTGGGCGAGAAGCGCGAGCCGGGCCCCAAACGCAAGGCCGGCGGCAACCACTACGCCAATTTCATCAAAGCGGCGGAGAGCCGCAAAACCAGCGACCAAAACGGGCCGGTGGAGACGGCACACCTCGCGTCATCGCTGGCTCACTTGGGCAACATCTCGTACTGTTTGGGACGGCAACTGCAGTTCGACCCCTCCGCCCAGAGATTCGTTGGAGATCAGGAAGCCAACGCGATGCTCACCCGCAACTATCGCGCGCCTTACGTGGTACCGGAGAACGTGTGAGCCGGATTCAGCGCGTGTAGCGGAACTCCCACCAGTCGCTCTTGGGACCCTCTTCGCCCGACGGAAGGATCGCCCATACGCGCCACCTGCCCGGTTGGGCGCCCACGAAATCCCAGGTGTACGTGAGGCCATCCACCACGGCCAACCGCCCGGGGCGGCCGACGTCCGTGCACCAGCGGCCGGTCTGACAACAATGGAAGCAATCGATTTCCACGCCGTATTTGGTCGCGCCCGGGACCGAAGCCCATTCGAGGGTGGTCGTGCGCGGATAGTCGTTGAACACCGATCCATTCGCCGGAGAGCGTTGCAAAGGCCGATCGGAATCTGCCGGACCACTTGCGCTCGGGGCTTGGTTTTCCCCGCCGCGCTGGAGCAACGCGACGCTATGAATAGGCGGCCGTCCGCTGGTATCGGTGAAGACAGTGAACAACTCGACCCGGAGTTGGTCCGTGTCCGCCGGGTGCAAGATGACGAGTGTGCGGCTAAACGAGGTCATGAACTGGGCCGACATCGCATCCACGGTACCCTCAACCTCGGGTCCACGCTGGGCGCGTAGGTTTGGAGCGCCGCCTCTCCCCAGTCACAGTCTGCCGGATGGCACCGGCCAAACACGTGCAGCCGTAAAGCTCCGTCTGCATTCCGAATTTCAATTGCCGTAATACCTGATTCCGGGTTTGTCCAACGGCCTTCAAACTTATCGATCTGGCCCAACGCCGGCAGGCCGCTTGCAGCCAACCAAACGATGCCAGGGGCGCCTCGCAAACGTGGCATACTGCAGCCTCCTGACATGATTGTGCCTCCGGAAACGTTGGCGTCACAAGGGCCGCGTCTGTCACCCCACTAAACGGTTAGGCTGAATCCAACCCAGCGACACGCCCGTCATCAGCAGCCCGATACACAAAATCAGCGCCGCCGACGCCACTGGAATAATTCGAAACGCCGGATGCGCCGCGGCCCGCTGGCTGTCCGGCAGCAGGTGCTTGGCATACAGCACCAGCACTCCAATTCCCATCAGCACAATCGCGAGTCCCGCGCTGAAAGCCATCAGCAGCAGCAATCCTAGCCCCACGCGCCCCAGCGCGACGGAACTGAGCAGCAGCACCAGCGCGGATGGGCACGGCACCAGCCCTCCGCTCGCGCCCAGCGCGATCAGGCTGCCGAGCGTCACGTCGCCCTCCGGCACATGGCTGTGGCCGTGCGCCCCGTGGTCGTGATCGTGGCCATGGTGCTGTCCGTGCGCATGATCGTGATGATGATGGTGATGATCATGGCCATGCTCGTGTGCATGAACATGGCGCAGGCGCCGCGCGCGCTTGTACAATAGCATCGCGCCAATCCACACGATCGATAGTCCCGAGATCGCGCCCAGCACTGGGAAGATCTTCTCCGGCAGCACATACTGGGAAAGGAACAGCGTGGTCAGCCCAAGCAGGAACACGCTGATTGTATGCGTGAAAGTAACCATGCCGCCCAGGAAGATCGCGTGCTTGAAGGTGCCGCGCGAGCCCACCAGGTACGCTGCCACGATGGTCTTGCCGTGGCCCGGCGAGAGCGCGTGCATCGAACCCAATCCGAACGCCACCGCCATGCCAAGCAGCACCAGGCCGATGCCGATGTCGCCCCGATGTAGAAGCCGCGACAGGAAATCGCCGCGCACCACCGTGCCCGGAGCCGAAGGCTGCGGCGGAACCAGGGAGGTTGCCGCAACGTTGGCGGGCGCGGCGGGCACGACCCTCGGCGCCGCTTTCTTCGTCGCCAATGGCGCCGCGGCCATCCACTCGACGGAAGCCCGCAGATCCTGCGGCGGCGCGACCGTAGGATCGGCCGGATACGCCGTGAGTTCCTGGCTGCGGTCCGTGTCCCCCTGGCTGGCCTTCTCAATCGTCGCGCCCGCCCCCCCCACGATCACAATTTCCTTCCAGCCGGTGCGCTCAGGATAGTTGCGGTCTTGGTAAGTCAGCGAGCCCGCCGCCATGGCCAGCTTCAGGTTGGATGCGATGCGCATGACCGGCGCGCCGCCCGCGCCCGGTGCGATAACCAGCGTCGCGCCCTCGAAGCGCGGCGAAACCGTGCGGCCGTCGTATTCAAAAGTCAGGTTGCGTGCCCACTCGCGCGCCTGCGCCTCGGCTTTCCGGTCCAGCAAGTCGCGCGGCCCGCCGCCATCCAGCCCCCATTGTTGCAGCAATTCGAAGCTGGGGATCTCCGCCAGGTCCAACACGTACCGGATCGTCGCGCCGGAGCGGTTCACCTCAATGCGTGCATAATGGTTCACGCTGAAATTGCCCATGGGGTGGGCGCACAGAGTCGGGGCAAGCAACAGGAGTAACGGCCAGGCGGTTTTCATTTACATGTTTCTTTACGAATTCTACGACGCTTTTGGATGGCCTGTCGGCCCACTGCGCCCCACACATAGAAAATTTCAATGACGAGTATAGAAATGTTGCGCTTGGCCTCCATCGGCCCGCGTTGCAAAATAAGGGAAGATCACGCAAATCTCATTCCGTTTGAACGCAGGAGATACCCTCGGTGAAGTCATACCTTGTGCTGTTTAGTTGCCTGCCTGCCATCGCTTGGGCACAGAGTGACCCGGGTCTGCAAGCCAGGATGACGGCCCTGGAAGCCGCCACCAAATCGGCCCAGAGCGCCGGTGACAATGCCTGGATGCTGGTCAGCGCCGCCCTGGTGCTCATGATGACCGGACCCGGACTCGCTCTATTCTACGGTGGCCTGGTGCGCCGCAAAAACGTGCTGGGCACGATGATGCAGAGCTTCATTCTGATGGCCGTCATCACGGTTCTGTGGGCAATTGTCGGCTACAGCCTGGCTTTCGGCGACGGACTCCCGTTCGTGGGCGGTCTGCGCTACGCGTTCCTGAACGGCGTAGGCGCCGCGCCCAACTCCGACTATGCCGCCACTATCCCGCAGCAGACCTTCATGGTCTACCAATTGATGTTCGCCATCATCACACCGGCGTTGATTTCCGGCGCGTTCGCCGAGCGCATGAAGTTCAGCGCCATGCTGCTGTTCATGGTGCTCTGGGCGCTGATCGTCTATTTCCCCATGGCCCACATGGTGTGGGGCAAGGGCGGCCTGCTGAGTGCTTCTCTCGGCGGCAAGTTTCCGTGCTTCGATTTCGCTGGCGGCACCGTCGTCCACATCACCTCGGGTGTATCGGCGCTGGTAACCGCTTTGTATCTGGGCAAGCGCCTGGGCTATCCGCACGAACCGATGAAGCCGCACAACCTGGTGATCAGCTTTATCGGTGCTTGCCTGCTGTGGGTCGGTTGGTTCGGATTTAATGCCGGCAGCGCGCTGGCCGCGTCCAGCCTGGCTA
>Ga0335077_10009375_pt1 | contig 12149 bp, 11 predicted proteins | sample Lox_Sample_31_FD_207151 | JGI IMG/M metagenome (GOLD analysis project Ga0335077, IMG submission 207151) | Soil microbial communities from Loxahatchee National Wildlife Refuge, Florida, United States - Lox_Sample_3.1 | ecosystem: Environmental > Terrestrial > Soil > Wetlands | place: USA...
GTTTTCATTCACGGCTACAGCATGCCCGCTGCGGACGAGAAAGCGCGCGACCTGCTGTTCGGCAGTATCGGCCGCGACGCCGTCATCAACATCTATTGCCGCAGCGCGAGCGACCGGCTGGCCGGCGACTTTCGCGCGCACGGTTTTTCGAAGGTGAATTCTTTCCCGGAGATTGGATTCGAGACGTGGGCAGGCTGAGCGCCGCTCTGATCGAGGAGTATTTCGCTTCGAGTGGCCAGACCTGTGTCCGAGTCGCCGACCATCCGCCCGCGGGCGCGCGCCGCAAGGATCCTCAGCTGCGTCGTCTCACTCATTCCTAGCCCGCTGACGCATCATAGCGCGCTGATCGCGGACAAAGAGTTGTGATAGATTTAGTGGCGGTCGACTTCGCCAATCCGAAATCGAGCACCTTAGCGCCGTCGCGCGTCAACATGATGTTCTGCGGCTTCACATCGCGGTGCGTCACGCCTGCCCGCTGTTCAAACTGAGCGGATCTTCCTTAGAGACGTGATCGTGGATGTGACGCCGGATGCGAAGCGTTTTCTGGTCGGGCGAACGGAGGCGGGGAGCATCGGCGAGACATTCGTGGTCATCACCGACTGGTTTGACGATCTGCGGCAGCGCGCGCCGATCCCGAAATAGGTTCAGCTGGGGCTGTACAGAAGCACGTGTACTCATCGTATTTCCACCAGCTTAATTCGGGCTGAGGACGATCGACTAGCATGTTGATCGCAGAAATCGTACAATGACGAAATTCCATGAAATGGCAACATATCGCGCCGTTTTTCGCGGCTGGGTGCCTCCACGCCGCGACGTTCACGGTTCAAGGAAATACGCTCGCCGCCGCTTCGGCGAATCTGCAGGTCACCTTTACAAACGCAGATGTCACCGGGATCACCAACGTGCTGACGGGCGAGCAGTACTTGCGAAATCCGTCGTCGAACTCGCAGACGGATCTGGGGATGCTTCAGTCGACCGGCCAGCAGCTCGCGCCGGCAGGGCCATGGACGGTCAATGCGGCGGGAACTTCGGCGACGCTGACGATGGCGGATTCGGTTCGCTCGATCACGATTGCGGTCAGCATCGACGCGTCGACCGGGCAGATCGTGGTCAATCTCGATGGGAAGGCGAGCCACGGCGGGGTGCAGTATCTCGAATGGGGCTCGACCGGGTTCGACATGAATCTCGGGCGCCTTATCGTGCCCGGCCAGGGCGGAATTGCGCTGACCACCGCGAGCTTCAGCGCGTCAAGCTACAACGGGTTTTACGGAACGTACTGGGAAGCGCCGCTGTCGCTGTTTCAGACGGCGCTGGGTGGAGTGGCTTTCTATTCGACCGATACGAATTCGTTGTTCAGGAACATCGTGATGTCGGCGAATGCGCAGCAGACGGCGAACCAGCAGATTCAGACGGAAGCCGTCGCGCCGTGGGCGCAGGCGACGGAAGCGGGGCCGATCGAATGGCGGATCGCGGCATACACGGGCGAGTGGCAGGTGGGCGCGCGAATTTATCGCGATTGGCACAATGCGAAGTTCCCGCCCAATCCGGCGACGGGGGCGCGCGCGTGGGTGAACAATATCCGGACCGTGGTGCAGGTTGGCGGTAATTCGTACGACAGTTCGACTCTCGATGCCATGGCGAGCGTTCTCAATCCTTCCCAAACGCTGCTTTATATGGTGGGATGGCGGTCGCAGACCTTCGATAACGATTATCCCGATTACGACTGGGTTCCTTCGGCGCCGAACTACATCGCGCACGCGCACCAGCTCGGTTTTCATGTGCTGCTGCACGCGAATGCGATGGGCGTGACCCCTACCAACGCGGATTTCGCTTCGGTCGCGCAATACCAGATGCGCGATCCCTATACAGGACAACTGACCGGGTGGCTGTGGAGCAGTCCGCCGTCGACGCCCAACCGGTTCGCGGGAATCAATCCGGCAGCCGCGGCGTACCGGCAGCTTCTGATCACGCGCCTGACGCCCGCGATCCAGAATCTTCAGGCGGACGCGATCCATTTGGATGCGGGGGCGTGCGTCAACGACGCCAACGGTCTGATTCAGGGCATGAACTGCTGGCAGGGGCTGGAGCAGCTTCAAAAGGATCTGGTGGCCGCGTTCCCGAGCCTGGTGATCGGCGGAGAGAACACGAATGATTCGATCGCGCCGTATCAGGATTTTTCACAGCCGCTGATCTGGGCCGGGAATCAGAGCCCGGACATCACGCCGCCGGTTCCGATTGGCGCATACGTGTTCGGCAATAACCATCGATACGTGCACCTGGGCGCGCTCAACCCGGATAGCGTCGGATTCATCGCCTTGATCGCGCCGTACGAGGGCCAGGCCGTGCTTCCGACGCTGCCCACTCCGCTGACCGCGGCTACGCAGCCGGACATGGCGCGTTATCTGAACGCGATTCACGCCTTCGAAAATTATGCGCTCACGCCCGCATGGGACACGCCGTGGAACGGAGCGAGGATGGTGTACAAAGGCTCCGGCGGCGCGACCGCGTCGATCACCGATAGCGGCACGCTGATCCAGTTCTCATTGCAGCAAGGCTCGTCGAGTTCGACGTTGTATCAGCGCGTGCATGCGATCAACCAGATCGATTCGCCGAATTCGGTGCCGAACTGGCCCGCCTTCAATGGAACGGTGACGATGGGGCTCGATCCGGCGCTCGAATATTGGCTCGATTCGACGCCGAAGAACACGTCGCTTCCGCACATCACTGGTCTGCCCGCGGGCGCAAAGATCGCGTTGGGAACGGGCACGCTGATCGCGCCGCAGTTTTCCTATTTCACAATCGCGCCGCCCGCCTCGGCCGCGTTCGATTTCTTCGGAAGCCTGTGGCTGGCGAACCTGGGCATCACGTATCAGGGTCAGGATTATCCGCTCGGCGACGGAGCGACGCTTTCCAGCGGAACGCTCACGGTGGGCGGAGCCACGCGGCCGGCAATCGACGCTTTCCCGCCATGGATGACTAAATCCGGCGGCGACGTGTTCGTCGAGTACACGGTTCCGCTGCCCGCGGGTTCTTCGACGCTGAATTTCGCGGCGGGGATGGACGATTCCGATATCGGCCGGCACCAGGGGACGGAGACGTTCAATGTCGAGATCAACGGAGCGGTTTTCTGGGAGCGCGATCTTTCGACGGGAGCATGGCAGCCCGGCAGCATCGACTTGAGCGCGTGGAGCGGCCAGACGGTCAAGATTCGCCTGGTCGAAAATCCGGGGCCCGGCGGACCGTTTGCCGCGTTCGGCGGCTGGAGCAATCTTCAGCTATCGAACGCATCGGCTTCGTACTTCAATCCGATCACGATCAGCACGCCGGTCGCGACGTCGAACATCGCCGCGACCGGCGGCGTGGTGGGCGCGAGCAATGGAAGCGTGAACGTCTCCGGTCTGCCGTTCAACGGGACGATCATGCTGCTCAACGGCGGACCGAGCGCGGTCGCTGCCGGGCAGACGCTGTTCAATCTGCCGTACACGCTCTCGCAAAGTTCGAATACGTCGCTCGCTGTGATCCCGAATCCTCCGCCGGCGAACGCCGGGAACGTGGCGCCGCAGAGTTCCGGCGGCGTCACGAAACAGCAGACGCTTTACGCACCTGCGCCGACCAACGGGCAGACGATTTTTTCCTGGCTGCTGCAAGTTCCGGCGCCGGTCGCATTTTCCTTCAGCGCGGGATTCTGGGACGGCAAGCAGACGGCGTACCCGCAGGGATATCTCATGTCGGTGCGCGTCAATGGCAACGTGCTGTGGCAGCGCGTGGTCGGCCTTCCGCCGTCGTGGCAATCGGGCGCAATCGATCTTTCGCGCTGGGCCGGGCAGACGATCCTGCTCGAGCTGATCACCGATTCGCAGGGCATGAACTCCGGCGACTTCACGTCATGGGGCGATCTGGTTTTCAGCGCGACATCGGGCGCGAGCTGCATCGTTTCGCTCGGTTCGTCGAACCAGATCACCGCGCCTGCATCCGGCGCGAGCGGGAATATCGCGGTGAACGCGGCGCAAGGCTGCGACTGGATCGCGGGGAGTGCCGCAGCGTGGATCACCGCGACGCCTTCGACTGCGAACGGCAGCGGTTCGGTTGCCTACACCGTCGCGCCGAATTATGGGCCCGCGCGGCAGGCGACGCTCGACATCGGCGGATACCTGATTTCGGTTTCACAGGCCGGAGCCGTGCCGTTCAGCGGACCGGAGATTACGTCGGCGGTCACGGTGGCCGGCGGATCGCAGAACGTCGCGCCGAATACCTGGGTGGTGATTAAGGGCTCGAATCTGTCGGCGACGACGCGGGCGTGGCTCGATTCGGATTTCGTCAACGGGCAGATGCCGTTCCAGCTCGATGCGGTTACCGCGTCGATCAACGGACAACCCGCGATCGTCGAATACATCGACGCCGGCCAGATGAATATCCTGACGCCGATGAACATCGGACAAGGAGCGGTTCCACTCACCATAACCAGCTCCGGGGTGACCAGCGCGCCGGTGTATCTGAGCGCGCAACCGGTTTTTCCCGAATTTTTCCTGTACGCCGGAACGCAGTACATCGCCGCGCGGCATCCGGACGAAAGCCTGATGGGTCCGACGACACTGTATCCAGGCCTGACCACTCCAGCGAAGCCGGGCGAGGTGGTGGCGCTGTTTGCGAGCGGTTTCGGCCAGACGAATCCGCCGATCGCCAACGGCGCAGTTTCGCAGTACGCGAATCTGTCGCCGACACCGGTGGTCACAATCGGCGGCGTCGTGGTGGAGGTGCAGTTTGCCGGCGTCGTTTCGCCGGGGTTGTACCAATTCAGCGTGAAAGTTCCGGATGCGACGCCGAACGGCGACAATTCCGTGGTGATCACGTATCAGGGATTGAGCACGGCGCCGGGCGCGATGATTCCGGTCCAGCGCTGATCTGGCGGATCCCAGAACTGCCTCCGAGGGCTCTTTGGCGACGCCCTGTTTCGCCCTGGCACCCTTGCTTCGCTTGGTCGCGCGGAGGAACGCCGGAGCAGATCGCGGGATCGTAAACAGGCCGTACTTGGAGGGGCAGCCTCTTTAACCCGCGCGTGGCTTCAGCCCGCTATTCGTACCGTAGCGCGACCAGCGGATCGACCCGAGCCGCACGCACGGCAGGGAAGTATCCCGCCAGTGCAGCGACCAACGTCAGCAAAATCGCACCTCCGGCCAACGCCGTGAAATCGGCCGGCCGTACTCCATACAATTGCGAACTGATCGCGCGGCCAGCGCCGTACGCCGCGGGAAGCCCTACCACGATTCCGATCCCCGCAAGCAGCGCGACCTCCCGCATGACTAGCCACAATACATTTCCGCGCTCGGCTCCCAGGGCCATGCGCAGCCCAATTTCACGTGTTCGTCTTGCTACGTTGTAGGCCATGACGCCGTACAGCCCGATGGCCGCCAGCAGCGTCGCCAGCGCGCCGAAAAAGCTTGACAACGCGGCGATCATCCGGTCGATGTAAATCGATTCGGCGATTTGCGTCCCCACGGTTTCCATGCCGTAGACCGGAAAGATTCGGATCGAGCGCCGCCATCGCGGCCCGCAGAGGACCGCCCAGCGCACCGGCGTTCTGAGTCGAGCGCACGAAAAACGTCACTTGCTCGATGGTGCTGTCTTGGGCCAAAGGGATGTAGAACGTTCGCAGGGTCTGTTCCCGAAGGTTGTTGTATTTGCTGTCCTTCACCACGCCGACGATCTCAATGTTGGGTGCCTTGTCGCGCCTGTAACCGATGCGTTTACCGATGGGATTGGAGTTGCTGAAAAAATAGCGCGCCATGGTTTCATTGATGATGGTCACCAGCGGCGCGCCCGCGGTGTCGCGGCGCGTGAACTCGCGGCCCGCGATCAGCGGGATTCCCATCGCGGAGAAGTATCCCGGGCTGATCCAGTTATTGTGCGGATTCATGTCTTCGCCGGACTTGGGTTCATAACCCTCTACATTGACCGTGCTCGAGTTGTTGTTTCCTGAAAGCGGCGCTATCTCGGTCGCCGCCACCGCCGAGACGCCGGGAATGTTCCGGAGAGACTCTTCCAATCGCTCGAACAATTCCTTCATGCGCGGTTGCGAATATCCGTTGAGCGACGCGTCGATGGAAAACTCGGTCAGATTCGAAGTGCGGAATCCCGGATCGACTTCCTGCAGATGATAGAGGCTCTTGGCGAATAGTCCCGCGCCAACCAGCAGAACCAGCGACAACGCCACCTGCGATGCGACGAGCCCCATCCGCAGGCGGGGCGATCCCGCCGCGACGCTTGCCGTCTGTTCCTTCAAAGTCGGCGCAATCGCCGGGCGCGTGGATTGAATCGCGGGCGCCAGTCCGAACAGGATGCCGGTCGCCAGCGATAATCCGAATGCGAATGCCAGCACCCGCAAATCTGGTGTCGTTGAAAAGGCTTGATTAGCTGAACTTCCAGGCAGAAATTGAAGCAGCACTGTGCCGCTCCAGTATGAGATCGCGAGTCCCGCGAAGCCTCCTGCCAGCGCCAGCACGGTGCTCTCGATCAGCAATTGGCGGATGATGCGCGCGCGGCTCGCTCCTAGCGCAAGCCGCACCGCGATCTCTTTTTGACGCGCGGCGGCGCGCGCGAGCAGCAGATTCGCGACGTTGGCGCAGGCGATCAGCAACACGAACCCAACCATCGACATCAGCACCATGAGTGGCGCCGAAAACTGCCGGCGCAGCTCGGATTGCCCCTTGGAAACATCTTCGACGATCAGCTTCTTGGCGGTATAGCGCGTGCGAAAATTCTGGTCCGCGTCCGGAACGGTCGCCACATCTGCCTCCAGAATCGCCCGCCACACCGGTTGCATCGCCGCTTCGGCCTGGACGCGCGAAATCCCCGGCTTCAGCCGCCCGATTGCAGACAGCCAGATGCTGCGGCGATCCTCCATTTCGTTCCAGTTGGGCGTCATGACAGGTTTCATCATCATCGGCACCAGGATGTCGACGCGCTTGCCCACCTCTAGTCCTTGAAACCCGCGTTCCGCGACGCCGATGACGGTCATCGGATGATCGTTCACCCTCACGCTCCGGTTTAGCACCGCTGGATTGCCTCCGAAGCGGCTCTGCCAGAAGTCGTAGCTCAGTATCACCAGTGGATGGGCGTTCAACACCCGATCATCGTCCTGGGTGAACGCGCGTCCGACGGCTGCGACAACTCCGAGGACCTCGAAGTAGTTGCCGCTCACCAGTTCGGCCTGAACGCGCTCCGTCCGATCGCCGTCGGTGAAGCTCAGCGCGAGCGGCCATCGCGCCAGAATACCTGAGAAGACCTGGTTTCGATCGCGCAGTTCGCGATAGGCGGGATAGGACAGGCAGTTGAGGTTGCATCGTGAAGATCCTGAAAATGGCCCCCGCGACGCGTACAGCCTCATCAGCTCCTGCGGATTTTTCACCGGCAAGACGCGCAGCAGAACCTGATCGAGCAGCGTGAAAATAGCCGTGTTCGCCCCGATCCCCAGCGCCAGGGAAAGAACGGCAACTGCGGTGAATACGGGAGTTTTGCGCAGATTCCGGACGGTGTACCGCAGATCGTCAAATCCCATATGGTCTTAGACGAATACCACGAGGCGCGGGTTAGGTTACTTGCAACTGCTCTTGCACGGCTCCCCAAATCCTAACGGTGTTCGCTTCCGAAACCACCGCCATAAACAGCGCCACGTAAAGCACGATGCTGAGGATGCTCTGACCGTCGTCATACTTCGGAAATCTCCGGCGTCTGGGAGCTGAGGAAAGATATTTCACATTATCGGCGCCTGTTCCGGCTGCCCGGCAGCCGGGAACGCTCGGCCAAGCTTACTCCGGGTCGTCCCGTATGTAGGCGCGAAGGATCAGGCCCGTCGAATCGGTCAAGTACGCTTCCAGCTTCCTGAGCCGCCGTTGAAGGTTGGTCATTTCGTCCGTGGCCGCAAATTCGGCACAGTGCACAACTCTGCGCCACGTTCGCGCAGATACCTCTCCGTCTCCTCCGCATTCAGACCATCCGGGACGTTGAGAAGATTCACTCTGCCCATCGCACTCGCAACACCTTTCGGGTTCTCGACGCCCTCAGGAGGCAGATGTCCAGAGTCCCGGAGGATCTGGAGGCAAACCTGCGAGCGCGCGACGCCTACTTGTTCCGGTAATCCAATGGCGGTTTCTGGCCTTCCGGTATCGCCGACTTATACGTCTTCCCCTGCATCTGCTTTCGGAAATCCGCCTTGGCATCGGCGACCAGTTGCGGGTTAGTGAACAGGTCTATTCCGGTGAGCGCCAGCGCCTTCGCAGCCACCACCATGCCTTTCTGCCCGATGGTCATGCCCGCGCATGCAGCCGCCTGCCACGTGTGTGCAGCCACGCCCGGCACGAATGTCGCCGTCCCGAACCCGATCATCGGAACGTTCCAGCTCACATCCCCCGCATCGGTCGATGCCTGCGGGGAATTGGGATCGGGTTTCGTCAAGGGAAAGACTTGGGCCGTCGAATCTAGATGGCCGGCGCCCTCCGGCGGCAGGCTTTTCTGTAGTTCCTCGGCGAAATGCCGCTCTTCCGGCGTGTAAGTGAAGCCGCCGACTTCTTCCAGATTTTTCTGCGCCACTTTGGCAAGCACGTCGTTCGGTATGATGTTCGCGGAACCGCTGAGTTCCTTCAATTCGAGGTGTGTATCGGTCATCATCGCGGCGCCGTTGGCGATCCGGAGGATTCGGCTCCAGACATCGTCAAGCACACTGAGCGACGGGCTGCGGGCATAGAGGTACAGTTCCGCCGTATCGGGAACGATGTTGGGAGCTGCTCCGCCATTGGAGATGATGTAGTGGATTCGCGTACTGCTGGGGACGTGCTCGCGCAGAAACTCGATGCCGTTGCCCATCAGCATCACCGCATCAAGCGCGGAGCGTCCGCGATCGGGCGCGGCGGCGGCATGGGCAGCGACGCCATGGTACAGAAACCGGGCGCTGTTGAGTGCCAGCATGCCGCCGTAGTGTACGCTGTTCCGATTTCCGGGATGCCACTCGAGCACCACATCGGTATCGCGAAATAGACCGGCTCGGATCATGTACACCTTGCCGGCGCCGCCTTCTTCCGCCGGCGTCCCGTAATAGCGGAGCGTGCCCGGTAGGTTGTTCTTCTCCAGGTACTCCTTCATCGCCACCGCCGCGAGCGCCGCCCCTGAGCCCAGCAGGTTATGACCGCAGGCGTGGCCAGGACCGTTCGGCACGATGACACTACGGTCCGGCACCGCGGCTTGCGAGAGGCCCGGCAGCGCATCGAATTCGCCCATGATCCCGATGACGGGCTGACCTCGCCCGAATGTAGCGACGAAGGCGGTCGGCTCGTCGGCTACGCCCGACTCGACGCGAAAACCCGCCGCCCGCAAGTCATGCTGCAAGAGAGCTGAACTCTTCGCTTCCTGATAGCCCAGTTCCGGATGGTCCCAGATGGCCTTGGAGGTCGCGCAAAAATGCGCGGCGTGTTGATTCACGATTTCCAGGATCTGCTGGTGCGGATTAGTTTGCTGGCCGAAAGCCACTGGCAAAAGCGAGGTCGCCGCCAAAATAAGCGCCGGTATCCAGCGGAAAAAGAGGCTCGCAGTTCTGGCTGACATGATTAGCATACTACCACCTGCGGGGTTTCGGCTATGCGGACGCATTCCGCAGGAGCCGCTGCTAACCCGGATTCCGGCTGCTTCCTGCCTGTTATCAAGCATTATCGTCCGCTATTCGAGCGCCTGGGTCAGCCGCATCTACAGAGCGCCGTCACCGGGAGCGGTCCGTATATACTCGCGCAGAACTTCGAGCGGAACCGGCGCTTTTGCGGGGGATTGGCTGACTATCAGCGCCTTTAGCTCCCGCATCCAATAATCCATCCAGGCCTGGGTGTGCGGGACCAGCCCGCTTGCGTCCGTCAGGAATCTTTCAACCTTGGCGAGGCGGCGCTTGATGGTGGTCAACTGGCGCGGCATCCCTTCAGCTCTTTCTCGAGTTCGGCTTGGTTTCATCCGCGCTCCGTTCCAACTCCGCCAGGCGCGCTTCGATGTCTTGCAGCTCGATGGCTTTTTCTGTGTGATTCAGTACACTCTCCGCGGCCCGCACTTTCGTCGAAGCCGGCGTCGAGGCGTCCAGCATCACCTTTAGAAGCACCGAAGCCGCCGCCGGCGCCGCTTGCTGGAGGCGCGCCGTAGTTTGCCGGAACGCATCCTGCTGCGCGCGTAGAAGAGCCGCCTGAAACTCGGGTATCTTTTGCCAGCGCAGCAGCGTCTTGTATCCGACGCCGATCGCTTTGGCGGCTTCCTCGGAGTTCCGATGGATGAGCAAGGCGGCCACGGCCGCTTCCATCTTGCGTCCGAATTTTGCGCCGTGACCGGTCATCTGGGATTATCTGGGATCACCTGAAACGCCTTCCACGCAGCCCGGCGCCGGGATCGCCATTCCATCGCCTCTGTCGCCAAGCTGCAGATTCAACTTGCTTTCTGAAAGCATCAGAGCGATTCATGTGATCGCCGCGGTGATCACCGCGCAAGGAGCAAATATGACGACCATCACTGAATCGACCGAAACGGCGCCGGCGAGCACCCCCGCCGAGCCGAAAGCCACGAAAAAGGCCCGTGTTGCCAAACGTGGGGCGCACGTGGCGCCGAAGAAGGGGAAGTCGGGGAAGAAGGCCACCTCGGCCAAGAAAGCGCCCAAAAGCGCGAAGAAAGCCAGCGGCGCCCGCGACGGGAGCAAGGCTGCCAAGATCCTGGAGCTGTTGAAGCGGCCGGGCGGCGCAACGTCCAAAGAACTGCAAAAAGCCAGCGGTTGGCAGCCACATTCGGTGCGCGGGTTCCTGTCTGGGACCGTTGGGAAGAAAATGGGCCTGACCGTCACGTCCACGAAGGGCGACGACGGCGAGCGGACCTACTCGATCAAAGCCTGACATCTGCGCTGCATCCTCCCGCCGCCGGCCACCTGCCGGCGGCTTTTCTTCTTTCCATCTCCTCGTAAACCCCGTTCTCGCTGAACCACCTCTTGATGGGATCAATGCCCGCCAGTATGTCCGCGCGCAGTTGCCGGTTGCCCACGCCGAGCGCTCGCGCAAAGGTGTCGAACCAGCTTTCCATGCCCGTTTTCTCGACGCCGCGGATTCGCATAAACAATTCCATCCGACGTCTGAGTCTCGCCAGACCCGCCTCCCGCTCGGGCGCCTCCCGAAGGCTGCGAATGCGGGCGCTCTCGGCTTCCAGTTGCCGCAATCGATGATACAGCCGTTGGCGCATTTTGCTCCCTCTACGAACCCCATGCGAAGCTTCTCCGATGAATCCGAAACTGCCAGGCACAATCGCGCAATGTCGGGATAATTCACGCCCATCCGTCTCGGCGCTCCTGCGCAATCTCTTCGAAGGTCTTGCCGCCATCCAGAGTCGCGGTTCTTCCCGTGTACTCCTGATACCGTTGCACGATACAGTCCGCATATTTCGGATCGATCTCCATCAATCGCGCCTTACGTCCGCGCCGCTCGCATCCGATGAGTGTGCTCCCCGATCCTCCAAACAGATCTGCCACGATGTCCCCGGCCTTGCTGCTGTTGAGCAGGGCACGCTCTACCAATTTCCACAGGTTTGGCCGTCGGATGAATGCGATTCGCCGCGGGCTTCTTCTCATCCCACAGGGTCGATTGAGACTTGTCGCCGTACCACGGATCTTTCTGCTCGGCGACGTGGGCGTAGAAAATGGGTTCGTGCTGGAATTTGTACCTTCCGAATCCCCACGCAAACGTGTTCTTGGCCCAGATAATCTGGCAGCGAACTTCGAAGCCCGCGGACTCTAGCGCGTTCTGAAACTCACGCTGCCAGGAGGATGAGTGGCACACGTACAATGACGCACCGTGTTTCGCGATCGCGCGAAACGCCTGGAACGCGCTCTCCAAGAACTGCTTGAACTCCGCATCCGACATCCGGTCGCCGCGGATCTTCAGACGCTCTTCCGTGTAGCCCTCGTAATCCACGTTATATGGCGGATCTGTGAAAACGAGATCCGCGAAGTCGCCGGCCATGAGCTTCTCGACATCAGCTTGCTTGGTGGCATCGCCCACCAGCAGTCTGTGCTCTCCGAGGACCCACAGTTCACCTGTAACCGAAACCGGCGTCTGCGGCAACTCCGGGACTGCGTCTTCGTCCGTAAG
>Ga0335077_10009376_pt1 | contig 12149 bp, 13 predicted proteins | sample Lox_Sample_31_FD_207151 | JGI IMG/M metagenome (GOLD analysis project Ga0335077, IMG submission 207151) | Soil microbial communities from Loxahatchee National Wildlife Refuge, Florida, United States - Lox_Sample_3.1 | ecosystem: Environmental > Terrestrial > Soil > Wetlands | place: USA...
AGGATAAGGTGGGGCGGACAACGATTTTTGCCCTGGCGGGGCTAAAGGCCTGTCTGAGGCAGCAGAAATGGGGGGAGGGGCATGAAGGAAAGGTCGGTTCGCCTGGGGCCGCGGGAGCAACAGATTGCCGAGTTGCTGCTGCAGGGCTGTGACAACGCGGAGATTGCCAAGCAGCTCAAAATGGCCCGCCGTACGGTCAAAGCGCACTTTAACCGTCTCTTCTTGCGTTTCGGCATCACCAGCGGGATTAAGCGCGTCAAGTTAGCCACTCTTTTATATCGGAGGCAATTATGCTCGCAAGCGAACGCTATGGAAACCGCATTCCCAGCGAACGGGAGCAGCGGGTTATTGAACTCGTTGCCCAGGGACTCAAGAACCGGGAAGTTGCCGAGAGTATCGGCACCACCGAGCACGTTGTCAAAAACTATCTTCGTGTCATCTATGACAAGCTCGGACTCTGGAACCGGGTCGAACTCGCACTCTGGTACGAGGCCCGGCAGCACGAAGACGCCGCCGCCGCCCATGCCTGACGTACTGGAGACCTGGGAGCGCAGCATTCTGGATCTGGAACTGGATGAGGAAGCTCTTCAGGGGCGCCACGCCGAATCCTGAAACCGGGCAATGAGTTCAAAACAAAACCTCCGCGGCTTTCCGGCGGAGGTTTTTTCATGTTCAGGAATGCCTTCAGGGGGCAAGGGCTTCAACGGCAGCTGCCGGATTCAAAGCTCTGCAGCCGGGTGTCGGCACCGGCCACGCCCTTCTTCGCCGCCGCCATGAGCAGCAGGCGCGCCTGATCGCAGCTTTGCGGCACACCATTCCCCGTCTGGTAGAGATCGGCCAGCAACAGGGCGGCGCGGCCATTCTGCTTGCCCAACGCCTTCCACAGCCAGCGCGCGGCCACGCTGGGATCGTGCTGGTTCAGATAACGCTGCGCGAGGTTCAACTCCTGCGAGCCGTTGTCTGGGGCGGAAGTTCTTTGCGAGTCGGAGGCCAGGGTAAGCGTGCTCGGCTCGGGCGCCTTTTTCGCGGGCGCAACCTCTGGCGCCGCACTTTGATGGGCAGCATTGGCAGCTTGCGGCGGAGGCGGGGTTGCGCTGGGCGCACTCCTTGCAGCAGAAGGCGGCGGGCCCTCAGGCTTCACCGGCGCCGGTGAGGGCGCAGCCGTTGCTTCCTGCGCCGCGGGCGGCGGAGTCTGTGCCGCGGGCGGCGGCCCGGTAATGCTGGAAGCCGCCGGTGCGGCCGGCAGCGGCTGCGGGGCAGGAATCGCGGGCACGGCGGAGGCGCGCTGCGGCGAAGCAGCCGGCCGCGCCGCGGCCATCAACTGCGCCACGGTCCGCGGACGCCCCAGCGAGTTCCACTCGCGGTATCCCAGTCCGATCAGAAGAAGAACGATTGCGGCCGCGATCCAACGTCCCCAATGCGAGGGAGCGCCGTAGTCCTCGGCGTACACTCCGCCGAAGGTCTTCTCCCGCAAAAATTGCATGTCGTCAGAAAAAGTGGGCGAGAGTCCCAGGATTCCTCCGCCGGAATCGGCAAAGTCAGGCGGCACGTCGGAATAAAGCGGAACCCCGCAGTAGCCACAAAAACGCTGCCCCGGGCGGCTTTCCCGCTGGCACGAAGGGCAGGGAACGCCGTGGGGCGCGGGCTCTTCCTTCCGCGGCTGCGCGGTTGCCGGCGCGGGCTCTTCATTGGGGATGAGCGCGGCTTCGAGCTCGTGCAGCAGTCCCTGAACGGCGCGCTCGCGCTGCTCGGGAGGGCCGGTGAAATAGGCCTCGGCCAGCTTATCCAGGTTCTGTTCCAGGGCGGGACTCTGGAACCGGCGCTCACCGCTGGGGCCGGGTTTCATCACAGATTCGGGTTCCTCACGCCAGGGAGCCGCCAAAGGCCATCCTCCGAAAGCGCTGCGCTCGCACCATTGCACTCTACTCGTGGAGCGTTGTCAAACGCTTGTTTGCGGAATCTTTCGCAGCTAAAGCCGCTCCAAAATGAAGTTGAGATGCGCGTTGGCAAGGAGGAGTTGGAGGCCTGCAAGCCGCGCTAGTCGCAGGGTTTGCGGGACGAGGGCTCGAAGGCATCCATTTGTGCTTCGCGCTGGGAGACGAACTTTCCACCCTCGGTTTTGCCGTACTGCTCGCTGCCCGGGCAATAGTAAAGCGCGGTGTGCGTATCCACCCACACCCGGGTGTTGGGATTGCCCTGGTACACCGGGGCGGGTGGAGCTTCGGCCAGGCCGAGATCAACCAGGACGCGGTCAAAGAAGGAAAGCTGTGGCGCCTGCGGAGCGGCGCGCCGCACCGGAGCAGGAGAGTCGGGTGATCCCCAGCCCAGCAGCACGGCCAGCAGCACCAGCATGGAAGCGCCGAGATAAATGTTGGCGCGTTGCGCCCGCCACTGGCGGACGGCCCACCCCAGACCGGAATGCCGGGCCTGCAGCGAGTCGAGCCAAGCGCGGGTTTTTGTGGCTGAGGTCCATTCGCCGGCCGCCCGAGAGGCGGGTTGGGCGGCGGCTTCGCCATGGAGGATGTTGCCGGCGGCCTCATGCGGCGTGCTCTCGGGTTGCGCTGGGGCCGCTGCTTCAGGAAGCGCATCCGTCATCCGGCCGGAGGCAAAGGGAAAGCGGAGGTCAGCGCCGGGCCGGGGCTGAGGCGTCCAATATGCAAATGCAGGCGTGCTTTGTGCGCTCGATTCGGGCTCCGGCTCAGCCCCTGCGGTTTCTTCCGGCAGCGCAGCGGTTTCCGCCTGCGCGGTCCGGTTTTCTTCCGCGGGCGGCGGCTCTTCTTTTTCCTGTTCTTTGTATTCCTCTTTCTCGAGCGGCGCGGTCAGCGCGCTCAAGGAAGGCAGCACCGTTTCGGGTTTGGGCTTGGGCCGCGACTTGGTTTTCTGCGGAGCCGCGCTGGCCAGCTCCTGCACCAGACGCTCGAGCTCAGAGGGCAGCAGGTCCAGCGACTCCGCATCCCTGGTCAGCAGCGTGCCGTCTTTTTCCGCTTTTTGCTGCATGTCCCAGAGCGAAGCCCAGGTGCTCTGCAGAGGCCGGCGGCCGGCGCGCTGGGTGCCGCACAATCCGCAGAACTGCTCTTCTCTCGCCATGGGATGACCGCAGCCCCGGCAAATATCGGGCTCGGCTGCGGCGGTCGCTCTCCCGCTTGCGGGCGAACTTTCCTCCCCCGTGTCCTCCCCGGCCAGACGCGCGAGCTCAGGCTTGATGCGCGCCAGAATGTCTTGCATGCTTTCGCGCTCCGCCTGGGGCGCAGGGGGCGCGGCGCCGTTAGTGCGGGCTTTGGTTTCGGCCAGCAGGTCGGCCAGCAGCTGGCAGCCGCGCAGCGCTTCCTCCTCGAAGTCCTGGCTGCGGGCAAAGCGCAGCTCGACCACGCCAATCACCTTGCCTTGCAGGGTCGCGGGCGCGGCAATCAGCGCCTTGATGCCATGCTCGCGGCAAAAGCCGGAGGGCAGGCGCGGATCTTTTTCCGCATCGGAGCACTGCATGAGTTTTCCCGCCTGCAGACACTCGGAGCTGAGGCTGGCCGCGAGAGGGGTTTGGGCACCGGCTTCGGCAAGCGCATTGCCCGCGGCCGCGTAATACACCAACCGGTCCTTTTCGATGATGCCGACGGTTGCGCCATCCGCATTGCTGATGTCCTGCGCCCGCTGCGCCATCACCTGGGCAGCGGCCTTGAGGTTGAGGCCCTGGTTGCGAATCTGCTCTTCGACCTCGACCACAGCGGCCAGAACGCGCGAGGTTCCCGCCTTCTCCACCAGCTGGTCGTTGTGCTGCTGCACCACGTAGGCGGCGGAGAGGAACTGCTGGAACGAGGCCGCGTCCACGAAGGGCTTGCTCTCGGTTGGGGCTTCTCGCTTCACGGTGCCCGGTTTGCTCCTGGGCGCAATCCTTCGCGCCGGAAAGCCCATTGTAGTGCAATTTGCCGCCCAAAAAACCTGCGGAAAAGGTGCAGCTCCCATCGTTCCCAGGCGCCACGGGCGGCTCCGCGCCGGGCAGGCGGGAGTTTCCAGCAGCCGGGTTAAGGTATTGGTTTTTCTGGCGGTTGAGCGCATGAGCGGTGACCGGTCATGCCGGGCTGGTGCAAAGAGCTGCAGTTCCTTCCCTTCGGGCAGGGGATTGGCGCGGCAGGACCGCGCGAAGATGATGCAACAATCTGCACTGCCCTGGGAGGCTGGGTGGCACGTTGGCGGAGGCCCACTGTGGGATGGAAGTTCCCGGAACGGAATGTGGGAAGCGGGCCGGGGCTCCTCCCTTTTTTCGCAAGCCTAACCAATCAAAAGGTCTTTAGCCTTTCGAGCGGCGGGGTGAAGGAATGGCGAAGGAGTTGCACTCTGCGGGGAAAGAGTTTTGACGGGGCGATGCAGAGGCAGAGAAGGATTTGAAAGATTCGCAGACGACATTGTGGCATCGCGCGAGATCAGGTTCGCGAGCGATGAAGATAGGCAGGAACAAGTCATGCAGCCGCGCCGGGTGCGATGCGGGTGCAGCCAACTCAGGATGAATCAGCCATGAGCAACGTTTCGGACATCAAGATCACGCCGCGCGACCGCGAAGTTCTGAAGCTGCTGGTGCAGGGCTGCAGCAACAAGGAGATCGCGGCGCAATTGAAAATCAGCCCGCGCACGGTCAAACAGCACCTGCGCACGCTGTTCCTGCGGGCGGGCATTCGGGATGGGCGGAAGCGGGTGAAGCTGGCCACCGCCATCTTCCAGAAGGAGCAGATGGAAGCATGCCACCGCGTGACCGGTTGACCACGAAGGAGGTGCAGGTCGCTCTGCTGGTGTGGCAAGGCCTGACCAATCGCGATATTGCCCTGCGCCTGGGCACCACCGAGCAGGTAGTGAAGAACTACCTGCGCAGCACCTTTGACAAGCTCGGGGTCTGGAGCCGCCTGGAGTTGGCGCTCTATGTGGCCGGCCACGGCGGCGCAGGCTGGCAGCAGGAAGCCGCCGCCGAGCAGCGGCCGGGCGCGCTCTCCCCGGTCAACGTGCCGCCGCCGCCATCTTGAAGTTTGGCGGCGCGTGCCCCCCACGGCTCTGTCATCCCCATGGCAGTGTTGATCTGACATCGCTAATCCACTCGGGCTTCCGGGGATGGTAGTCGTGGGCGCCAGAGAGTTGTATTCACACCGGATTCTGGCGGAACAGAGTTGTCCGGCCCACGCGGCGTTGGCCGACGTAGCGGCGCGTTGCCCGCCCCGGCGAAGCTGGGACAGGAGTGGACCTGAGGTTTGAACCAGAGCTCAACCTGGCCGCCAAGGAACGAAGAACCGGGACCGACAAGCAGAGAAAGCCGCAATCGAAGCTTCAGCCCCAGAAGCTAGGAGCCAGAAGCGACGAGCCAGAAAATGAGCGAAGAGCTGAAACTGAAAGCTAAAAGCTAAAAGCTAAAAGCTAAAAGCTGAAAGCTGGTTCTCTCCCCACTACACCCGCAGCTGGGTGATGCTCCTGAGGAACAGCTGCAGGCGCTCGGCGTCGGATTCGGAGACCTCGGTGAACTGCACGCCAATGCCGAAGCCAGGCCGGCTGTTCACCACTTTGCCGCTGAGCCAGAGCTTGTTCTCGTTGACCCAGAGGCCGATTTTCACCTTGGTCCCCTGCTTGAGCGGCATGGGCATCTCGATGAAGCAGCCGCCGCTGCTGAGATCGAGCGCTTTGAGCCAGATGGGGGCGGGCTGGCCTTCGGGCTGAAGCTGCACCGAGTTGGTGCATTTCAAGCGCGGGTGCTGGCGGCGGTCGGCTCCGGCGGCGATGCCCTGGGGCTTGTGCGGATCCACGGTCACCACCGGCAAAGAGATTTCCCAGATGTTTTTGTCGAGGGCAGTGTTCCGCAAGCCGAGCTGCCCGGCGCGCGGGGTACCGGGCTGGCCCGCCCATTGCACGGCGAAACGTCCTTTGTTCTGTTTGTAGCTGAGTCCGATGATTTCGCCGACTTTGATTTGCGCCTGCACCCCTTCGAGTCTCGCGCCCGAGCGGCTGATGTCCAGGGTGAAGACGTTCTCGGAGAAGACGTGCCCAGACGCGTCAGTGCCAAAGATGCGGACAGGGAGACGGACTTCTTTGCGGAGCTCCCGGCGTTGACCCATGTTTTCAACACGAAGGGCGGGCGGAGGCGCCCTTCTGCTTTCTAAAGCGATGGTAATGCAGTGTTTGGGGAGTGCCAAGTGGCGGCTGCTGGCATTTCGCCAAGCGGGGGTGACGCGGTGGGGCGAAATAGTGCAAGAGCTTGCAGCTTCGCCGGCCGGCGGTTCGCGCTTGGTCAGCAACCTATTGTGCCGCTTGCACTTACCGGACGCCCATGGGCTGCCGAATTGCCTTCTCCAGGGCAGTGGCCGCGCTTGCGAAAGCCGAGGTTTCGGCGCGGGGGGCCTAAGGGGACAAGCTATGGCGCGCAGGGAGATTTTCTGGATGGCATGCGATTCGACCGAGCAGCTGCGGGCCGAGTACGGTCCGTTTCCCAGCCGGTCTCAGGCCGAACTGGAGGCCCGCCGCCTGGGCTTCGACTTCCTGCTGCGGTACGAACACATCCTCGGCCAGGATGGCGAAATTCAGGAAGTGCGCTGCGTTTTTCTGGAGCTGCCGGCGCTCGCGCCCGTGGCCACCGAACCCGCTCGACGGCTGTACACTCGCTGCGCCGCCTGCGGAGAGGCCGCCATGCACGATGAAGCCTGGCGCGCCGAGGTCTGGGCCGATATCCATGAATTCGAGCACAGCCGCCACCGCGTCCGCCTCTTCGAGCAGACCCGGGGCGAGGGTCTCAAAGAAATCAGCGACTGGCGCGCCGCTTAGTAAGCTTCCAAGCGACCGGCTCTCTCGATTTGCTCGCCACGCGCTTTTGCGGTAACTTCTCCATGGAAAAAATCCGGTTCTCGGGCTGCCAAAGGCGCGCCCAGCGCATGCTTAGACGGCGCGCAGAGAGGCCGGCCGGTTGAACGACCTATGACCCTGATGCTTTCCGCGCTGATGGCGCTGCTTCCGCTGCTGGGTGTTCTCTGGATTGCTTTGCAGGGCTCGCTGCTCAGCGTGGACGGAATCTTCATGTCGCTCATCCTGCTTGCGATTTCGGGCGCATTCGCGGGCAACACGGCGCTCGAGCTGCGCCGCAAGAAATCCGGCGCCGGCGCGCCGGCAACGCAGAGTGTGCGGAGCGTTTCAGCCGGCAGCGGCGGCGGGCTGCTGCAGCGCGGCCTGGTCGAGCGGGTTGAGTTCTTCGAGTCGCGAGTGGGCCAGCCTAATACCTCGATTGTCACGCTCAGTGACGGCGCCGCCCCCGCGCGCACCCTGGCCCTCGACGGCGATGTGCGCAACGCGCTGCCTACCGGGCGGAGGGTCGAAATCGTGGTTCGCAAAGAGGACGGGCGCAACGTTCTGGCCGAGGTCAGCTACGCCTGAGCCGCGCTGAACCCGGTCCGGCGCGGGTTTTCGGGCATTACCGACGTAACAATCACGGGCAGTTTTCCATCTGCATCCGGGTTCCGCATCCATTACAAATGATCTTCAGCTACGCTGGCCGGCGTGTGCGCAGGGCCCGGGGGGAGGAAAATGTCCGAAGCAAAGGATGAGCAGGTTGCGCCGCCCACCATGCTGATGCGCGCGGAAGAGATTCAGGACCAGATCCAACAACTTTCCGGCCGCGACTTGCAGCTCTGGTCCATCGGGCTGCTGGTCATCGTTGTACTGACCACCGGCCTGCTCGCGTTGCTGGTGCCCAATGTGGTGTGGACACGCCACGTGGTGAGGATCGAGCAGGGTTACCTGCCGCAGCTCTTCTTCGGCCTGATTTCCCTGATTCTACTGTTCAACATTTACCTGCTCGGCCAGAAGCTCACCCTCAACGCCACCCGCCGCCGCCTGATCAGCGAACTGGTGCTCAATGAACGGCTGGAAAGCCTTTCCTTGGTGGACCCGCTGACCCAGTTGCTCAACCGGCGCGCGGTGAACGTGCTGATTCCCCGCGAGGTGGCCCGCGCCAACCGCCTGGGAAGCCCGCTGACCTTCATGACCATTGATCTGAACGGCTTCCGCAAAGTCAATGCCAGCTTCGGCACGCTGGAAGGCGACAAGCTGCTGATCGAATTTTCCAAGATGCTGCGGGCGGTGTTTCGCGGCGGCGACCTGGTCTTCCGCCAGGGCGGCGATGAGTTCCTGATTCTGATGCCCGATACCAGCGAGGAGCAGGCCGATTATCCGGTGCAGCGGCTGCTGCACTCGGTGGAGCAGTGGAACGTCACCAGCCAGAAGGCATATGAAATGTCCTTCGCCTGGGGCGTGGCCCCGTATGTGACCGGCAGCGACTTTACTGAAGTGATGCGCGCCGTGGACCGCAAGATCTTCCAGAAGAAACACAAGCTGGTGCCGGTGTTCTGAGAGCGGCTAAGCTTCCCAGTTTTTGCCTCCCGTTTTGACTTTCCCGGATTCGCAGACACCGTCAGGCCACGTTGGGCTTCTGCAATGCGCTGGCGGCGGCGGCATCCACGAACCAGAGCAGGCTGCCCTGGCGCACTTGTACAGCTTGTGAAGGAAGCCCGGCCAGCGGCTCCTCGAGCACCTGGCGCAGGATGGGCGCTTTGGCCGCGCCGCTGACCACAAACATCACGCAGGCGGCGTGGTCGAGCACGGGATAGGTGAAGCTGATGCGGTAGTCTTTGAATTTTTCCACCCAGTTGGCGATCACCAGACGGCCTTTTTCCTGCAGGCCCCTGGAGCCGGGGAAGAGAGAGGCGGTGTGGCCATCCTCGCCGAGGCCGAGAAGAATCAGGTCGAAGCGGGGAAACTGGCCCGGCTGCAGGCCGAAGAATCCCGCAAGCGCCCTTTCATATTCGCGGGCGGCGGCATCGGCATCGGTTTCCTCGCCGCGAACCCGAAAAACGTGGTCTTCCGGCACGGCAACGCGCGAGAGCAGGGCCTCGCGTACCATCCGATAGTTGCTTTCAGGGCTCTCGGGGGGAACATGGCGCTCATCTCCCCAGAAGAAATAAATCTTGTTCCAGGGGAGATCTTGAAAGCGGTCGGCCAAGAGGGAATACAGACCCTTGGGAGTAGATCCACCGGAGAGTGCGACCGAAAATCTTCCGTGCTCGCGTACTGCCTGCGCGGCCAAGGCGGAAAACTCCTCGGCGGCGCCGCGAAATAATTCAGCCGGGGAAGGGAACACGCGAAGCTGAGGAGTAGCCGCCACGGAAATCTGCCTCAGGCCGCCGCCTTGACCGCGGCGCAACGGGCCGCGCCCAGCAGCGCGATCTGGTCATTGGTGATGACTTTGACCGGCATGGATTCGAGCAGCGGCTGCAGCCGGCCTTTGGAAACGAAAGCCTGCATGAATAGCGGCCCGGTCAGTTTCGAGAGCAGTTTGGGCGCGATGCCGCCGCCCAGGTACATGCCGCCGGTGGACAAGGTTTTCAGCGCAAGATTACCGGCTTCGGCGCCGTAAACCGAGACGAAAAGGTCGAGCGCCTGCTCGCAGAGCGGACACTTGCCTTCCATGGCAGCGCGGGAGATGGCCGCCGCCGGGTCGCCCTCCTGCATCTGCTCGCGCAGCCACTTGGCTTCGGTGCCGCGCCCGCTGTCGCGCAGAAAATGGAAGACGTTCACCAGTCCGGGGCCGGAGACGATGCGCTCGTAGCTGACATGCCCGAAGCGTCCCATGAGGTAGCGGAACAGCTCCACTTCCAGTTCGTTGCGTGGGGCAAAGTCGCAATGCCCGCCTTCGCAAGCGACTACGTGGTGGCGTGCGCCATCCCAGAACATGCCGGCCTCTCCCAGCCCGGTTCCGGCGGCGATGACTGCCTGGTTGGCGCAAAGATCGCCCTTCACCTGGTTCAACGCGACCACGTCTTTGGCGGTGAGTTCGCCCACTCCCCAGGCGCTGGCCTCGAGATCGTTGATCAGCCGAGCTTCCTGAATTTTCAGCTCAGCCGCCAGCCGGCGGGCTTCGACGATCCAGGGAAGATTGGAGGTTTCCACCCGGCCATTGCGCACCGGCCCGGCCACGCCGAAACAGGCTTCATCGGGACGAATTTTGGCGTCGCTTACGAAGCGAGCCACAATCTCATCCAGGCCGGAGTATTCGCGGCTGGGAAAAACCGAGGCCGAGATAAGGCTGAAGTGGCCGTTATTGAGCTCAAAGTAGGCCAAGCGAGCGTGGGTGCCGCCAATGTCGCCTGCGAGAATCATTCTTCGAAGTTCCTCCAGCGCCGGCCGTCGCGCTCCAGAAGCTCATCGGCCTCTTTGGGCCCCCAGGTGCCTGCCGAATAGTTGGGGAAATTGCGCGGCGGCAGCGCCCGCCAGACATCCAGCACCGGGCTGACCACGCACCAGCCGGCCTCGACCATATCGGCGCGCTGAAACAGGGTGGCATCGCCGATCATGCAGTCGTGCAGCAGGCGCTCGTAGCCGGTGGAGGGCTGCTGGCCGAAGTAATCGGCGTATTCGAAGTTCATATCCACCGCGCCCAGGCGCATGGCCGGGCCCGGTACCTTGGCGGCAAAGCGCAGCGAGATGCCTTCTTCCGGTTGAATGTGCAGCACCAGTTGGTTGGGCAGAAGGTTTTCTACCGGCGTATCGCGGAAGAGCACGAAGGGCGCGCGGCGGAACTGAATCACGATGTGGGTGTTGTGCGCCGCCAGCGCTTTCCCGGTGCGCAGATAAAACGGCACGTCGGCCCAGCGCCAGTTGTCAATCTGCAGCTTCATGGCGACAAAGGTTTCGGTGCGCGACTCCGGGGGCACGCCCTCTTCGGCGCGATAGGCGGGAATACGCTTGCCCTCTACCTGGCCTTCGCCATATTGGCCGCGCACGGTTTTGCTTAGAACTTCTTCCGCGCTCAGCGGCTGAATGGCGTGCAGAATTTTGGCTTGCTCGTCGCGCACCGAATCGGCGCGGAAAGAGACCGGCGGCTCCATGGCGGTCAGGCTGATGAGCTGCATGATGTGGTTGGGCACCATGTCGCGCAGGGCGCCGGCGGTGTCGTAGTATCCACCACGCTGCTCGACCCCGACGGTTTCCGCCACCGAAATCTGAATATGGTCAATGTAGCGACGGTTCCAGATGGGCTCGAAGATGCCGTTGGCGAAGCGCAGAGCCAAGATGTTCTGGACGGTTTCCTTCCCCAGGTAGTGGTCAATGCGGTAGATCTGCTTTTCTTCGGCCACCTGCAGCAGCCGCTGGTTCAATTCGCGGGCGGAATCGAGATCGTGCCCGAAGGGTTTCTCGATAATTACTCTCCGCCACGATTGATTCTCTTGCCGCATCATGCCCACCGCGGCCATCTGCTCGACCACCGGCCCGAAATAATTGGCCGCGGTCGCCATGTAATAAAGGTGGTTGCCATGGGTGGAATGATCTTTGTCCACTTTCTCGACAAATTCCTTGAGCGCGGGATAAATGCTCTTGTCGTTGAAGTCGGCGCGGAAGTAGTAGAGGCGGCGCACGAACCACTCCCAGATATCGGGGTCCACGGCGTCGGTGGCGTACTCCTTGATCGCCTCCGAAGCGTGATTGCGGAAATCGTCCTCCGACCACTTGGCGCGGGCCACGCCTACCACAGCGAACTCGCGCGACAACAGATCGCTCTTGGCCAGATTGTAGAGCGCGGGAATGAGCTTGCGGCCGGTAAGGTCGCCGGCCACCCCAAAAATGACCATGGTGCAGGGATCGCTCACCTTTCCAACACGCTGCGTGACGGGCATGACTGCGGTTTGAACCATAGAAAATCCTGTATGGCCGGGCTATGCTGACTTCTTTACCGGGGCCGGTTCCACGTGGCCGCCGAACTTCTGCCGCATGGCAGAAAGGACCTTCTCCGCGAAGGTGTGCTGCTGGCGCGAGCGGAAGCGCACGAAAAGCGCCGCAGAAAGCACATCTACAGGCACGGCTTCTTCGATCGCCGCTTCGATCGTCCAGCGGCCCTCGCCCGAATCCTGCACGAACCCTTCATATTCCGAGAGCGTGGGGTTCTCCGCCAGGGCAATGGCGGTGAGATCGAGCAGCCAGGAACTGATCACGCTGCCCCGCCGCCAGACCTCGGCAATATCCGGAAGGTTGAGATCGTAGCGGTGGTCCACGGGCAATTCTTTGCTGGTGGCGTTGCGGAAGATGTCAAAGCCCTCGGCATAGGCCTACATAATGCCGTACTCGATGCCGTTGTGCACCAT
>Ga0335077_10009377_pt1 | contig 12148 bp, 10 predicted proteins | sample Lox_Sample_31_FD_207151 | JGI IMG/M metagenome (GOLD analysis project Ga0335077, IMG submission 207151) | Soil microbial communities from Loxahatchee National Wildlife Refuge, Florida, United States - Lox_Sample_3.1 | ecosystem: Environmental > Terrestrial > Soil > Wetlands | place: USA...
TCCGTCATCAGCGGGATTTCGCCGAAGAAGACTTCCTGCTCCTTGATGTCGCGGACGCTCTTCTTCTGCGTCTCCGGATCTTTCGAATAGACCGTGAGCCGGATGGTGACCTTGAGGGGCGCTGCGTAGGTCATGCCGCGCTCCTGGCACTCCTGCATGTCGTATTTCAACTGCAACCCGACCGGATCGCCGCACTTGTTGCAGAAGGTCACCACGTTCTTGTTGAACGTGCCGCAATGCTGGCAGAGGATATCGCCGGCATGAAACGGATCGGTGCGGATGGTGGCTCCGCAATTGCGGCAAGTGGAACGCAGATGGTGCAGCCCTTTGAGGTTGCCGCACTTGCATTCCCAGTTGCCGATCGAGTAATCGACAAACTCGAGTTCGCTGACGCCGCGGAAATCCGAAATCGGGAAGACCGAGTTGAAGACCGTTTCCAGCCCGATGTCCTCGCGCTCATTTGGCAGCAAGTCCATCTGCAAGAATCGTTCGTAGGATTTCTTCTGTACCTCGATCAGATTGGGAATCGGGATGGAGGTTTTGATTTTAGAGAAATCCACTCGCTCGGGGGCGGCGCCGTTATGTTGAAAATTCATTCGTAAACTCCTGACGGCCGAACAGCCGAAGCAAAGAAAACCGGTTTTACCAGAACAAAGCCAAAGGCGCTCCTGGAGGCGAAGCCTCAAAGAGCGCCGGATCGAATAAGGGCAGGAATCGTGCAGGTGCCGGGGTGTTGCTGGCGAAGAAAAAGGAACGTGCGGAAGTGCAGGCGCAAGAATCCCATATGCTTTTTGCAGGCAAAGAAACGCGCAGAGATCCCCTCTCTGCAGTTTCACGCGAACTGCAATTGAAATACCAGGATTCGGGAATCACATTCACCAATTGGGATCGAATCCGCCTGAACCCAAGCCCAACTACTAACTTTAACAGGACTTGCGCCCGTCGTCAAATGCCAAAAGCAGAATACAGAAGTTGAGGAAGTTGAGAATCTGGCATGCGTAGCCGGCGGCCGGCATTCTGAACTTCTCAACTCCTAACTTCGAAATTCTTCCTTACTTCACTTCCACCGTCGCCCCGGCGTCGGTGAACTTCTTCTTGATGGCCTCGGCTTCGTCCTTGCTGACGCCTTCCTTCACGGGCTTGGGGGCGCCATCCACCAGGTCCTTGGCTTCCTTTAATCCCAGGCTGGTGACTTCCCGAACGGCCTTGATAACGTTGATCTTATTGGCGCCAGCCGCGGTCAGGACGACCGTGAACTCGGTCTTCTCCTCCACCGCCGGAGCAGCCGCGGCAGCGGCTCCGCCGCCCCCCGCCGCCATTACCGGAGCGGCCGCCGCCGCCGAAACGCCCAACTTTTCTTCCAGCATCTTGACGAGCTGCGAAGCTTCCAGCAGCGTCAAGCCTTGAATCTGATCCGCAATTGCGTTGATGTCCGCCATTTTCGTCTGAACTCCTTAAATCTAAATCCGTGGTAACGGCCTGTCGGCCCCTACGCGGTAAACTTGTTCTCTTTCACACCCTGATCGACCACTACGGCCAGGTTCCGGCCCACCGCATTGAGAGCCGTCACCAGGCGCTGCGCCGGAGCGTTGATCAGGTACAGCAGTTTGGCAAAAATCTCTTCCTTGGCCGGCATGGTCGCCAGGTCGTTGATCGCCCTGACATCGATCACACGCCCTTCCACCACGCCCGCCTTGAACGTAAAACTCGGGTTGGCCTTGGCGTATGCGGTCAGCGCCTTGGCCAGCGCCACCGGATCCGTGGTGGTATACGCCAGCGAGGTCATGCCACGCAGATTCTTCAACACCTGCTCCGCCGCCGTGCCCTCGCTAGCCTTCTCAGCCAGGTTATTTTTGACTACGCGGTACTTGCCGCCGGCTCCGCGGACTACTTTGCGAAGCTCGAAATCCTGGTCTACACGCAGCTTTTCATAGCCGGTGACGAACAGATTTTGCGTCTGCTCCAGATCCTGGCGCAGGGCATCGATATCTTTCTTCTTTTGATCTTTATCTTTCATGGAAACATCCCGGCGCTAGACCGCCGCTGCCTTCACGCTGAACGGAGTCGTATCGACAGCCACGCCCGGCCCCATGGTGGAGCAGATGGTGGTGCTGCGGACGTACTTGCCCTTGGCCACCGCCGGCTTGGCCTTGATCACCGCCGTAATCAGGCTGGCCGCGTTTTCGATCAGCTTGCCCGATTCGAAGCTGACTTTGCCCACAGGCGCATGGATAATGCCCGTCTTGTCGACGCGGAATTCCACCTTGCCGGCCTTGATTTCCTTGATCGCCCTAGTCACATCCACGGTCACCGTGCCTGTTTTCGGGTTGGGCATCAGGCCGCGCGGGCCGAGCACCTTGCCAAGTTTGCCCACCGAGCGCATCATATCCGGCGTGGCAATGACGGCATCGAAATCGGTCCAGCCCTCCGACTGGATCTTGTTGACCATGTCCTCGCCGCCCACCAAATCGGCGCCCGCTTCGGTGGCTTCGCGCTGCTTGTCGCCGCTGGCGATCACCAGCACCTTTTTCGATTTGCCCAGTCCGTTGGGCATCACCACCGTGCCGCGCACCATCTGGTCGGCATGCTTGGGATCGACGCCTAACCGCATATGCACTTCCACGGTTTCGTCGAATTTGGCGAACTTGATTTTCTGGATGAGCGGAACAGCCTCTTCGAGCTGATACTCGCGGGTTTCTACCTGTTTCCGCGCAGATTGATAATGTTTACCTGGTTTGCGTGCCATGTTACCTCATTGGTGCAAGCGGTCCGTCCCAAAAAAGGCAAACGAACCTCCCACTGAGCTCTTGAAAAGGGACACTGCAAATATAGCAGATCCGTGATGAAGCGTGCAACTGGGGTAGGTCCGGGAATCTTGCTGCCGGCACCCCTATCCATCAGCGGCGCCCGCCGTCTCAGCCATATGCAGTTCGATGCCATAGTCCGCCACCTCCGCTTTGCGGGCCGCAGCCTGCGGAGAACGCCGGTTTTCACGGCGGCCGTGATTCTGACGCTTGCTTTGGGAATTGGGGCAAACAGCGCGGTTTTCTCGGCTATAGATGCCGTTCTGCTGCGCTCGCTGCCCTTTCCCCATGCCGACAGGCTGGCGACCATCAAGCAGTCCGATCCGAAGCTGCCCCAGGCGACCGTGGTGGCGCCCGTGCGGCTGGAGGACTGGAACCGCCTGAACCGCACGTTCACAGGAATTACCGGCTATTACTCGCAGGACGATTCCGAGCTTTCGGGCGAACTGCCGGAGAAGCTGAAGCGTGCTTTCGTGGCTCCCCGCTTTCTCCAGGTCTGGGGAGTTGCGCCCGCATTGGGGCGCGATTTCAGCACCGAAGAAGAGCACTTCAACGGACCGAACGCGGCGCTGATCAGCGACCGCCTTTGGCGGCGGCGCTTCCACGCTGACCCGCACGTGCTGGGCAGAACGCTGCGCATCGGCCGATCATCCATTCCGGTTATCGGGGTGATGCCAGCATCATTCCTTTTTCCGGACCGGGACGTGGATATCTGGGCGACCAGCCCGGCGGATGCGCCTTACGCGCAAAGCCGCGAGCTGACGTGGTTCAACGTGGTCGGGCGGATGGAAGCGGGGGTCACGCCGGCGCAGGCGCGCGCCGATCTGGCCACGGTGCAGGCGAACCTGGGCCGCCAGTTTCCCAAGACCGACGCCAAGCTGGGGGTGAAGATCGAGCCCTTGAAGGAAGCCACGGTGGGCGGCGTGAGGCGTTCGTTATGGATCGTGTTCGGCTCGGTCACACTGCTGTTGCTGATCGCGTGCAGCAATATCGCCGCTCTGTTCCTGTCGCGCGCCGCCGGGAGGGAGCAGGAGATCGCGCTGCGCTTCTCGCTGGGCGCTTCGCGGGCGTCGGTGGCGGCGCAGTTGCTGGCGGAACTGCTGCTGTTGGCCTTAGGCGGCGCCGGCCTCGGGCTGCTGGTGGCTGCAGCGTCGTCACGCATTTTTGGAGTGCTGGCGCGCGACCTGCCGCGGCTGGATGAGGTAGCGCTCGACTGGCGGGTGGTCCTTTATTCGCTGGCATGCGCGTTAGCAGTAACCTTGCTGTGCGGACTTGTCCCCGCGCTGCGCATTACGCGCCGCGATCTGGCCGTATCGCTGGCCGAAGGCGGGCGCTCGCAGGTGTCGCGCCGCCACCCGGTGCAGTTCCTGCTGGTGGCGGCGCAAATCGCGCTCGCCGTAACCCTGCTCTGCGGGGCGGGGCTGCTGGTGCGCAGTTTCCAGGCGCTGGGTCATATCTCGCCGGGCTTCGATGCGGAACGGGTCCTCACTTTCCACATCAGCACAAGCTGGGCCGAGACGAACGACGGGGCCACCGCCCGGCAGCGCACCAAACGGCTGCTGGAGGGCATGCGGGCAACCCCGGGAGTGGAATCGGCCGCCACCACGATTTCGCTTCCCGGCTTGCCGGGCCAATACCAGGTGGAATTGACGACGCTGGAGGGGCGTGCCGGGACGGAGCCAAAGATGCTGGCCCAGGAAACCGTGGTTTCGCCGGATTATTTCGCCACTTTGCATATTCCACTGCTGGCCGGCGAGATGTGCCGCATCGAGCCGAAGGTTGCCAGCGTGATGGTGAACCGCAGTTTTGCTAACACCTACCTGGCGGGCGACGCCGCCATCGGCCGCCACATGGCGGAGCCGGCAAGCCCGTATATGCCGCACGCGGTAATCCGAGGGATTGTGGGGGATGCGCGCGAAACCGGCCTCGACCGCGAGCCGGTGCCGGTGGTGTATTGGTGCTCGGAAGCCAACCAGCCGGGCACGTATTTCATTGTGCGGACGCATGGCGATCCGAGAGCCATGGTGGAGACCATTCGCCGCAAAGTGCACGAAATCGAGCCGCAGCGTTCGGTTTACGATCTGACGCCGCTGGCGGGGCACATCTCGGATGCCTATGCGCAGAACCGGCTACGCACCATTTTGCTGGCATTCTTCGCACTCACCGCCATTCTGCTGGCCGCGGTGGGTCTTTATGGCACGCTCAGCTACCTGGTGAGCCTGCGCCGGCGCGAAGTGGGGCTGCGGTTGGCGCTGGGCGCCATGCAGTGGCAAATTGTACGGCAGTTTCTGGCCCAGGGCTTGCGCATCTGCCTGGCAGGCGCAGCCGCAGGACTGGGGCTGGCGATGGCGTTCTCGCGGCTGCTGGCGGGAATGCTCTATGGCATCTCACCCTGGGATGCGGTGACGCTGGCGACGGTGCCGGCTATGGTGCTGGCGGTTTCCGCGGCAGCCTCGCTGGTACCCGCGGTGCGCGCAGCGCGGCTGGAACCAGTAGAGGTGCTGCGGCAGGAGTAGGGCGCCGCGGCTTAGCGGGATGCCGTTGCCGGCTTATCTTTGCGCGGCGCGAACTCGGAGAATGCGAGCGTGCTTTCGCCGCGAATGGTCTTGAACAGGATGCGCGCGGAGTAGCTCGAGACCTGCTTTTGGGTGAGCCAAACGCGCGGCGCGGCACGGGTTCGCTCCAATCCGAAGCGGGTGCCCTGGTTGATACGGCCTACCAGGCCCCATCCGATGGTCACATCGCCCGACAGAGCGGCGTCGGCCCGCAGAATTTCGGCTTCCTCCGCATCCAGCCAGATTTTGCCTGACATTTTCTCGAGCACGCGGGCCCACAGGTTGTGCGCGTGGTACCCGGGATGCGGCGCAAAGGCGACCACCAGAATGTTGCGGCCCTCAATGCTCTGCTGGCTTTCCAGCCGGTAGTCGAGCGCTTCGGGGGCCTCTTTGAACCACGATTCCTGCTCCGCGTTGCGCTTGCGGCGCTCGGCGGTCGCCTTGGCGCGTTGTTCGGGAGACTCGGCTTGGCGCGCCGCCACCCACTTCTTCAACTCCTCTTCGTGCTGGTGATATTCCGCCTCGGTAAGCGGCTTGCCGTTGCGCGAGAGGATGTGGTTCACGGGGAATCCTTCCAGGTATCCGCGGCGCATCACCACCGAATGCGTTTTCGCGGCTCCATGAGAATCGAACTCCCGGCTGTCATCGCGCATGAGGAACTCGTAGCCGCGCATGTTCTGATCGGTCTTTTCGAAGTTCACAAGGGATTCGCGCACGAATTGGCGCAGGCCCTCTGGGCTGGTGTCGGCCGCCAAAGCGGGCAAGGCGGCCGCGGCCATGGACACGAGGACGAAGGATCGCATAAAAGACGGCTGTGAAGACTTAAAGCCTTTTCACTTCCCCATGAACTTGGCGATATCGTCCACCACTTCGGGCGCCACATGGCCGGGCTTTTTGTACTCGGCCTCGGTGCTTCTGCCCTCGCCGGCGACGAAGAGGTGATTCATCGCGGGATAGAGCTTGATGGTGGCATCCTTGCGTCCGGCCAGACCGTTCTTCCATAAAGTGAAGTCGGCAGGCGGCGCCTGGAAATCGCGGCCGCCAGCGAGCACGAGGATCGGGACGGAGAGCTTTTTGGCATCGGCGATGGGATCGTAGCCTTTGAGATCGATCCAGTAGGCCGAGGGCAGGCCCAGCAGCGGGGGAGCGTCGGTATCGGTGTCCTCCAGCTTTTTGACGCGCGCCGCCGCCGATTTCGCGTTATCCAGGTCCGCCTTCGAAACAGAGGTGAACTGCTGCGTATCGACCATATATTGCAGGGTCCCCACCATCACGTCTTCCAGCGGGCGCGCGTTGGCGCCCATGATGATGACCCCGGCCACCTTCTCGTCGTCGGTGGCGATCCATGGCGCGAGGTATCCGCCCAAATCATGACCGAGCAGATAGACGTGCTTGCCATCCACTTCGGGCTGGGCACGCAGCACGTCCAGAGCGGTTTCGGCGTCGTCCACCGTTTCATCGCTGGGAGTGTACGGCTTGCCGGCCATCTTCTGCGCGTACACGACCGTGCGTTTCTCGTAGCGCAGCACCACGATGCCGCGAGAAGCGAGGCCACAGGCGAGGTCGCGGAACACTTTGATGGCGCTGTTGGTCTCGTCGCGGTCTCTGGGCCCGAAGCCCTGCACCAGCAGCACGGCCGGGAACGGCCCGGAACCTTTGGGCACGGAGAGAGTGCCGGGGAGCTTCCACTCACTGCTGTCGATGGTGATGTTGCGCTCTTTGAACGAGGCGGCATTACAGTACGAGGCCGGCCGCCAGCCCACGGATACCGGACGCGGCACCATCCCCGAAACCTGGCCGGAGGCGTTGACGCCGAACATGAAATTCACTTCCTGCGAGGCGAAGCTAACGGGAATGGTGACGAGGTTGGAGGGCCCCATATTCTGGACCGAGGGGTCGCCGACCTTCTCGACCGCGCCCCAGCTTTTGATCTGTTCGCCGAATTTCACGAACTGTTGGTCGGTGGTGGCTGCCTTGAGCTGCGGAGCCAGCACGGCGGAGTAATCGGCGAAATTCTGCCCCAGCAGGGCGTCTAGCGCTTTGCGGGCGATGGCGGCCGGATCGTGCGCGGGCCCGGAAGGAGACGGCTGCGCCATGGCGAGCGAAAGGGAAAACAGGCAAAAAGCAGCGAAAAGCTTCACGATTTCTATGGTACTGCGGCGCGGCGGAATGTGCGCCGCATGCTGGGCGTTACAATAAATTTTCCCCGGGAGGTGACTATTCGCCTGCTTCTTGTCCTGCCTGCGATCTGCCTTGCCGCCCAGGCGCAGATCCCGGCTGCCGATAGCCGCAACACAGACCTGCCCGACACCAGCACCCATTTCAGCGCGCGGCATTACGCCAGCCTGGCCGAATGGGAAGCGCGCAAGACGTTTTTGCGCAAACAGATTCTTTCGGCCGCGGGCCTGATGCCGATGTTCCCCAAAACCGACCTGCATGCGCAGGTTTTCGGCAAGGTTCAGGGCGGGGACTACAGCATTGAAAAAGTGCTGCTGGAACCTTTTCCCGGCTATTACCTTGGCGGCAATCTCTACCGGCCGGCGAAGCCCGCGCCCGCCGGCGGATTTCCGGCCGTGGTGTCGCCGCACGGCCACTGGAGCTACGGCCGGCTGGAGCACACGCCCATCGCCTCCGTCCCCGCGCGGTGCATTACGCTGGCGCGCGAGGGGTACGTGGTTTTTGCGTATGACATGGTGGGCTACGACGACACCATCCAGACGCCGCACGATTTCGGCGATACGCCGCGCGAGCAGCTATGGGATTTCGGGCCGCTGGGCCTGCAGTTGTGGAACTCGATCCGCGCCGTGGATTTCGTGCAATCGCTGGCCGGCGTGAACCCCAATCGCATCGGCGCCACCGGCGCGTCGGGCGGCGCGACGCAGACCTTTCTGCTAGCGGCGGTGGACGACCGCATACAGTTCGACGCGCCCGCCAACATGGTTTCGTTCATCTACCAGGGCGGCGGGCTGTGCGAGAACGCGCCCAACTTGCGGGTGGGCGCGAACAACGTGGAGATTGCCGCCATGATGGCCCCGCGACCCATGCTGATGGCCGCTTCCACCGGCGATTGGACCCGCAACATGATGAGCGAGGAGTATCCGGCGGTGCGCGCCATCTACGACTTGTACGGCAAAGGGGAAAACGTCGAGGCATTCTTCCAGGACGCACCGCACAACTACAACCAGGCCAGTCGCGAGGCTATGTATGCTTTCTTCGGGAAGCACGTGTTGGACGAAACGAGCGCGGCGCGCTTCAAAGAAGGCAGCGTGCACATCGAAAAACTGGAGGACATGCTGGCGCTGCACAATCGCACACTGCCCGCGGGCGCGCTCAGCTTTCAACAAGTGAACGAACTGTGGGTGCGGATGGCGAAAGAGCAGACGGGCAATGAGCGGGAGCGCCTAACGTTGGCTTTGGGCGCGGAGTGGCCGGCGCACGTGCTGAGCCAGGTTGAGGGCTCGCGCATTTTGTTGGGCCGCGAAGGCCGGGGCGACCGCATCCCGGGCATTTGGGTGAAAGGCGCCAACCCTCCCGCGCTGGTGGTGGATCCCGATGGCGCCGAGGCCGCCCAGAAAATGCCCGAGGTGGCCCGGCTGATCGAATCCGGCCGCGCCGTCCTGATGATCGACGCATTTCAAACCGGCAGCGCGGTGGCGCCGCGCAAGCGCTCGGCCAAAATGTTTCTGACCTTCAACCGGAGCGACGATGCCAACCGGGTGCAGGACATCCTGACGGCCCTGGCCTGGCTGAACACGCCGAAGACGCTGCTGGTAGGCGTGGGCAAAGCCGGCGTCTGGACGCTGTTCGCGGCGGCGGTGGCTCGACAGCCGGTGGAGCTGCGGGCGGACCTCTCGCACTTCACTGGCGCGGACGAAGATTACATCGCGAACTTCTTTGTGCCGGGCATACATCGCGCGGGCGGCTTGCGGGCGGCGCGTGAGCTGGCGGGGCTGCGCTGATCTCGGGTACCGGCTAACTGAAATTCATGCCGCACATGCCGGGGTTGCTGCACCGGCCGCTGGGACAGACCGGCGCATCGCTGGCCTTGGGGCCGGCGGCGTGGGCTGCGAAGGTAGAAAGCTCCTGCTGCAAATGCTTTTCGCCGCACGACGGGCATTGCAATTCCGCGGTCTCGCTGGAGCGGCGCACCAGCTTTTCAAACTTCGTTCCACAATCCTGGCAGCGGTATTCGTAGATCGGCATAGCTCAATCTAATAATAGCCCACAGATCCGGTCCATCACGCCACGCACTTCGGCGGCGGGGGTATTGAAGTTGTTCACGAGGATGGAAAACGCCACCCAATCGCCGTTGGCGCGCTGGGCGTAGCCGGAGAGCGCGGCTACGTGCGAAAGGGAGCCGGTTTTGGCGTGGATGCGGTTGGCGGATCCGTTGCCGCCGAAGCGCGTGCTCAATGTGCCATCCTGCCCTCCCACGGGCAGCAGCGCCATCCAATTCTCCCGCTGCGGCCCGGCGTACATGTAGCGCAGAAGCTGCACCACAGTATGGGGCGACACCAGGTTGACGCGGGCGAGGCCGGAGCCGTCGCGGATGGCGTAACCGTCGGGCGCCACGCCAGCTTCCGCCAAAAAGGTTTTCAGCTCCTCCAGCCCTGCCTGCGCGCTGCCTTCGTTACGCGCGGCGCGGCCCACCGCCCGCAGCGCCATTTCCGCGTGCAGGTTTTGACTCACCTTGGCAGTGACGCGCAGATCTTCGAACAGAGGCGGCGAGACCCGCCGGGCCAACTCCTCGCCGGCAGGCGGCTCCTCCGTTTCGCCGGGCAGCGCATGGCGCGCCACCGCCGCGCCCGCCACCGAGATACCGCGTTCCTCCAGCGCCTGGCGCAGCGCGAGGGACGCATATTGGGCCGGGTCTTCGATGGCGAGCGCCAGTTCCTCGCCGCGGCCGCCTAGAGGAAGCGTGCCCCACAGTTCCAGTTGATAGCTGCCGGGCGCGCGATGCGCGTGAATCCGGCCGGCGGTTCCGGCAGCCACGGTCTGCACACGGTTGTGGATAGTGTAATACTCCAGCGGCGGATCGAGCGCGATGGCGGCCGGATCGCCCTCGCGCGGTCCGGGCCGGACGCTCACCAGCAACGTATTGTCATTAATTGTGAGTGCGGAAACCGGCGCCCCGTAATCGTACTGGGGATCGTCGATGCCCCATCCCGACCCATAGGGCTCCCAAACGTACCAGGTATCGTCGCCCACCACATTGCCGTCGATACACGTTACGCCGCGCGCGGCCACCTGGTCGGCCAGTTGTTCGATGGCAGCCAGGGGGCTGCCCGTGATGGGCGCCTTCTGATAAGGAATGGCACGCGGAGAAAGATTGGGGTCGCCGCCGCCCACCAGCCGCAAGTCGCCGGCGATGCGGCCGGCGGCATCCGGGGGCGCATCCGCCAGGACACGGGTCTCAAAAGTGAAATCCGGGCCCAGCCGGGTGAGGGCCAGGGAGGTGGTGAACAGCTTGGTGTTGGACGCCGGCACGAAAAACCGCGTGGCGTTCTGCTGGTAGAGCGTGTGTCCGGATTTCAGATCGACGATCTCGATTCCCCAGAAGGCCGCGCGCGCCGACGGCGATTCCGCCAGCATCTTCTCGATGGATTCCGCCAGCGAGGCGGCGTGCAAAAACGAGACTGAAAGCGCGAGCGCGGCGAGCAGTCTTGTCATCGTCCAGTCACCTTCGATTCCAACCAGATTAGCAGCAACAGGGCGATGACCAATAAGGTTCCGATGAGCGGAATGCCAATCACTACGCCCACGCTCCAGACGCTCGCCACATAGCCCAGGGTGGCCGGCGCGAGTAATCCGCCGAGCAATGCCAGGGAAAAAATGCCGTTGAAAAAGCCGGGATGATAATAGGGGAAGCGCCGGCCGATGGCTTCCGCCACCAGCGGATAGATGCTGGCATAGCCGGCGCCGACAAAGAACACACCCATGGCGGCGCCGAAAGAGTTGTTGGTGTAAAAGAGGAGGAAACAGCCGAACATGGCCAGCAGACCGCTGACCAGCAGCAGGCGTGTGTGGCGCACCGACGGCAGAATGGCGATTGCGCCCAGCCGGCCGGTGAGCAGGAACATCCAGTAGAGCACCAGAATGAAGAGAGCGGCCGGCGGGCTGAGGCCGACACGGCGAATGAGCACCAGCGGCAGCCAGCCGGCCAGCGACCACTCGTTGCCGAACTGAAGAAACAGCAGCAATGCGAACAGGATGGCGCCGAAACTGCGGAAGTCCTGGAGAGCCTGGCGCAGCGCGGGCATGGGGCGCTCGGCCGGAGGGCCGAAGCGGGCGCGCGCATAGATGGCGGCATAGAGCGCCGGAACCGCGGCCATGACCAGCAGGATGGTGCGCACGCTGTAGGCGTAAAACGTGCCGGCCACCAGCAACGTGGCAGCCAGGCATCCGAGACCATAAAAGACACCGCCGCGAATCACCGCTCCCGCCACATCGCTTTGATAGGCGGGAGAGATAGCGTGGAAGAGTCCCATGTTCAGGCATCCGGCGCCGGCACCCAGAGCCAGCAGGCCGGCCACGCGCCACCAGGAGGACATAGGCGGCGCCACCATGGCCAGATACACCAGCGCGGCGCAAGCCAGCAGGCAGGCGGAGACCAACAGGAACGGCACGCCGCGCCGCGCCCCGATACGCCGGGCCAGCACGGCACCGGCGACGATACCGGCCGCGAGGCTGAGGAAGTAATTGCCAACGGCGACGAAATCCGGCGGGTCCCGATGGTATCCCCATGCCGGCAAGATGGCGCCGAGCAGCGCCAGCAGAAACCCGGAAAGC
>Ga0335077_10009380_pt1 | contig 12146 bp, 3 predicted proteins | sample Lox_Sample_31_FD_207151 | JGI IMG/M metagenome (GOLD analysis project Ga0335077, IMG submission 207151) | Soil microbial communities from Loxahatchee National Wildlife Refuge, Florida, United States - Lox_Sample_3.1 | ecosystem: Environmental > Terrestrial > Soil > Wetlands | place: USA: Florida...
GTAACACCGGGGGTCAACCCAGCCAATGGAACCGAGAGGGCCAGGAGGTTGGTTCCGCTCCCCATGCTGCTCGAGGCCGTGAGATTGCCGTAGTTGGCGGTGGCGCCCCACTGGAACCAGGCGGTGGTGGGCCAGCCTTTGGGGCTGACGGTGCCGTTGAGCGTGGCGTTAATGTCGGAGATGCCCGTGGCGGGCAGCGTCGAAACCTCTGGAGGTGGAATGCTTCTGGCCTCGGCGATGTAGGGAGACGCGTTGGTCCCGGCCACGAAAAACATACCCCCGACGAACAGATGCCCCGCCCCGTCAGCCGCCATCGCAACGACTGGCTGGTCCATCCCCGAGCCCAAGGGCGACCAAGCGCTTCCGTTCAATTTGACGATGTAGTTGGCCGGCACGCCGCGCACCGTGGTGAAGCATCCCCCAGCGTAGAGACTGGCACCATTCACCGCCAGCGCATTGACAGATGGCTCAGAAGTGTTGCCGCCACTCACGCTCCCCAAGGACGACCAGGCGCTGCCGTTCCATTTGGCAACCGTAGAGGTTCCTCCCGCGTAGAGGTCGGTCGCGCTCACCGCCAGGGCACTGACCGGGCTGCCCATCCCCGAGCCAATGGCCGACCAGGCGCTGCCGTCCCATTTGGCGACGTAGTTGGCCGGCACCCCGCCCGCCGTCGTGAAGTCTCCCCCGGCGTAGAGATTGGTCCCGCTCACCACCAGGGCACCGACCGAGCTGTTCATCCCCGAGCCCAGGGCTGACCATGCGCTGCCGTCCCATTTGGCGATGTTTTTGGCCGGCACCCCGCTCACCGTTTCGAAGCGCCCTCCAACGTAGAGATTGCCCCCGATCATTGCCAGGGCACAGACATAACCCGAAGGGTAAATAGCCTGATAAGGTGGGAATGGAGAGTGATCGTAGTAGCCGCCCACGCCAGAGGACAAGGCCGACCATCTGCTGCCGTTCCATTTGGCGATCCCGTTCGCCGTCACCCCGCCCGCATTGGTGAACGCTCCGCCAGCGTAATGACTGGTCCCGCTCAGCGCCAGGGCATAAACGCCGCTGTCCATCACCGAGCCCAGGGTGGACCAGGTGTGGCCGTTCCATTGGGCGACACGGTTGGCCGACACCCCGCCCGCCGTGGTGAACCATCCCCCGGCGTAGAGGTTGGTCCCGCTCACCGCCAGCGCACACACTTCGCCGCTGAAATAGTCGCCGATCCCCGAACCCAAAGCCGACCAAGCGCTAGCGTCCCATTTGGCGATGTAATTAGCAGTGACCCCGCCCCATGTGGTGAAGTATCCTCCAGCGCAGAGATTGGTCCCGGTCACCGCCAGCGCACACACATCGCCGCTGAAATAGTCGCCGATCCCCGAGCCCAACGCGGACCAGGCGCGACCGTTCCACTTGGCGACGTTGGTGGCCGACACCCCGCCCGCCGTCACGAACGCTCCCCCGGCGTAGAGATCGGTCCCGCTCACCGCGAGTGCATTGACACAAGCTCCATAGTACATTCCATAAAGCCAGCCACCGCTCATCCCCGAGCCCAAGGCGGACCAGGCGCGACCGTTCCATTGGGCGATGCAGAAGGCCGGATACACTCCGCCCGCCGTGGAGAAGCTTCCCCCAGCGTAGAGATTAGTCCCGCTAACCGCCAGCGCATGCACGGGGCCGTCTAACCCGGAGCCCAAGGCCGACCAGGCGCTGCCGTCCCATTTGGCGATGCAACTGGCCGGCACCCCGCCCGCCGTTGTGAAGTCTCCCCCAGCGTAGAGATCGGTTCCGCTAACCGTGAGCGCTGTGACACCGAGATTGGCGCTGCCACTCATCCCCGAGCCCAAGGCCGACCACGCTGTACCGTTCCATTTGGCGACGTAATTAGCCGTGACCCCGCCCGCCGCGGTGAACACTCCCCCAGCGTAGAGATCGGTCCCGCTGACCGCCAGTGCCGAGACATAGCCAGAGCGATTCATCCCCGAGCCCAGGGCCGACCACGAGCTGCCGTTCCATCTGGCGACGTAGTTGGCTGGCACCCCGCCTGCCGTGGTGAAATCTCCTCCGACGTAGAGATTGGTGCCACTCACCGCCAGCGCGCACACACCATAAGGACTCATCCCCGACCCCAAGCTGGACCATGTGCTGCCGTCCCATTTGGCGATGTGGCTAGCCGCCACCGTCCCGATGGCGGTGAAGTTTCCGCCGACGTATACGTTGCCACTGTCGTCCGCCGCAGTGGCCAGAACCGAGTCATTAGCACCCGGCAGGCCATTCAAGCTGACCCAATCGGCATCGCTGAAGGTGGGATCAATCCGAACGGGGTAAGTGGCGTTGGCGTCGGCCACGCTCACGGCCAGCCGGTCGGGCGAGAGCACTTCCAAGCGCGCCGTCAGTTCCCGGCCTGTGGCATCCTCCACCCGCAGGTGGCCGTAGGCCAGCGCGCGCCCCGAGCCCTCCAGCGTGAGCCTTGCGCCAGAGGCTGTCGCCTCGGCCCGCGCCCCGCTCAGCGCCAACTCGACGCGCAAATCCCCCGCTGCCGGGTTGAGGGGCGAGGGGCGAGGGGCGAGGGGCGAGGATTCGATGATGAAGTCCTGCCGCACCCCATCCACGCTCACGGAGTATTGCTCCGTCAGGCCCGGACGCGTGAACCGGACTAGCTTGTCGGCCACAGAGACCTGGCCAGTGCGAGCAAGCGTTTGCGCACCCTGCCTCAAGCAAGCACTAGCTGCGTTAGGAGCGGCATGTCTATAGCAGGGCACGACCGTGAATGGGTTTTCAAGCTCCGTCAGGAGCGGCATGTCGAGCCAGTTTGCCGCCCCGCATGTACATGTCGCTCCTAACGGAGCTTGGTTACCTTGTGGGACCGTTACTATAGACATGTCGCTCCTAGCGGAGCCTGCCGCTTCAGTCAACGCGCACGGACGTGTGCGGCTACCACCGCTCCCCACGGCCACGGCCACCAAACGAAGTTGGCCGCCGCCGGGCTTGGTCGATTCGAGCCAGAGCCCCTCGGGTGTGGCGTGGCCCTCGAGCTTCTGGAACCCGCAACGCAACCGCGCGCCGTCGGCCGAGGCCGTAATGCCCAGGGCGTCCCCCTGGTAAGTCGCCGTGGCCCGGGCGCCGATGCCGGAAAAGGGGATGGCGGGGGGTGGCGTTTCCGCGCGGGCGGGCACAGTCATGGCCAAAGCCAGCACGGCCAGCAACACCGACGGCGCCCGCAAGAGCCGGCGGCGGAAACCTGCGAACATGGAGCCGGTGCGGGGCCGATTCAAGAAAGGAGCGGGGACGGCCTCGTCCCCCTTCTTTGAGGGTCTCTTCGTGAAAACCGGGGACGAGGCCGTCCCCGCCCCTTTCTTGCTGCTTCTTGAATCCGTCCTGAGGGAGTTGGTGGCGCTTGTGGTGTCTTCCTTTGTGTTCATTACGTATTCCTTTCTTGTGCTCGATGCGCGTCCTTCAGGTCGGCGCTCATGGCATCACCAGGCGATAGAGCCGTTGGGGTTGGCCGGGCGCCGAGACGTCGAAGTAAAGCTGGAACGTGTTGGACAGCGTCACTGTGTCCAGGGTGAACCAAGCGTCTATCGGGCCGAACTGGTTGATGGCATCCACCCGCACCGAGCCGCCAATGCTGCCTGTCAACGTGATCGCCGGAACCAGGTGCAGGTCCAGCGACGGCATCATGCCTGGGGTGCCCGTCTGCCACGCACGGTAGAAGCGTTGCGGCGGGAGCGGGAGGGTCAGATCGAAGTAATACTGCGACGTGCTGGTCAGGCTGACGGAACCGAGCGGGGTCCAAATCGGCGCGGGGCTGAGCGAGTCGGCGTAATCCACATTCAACGAGCTCCCCGCTTCGCCTGTCACCTTGACCCCCGGAACCGGCCTGCGCTCGACTGCCGCAATCACGTTGAGCATGACCGGCGCACTGGTGATGGCGCCGAGCACATTGCTGATCGCGGCGGTGTAGGAGCCTGATTGAGACCATTGCAGGTTCGTTAGTTCCAACTGCCGGTTGGTGCCGGAACTGAGGAGGTTAGTAGCGTTGAGATACCAGAAGTAGAACAGCGGTAAAGGGCTGCTGGCCTGCACCCGCAAGCCAACGGCCGACGCCGCCTCAGCCGTTTGGCTCTGGGGCGAGGCCTGGATGGTGGGGACTTGAGTCCACCGCGCCGTCGGAAGACCGCCAAAGGTCGTGCCCCAGCCAGTGGTCCACGGCAAATGATAGACAATCGCGTTGGTGTCAAATTGGAACACATAGGGCCCGCCAAGGCTGGGGGCGTTACCTTGGAAATAGACTCCCGTCAGGCTAGGGCAGTAATGGAACGCATAGTCGTAGATGTTGGTAACGCTGTTAGGGATCGTTACGGTGGTCAGGTTTGTGCAGCCATCGAAGCCCGAGATGTCGCTGACGCTGGCCGGAATCGTGATCGTGGTCAGGCCTGAGCAGCCTTCGAACGCCAACCCGATGCAGCTGGTGGGGATCATGATGTTGGTCAGGCTGGCGCACCCGTTGAACGCACCCCACTCGATGTTGGTGACGCCGTTGGGGATTGTGTAAGTGCCGGCTTTACCGCCAGGACATTGAAGAAGGGTGGTCTGGCTCTTGTTGAACAAGACCCCATCTAAGCTGCGATAGGCGGGGTTGAGGGCATCCACCGCTATCGCACTCAGGCTGGCGCACCACGAGAACGGCGCGCCACCGATGTTGGTGACGCTGTTGGGGATCGTCACGGTGCTCAGGCTCGTGCAGTCTGCGAACGCGCGGTCGCCAACGCTGGTGACGCTGTTGGGGATCATTACGCTGGTGAGGCTGGTGCAGTAAGCAAACGCACCCTGCCCAATGCTGATGACGCTGTTGCCTATCGTGACGTTGGTCAGGCTGGTGCAGTTATCGAACGCATGAAACGGGATGCTGGTGACTCTGTTTGGGATCGTCACGCTGGTCAGGTTGGTGCAGGCATCGAAGGCCCAGCCGCCTATACTTGTGACGCTGTTGGGGATCGTGATGCTGGTCAGGTTGGCGCAGAACTCGAACGCATAATCGCCGATGCTGGTGACGCTGTCGGGAATCGTGACGCTGGTGAGGCTGCTGCACCCCTCGAACGCCTGGTACCCGATGCTGGTGACCGGCAAGCCATTGATCGTGCTGGGGATGCTCACCGCGCCGCCGGCACCACCGTATCCCGTGATGGTGATCGCACCGCTGTTGGTCGTGAAACCGAATGGGACCGTGTCGGGGAGCGTGGTGAAGCTCTGGTCACCGCCGAGATCCCAAGCCCCTCCATGATACGCAACAGCGCAGAAATAGTAAGTGGTGTTGGGGGTTAACCCGATAATTGGGGCCGAGAAAGGCACGACGTTGGTTCCGGTCCCGACGTTAGTAATGGAGGTGTAGCTACCGTTAGGAGTGCCGATGCCCCACTCGAACTGGACCAGCCACCCCCAGCCCTGGAAGATGGTGCCGTTGAGCGTGGCGCTTCTGGAGGTGACGGTGGTGGCAGGCAAAGTCACGAGTTGGGCGCTGGCCTCGCGGACGGGCACCATGAGGGCCAAGGCCAGCAGGGCCAGCAACACCGACGGTGCCCACCTGAGCCGGTGACGGCAACGTGCGGACATGGAGTTGGCGGCGGCTGTGCTGGTGGTTCTCAGCGGCCGTAAACATGTTGAGCTGTGCCGGCGACTGGTTTGCAGGTTCGGGTTCTCTTTCATGGAAGACTCCTTTCTCATGTTTGGGGAGTTGCACATTATGGCCACCGCACGCGGTAGAAACGGACGGGGTAATTCGCCCACTGCGGATCGCTGAAATAGGACCAGCCGCCGGTCAGGGCGTTGGTCATCAGGGGAGACCAACTGTGATTGGCCGGGTTCGTGCAGGCTTCGACCACGACGGGAAGGTTGGTGGCCCAGGAGATGATGAAGCCGAAGGCGTTGGATTGCACGCCGAAGCCGGAGCCGCTGGTCAGGATCAGCGGGGCTGCCAACGATCCCGTGGTGAAACTCTGGTCGCTGCCGTAAGCCGGTCCGTAGTCGTTCGTTGCCGCAATGCGGAAGTGATAAGTGACACCAGGAGTTAACCCGGTCAGTGGGGCAGACAGAGGCAGGGTCGTGGTTCCGCTGCCCAGGTCAGTCATCGAGGTGAGATTGCCGTAGTTGGTAGTGGCGCCCCACTGGAACCAGGCGGTGGTGGGCAAGCCGTTCGGGTTGGCCGTACCGTTGAGCGCGGCCATGGTGGCGGAGACGCCGGTGGCGGGCAAAGTCGAAACCAGTGGCGACCCCAACGTGGTGAAGCTCTGGTCGCTGCCGTAAACCAGTCCGTAGTCGTTCATTGCCACAATGCGGAAGTGATAAGTGACACTGGGGGTTAACCCGGCCAGTGGCGTGTGCAGCCCTGTGGTCCCGTTGCCCAGTGGGGTCACTGCGGTGAGGTTGCCGTAGTTGGTGGTGGCGCCCCACTGGAACCATGCGGTGGTGGACCAGGCGTTCGGGTTGACGGTGCCGTTGAGCATGGCGCTGTTGGTCGAAACGGCTGCTGCGTGCAAAGTCGAAACCTGTGGCGCCTCAGGCAGCGTTGTAAAGCTCCGGTAGTCGCAGTCCCCGCCGGTGTGAGACGCGCAAAAATAGTATGTGGTGTTGGGGGTTAACCCGGAAAGCAAGGCCGAGAAAGGCACGGCGTTGGTTCCGGGTAACATTTGATTTGGTGAGGTCCAGTTACCAAAGGCGGTGCTTGTGCCCCACTCGAAGGCGAACGAGCCTCCCCAGCCCGGGTGAGCGATGCCATTGAGCCTGGCGCTGGTGTAGGAGACCTCCGTGGCAGGCAGGGTCACGGCCCATGGTTGCGGCCACTGCGCGCTGGCCTCGCGGACTGGCAGCGTGAGGCCCGACGCCAGCAGGGCCAACACCGACGGCGCCCGCCCGAGCCGGCGGCGGCAACGCGCGAACAGGGAGTTGGTCGCGCTTGTGGTGTTTTCCATTGTGTTCACTCAGTATTCCTTTCTTGTACTCGATGCGTGCGCTTCAGTTCGGGGCTCATGGCATCACCAGGCGATAGAACCGGGAGGCGCTGCCTGGGGCATAATTGTCGTAGAATAGGAATGTTCCATTGGTGCCGAATTGATTGGTGGCCATAGGGACCCAACTCGACAAATCCTGGCTCGACAGCAACCGGCAGGGTTGGCCGGAGTTGCCGCTGCCCAGTATGTTCAGGCCGGTCGTGCCGGCCCGGCTGACGGCGATAGTTGGCATCACGGAGCCGTATTCGAAGGCGCCCATATCGGCGGCCAGGCCGGCTGGCCGGGGGAACCCGCGTTGATCGGTCGTGGGGGCAAGGGAGGTATTGCCGGCATCAATGGCCGGGCTGCCCGGCAGCAGCGCCATGGTCAACGTGGGCCCCCCGTTGTCGGCGAGCGGGCCGAGTTTGGGGTCCGGGAAGCTCTCGCCCGGCGGGGTGTTCCAGGCGATGAGGGTGTTCACCATTGGGCCGCACGCCGTGCCACCCCACGCGGCCCCATTCGTTCCGGACCTGCCGAGACCACTCGATCCTTGGCCGCCGTCGCCGCCTAAACCGGGGAACCCCTGGTTCCACGCCAGGGTACAGTTGGTGAGATTGCACGTCCCATCAACACCGCCGAAACCGTCGCCGCCGTTGCCGCCCGCTCCACCTGAGACACCGTATCCGCCGCTGCCCGCGCGGCCGCCTTGGCCGGTATTGAATCCAACGGTGCAATTGACCAGGCTCGCCTGCCCGGCGCTGAACAACGCGCCACCGAGGCCTGAGCCTCCATACCCGCCGGCACCTCCGTCCGAGAAAGAATCCGCAGTGGATGGCCCGCCTGGCCCAGCCCATCCCCCGGCGACGACATTACTGACCAATGTGCTGCGGGTGATGCACAACGAACCGAGGTTACAGATCCCGCCGCCCTTCGCCTCACCGCCGAACGCGCCACCATAACCGCGGCCTTCCAGGCTTGTTCCACCAGCACCACCGCCTCCGCCCCCAGCAGTATTGCCCGAAAATGTAGTCCGATCGACCGTCAACGTGCCTTGGTTAAAGATCGCCCCGCCGGAGCCTTCCTGGCCCGAGAGGCCCGTGTTAAACTGTCGCCCGCCGCCCCCGCCGTTCGCGGAGTTGCCCGCCAAGGTGCAGAGGTCCAGCGTCGCCGTGCCGCTATTGTGAACGGCGCCACCCTGGCTGGGAGCACCGGGAGACGTGTTGCCGGGGGAAGGGACCACACCAAAGGCCCGGTTGCTCAAAAAGGCGCACGCTCGCAGATTCACTTGTCCGGCTTCATTGCGTATCGCCCCACCGTACACAGACGGCGCATAATAATTGGGAGAGGAACTGAGCTGGGCGCTGTTGCCCGTGAAGGAGCAGTTCGTGGCATTGATGATTCCGCCACGATTGAAGATGGCGCCGCCACTGGCCGCCGGGCTCAGGGTGTCATTGGGGACGATGGAGGCGGCCGTGTTCGAGCAAATGGCAACCCCATTCAGGTCAACGATACCACCCAGATTCAGGATGGCTGAGCCGCCCAAGCTGGTGCCGTCGGCGATCGTCAGGTTGACCACGGAGAAATGAACGTTGGTGGTGACAGAGAACACCCGAACTGCCCTGTTACCGCTGATAGTCACCTGGTGGCCACTGCCATCGAGGACGGTGTCTATGACGTTGGTAATGGTGCTGGCCAGTGTAATTGTGCCGTCGCAGGCGAAGGTGACGGTCCCGCCTCCGGCCATAGCCTCGCGCAAAGCAGTTTCCGAGTTGATCAACACGAGGCCGCGAGGAAAGAGCAACGCCGGGGCGCTGGTCACCAGGCCGTAGAGATTGCTGACGGTCACGCTGTAAGCCCCCCATTGAGGCATCTGGACGTTCGTCAGAGTCAGCACCGCGCTGGTCGCGCCTGCAATCACATTCGTGCCGTTGAAGAACCATTGATAAATCAAAGGTGGCGATCCAGTGGCCTCAACCTGGAATTGAGCCGTGACGCCATTGGTAGCCGCGACGCTCGAAGGCGAGGCAATGATGAATGGCGGCAGATGGGTTGGAGCGCCGCCCAGATTCGCCTGGGCGATATGGGGGGACACGTTAGTACCGGCCAGCCAGAAGTCTCCCCCGACGAACAGGTGCCCCACTCCGTCAGCCGCCAGTGCCCAGACTGTCCCCCCGGGCAGACCCGAGCCCAGGGCCGACCAGGCGCTCCAGTTCCATGCGGCGATCCCTTCGGCCGGCCCCCCGGCCGCGTTCGGCAACCACCCCCCGGCGTAGAGGTCGGTCCCGTTCAGTGCCAGGGCATAGACAAGGCCGTCCTGGCCCGAGCCCAAGGCCGACCATACGCCGCCGTGGTATATGGCGACATTGTTAGCCGGCATCCCGCCCGCCGTGCTAAACTGTCCCGCAGCGATGAGATCGGTCCCACTCACGGCCAGGGCATAGACGGAAGGAAAATAGTTATCACCACCCATCCCCGAGCCCAAGGCCGACCAGGCGCTGCCGTCCCATTTGGCGATGTTGGTGGCCACCACCCCGCCCGCCGTGGTGAAACCTCCGCCAGCGTAGAGATCGGTCCCGCCCATTGCGAGCGCATAGACCTGGTAATCCATGCCGGAGCCCAACGGCGACCAGGCGCTGCCGTTCCATTTGGCGATGTGGTTGGCGCTCACCCCGCCCGCTGTGGCGAACTCTCCCCCAGCGTAGAGATCGGTCTCGCTCACCGCCAGCGCATAGACAGGGTTATCCATGCCTGAGCCCATCGCCGACCAGGCGCTGCCATCCCATTTGGCAATGTAATTGGCCGGCACACCACCCGCCGTGGAGAAGCTTCCCCCAGCGTAGAGATTGGTCCCGCTCACCGTCAGCGCATAGACCCAGCCATTCAACCCCGAGCCCAAGGCTGACCAAGTGCTGCCGTCCCATTTGGCGATGTGGTTGGCCGGTACTCCGCCCGCCCAGGCGAACCATCCTCCAGCATAGAGATTGCTGCCGCTCACCGCCAGGGCCGACACTCTGTCGTCAATCCCCACCGGGCCCGAACTCAAAGCCGACCAGCCACCGCCATCCCATTTCGCGATGTCATTAGCCGGCGGACCGCCCACCGTGCCGATGTCTCCCCCCGCGTAGAGATTGGTCCCGTTTACAGCCAGCGCATGGGCCCAACCGCCCAGCCCGGAGCCTAACGCCGACCAAGCACTGCCGTTCCATTTGGCGATGGCGTTGGCCGGCACCTCACCCGCCATGGAGAAGCTTCCCGCTGCGTAGAGATCGGTCCCGCTGAGTGCCAACGCAGAGACGGAAGCATAGTCGTTGCCGAGTCCCGAGCCCAGGGCCGACCAGGCCCTGCCGTTCCATTGGGCGATGTTGGTGGCCGCCACACCGCCCGCCGTAGTGAAGTGTCCCCCAGCGTAGAGATTGGTTCCGCTCACCACCAGGGTACCGACGTAAGCATCCCAGTGAGAGACGGAATCCACCCCCGAACTCACGGCCGACCAGGAGCTGCCGTCCCATTTGGCGATATTATTGGCCGGTACCCCGCCCGCCGTGCCGAAGCCTCCCCCCGCGTAGAGATTGGTCCCGCTCACCGCCAGTGCGTTGACAAACCCATTGACGTTCATCCCCCAGCCCAAGGCCGACCATGTGCTGCCGTCCCATTTGGCTATGTGGTTGGCCGGCACCCCGCCCGCCATGCCGAAGCCTCCCCCTGCGTAGAGATTGGTCCCGCTCACCGCCAGCGCATAGACACCCCCGTTCACCCCCGAGCCCAAGGCCGACCAGGCGCTGCCGTCCCATTTGGCGATGTTGGTGGCCGCCACCCCGCCCGCCGTGGTGAAGTATCCCCCAGCGTATAGATCGGTCCCGCTCATTGCCAGCGCGAGGACCTGGCGAGGATAGCTCGGCGAGCCAGTCATCCCCGAACCCAAGGCCGACCAGGCGCTGCCGTCCCATTTGGCGATGGAGTTGGCCACCACGGTCCCAACGATGTCGAACGTGCCGCCGACATACAGGTTTCCACTCCCGTCCACCGCAATGGCGTTCACTGTCCCATTGGCCCCCGGCAGGTTGGGGTTCAAGCTGACCCAGTCGGCATCGCTGAAGGTGGGATCAATGCGCACAGGGTAGATGGCGTTGGCATCGGCCACAGTAACGGCCAGCCGGTCGGGCGAGAGCACTTCCAAGCGCGCCGTCAGTTCCCGGCCCGTGGCATCCTCCACCCGCAGGCGGCTGTAGGCCAGCGCGCGCCCCGAGCCGTCCAGCGTGAGCCTGGCGCCGGAAGCCGTGGCCTCGGCCCGCGCTCCGCTCAGCGCCAGATCCACCCGCATTGACTGGTTGAGGGGTGAGGGTTGAGGGGCGAGGGGCGAGGATTCGATAATGAAGTCCTGTCGCACCCCATCCACGCTCACGGAGTATTCCTCGGTCACGCCCGGGCGCGTGAACCGGACCAGCTTGTCGGCCACAGAAACCTGGCCAGTGCGAGCGAGCGTTTGGGTCCCGTGGCCAGGGCAAGCGAAAGCTCCGTCAGGAGCGGCATGACTATAGAAGGGCACGCCTGAGAATGTGGTTTCAAGCTCCGTCAGGAGCGGCATGTCGAGCAAGCTTGCCGCCCCGCGTGTACATGTCGCTCCTAACGGAGCTTGCTCATGCTGTGGCACCGTTACTATAGACAGGGCGCTCCTGACGGAGCTGGCCGCTTCGGTCAGCGGGTGCGGACGTGCAGGTTCACCGCCGCGCCCCACCGCCACGGCCACGAGACGCAGTTGGCCGCCGCCGGGCTTAGTGGATCCGAGCCATAGTCCCCCGGGTGTGGCGTGGCCCTCGAGCTTCTGGAAACCGCACCGCAAGCGGGAACCGTTGGGTGTGGCCGTAATGCCAAGGGCGTCCCCCTGGTAGTTCGGCGTGGCCCGGGCTCCGATGCCGGAAAATGGGATGGCAGGGGGTGGCGTTTCGGCGCGGGCGGGCACCGCGGAGGTCAGAGCCAGCGCGGCCACAAGACAGTGGAAGATCTTGGATGAGCTGGAAGTGAAGTGAGGCTTTGAATTCATGGAGCAATCCCCTCTCTTATTCGGTGATGTCATTCTCTCGGAGTGGGTGGTAGCTGTGCTGGAGGTTCTCGGCGGAGGTAAACTTGTTGAACTGGCCCGGCGACCGGTTTCCAGTTTCAGTTTCCTTTTCA
>Ga0335077_10009382_pt1 | contig 12145 bp, 5 predicted proteins | sample Lox_Sample_31_FD_207151 | JGI IMG/M metagenome (GOLD analysis project Ga0335077, IMG submission 207151) | Soil microbial communities from Loxahatchee National Wildlife Refuge, Florida, United States - Lox_Sample_3.1 | ecosystem: Environmental > Terrestrial > Soil > Wetlands | place: USA: Florida...
CGCGGGCGGCGCCACGGCGGACACCGCGCCGGCGACCCCCCTGGTGCGGGTGGTCGGGCGCGCGACGTTCGGCTTCGCCGAGCTGTTCGCCCTGCGGCGCGAGCCGCCGAGGCTGCCGGGCGGCGGCTCCCCGCGGCTCCCGGCCGCGGGACGCTGACCGCCCCCGGCCCGCCGCCTCCGCCGCCTCAGGTCACGACGACCGAGTTCTCGCTGCCGAACGGGTTGGGGACGTACTTGTCGGCCTTGGGGTCGTTCTCCCACCGCACGCCGTCCACCAGGTACCGGAACCCGAACTCGCGCCCCGACGGGAGGTCCACCGCCACGCGCCAGGTGCCGTCCGAGGCGCGGCGCATCGCCCTGGGTCGCTGCCACTCGGTGAAGTCGCCCAGCAGGTGGACGGCCGCCGCGTCCCGCTGCGGCAGGATGAACGTCACGCGCACGTGACCGTTGTTGGTGAGTGGCTTCTTGTTGAGCATGGCGGCCTCCGGAAGCGATGACGAAGCGGAATACGGCCTTCTACCCGGCCCGGCCGGCCGTGTGCCCCGCCTCCCGCTCCCGCTCGCCGCGCCGCGCGGCACTCCCCGGCGCGACGGGCGGTGGCGGAACCCGCCGCGGCGCGGGGAGTATCAGTTCGGATTCTCCGTCGCGCCCTCCCGACCCCCCCCTCGGGCGCCGTCCGGCGGAGCCGGTCCGTTCCCGTCGTCACTTCGCCTTCGGGACGCTATCTTCACGGCTCCTCGCGACACCGGGGATTCGCATGCTCGCCACGCAGGTGCGGCAGAAGGACAGCGTCTTCTACATCGTGGCTTATCCGGCACAGGCCCTGCTCGACCGGGTGCGGTTCATCAGCCGCTACTACGGCGAAGGCGAGCAGATCGCGCCGGAGGAGGCGCCGGACGAAGACGACATCGGCAAGTTCATCGAGCGGATCGAGCGCTCGGAGCGCGCGTTCCAGCGCCCGCTGTCGCGGGCCAAGGTGCGCGCGATCAAGAACTTCTACGAGACGGCGGTGAGCCAGCCGCCGATCCCGGGCACGGTGCTGCTGTTCACGGCGGAGCGGCTCCGGTTCACGCCGCACGGCATGGCCGGCACGACCGGCGTGCTGACGGAGCCGGAGGGCAAGTACCTGGTGATCGACGGGCAGCACCGGCTCGCGGCGCTGCAGTTCTACCGCAACGAGCGCCCGGCGGAGGCGGCCACGGTGCACGTCCCGTGCGTCATCTTCGACGGCAAGTCGGAGGACTTCGCCACCGAGATGTTCGTGATCATCAACTCCACGCCCACGCGCATCAACAAGAGCCACCTGGTGGACCTGTACGAGCGCGTGTCCTGGGCGTCGCCGGACAAGAAGTTCGCGGCGAAGGTGGTGGAGCTGCTGTACTCGGAGGGCGACAGCCCGCTGCGCTACCGGATCAACCGTCTTGGCGGCCGGAGCAAGCAGGAGAAGTGGATCCTCCAGGCGGAGCTGTTCAACGAGATGCACCGCTGGGTGACGGTCCGCTGGCGCCGGATCGAGCGCACCGGGACCGACGCGCGGCACGCCGAGCGCTTCTACCGGGTGGTGCGCGACTTCCTCAAGGCCGCCGAGCGGGTGTGGGAAGACGCCTGGGGCCACGAGGCCTACGTGGTCACGGCGTCCGTGACGCTCAAGGCGATGATCCGGGTGTGCGCGGCCCTGGCGGAGGTCGACGCCGAGCCCGAGGACGGGCGGCCGGCCCGCTGGGCCGCGCGGCTCGAGCCGTGGACCGCGATGAAGCGCGACTTCCGCGCCGACGGCTTCTACGAGCGCTTCCCGGCCAAGGGGCAGGTCGAGCGCGTGGCCCGGGTGCAGCGCGAGCTGGCGCGCGCGGCGGGGATCACGCCGCTGGCGGCGCAGGCGGGGCGGAGTTCCTGACGACGGGCGCAACGACGCGCGGAGGTGAGCGATGAGCGGTGAGCGTGGACGGGCCAGGATCGCGGGCAGCGAGCGGGCGCCGCTGGCGGGGGCGAGCCGCGTCGGCCCGGCGGACGAGCGGGAGCTGATCGACGTCACGGTCCGGCTCCGCCCCGCCGTGGCGGCGAAGGCCCGGCAGGTCTACGCCGGGTCGAAGCGGAAGACCGCGCGGCGCCCGCTGACGCGCGAGGCGCTCGGGGCACTGGTCGGCGCCAGCTCCGCCGACGCCCGCAAGGTCGAGCGTTACGCGCACGAGGCCGGCCTCACGGTCGTCGAGGTCAGCCTGCCGCGGCGCAGCGTCGTGCTGCGGGGGAACGTCGCCGCGATGCAGCGGGCCTTCGGCGTGTCGCTCGAGTCCGTCCGGGTCGGGCCGCGCACCTTCCGGCATCGCACCGGCGAGGTCACGGTGCCCGACGACGTCGCGGCGCTCATCACCGGCGTCTTCGGGCTGGACGACCGCCCGCAGGCCAAGCCGCACTTCCGGCGGCGGGCCATCGACGGCGCCGCGACGCCGCACGCGGGGGCCACGCCCACCGCCTACCCGCCGACCCAGGTCGCCCAGGCGTACGACTTCCCGGCCAAGGCCACCGGCCAGGGGCAGTGCGTGGCGATCATCGAGCTGGGGGGCGGGTTCAAGGCCGCGGAGATCACCACCTACCTGAAGGGCCTCGGCCTCGGCCCGGCCGACGTCGTGGCGGTGAGCGTGGACGGCGCGCACAACGCGCCGACCGGCAACCCGGACAGCGCCGACGGCGAGGTCGTCCTGGACATCGAGGTCGTCGCCGCCGTCGCCCCCAAGACCAGCATCGCGGTCTATTTCGCGCCGAACACCGACCGCGGCTTCCTCGATGCCGTCACGACCGCGGTGCACGACACCCACCGCAACCCCAGCGTGATCTCCATCAGCTGGGGCGGGCCCGAGCCCTCGTGGACCGCGCAGGCCACCACGGCGTTCGACGAGACGCTGCAGGAGGCGACGGCCGCGGGCATCCCGGTGTGCGTGGCCGCCGGCGACGACGGCGCGACCGACGGCGTCTCGGACGGCCAGAAGCACGTGGACTTCCCGGCCTCGAGCCCGCACGCGCTGGCGTGCGGCGGCACCCGGCTGGTGCTCGCCGGCTCCTCGGTCACCGAGACCGTGTGGAACGACCTGCCGAGCGGGGGCGCCACCGGCGGCGGCTTCTCGGCCCTCTTCCCCGCCCCGTCGTGGCAGCTGCCCGCGCTCAAGACCAGCGGCCAGAAGAACCGCGGCGTCCCCGACGTGAGCGGCAACGCCGATCCCGAGACCGGCTACAAGATCCTGGTGGACGGGTCGTGGGGCGCGATCGGCGGCACCAGCGCGGTAGCCCCGCTGTGGGCGGGCCTGATCGCGCTGTGCAATCAGGCGACCGGGCGGCGGCCGACCGGTCTCGCCCAGCGCCTGTACGCCGCCGCGCCGCAGGGATTCCGGGACATCACGCACGGCAACAACGGCGGCTTCAACGCGGGCACGGGGTGGGACGCGTGCACGGGCCTGGGCGTGCCCGTGGGCAGCGGGCTGGTGACCAGTGTCTGGAGCAGCGCGAGCGGAAGCGGCGGATCGGGCGGCGGGAAGCGCAAGAAGAAGAAGAAGTAGTAGTAGTCGCCGCTCCTCACGATATCCGGTGGGTCTTGAGGTTCACGGACACCCGGTCCTTGAACTTCGGGCCCTGCTTCGGTGACCGGAACTCGACCGTGAGCGTGGCGGCCGTGACCGTCACGAGCAGGTACCCGTAGGCGAGGATGGGCGGCTTCTCGAGCGTCAGGTCGCCCACGGTCTTCTTCCCCTTCACGTTGAGGCCGGACGGCTTGACGTTGTAGCCCCCGCTCCCCGCGACGACGTAAGGGATCTGGCGGCCGGCCACCCGGCGCGTGAAGCGCTGGTAGAGATGCGCGTGCCCGGAGAAGACGGCGTCCGGCCACAGGCCCCCCTTCGTGAAGCACGCATCGAGATCCGCGCTCAGGCCCGTCGCGCCGCCGTGCTTCGCGTCCACCGAGAGCGGCGGGTGGTGCACCGCCACGATCACGGCGCGTTCGCCCTTCTCCCGCGCCGGCCGGAGCCGCGCCAGCTCGGCCGTGAGGAACGCCAGCTGCTCGTCGCCGATCGGGAAGTGGCCGCCCTGCGAGGAGATGATGCCCGGCCCGCCGTCCAGCACGTTGCTGTACAGCCCGACGATGGAGACGAACGGCGCGTCGAGCGTGAAGTAGACGCCCGGCTGGGTCATCACGCTCCGCACCAGGCCCGCGCCGTCCGGCGACGGTCCGACCGCGGCCGCGCAGAAGTTCCTGAGGAACGCCTCGAGCGTGGCCGGCGCCGCCGGCGGCACCCCGAAGATCATCCCGTCGTGGTTGCCGGGAATGGCGAAGATGGGGCGGTCGTAGCCGCGGAACGGATCGTAGAACTGGTCGAAGTAGTACCGGCCCTCGCCGAAGCTGTAGACCACGTCGCCGAGATGGAAGAAGAACGCCGGCGCCGTCGTCCCGCCCTTCCTCACGTCGGCCGCCATCAGGTCGGCGACCGCCTCCTCGTTGGGGAGGTGGCTCTCCTTCGAGGCGCCGGTGTCGCCGACCGCGTGGAAGACGATCGCCTTGGCGGCGGTGATGCGCCGGACCTCGTCCGCGCCGACCACGTCCGCCAGGTCGATCCGCTGCGGGGTGGCCCGCGGCTTCGGGATCGGCTGCACCTCGGCCTTGTGGGCGACGTAGTACGGGGAGCTGTAGTAGGCCTCGTCGTCCGTCTTCACCTGGAACGACGTCGGGTCGGCGCCGGGGTGCGATTCCGCGAACAGGCGGGTGGGCAGATTGGGCATCGGGGGCTCCGGGCCGCGGTTGGTCGTCTCTGCTACAGACCCGTCGCAGCCGCCGCCAGCGCCACCGCCAGGACGCCGGACGAGAACTGGAGTTGTCCGCTCTGGCCGGCGGTGCCCGTGAGCGACAGGCCGCTGAACGTGGCCGTGCCCGTCGGGTCCGTGGTTGCCGTCGGGATCGGCGTCGTGATCGTCGCCGTCGCACCGGCGGCCAGCGACGGAGTGACCACGATGCCGGCGAGCGGGACGGAGGTTCCACCGAAGTCCTGCAATCGTACCACCGGCTGCGGATTCAGGGCGGCACCGCTCACCGCCGTGGTCGGCGGCTGGGTCACGACGACGAGCTGCGTCGCCAGCTGCGTCGGCGCGGCCGCCTGCACCGCCGGGAGGAGGTCCGTCGAGAAGCGGAGCTGGTAGCTCGGCAGCTGGGCCAGGTGGTCGAACAGCGTGAGGCTGCTGTACGTCGCAGCGCCGGTCGCGTCGGTGACGAGCTGGCTGTCCGCGAAGGCCGGCTGTCCCGCCAGGACCGTCGCGAGGATGCCCAGACCCGGCACCGGCACCAGGGCGCCGTTGGAATCCGCCAGCCACACGACCGGCTGGGTCGCGAGGGGCACGCCGCTCGCCGCCACCGTCGGCGGCTGGACGTGCAGCACGAGCCGGGACGCGATCTTCGTCGCCGCGGCCGCCGTCACCGAGGTCAGGCCGGGCGCGCTGAACACCAGCGTGTAGCTCGGCGAAACGCCCGTGATGATCAGGTTGGCGAAGAACGCCGTGGTCCCGCTGCCCGTGATCGCGGTGGTGCCGGTCAGCGTCAAGCCGCCGGTCGTCGCGGTCGTGGACGCCGTGACCGTGAGCCCCGTGGGGCCGACCGCCGCGCCGTTCACGTCACGGGTCTCGACAAACGGCTGCGGGCTCAGCTCGCGGCCGCTGACCGCCGCCGCGGCCGGCTCCTGCGAGAGGCCGAGCTTGACGGCGAGGTGCGTCGCCGCCGCGGCCTGCACGGTCCCCAGGCCCGGGGCGCTGAACTCGAACTGGTAGGTGGCCAGCACGCCGACGCCGCCGGTGATCGTCAGGGTGCCGAAGGTGGCCGTCCCGGTCAGGGCGGCGGCGGTCGCGGCGCGGTTCGCCAGGGTCGCCCCGGTGCTGTCGAGCAGCAGCGCGGTCACCACGACGCCCCCCACCGCCACCGGCGCGTTGGTGGCGTCCTGCAGCTGCACGACCGGCTGCGTAGGGAGGGCGTTCCCGCTCGCCGTACTCGTCGCCGGCCCGGTCGTGAGGACGATCTTGGTCGCCAGCTGGGTCGCCGCCGCGGCAGTCACGCTGGCCGCTCCCGCCGTGAACGTGAGCTGGTAGCTCGCGGCCGTGCCGGTGATCGCCAGGCCGGCGAAGGTCGCCACGCCCGACGCGTTCGTGGTCGCGGTTCCATTGGTGAACGTCGGCGTGCCGGTGACGGCGCCCGCCGTGAGCGTCACGTTCGCGACCGGGTTGTTGTTCGCGTCCACCACCAGAACCACCGGCTGCTGCGCCAGCGGCGCCCCGTTCGCGGCGGTGGTGGACGGCTGCGTGCTCAGGCTCGCCGTGGCCGCGGCGCCGGCGTTCACCGTCACGGAGGGCTTCTGCGCGATCGCGACGGCGTTGATCGTCGCCGAGACCGTCTTGGCTTCGGCCTTGGTCGAGGTCAGCGTGCTGGTGAAGACGCCGCTGCCGTCGGTCGTGCCGGAGGACGGCGTCAGCGTGTTCCCGGTTCCGGTGGCCGAAAGGGACACCGCCGCGCCGCCGATCGGGTTGCCGGCCGCGTCCTTCGCCGTCACCGTGATCGTGCTGCCGCTCCCGCCCGCCGTGATGGTCGCCGGGTTCGCCACGACCGTGGACTGGCTGGCCGACACCGTGCCCGGACCCACCACGCTGGTGTACGGGCCGCCACCGATGCCCGTCGCGTTCAACGTGATCGCCAGGTTGTCCGTCCCAACGGTCTGGGGCGTGTAGGTCGCGTTGTACGTCCCGTTGCCGTTCGACGTGATGGTGCCCGTCGCCGTGTTGGCGCCCGACACGCTCACGCCCAGCGCCGCGGCGTCGTTGAACGTCGTGCGGACGTTGTCGTTCACGTCCCGCACCGTGATGACGACCGTCGTGACGCTTCCCGCGGTCCCGGCCGGCACCGTCGCGGTCGTGCGCGCCGCGCTCGCGGCGCCCGCGCCCACCGCGCTGCCGTAGGGGCTTCCGCTGATCGCGGAGCCGCCGAGCGTGATCGCCACGTTGTCGTTCCCGGCCGCGAGCGGCGTGTAGCTCGCCGAGTACGTGCCGTTCCCGTTCGATGAAACCGGCGGCGTCGCCGTGTTGGCGCCCGACACGCTCACGCTCAGTGCGGACGCGTCGTTGCTGGTCGTACGGACGTTGTTGTTCGCGTCACGCACCGTGATCGTCATCGCCGTGGCCGTCCCCGAGCTTCCGGCCGGCACGACCGCGGTCGTGTGCGACGCCGACGCGGCGCCCGGGACCACCGCGCTGCTGTACGGGCCACCGCCGATGGCGCTGGCGCTCAGGGTGATGGCCAGGTTGTCGGTCCCTGCCACGGTCGGCGTGTAGGTCGCCGTGTAGACCCCGTTGCCGGACGAGCTGACCGCCGGCGCGGCCGCATTCGCGCCCGACACGCTCACCGCCAGCAGCGACGCGTCGTTGGCCGCGGTGCGGACGTTCCCGCTCGCGTCACGGACCGTGATCGTGATGGTCGTGGCGCTCCCCGCCGTCCCGCCCGGGACGCTCGCCGTGGTCTGCGCCGCGCTGGCGGCGCCCGCGCCCACGACGCTGCCGAACGGGCTCCCGCTGATCGGCGTGCCGCCCAGCGTGATCGCCACGTTGTCGGTCCCCGCCGCGGTCGGCGTGTAGCTCGCCGCGTAGGTCCCGTTCCCGTTCGACGCCACCGACGGGGTCGCGGCGTTCGCCCCCGTCACGCTGACGCTCAACGAGGCCGCATCGTTGGCGGTCGTCCGGATGTTGCCGTTCGCGTCCCGCACGATGATCGTGATGGCGGTCGCGCTGCCCGCCGCACCGGCCGGAACCACCGCCGTCGTGTGCGCCGCGCTCGCGGCGCCGGCGCTCACCGCGCTGCCGTACGGACTCCCGCCGATCGCCGTGCCGCTCAGCGTGATCGCCACGTTGTCGGTCCCGGCCACCGTCGGGGTGTAGGTCGCCGTGTACGTGCCGCTCCCGGACGAGCTGACCGCCGGCGCCGCGGTGTTGGCGCCCGACACGCTCACGCTCAGCGCCGCCGCGTCGTTGCTCGCGGTCCGGATGTTCCCCAGCGCGTCCCGCACGGTGATCGAGATCGTCGTCGCGGCGCCCGCCGTACCCGCCGGCACCACGGCCGTCGTCTGCGCCGCCGCCGCCGCCCCGGCGCTCCCGGTCGCCGTGAAGGTCACCGGCGAGCCCGTGAGCCCCGTCGCCGTGGCCGTCAGGGTGTTGGGCCCCGCCAGCACGCCCAGCGTCCAGCTGGTGACCTGGGCGATGCCGCTTGCACTGGTGCTCACCGCGGTCGTCGGCACCACCGTCCCGCCGCCCGAGGCCACCGCGAACGTCACGCTCACCCCGCTGACGGGGTTGTTGTTCGCGTCCCGCACGATCACCGAGGGCGCCACAGCGACCGCCGACCCCGCCGTCGCGCTCTGGCCGTCACCAGCGTTGAGCGCGACCTGGGTCGCGGTCCCCGCGGTGCCCGTGGCCGTGAACGTCACCGGCGAGCCGGTGAGCCCCGCCGCCGTCGCCGTCAGCGTGTTGGCCCCGGCCGTCGTGCCCAGCGTCCAGCTGGTGACCTGCGCGATCCCGCTCGCGTTCGTCGTCACCGCCGTCGTCGGCACGACCGTGCCGCCGCCGCTCGCCACGGCGAACGTCACGCTCACCCCGCTCACCGCGTTGTTGTTGACGTCGCGCACCAGCACCGACGGCGCCACCGCCACGGCGGTCCCCACCGTCGCGCTCTGGTTGTTCCCGCCGTTCACCGCGATCTGCGTCGCCGCTCCGGCGGCCCCGGTGGCCGCGAACGTCACCGGCGAGCCGGTGAGCCCCGCCGCCGTCGCCGTCAGCGTATTGGCCCCGGCGGTCATGCCCAGCGTCCAGCTGGTGACCTGGGCGATGCCGCTCGCGTTGGTGGTCACCGCCGTCGTCGGCACCACCGTCCCGCCGCCGGCCGAGACCGCGAACGTCACGCTCACCCCGCTCACGGGGTTGTTGTTGACGTCACGTACGATCACCGAGGGCGCGACCCCGACCGCGGTTCCCACCTGTGCGGTCTGATTGTTCCCCGCGTTGACCGCGATCTGCGTCGCGGCGCCTGCCGTAGCGGTCGCCGTGAAGGTCACCGGCGAGCCGGTGAGCCCCGCCGCCGTCGCCGTGAGGGTGTTGGACCCCGCCGCGCTCCCCAGCGTCCAGCTGGTGACTTGGGCGATGCCGCTCGCGTTCGTCGTCACCGCGGTCGTCGGGACCACCGTGCCGCCGCCGCTCGCCACGGCGAACGTCACGCTCACCCCCGTCACCGGGTTGCCGAGCAGATCCTTGACGACCACCGAAGGCGGCACCGGAACCGCCGTGCCCGCCGTCGCGCTCTGGCCGTTGCCCGCGTTCACCGCGATCTGCGCCGCCGTTCCGGCGCTGACCGTGAAGCTCCCGGAGACGGGCAGCGTCGCCACGCCGCTCACCGTGGTGGTCGGCGTCAGCGTGTACGACCCCGTCTTGTTCACGCTCAGCGCGGCGAACGTCGCCACACCGTTCGCCACGGTCGCCGGTCCGCCCCCCGAGAGCGTGGCCCCCCCGGCCGTGGTCAGCGCCAGCGACACCGTTCCGCTCGCCCCGGTCACGACGTTGCCCTGCGCGTCGGCCACCGCCACGGTGACCGCCGGGTTCATCGTGGCCCCGGCCACCACGCTGCCCGGCTGCTGCGTCCACGCCAGCTGGCTCGCGGTGCCCACCGACACGTTGAACGTCCCGCTGCTGGCGCCCGTCAGCCCGCTGGCGGCGGCGGTGAGCGTGTAGCCCGCGCCCGTCCGGTTCACGCTCAAGGTCGAGAAAGTGGCCACGCCGCTGACGGCCGCCACGGTCGCCGTGCCGCTCAGCGTCCCGCCGGCCGGGTTGGTCCCGATCGCCACCGTGATGCTGTTGCTCGCCCCCGTCACCGTATTGCCGAGAGCGTCCTGCACGGCCACCGCCACCGCCGGGCTGATCGCCGCGCCCGCGGTCACGTTCGACGGCGGGGTCGTGAACGCCAGCCTGGTCGCCGCGCCCGCCGTAACCGTGAACGGACCGCTGGTCACGCCGGTGAGACCGCTGGTCGACGCCGTCAGGGTGTAGCCCGCACCGGCCTTGTCGATGCTCAGGTTCGGGAAGGTCGCGACGCCGCTCGACGCCGCCACCGTGGCCGTGCCCGACAGCGTCCCGCCCGCCGGGTTCGACCCGATCGCCACCGTCACGTTGTTCGCCGCCGTCGTGACCGTGTTGCCCATCGCGTCCTGCACCGCCACCGCCACCGACGGCGTCATCGCGCCGCCGGCCGCCACCGTCGCCGGCGGCACCGTGAACGCCAGGATCACCGGCGATCCGGGGGTGCCGGATGCCGTGAACGTCACCGGCGGGATCAGGCTGCTGCCCGGCAGGCTCGCGCTGACGACGTTCGGCCCGGCCAACCGCCCGAGCTTCCAGGACGTTTGTGCGACGCCGGTGGAGCCGGTGTTCGACGCGGCGGGATTGACCGATCCGCCGCCGCTCACCACGAACCACGACACGTCGACGCCCGAGACCGGCGCGCCCGTGCCGTCCACCACCTTCACCTCCAGCAGGGTGGGCAGCGTCTGTCCGGCGATGCCCGTCTGGCTATCGCCCGCCGAGAGCGAGATCGAGGCCGGCTGAGGCGGGGTGAACGACTTCTCGCCGCCGCACGTCGTCGCCGCGAAGATGATGGCGCCGAGTGACAGGCTGGCGCCGACGACGCGGCGCGTGGCAGCAAACCGGTTCATGGAGCGGCTCGGTTCACGTTGACGGCATGGATCAAGTGAGCGCCACGGCGTGCGCGGACTGCCCTCGCGGCTCAGCGTTGGCGTCGCCCTGGGCGTTTCCGCGCGCGGGGCAGGCTGAGCGAGGGTCGGGCACTTGGGGGCTACCTTGCACGGCCCGTGCCACCTGTCGCGCGGCTGCCACTCGACGCCCGCCGCCGGCCGAAGAGCATCCTATCTCGTTGGTCGGGATTCGCTTGCGCCATGCTCCGTGCCTCCGAGCCACCGCTGCTGATCGCCTTCGACCCGTGGCCGCGCCGCCATAGAAACGTGGGCGCGCCGCTGCGCCGTCTTCCCGTCATTCTCAAGCGGGCGGGCGGCGGGGCCACCCGGCCCCGGGTCCGGCGGTTGGGTGCAACGATCGTCGGGAGGAGTGGAGAGTAGCAGCGACCTCCCATGGCGGGAAGCCCGCGCGTGGCACGGGCTCAAACGCACAGCGCCCGGCAGGAGGCCGGGCGCTGGAATGAGGGGGGTATCGATCGCGCGGCGCTTGGGCCGCGGAGCGCCGTTCCTATGGGATCGCCGTGGCCGCGTTCGCCACCGTGGGTGTCAGGACGCCGGAGCTGAACTGCAGCAGCGCGTTGGTCCCGTTGGCCCCGGTCAGGGCGAGGCCGGCAAACGTGGCCCGCCCGTTGGAGGCGGTCGTGGCGGTCACCGGGTTCGTGATGGTCGCCGTGCCGCTCGAGACCGAGGGCGTGATAACGATTCCGGCCACCGACACCGACGTGCCGTTGATGTCCTGGAGCTGCACGGCCGGCTGGGTCGGGAAGGCCACGCCGCTGGTGGCGTGCAGCGGCGGCTGGGTCGTGAGGGCCAGCTGCACGCCGAACGCGACGCTGCCCGTCTGGATGACGGCCGGCGTGAAGTCGGTCGAGAACCGCAGCTGGTAGCTCGCCAGGGTGCCGCTGGCGGGCGCAGTGAGCGTGAGGCCGCTGTACGTGGCCACGCCCGTGGCGTCCGTGACCTGCTGGTCACCGGTGAAGTTGACGGAGCCGCTCACCGCGGTCGCGAGGACCCCCACGTTCTGCACCGCGACCGTGGCGCCGGTGGAGTCCACCAGCGCGACGACCGGCTGGCTCGCCAGCGGCACGCCGCTCGCGCCCGTGGTCGAGGGCTGGGTCTTCAGAGAGAGGGCCGTCGCCAGCTGCGTGGGCGCGGCGGCCGTCGCCGGTGTGAGGCCCGGCACGCTGTACACCAGGGTGTAGTGCGGCGACGCGCCCGTGATGGTGAGGCCGCTGAAGAACGCCGAGTTGCCCTGGCCGGTCGTCGCCGTGTTGCCGCTGAGGACGACGCCGCCGCTGCTCACCGTGACTCCGGCGGTGACCGTCACGCCCGTGCTGTCCACGCCG
>Ga0335077_10009383_pt1 | contig 12145 bp, 12 predicted proteins | sample Lox_Sample_31_FD_207151 | JGI IMG/M metagenome (GOLD analysis project Ga0335077, IMG submission 207151) | Soil microbial communities from Loxahatchee National Wildlife Refuge, Florida, United States - Lox_Sample_3.1 | ecosystem: Environmental > Terrestrial > Soil > Wetlands | place: USA...
CGCCGAGCGCGGCGCCAAGGTGGTGGTGATGTCGCATTTCGGCCGACCCAAGGGGAAGCCCGATCCGGCCTATTCGCTGCGGCCCTTGGCGGCGGCGCTCGGCCAGGCGATCGGGCGCAAGGTCGCCTTCGCCGAGGATTGTGTCGGTCCCGCTGCCGAGCGCGTCGTCGCTGCGCTGCAGCCGGGCGACGTGGCTTTACTCGAGAATCTTCGCTTCCATGCCGAAGAGGAAGCAAACGACATGAATTTTGCGCGGCGCCTCGCCGCGCTTGGCGATCTCTACGTCAACGATGCCTTCTCCGCCGCGCATCGCGCGCATGCCTCGACCGAAGCGTTGGCGCATCTGCTGCCGGCAGCGGCGGGCCGGCTGATGCAGGCCGAACTCGAGGCGCTTGCCCAGGCGCTGGAGGCGCCGCAGCGGCCGGTGGCGGCGCTGATCGGCGGCGCCAAAGTGTCGACCAAGCTCGATCTGCTGCGCTTCCTCGTCGGCAAGGTCGATGCGCTCATCATCGGCGGCGCGATGGCCAACACGCTGCTCTTCGCCCAAGGGAGCGCCGTCGGCAAGTCGCTCTGCGAGCGCGATATGGCAGAGACCGCACGCGACATCATCGAGCGCGCGCGCCGCGCCGGCTGCACCCTGATGCTGCCGGTGGACGCGGTGGTGGCGCGCGCGCTCACCCCGGGCGCCGCGAGCGAGACCGTCGCGATCGAGCGCGTGCCGGAGGATCAGATGATCCTCGATATCGGCCCGAAGACCGTGGCGGCGATCGGTGCGCGGCTCGAGCAAAGCCGCACGCTCGTCTGGAACGGCCCGGTTGGCGCCTTCGAGACGCCGCCTTTCGACGCCGGCACGATCGCAATCGCTCGGCGCGTCGCTGCGCTTACCCGTGCCGGTAGGCTGCTCAGCGTTGCCGGCGGCGGCGACACGGTCGCGGCACTGGCGCAAGCGGGGGTGACGGAGGCGTTGAGTTATGTCTCGACCGCGGGCGGCGCCTTCCTCGAATGGCTCGAAGGCCGCACGCTCCCGGGCGTCGCCGCGCTTTCCCGGGGTTAACCATGATTCCCGGACGATCTTGCCCGGTGCGAGGCTGCGGCGGTATAGTTCGCGACCATGGAGATTCTTCCCCCGGCCGGTATTGCCCAGCCGGCGCCGACCCCGGCGCCGACGGCAGTTCCCGTGGCCGGGCCGGCCACGCCCGCGGCGCCGATCGAGCCGGAGCGGCGCGTCACCGCCAATCGCGACGGCGGCCGCGGCGATCTTCAAGCGCAACAGCAGATGAAAACCCAGCAGACGCAAGCGCGAGGCCGGGGCCGATTGCTCGACCTTTTCGTCTGAACGGGCGCGCCGGCGGCAGCGGCGCAGGGTCCGGGACAGGCTCGTAAATCCATGGCCGATTTGCCTTTCACCCGCGGCCCCAGCGTCCTCACCATTCCCGAAGGCGACAACCGGGAACGCATGGTCTGCCCGGATTGCGGCTTCATCAACTACGAGAATCCAAAGATCGTCGTCGGCGCGGTGTGCCTGTGGCAGGACAGTATTCTGCTCTGCCGCCGCGCCATCAATCCGCGCCGCGGCTTCTGGACTTTGCCGGCGGGATTCCTCGAGCTGCAGGAATCGACGCCGGCGGGCGCCATGCGCGAGGCCTGGGAAGAAGCGCAGGCGAAGATCGTCATCGACGGGCTGCTCGCCATCTACGACATCCCGCGCATCAGCCAGGTGCAGATCATCTACCGCGCCCATCTCGAGGCGCCGGAATTCGCCGCGGGCGCGGAAAGCCTCGAGGTGAAGCTGTTCGCCTGGGAAGAAATTCCGTGGGAGGAACTCGCCTTCCCCTCGGTGCGCTGGGCGCTCGACCATTACCGCGACTGCATCACCACCGGCGATTTCACTGCGCGCAGCACGCCGGGTTAGCGGCAAAATGAAAAGGGGATAAGGGGATGACTGGAGATGAGGGGGATGAAATTTAGGGCGCCGAAGGCGCCATTTTTCTTATCCCCCTTATCTCCCTTCATCCCCCCATCCCCTTTTCTCTTAGATTCAAAGTCAAGCGCGCTGGCGGTATTCGCGGCGCACGATCTCGAGCAGCTCGGCGGCCGAAGTCGCCGCTGTCGCGCTTTCGAAGGTGACGCGGCCGTGCTGCATCAGGATCACGCGGTCGCAGATTTCGAGCGTCTGCGCGTAATTATGGGCGATCATCGCGATCGCGATATCGCCGCGCGCTTTGAGCCGCTCGATGAGCCGGATGATCTGCTGCGCTTCGCGCGCTCCCATCGCCGCCAGCGGCTCGTCGAGCAGCAGGATGCGCGCCTGGGAGCAGACCGCGCGCGCCACTGCGATCGCCTGGCGCTGTCCGCCCGACAGCGCGCCAACCTCGATCTCGATCGAAGGCACGTTGACGCCGATCTCGGCCAGCGCCTCCGCAGCACGCCGGCGCATCGCCGCGTGGTCGAGCAGGCGCAGCAGGCCCGGGCGCAGCAACTCGCGGTTCAGAAACAGGTTGTGATAGACGCTGAGGCCGTTGACGAGCGCCAAATCCTGATAGACGCATTCGATGCCGAAGGCGCGCGCCTCGTCGACCGAGCCGAGGCGAACCGGCTTTCCGTCGACGAAGAGCTGTCCCGAATCCGGCTGGTGATAGCCGGTCAGGATCTTGATCAGGGTCGATTTGCCGGCACCGTTGTCGCCGAGGATGCCGAGGGTCTCGCCGCGCTTCAGCGCGATCGAGACGCCGGCGAGCGCGGTCACGCTGCCAAAACGCTTGGTCAGCGCCTCGGCGCGAATCGCTTCCGCGACATCGCTCATTCCCCACCCCGCTGCCGCCGCCGCGCAATGCGGATATTGGCGATCATCGCAATGAGGATCGCCGCGCCGATGATGATGTCGAAGGTGAAGGCGTTGATCCCTTGCAAGGTGAAGCCATCCTGCAACACGCCGAGGAGTATCGCGCCGACCAACCCGCCGATGATCGTGCCTGATCCGCCGCCGAGCGCGGTGCCGCCGATCACGCCCGAGGCCACGCCCAGGAACATGATCGTGCTGCCGCCCGCCAGCGGGTCGGTCGAGCCGATGCGGAACGCCTCCAACAGCCCGGCGAACCCACCCAGCGTGCTGGTGAGGACGAAATTGCCGATCTTGATGCGGTTGATGGCGATGCCCGCTTCGGCGGCGGCGGTGAGATTGCCGCCGATCGCGATGGTGTGCAGCCCCCAGCGCGTATGGCGCAGCACGACATGCATGATCGCCACCGCGACCAGCGCCCAGACGATCTCGGCATAACCCCAGCCGCCGAGGAGGTTGGTGATCAGCGGGCCGCCCGGCGTGTTGGCGGGAAAGCCGCGCGAGATGGTCAAGGTCACGCCGGTGACGAGGAACAGCATGCCGAGCGTGGTGATGAAAGACGGCACCTCGAGCCAGATGGTGATGAGGCCGATGGCGAGGCCGATCAACGCGCAGACCAGCAGCGCCACGAAAATCGCCGCCACTACCGGCAAGCCGGCTTCATGTGCATCGCCCATGATGAAGGGAGCCAGCGCGAAAACCTGACCAACAGAGAGGTCGATCTCGCGGCAGATCAGCAGCATGATCTCGCCGCAGGCAATGATCACCGGCGCGGCAACGAACTGCGACAGTGTCTGCAGATTGGCATCGGTCAGGAAATTGGGGTTGGCCAGCTGGAAATAAAGGACCAGCACGACCGATACGATGAAAACCCCGGCCTCCGGCCGCAACAGGAAGCCGTGCGCGCGTCGGGCGACGCCGCGCGGCGAAAGGATAGCCGGCTGTGTCGCCATCGGTGCGGCTCAGCCGCCGATCGGTCCGTTGTGCGGCACGATCTGCGCCGCCGCGCCGCTGCCTTCGTAGCGCGTCTTGGTCGTGAGATAGGGCTCGACGCTGTCCTTGGTGACGAATTTGAGGCCGGTATTGATATTGGCCGGACCCACCAGCCCGCCCGATACCTTGTAGGCGAACATCTCCATCACCGTGTAGAACCCTTGCAGATAAGGCTGCTGGTCGATGGCGAAATCGAGAAACCCGTCATGGATCGCCTCGAGCGACCGCGGCAGCAGGTCGAACCCGCCGCCATGCACGCCTTTTTTCGGCAGGTCGTACTGGCGCATGATGAGCCCGACATTCATCGTGTCGCCGCCGCCGGTGCCGAACATGCCGCGGATATCCTGGTGGCCGAGGTAATAAGCGCGGATCTTGGACAGCCCGACATTGACCGTCGGATCGGTCGCGATCATCGTCGCGTTGATCTTCGCGCCCGACCGCTTGATCGCATCCATCGCACCATCGACCCGAGGCTGCAGGTTGAGCTGTCCCGGCGTTGCAATGAAGATCGCCACCTCGCCCGAACCGACGAGCTTGACGATCTGCTCGCCCATCAATTGCCCGGAGAGGAAGAGATCCTGGCCGATATAGGCAAGCCGCTTGTTGCCGCTGCCGCGCGGCGCATCGGCGTTGTAGGCGAAGACCGGGATGCCGGCCTCGAGCGCGCGCTCCACCGGCCGCTCGAAGCCCTTGGGATCGACGATGCAAACCGCGATCGCGTCCGCCTTGGCGGCGATGGCCGCGTTCATCGCATTCACCATCTGCGCCACATCGGAGGTTTCCGACCCCGTCCACTGGTAGTCACAGCCGAGAAGCGCGCAGGCATCTTCTATGCCGTATTGGCAGGCGACGAAAAACGGGCTGGTGGTGACGTGGTTGACAAAGACGAACTTCCAGCGCGGATGCGACGGGAAGGGACCGTTCTCCGCTGCGCCAGCGCCGCTCCGCGACGCCGCCAGCAAGGCTGCGACCGAGCCAGCGCCGACGCCCTGCATCAGCGCCCGGCGCGCCAACGACGCCGCTGAGCGATCCTTTGTCTTCCGGTGCATGGTACTCCCTCCCCGTGGCGGTTTTTTTGAAGCCGTCCAACCGCCTCGCGGCCGAGTATAGCGGCCGCCCCGGCCGCGGTCACGGGGCGGCTTTCCCTTGCCTTCCGCCGAGCGCTTCCGCAAAGTCGGCGCGCTCGCATCGCCGCAAGGTGAGAGGATGGCTATCCAGTTCCTGACCGGGGCCGATTCCCGGATGTTCGCGCAGCTCTTCATCCTGCTGCAGTCCTTCGAGGATCTCGGCGCGAGCGCCGCCATCGCGGTATGCGATTTTGGCCTCAGCGCACCGCAGCGGCGCTTTCTCGAGGAGCGCCGCCAGCTCGCCGCGCTTCCGCAGCCGCGCGGCAAGCCGCTTCACCCCTGGTACTACAAATCCTCCCTCATCGACTTCCTGCCGCGCGAAGCGGAGGTCGCGGCCTGGGTCGATGCCGATATGGTCATGCTCGCCGATCCGCGCCCCCCGGTTGCCGCCCTTGTCGCCGAGATGGCGAAAGAGGGCCAGATTCTGGCCACCTGCGTCGACGATCCGCGCCGGGAGATCGCGCGTTTCTTGCAAGAGGTCGAGCATGACGGACGCAACGTGCGGCCGTTTCGCGAGCTGCTGGCGCAATGGCGCATCGCGCCGCAGCAGTATCCCTATCTCAACTCCGGCTTCTTCATCGTGACCTCGCGGCGCTGGCTCAAGGATTGGAAGAAGACGACCTTCGAGGTCGATGAGCATTTTCTCTGGGAGCAGAACGCGTTCAACATCACCGCTTGGCGCCATGCCGCCGCCGTGCGCCTCATTGATCCGCGGCAATGGAACGTGCATGGCGAGGGGCTGGCGCGGCTCCAGCGGAGCGGCGACCGGCTGCTGTGCGAGGATCAAGCGGTGATGGTGATCCACGCGACCTCGTTCGGGGAGCGCCATCACAGCGTGGAGATGACGAGCTGGTCGGTCGCCGGCCGGCCCCAAACCTCGCGCCTGCGCCTCTTCCGCGACCCGGCGCTGCGCGCGCTGCAGACCAGCCTCTTCGACCGCTTCGTGCTCGCCAATGAGGCAAGCCTCGTCAAGGGGCTCGGCGGTTAGCGCGATTTCGATGGACTCCAGCCGGCTTACGCGGCGCCGCCCGGCTTGTTTACGAACAATCTGAACCAGTGCGACTCGATTTCGCCTGGCATCGGTCCGCGCTCGGGATAGAGGAGCAGGTCGCGCGGCACGTCGAACTCCCGCTTGAACGCGAAGATTTCCGACGCGAGTCGGCCGACATCCTGGCCGTCACTCGCGAATCCCAAGTTGGTCGGCACACACCGGTTGATGCAGTTGTAGATGAACAGCGGCGCCCCCGCCGCGCAGGTCGCCGCGATCCGGCGAAGTTCGGTCGCCGGGTCGAGGACGTGTTGCAGCACAACGATGCTGTAGGCGCCTGAAAATGCGGCGGTTCTGTTCGCCGCAAGTCGCGCGAATTCATCAGACGACATCACGGAGAAGCGGTCCGATGCGACATACTCGACGGCGAGCCGGCGCATCGAGGCGCTGATATCGACGCCGACGATCTTGCACCCGGTCCGCTGGATCAGCGCTTTTGCGAGCCGGCCGATGCCGCAGCCGAAATCGAGCAGCGTGCTCGCTTCCGTCGGCAGCAGGGATTCGACGATCAGATCGGCCGTGGCGCTCGTCGCGCGCTGCCAAAAATCATCCAAGATGTCCGGCGGGACCGTAAGAATGATCCGTTTTGCATCGGCCATGGTGTTTTGTTCGAAAATGGCCGGAGTATAAAAAATCCTCTTCATTCCGTGCCGGCTCCGTAGCGGCCGCCTTGACCGCAAGTGTCCAAGTATTCAACAGTGGCTCGCCGCATTCCTGGACCCGAGGTCCTAAACTGGCACATCCTGCGCGAGGCTACAATTTGGTCGTTGGTGGTCAGGGCGAGACGCTCTAGCGTAGGTGCCGACTCGATCAGTCAAGGGAGAGACGTCATGGCCGGGAAAAACCTGCAGGTGCTGCTTGCCAGCCGCCCGACGGGCTGGGTGAAGGAAAGCGATTTCCGCATCGTCGAGAGCGATATCCCGAAGCCCGGCGAGGGCCAGGTGCTGGTCAAGACGCTCTATCTCTCGCTCGATCCCTATATGCGCGGCCGGATGAACGACCAGCGCTTCTACGCCGCCAAGGTGGAGATCGGCCAGGTGATGGAGGGCGAAGTGGTCGCTGAGGTGGTGGAAAGCGGCAATGCCAAGTTCCGCCCGGGCGACACGGTCGCCGGCCGCGTCGGCTGGCAACGCTACGCGCTCTCCGAGGGCAGCAATCTGCGCAAGGTCGACCCGGCGCTGGTGCCCGTCTCCGCCTATCTCGGCGTCGTCGGCATGCCTGGCGTCACTGCCTGGATCGGGCTCAACGACATCGGCCAGCCCAAAGCCGGCGAGACGGTGGTGGTCTCGGCCGCTTCCGGCGCGGTCGGCAGCGTCGTCGGCCAGCTTGCCAAGGTGCGGGATTGCCGCGTCGTCGGCGTCGCCGGCGGCGCGGAGAAATGCCGCTTCGTGGTGCAGGAGCTGGGCTTCGACGCCTGCATCGATCACCGGACCGGCGATTGGCAGCAAGCGCTCGCCGCCGCCACGCCCAAGGGGATCGACGTCTATTTCGAGAATGTCGGCGGTCCGCTGCTCGATGCCGTGCTGGTGCGGTGCAACCCCTTCGCCCGCATTCCGCTCTGCGGCATGGTCTCGCAATACAACGCGGTGGAGCGCTATGGCGTGCAGAACCTGATGATGGCGGTCGGCATGCGCATCAGGCTGCAGGGCTTCATCGTCTCCGACAACATGGCGCGCTGGCCGGAGGCGCTGAAGGAACTGGCCCAGGGCGTGCGCGAAGGCAAGATCAAATACCGCGAGAGCGTGACGGAAGGGCTCGAGAACGCGCCGCGCGCCTTCATCGGCCTGCTCAAGGGCGAGAACTTCGGCAAGCAGCTGGTCAAGGTCGCGTGAACCGACAAATAAGATTGGTATCAAACAATTTAACGTGCGGATAGTTGCCTGGCGCGGAAGGCGACCGGTATAGTGCCGGCGAAAACGGCCGCGGGTCGAACCCGCCGGGCAGGACAGGGAGGTCTGGGCGATGACGAGCAGATTTGGCGTTCTGGCGCTGGGGGCGTCGTTCGCGCTGGCGCTCGCGGCGCAGGCGGGCGCGGCGGAAACGGTCAAGGTCGGGGTGATCCTGACCTATTCCGGCCCGGCAGCCTCGCTCGGCGATCAGATCGACAAGGGCATGAGCCTCTACATCAAGGAACACGAAAAGGACCTGCCGAAGGACATCACGCTCGAGCTTATCCGCCGCGACGATACCGGCCTCAACCCGGCGACGGCCAAGCGACTGGCGCAGGAGCTGATCACCCGCGACCATGTCAATTTCATCGCCGGGCTCATTTGGTCGCCGAATGCGCTGGCGATCGCGCCGCTCAGCGCCGAGGCCAAGGTGCCGACCATCTCCAGCAACGCGGCGGCGGTGAGTTTGACGCGGCTCTCGCCCTATGTTGCGCGCGTCTCCTTCACGCTGTGGCAGGAATGCTTGCCATTCGGCCAATGGGCGGCGACGAAGGGCGGCCTCAAGAAGGTCTACATTGCCGTCAGCGACTTTGCGCCTGGCCACGAAGCCGCGGACGCTTTCACCAAGGGCTTCAAGGATGCCGGCGGGCAGATCGTCGACAACGTCGCCTTCCCGGTCAAGGATCCGGATTTTGTTCCCTTCCTGCAGCGCGTCAAGGACGCGAAGCCGGATGCCGTCTTCATCTTCGTGCCGTCCGGCAAGCAGGCGACGGCGCTGTTCAAGGCGTATGATGATCTCGGCATGCGCGCGGCCGGCATCAAGATCATCGGTCCGCAGGACATCGTGCCGGACGAGGAGCTGCCCAACATGGGCCAGGAGCCGCTCGGCGTGATCACCGCCGGCACCTATTCCAACGCCGCGACGCGCCCCGCCAACAAGGCCTATGTCGCCGCGTGGAAGCGCGAATATGGCGACAAGACGCCGCCCGGCTTCATGTCGGTCGGCGGCTGGGACACCATGGCGGCGATCTTCGGCGCGCTCAAGGCGACGCAAGGCAATCCCGATCCCGACAAGATCATGGCGGCGCTGAAGGGCTGGAAGAATCCGGACAGCCCGCGCGGCGAGATCATGATCGATCCCGAGACGCGCGACATCGTGCAGCACATCTATATCCGCCGCGTCGAGAAGCTGGGCGACCGTCTGGCCAATGTCGAGTTCGAAACGCTGCCGATGACGAAGGATCCGTGGAAAGAGCTCAATCCGGCGAAATAGGCTTCGTTTCGGGTACTACCCCCCTCCCCTCCCTCCCCCTCAAGGGGGGAGGAGGATTTGACCGAGCCTCGGTGGGGGGATGCGTGCCATGAACGCCGCGCTGTCGGCCGCGATCAGCATCGGTTTTCATGGGCTCGCCTATGCGATGGTGCTTTATCTCATCTCGGTCGGGCTCTCCGTCACCATGGGGCTGATGGGCTTTGCCAATCTGGCGCATGGCGTCTTCGCCGCGGCCGGCGGCTTCGTCATGACCCGGCTGATGAACGGCTACGACGTGCCCTTCCCGCTCGCCGTCGCCGCCGCCTTCGTCGCGGTCGCCGCCGGCAGCGTGGTGATCGAGCGGCTGCTCTATCGCCGGCTCTACGGCGCTGACGAGCTGTCGCAGGTGCTGATGTCGGTCGGCCTCATTTTCATCTCGGTCGCCGCCGCCAAATATCTCTGGGGGCCGCTGGCCCAGCCGATGACGCCGCCCGCTTATCTCAGCGGCCAGATCGAGCTCGGCGCGCGCAGCTTCCCCGCCTATCGCAGCTTCCTCATTGTCGCCGGCGCGGTGGTGGTGACCCTGCTCTGGCTCGGCCTCGAGCGCACGCGCTTCGGTGCCCGCATCCGGGCCGCCGTCGACAATCGCCGCATGGCACAATCGGTCGGCATCAACACCAACCGGCTCTTCACCTGGACCTTTGCGCTCGGCAGCGGCCTCGCCGCGCTTGGCGGCGCGCTCGGCGCCGACATCCTCGCGATCGATCCCGGCTATGCGCTGGAGCATCTCGTCTATTTCCTCATTGTCGTCTCTGTCGGCGGGCTGGGCAGCATCAGGGGCCCGTTCTTCGCCGCGCTGCTGCTCGGCATCGCCGATACCGGGTGCAAATACCTGCTGCCCGAGTTCGGCGCCTTCTTCATCTATGCCCTGACGCTGGCGCTGCTGCTGTGGCGTCCGCAGGGCCTGTTCGGCCGCGCCTGATGCGCGCAACCGCCGGGCGGGACGCGGCGCCGCTTGCGGTCGAGGCGATGGCGCGCGGCCACAGGCTCAGGGCCTGGGAGCTCGCGCCTTGGCTCATCGCGGTGCTCGCCTATTTTGTGTTTCCGAGCTATCTCGCGCTCGGCTCGCAGATCCTGATCTCGATCCTGTTCGCCCTTTCGATCGACCTGATCCTGGGCTATGCCGGCATCGTCACCTTGGGACAGTCGGCGTTTTTCGGCGCCGGCGCCTATACCGCGGGGCTGCTCGCGGCGCATGGCTGGGGCGAGCCGCTGACCGCGCTTGGCGCCGCCGCGCTCGTCGCCGCGGCGCTGGGGTTTCTGAGCGGCGCCGTCATCCTGCGCACCAAGGGCCTGAGCCTGCTCATGCTCACCCTGGTGATCGCTGCCATGCTGCAGGAGGCGGCGAACAAGGCGGGCGGCATCACCGGCGGCGCCGACGGGCTGCAGGGCATGGAGGTCTGGCCGGTGCTCGGCCTCTTTCCCTTCGACCTCTATGACCGCACCGCCTATCTCTACAGCCTCGCCGTGCTCTTCCTCGCCTGGCTCGCCGCGCGGCGCCTCGTCCATTCGCCCTTCGGCCGATCGCTCACCGGCATCCGCGAGAACGAGGCGCGCATGCATGCCATCGGCTCGCCCGTGTTCCGCCGCCGCCTTGCCATCTACACCATCGCCGCCGCGCTCGCCGGCATCGCCGGCGCCCTGCTCGCCGAGACGACGCAGTTCGTGGCGCTCGACGTGCTGGGCTTCGAGCGCTCGGGCTCGGCGCTCATCATGCTCATCATCGGCGGCGTCGGCCGGCTCTATGGCCCCTTCATCGGCGTGCCGCTCTACATGATCGCGCAGGACCGCTTCGCCCAGGCCGATCCGGTCTATTGGGACTTCTGGATCGGGCTGCTGATCATCATCGTCGTCATCTTCGCGCGGCGCGGGCTGTTGGGCTTGGCCGAGCAGCTGCTGCAGAAGGCCCGGCGCAAGCCATGAGCGCGGCGCTCGAGACGCATGGCCTGTGCAAGAGCTTCGGCGCGCTCACCGTGGCGAACGCCATCGATTTGCGCCTGGAGCGCGGCGCGCGTCACGCGCTGATCGGCCCCAACGGCGCCGGCAAGACCACTTTCGTCAATCTCGTCACCGGCGTGCTCGCGCCGAGCGCCGGCCGCATCCTGCTCGAAGGCGCCGATGTCACGGCGCTGCCGCAGGCGCAGCGCGTAAAGCGCGGGCTTACCCGCACCTTCCAGCTCAACACGCTGTTTCGCGGCCTGAGCGTGCTCGAGAATGTCTGCCTTGCCGTGCGCGAGCGGCTCGGCCTCGCCGGCGATATGCATCGACCGGCCGGCTCCCGCCGATCGGTCCTCGACGCCGCCTATGCGGCGCTCGAGCGGCTCGGCATTGCCGACGAGGCGCCGCGCCTGGTGCGCGAGCTGCCTTATGGCCGCCAGCGCCTGGTCGAGCTTGCGGTAGCGCTCGGGCTCGAGCCCAAGGTACTGCTGCTCGACGAGCCGGCGGCCGGTGTACCTTCGGCGGAGAGCGGCATCATCGTCGAGGTCATCGAGAGCCTGCCGGCGGAGATCGCGCTGCTCATCATCGAGCACGACATGGATCTCGTTTTCCGCCTGGCGCGCCGCATCACCGTGCTGGTGCAGGGCGCGGTGCTGGTCGAAGGCACGCCGCAGGAGATCGCCGCCGACCCGCGCGTGCGCGAGGTCTATCTCGGCGAAACGGCGCGGCGATGAGCGCGCCGGGCATCGCGCTCGACGGCATCCGCGCCGGCTATGGCGAGACGGTGGTGCTGGAAGGCGTGTCGCTCAGCCTGCCGCCCAAGGGCACCCTCGCCGTGCTCGGCCGCAACGGCGTCGGCAAGAGCACGCTGCTCGCCACCATCATGGGTCATACCACCTTGCATGGCGGGACGATCACGCTCGATGGGCGCGACATCGAGCGGCTCGCGCCGCATCGCCGCTCGCGGCTCGGCCTCGGGTGGGTCCCGCAGGAGCGCGA
>Ga0335077_10009386_pt1 | contig 12143 bp, 12 predicted proteins | sample Lox_Sample_31_FD_207151 | JGI IMG/M metagenome (GOLD analysis project Ga0335077, IMG submission 207151) | Soil microbial communities from Loxahatchee National Wildlife Refuge, Florida, United States - Lox_Sample_3.1 | ecosystem: Environmental > Terrestrial > Soil > Wetlands | place: USA...
GGCCGCGCGCATACTTCCAACGGTCGCAATTTTCTCTCCGATCAAAACTTCGGCCTCCGGTAGATTGGGCGTGACCAGCGTGGCGCGCGGCAACAATTGTTTCTTTAGGATTTTGATCGCCGATGGTTTGAGCAGCCTCGCGCCGCTGGTGGAAACCATGACGGGGTCAACAATCAATTTTGAATTTTGAATTTTGAATTTTGAGTTTCGGAAAAAATTCACGACGACCCGAATGTTTTCCACCGAGAACAACATCCCGGTTTTTACCGCCGCCGGGCGCAATTCTTCAAACACCGCTTCGATTTGCCGCCGCAACATGTCTGGCGAACACGGTTCGATAGCGAGAATGCGTCTGGGGTTTTGCGCGGTCAGACAGGCAATCGCGCTCACGCCATGGACGCCAAACGCGGCGAATGTCTTCAGGTCGGCCTGAATACCCGCGCCCCCGCCACTATCCGAACCGGCGATGGTCAATGCCACCGGGTAATGCGCGATTTTCGGCATGGAGATGAGCTTATCGGCGTTCGCAAGAATCGGCACGGAAAAAGGAAGTGCGCGGTGGAAATAACCGAACTGAGACTTCTGCAAAAGACCCCTATTCCTGCAGCGGCGGTCTATGACCGTCGCACTTTCCCTGTGAATTTGAAGAAGGCGACGCTCATAGAGCGCCGCTACATTCGTTTTGACTTACGCGGTGAGTTGAAGGAGCAGATGGTTCAATTCCTGGATGCGCGGCGGCTTGCCGACCACGGCATCCACCTCCGGCGCGGTTTCTCCATCCTCTTTCATTATGGTTCCCCAACCCGTCATCATGATGACCGGGGTGCCGGGAGATTCCGCCTTGATGGTTCGCGCCACCTGGTGTCCGTCAATATCCGGCATGCCCAAGTCCGTGATAACGGTCTGGAAAGGTTGTTTCCTAAGCAGTGCCGCGCGAAACATTTCCACGCCCTGTTTTCCGCCGGAAGCTGTTGTCACTTGATGATCCAGAGTCGTGAGGCAATGTTTTAACAGTTCCTGAATCTGCAATTCGTCGTCTATGCAAAGGATGCGCAAGGAACGGTTTTGACCGGCGTGCAATGCGGAAACCGGGGCGGTCATCTGAGGAGTTTTTTCCCGAACGGGAAAAGTGAGCCGGACACAAGTCCCGCGCCCCGGTTCGCTTTCAATTTCGATGGCGCCATCGTGGCGTCGCATCATTCCGTAAACCATCGCCAGCCCAAGTCCGGTGCCGCCTCGTTTGACTTTGGTGGAGAAAAAAGGTTCCAGGCAATGTTGGCGGGTCTTTTCATCCATGCCAATGCCGTTGTCCCGCACCTCGACCTGAAGTTGCGGTTCGGGAGACGGGTTTTCTCGCCGAGCCGGAGGGTTGGCGGAACGAGTAATCAGGGTAATCGTGCCGCCTTGGGGAAGGGCGTCCACGGCGTTGAAAATCAGATTGATCAATGCTTCCCGCAAATCCCCTGGATCACAGAGCAACAGGGGCAGTTTGGGTTCCAATTCACGCTGGATTTGGATGGAAACCGCTTGCCGTTGCGAAATGTCGCGCCAGCGGGGACGGGTTAACTCGATCACCTCTTCGATAATTTGATTGATGTCCACCTGGGCCAGTTCCTCCGTATCGGAACGCCGGCGATAAAATTCCCGCATGCGCGCAACAATATGTGAAACGTCTTCGCCCGACTGGTGGATGATCTGTAAATACTGGCGCGCCGGGCCGGACAAACCCGTCTGGGTGGCCAGCAGCAATTCGGAATAGGCAACAATGGGCGACAGCGCATTGTTGACGTCATGCGCCACGCCGCTGGCCATCTGGCCCAAGGCGCGGAGGCGTTCCTGCTGCACCACCACCTGTTGGGTGCGGCGCAGTTCGTCGTAGGCCTTTTGTACCCCTTCGGTCAGACGCACCTGATCGTAAAGATTGCGGCATTGCTCCTCGGCGGTGAGGATTTTGACCTGCAGCGCCTCCTTCTCGGATCGGACCTCGGCGATTTCCACGCGCATCTGCTCGGCGTTGTAGCGCACTTCCTCCATGACCAGCACGATCATGCTCACCGCGATAAACAGTTGCAATACGGCGGCGATGAGAAAGCCCGCGTTGTAGAGGTCCTGATACCTTTGGGAAAAAGGGTAGCTGCCGAGATAAAGTCCCCAGAGCAAAAAGCCCATGGACAACATTCCCGCTCCGACGAATGGCATCTTCTTCCGCACCCGGTAAAAGCAAACGCCGGCAAACACACTGCTCAAACCGATTAAAATAAACACCGGCAGTTGAACCTGAAACGCACTGGAAAGCACATGCGGACTGGCAAACGTCCAGGCCAGCAGGAACAGCATGAACAAGCCCAGCGAGATTTGCCGGACCGGCAGGCTTAGAAAGCGCGCGCTGCCCCATAAAAGAAAAACCGCGGAAATCGCCACACAACATTGCCGCAGCATGAAGACAAGGTTGTTGCCGCCGGACACGAGACCGCGCGTCGTCAACCCCAGAGTCAACCACAACGCGTAAAACAACCACGCCGTGGTCCAGACGGCAAAGTATTCCCGCTTGGTGTAGCGATTCAGATAATAAAAAAGCCCCACCAACAGCCACACGCTCAGGAGTGATACAAACAAGGTTGCCTGCAGGTATTGCTCTGAAAAGTTCAAATGTTCGTTCGTGAATAACATAGTTTTGCTGTCCATCAGGCGCGTCAAATTTTCTCTGACTGTCTGAGGGGTAGCAGGGCGCGGGCCATTTTCGCGACCGGGCCATTTTTTTAACCGGAATTAGCAGAACTGGCCGCGTCTCTTTTCGGGACGGTCGGAGTGAAGACAATTGTTCCAAGGTGAGTCACAATCCACTTTCTCTTTTGACCCCGGCTGAGCAGGATTATACTCGCGGCATGGACAAAGATCAGGTCGCGGAAGTGCTGCTTGAAATTGGAACGCTGCTGGAATTAAAGGGCGAAAATCCGTTCAAGACGCGGGCTTACACCAACGCCGCGCGCACGATTGAAAATTTGAGCGAACCGCTGGCGAAAATCGTCGCGGAAAAACGGCTGGGCCAAATCAAGGGCATCGGCGAGGCGCTCGAACAAAAAATCACCGAATTGGTGGAAACGGGCAAACTCGCTTACTACGATACATTGAAAAATTCGATTCCGCCCGGTCTGATCAAGATGTTGGAAATTCCCGGACTCGGCCCTAAAAAAATTCAGGCGCTCCGTCAAAAACTCGGCGTGGATTCGGTGGTGAAACTGGAAATGGCGTGCCGGGCGGGGCGGGTCGCGCAGCTCGATGGTTTTGGCGAAAAGACGCAGGCGAATTTACTTGAAGGCATCGAACGCCGCCGTGCCTACGCCGCCAAACATCTGTTGAGCGACGCCTGGCTGACAGCCGAGCCGCTGCTGGAAAGTTTGCGCGGGCATCCGGAGGTCATTCGTTGCAGCACGGCGGGCAGCCTGCGGCGGTTCCAAGAAGTCATCGGCGACATTGATTTGCTCGCGTCATCGAAAAGACCGGCAGACCTGATTAAATTTTTTGTCACGCAGCCGGCCGTTATCAAAGTCACGGCCAAAGGCGACACGAAGGCGAGCGTCATTCTCCAAGGCGGCATTCAATGTGATTTGCGGGTGGTCAGCGACCGCGAATTCCCGTTTGCCCTGGCCTATTTCACCGGCAGCAAGGAACACAATATTATCATGCGCCAGCGCGCGATTCAGCGCGGTTTGCGGCTGAACGAATACGGCCTGTTCAAATCAAAAACCGAAACCCGCGATCCGAAATTGCTCGTGCCGTGCCGGGACGAAGCGGAAATTTTTGCCAAGCTCGATTTGCCATTTGTGCCGCCGGAGCTGCGCGAGGACCACGGAGAATTCGCTGCCGGCGAGAAAAACGATTTGCCCAAGCTCATCGAATGGACGGACTTGAAAGGCGCATTGCACAATCACTCCATCTGGAGCGACGGGCACAATCGCCTGGAGGAAATCGCCGAATACATGGAGGAACTGGGGTTGGAATACTGGGCGATCACCGACCATTCAAAATCGTCGTTCCAAGCCAACGGTCTTGACGCAAAACGGGTCCGGCAGCAAATCAAGGAAATCAAAAAAATCAACGGGCAGTTTGCCGAACGCGGCAGCCAATTCCGGCTGCTCACGGGTTGCGAGGTGGATATTTTGCGCGACAGGCTGGATTTTGACGACGAGTTGTTGGCGGAACTGGAGGTGGTGGTGGCCAGTTTGCACGTGCCGTCCAACAATGAAGCAGAAAACACAAAGCGGCTGGTTCGTGCGGCGCAGAATCCGTTCGTTCACATGATTGGACACCCCACGGGGAGGTTGTTGCTTGAACGTGAGCCGTATCCGGTTAATACGCAGGCGGTAATTGACGCGTGCGCCGAAACAGGCACGTGGATAGAACTGAATTGCAATCCGCATCGGCTGGATTTGGACTGGCGGCTTTGGCCCTATGCCAAAAGCAAGAGCGTGAAATGTGTCATCAATCCTGACGCCCACCGGAACGAACACAGCGGATTTCTTCGATTTGGCACTGGAATTGCGGCCAAAGGCTGGTTGGAAAAGCGAGATGTGGTCAACACGTCTCCGCTCCAAGTTTTATTGGAAAAACTGGCGTCTAAACGCTTAAAAGGCAATGCCTTTTAGTGAAATCGTGAGACTTTATTATGTGGAAATTTTTACAGAAAAAGTCGAAAATGGTGTTTGACAGGATTCTGGTTTTTCTGATAATGCTCGTTCAGCCATTAGCTGTTTGCTTTTCCTTGAACATCAAAAAGATGTCAAGTATGGTTAAAAAACATAGGCCTATGAGAAAATTTTTTGTCTGTGCCGGACTGGCAGTGGTTGGAACAACCAGTCTTCAAGCTGCTTATACGCCAGATTTAAACTCACTGGAAACTTCCAAGATGTGGAGTGTGTCAGGCACCTTGCGCGGTTTTTACGACGACAATTATAACACTGCGCCGTCAGGGCCGCTTAAGCGCGACAGTTATGGATTTGAGGTCAGCCCCTCCTTCAGCTTGAACGTGCCGTTGCAACAAACGGAATTGGGTCTGCGCTACACCTACGGTTTGTATTATTATCAAGACCGGATGAGTATTGATGGGAGGCCGATTGATCAATCGCATCAAGTTGATTTGTGGGTGGATCATGCGTTTACTGAACGTTGGCAGGCAAAGGTGCAGGATTCGTTGGCGGTGGGTCAGGATCCTGAGCTTCTCAATGCAGGTTTACCCATACGTGTCGAGGGAGACAACATTCACAATACCGGAATGATTACGCTGGACACACAATGGACCCCGTTGGTTGGGACCGAACTCAGTTACCAAAACAACTATTACGATTATCAGAACAGCGGCGGCAATGCATCCAACCCAAGTCTTGCCGGGCTGTTAAACCGGCTTCAACACGATGTCTCATTGAATGTAAACTGGGTAGTGCAGCCGACATTAATAGCCTTTGTCGGTTACCAATATGAGCAAATCAATTATATTGGAGATGAACAGGTCGGACTCGCTACTCTAGCGCCTAGTTACTATTACAGTGACAACCGGGATAACCGGTCGCACTTCGGCTATGTTGGAGCTCAGTATAATCCGCTTGATAATGTGAATCTTGGAGTAAGAGCAGGTATTCAATATGTGGATTATTACAATCCTCCAGCCGGTCTTCCTTCAACCAGTCAACTATCTCCGTACGCAAGTTTGTCAGCAACCTACACTTATCTACCGGGCAGTTATGTGCAGTTGGGCTTCACTCAAACACGGAATGCAACGGATGTCATAGCGCCAGGCGGCGGCAAAGCCACCTTGGATCAGGAAAGCTCGATAGCCTATGCCGCCCTCAACCACCAAATTACCCCGCGATTGGCCGGCAACGTGACAGGCAAAATTCAATATTCAACTTTCAATGGTGGTCTGTACGACGGCAAGTCGCAAACCTGGTATTCTTTGGGACTTAATCTCGCTTACAGCTTTAATCCGCATGTCTCGGCTGAAGTTGGTTACAATTTCGACGATCTCACCTCGGACGTGCCGGGACAGAAATATGAGCGTAACCGCGTTTACGTGGGCGTTACAGGCACTTATTAAGCGGGAAGTGTTGTGTGAGAAGTTTTGAACGTTTGAGCGGGAGCAAGAGTCTTTAACTCTGGCTCCTATTTTTTTGAAGCTATGGATCCAATAAAGTCCGATTCAGTACAGGAAGCCAAGCTGCATTTCCTGGATTATTTGCGAATTTTGCGCATTCGCAAGGCCATTATCATCACAGTCTTTTTGATCACCTTTACCATTGCCACGGTGGTGACGTTCATTTTGCCGGAAGCCTACGCCAGCACCGCGCGAATCAAGATTGAACCGGACATCATTTCCGACATTTCAGGGGTGAGCGGCGGTGGCGGGGATGTCACCTACGCCCCTTACGATCCCTATTTCATTCAAACGGCTTTTGAAATCATTCAAGATCAGGTGATTCTCGGCAAGGTCATCGAAAAGCTGAATTTGAATGTTGTTTGGGGTAAAAAATACAACGGCGGTGTGCCGCTGGACACCTCTGTCACGATGACGATGCTCAAGGGACGAATGTCCCTCGACCCCGTTCGCAACACCAAATTGATTGAAATTACGGTTTATGACGAGGACCGGAATGAGGCGGCGCAGATTGCCAATGCCATTGTGGACGTCTATCGTGACTACCGGCTCAACCAGCGCAAAGAGCAGACGTTGCGTGGCATCAAGGCGTTGGAAGACCAGTTCACGGAGGATGAGCAGAAAATTGATGTCGTTCAGTCAAACGTGGATTATTTGCGCAACGAACTGCACATTCACGATTACGACCCCAATTCCACCAGCCCCTCTCCCACCCTGCCGGCGGAACAACTGCGCAACTACAACAGCCTGATGATCGAAGGCCAGGCAAACTACACAAAGCTGAATACACTATTGAGTGAATTGCAGCCGCTCAGTCCGGAAAAATTGAGGGAAGTTCTGCCCACTATTTACCCGGATTCAGCCTTGTCCGATTTGTTGAGCAAACTGAACACTGCGGAGCAGAATTTTGTCAGCATGACGAATTACAATGGGCAGGCAAACCCGGACTTCGTGAGCGCGCAATCTTTGATTAATGAGTTGAATCAGCAAATCAATGACCGGGTCAACGGCATCATGGCTGGCATTGCCAGCCAAGTGCAATCCCAGAAAGCCGCGCTGGACGCGCTCACTGAAGCGGTTAATACAGCCAAGCGAGAAGACCAAGAGGAGGCTTCGCGGGGCCAGCCGTATTGGGAAGAGAAGCGCAAACTGGAAAACATGTTGGATTTTCACAGGGTGCTGGCCGCCAAGATTGAAGCGGAGAAGATTGATATGGAGATCCCTAAAACGGGGATGGTGGAAATTATCCGCCAGGCTGAACCGGGTAAATACCCCGTGCGCCCGAACAAAACACTGAACATCACGCTTGGTGTCATTGTTGGATTGGTGGTTGGCATTGGTCTGGCCTTCTTCATCGAATATCTGGACACCAGCGTCAAAACCATTGATGAAGTTGAGCGCGCATTCCAAGCGCCCGTGCTTGGCGTCATCCCCCAGAACGTGGGTTATTTGCTGGACGAAGGGCCGGATAGCCAACACGCCGAAGCCTACCGCGTCTTGCGGACGCATCTGTTGTTCTCCCGCAAGGATGACAAACTCAACAGTATCGTCATCATCAGCGCCGGCATGGGAGAAGGCAAATCCACCACCGCCTTGAATCTCGCCACAGTCTTTGCCCAGGCGGGCCAGCGCGTGGTAATCGTGGACTCGGACCTGCGCCGCCCGACGCTTCACAAGCTGTTGCGGGTCACCAACAACATTGGTCTGACCAATTACCTGCTGAAGCAAAACACCTTGGAAGAGGTTGTTCAAACTACTCCGGTGCCGATGCTCGACTTTATGGCCAGCGGCAAACTGCCAAGCAGTTCCATGAGCATTCTCAATTCGCCGCAGATGAAGGATTTGGTCGCTGAATTAAAACAGCGTTACGACTTCGTGTTTTTTGACTCGCCACCCATTCTGGGCGTCAGCGATGCAGCGGTGCTCGCCAGTGAGGTGGACATGGCCATCCAAGTCATACAATATCGCCGTTATCCGCAACCGATGACCATTCGTGCGAAACAGTTGATCGAGAAAGCCGGCGGCAATCTCATCGGTATCGTGCTTAACAACATCACCATGTCGCAAGACGAAGGCTACTATTATTATTACTATTCACGCAGCGAGGACGAAAAAGAGGCCGAGGCCCAAGGCGCTGCCGACGATCCCAATAAGATTGGCATCAAACAAAAGTATTGATTGTGCGGCCAATTTCACGAGGATTGCTGCCAATGAAATTATCTTGGAATCTATCACGCTTAAACTTGAAATGGCTGGCTTCCGGTCTTCTTTTGGCTGGACTCGTCCTCGGCGGATGCTCATCGTCGTCGGATCAAATCCTCTTTTCCGACAACCCTCAGCAGTCGTCGTCGTTAACGGGGCCGGACGCAACATCAACGGATGCAACGTCAGGCGATTTAACGGCTGCTCGCTTTCACGTAGGTGACACCGTCACTGTGGATTGTTCGGGTACCATTACAACAATCCCGGAAAATATTCAGACCATCACAGAAGATGGCACCATCACCCTCCCCTACATCGGCGCGGTCCGGGCGGTTGGCTTGACGGCGGGCGAATTGCAAAAAACGATTCATGATCTTTATGTGCCCAAATACTACGTCCGGCTGACTGTTACCGTAAGCGGCCAACAACGCGTTTACTATATCGGCGGGGAAGTCAAACAGCCCGGTCGCCAACTCTACATCGGTGAAGTCACAGTTACCAAGGCCATCCAGTCCGCCGGTGATTTTACCGATTTTGCCAACCGGTCAAAGGTCTGGCTCATTCGTAACAATGGACAACGCATCAAGGTTAACTGCATTAAAGCCGCTGAGGATCCGTCTTTGGACCCCCCCGTTTATCCCGGCGATCAAATTCTGGTGCCGCGCCGGCTCTTTTGATGATTGAACTTCACATTCTCGCAGGGAAAAAGGCGGGCAGCCGATCGGTCGTCCGCCATTTTCCTTTTCACATCGGTCGCGCCAACGGAAATGACCTGCAGTTGACTGACGATGGCGCTTGGGATCGGCACCTGACGCTTGAATTCCATCGGCGGGAGGGTTTCAAGCTCACGTCGGCGCAGAACGCTTTGGTCATGGTTAACAGCAAACCCGTTCAAATTGCGCTGCTTCACAACGGCGACATCATTACGATCGGTTGCGTCAAACTTCAATTCTGGCTCGCGCCCGCCCGTCAGCGCGGCCTGCGGTTGCGCGAAAAATTTGTTTGGACACTTTTGCTGGCCGTCGTATTCGGCCAGTTTGCACTCGTCTATTGGCTGCTCGGAATGGATTAAAAGATGGGAATTATAGACAATGTTACCCTACCTTGAATTTTTCGAGTGCCCGTTTGATTGCTTCCAGAGTGTCCTGAACGCCTTTTACATAAGCGCAACCAGCACAACGATGACGGCCACGGATGACCGCCTGTGACTCTGGCAGGTTTTGGAGAATGTTAATGATGTTGGAATGGTCTTTGTTGCAAACATTCTTTGCCATAATTTCAGAGGGTTACGTTGAATCCACGCGAGCCAACCGGCTCGCCGTCAATCAATACAACTGTCCGGTAGTGACCGGCAACCTTAAATTCAATCGGCGCAATGGGAAATGAAATCTCTGCCATGTCTCGGAATGAAACGATTTCCGTTGCACTGATACGTCCGGCAACAGTGGCGACGATTTGCCCGCTGGCATCTTCAATGTTCATGGTGACAGGCAATTCCCGGATTTCGCCGTGAAAGTTCGTGATAAAAACAGTGGCGAAAAATGGCGTGGAAACGAAGGGGACTTTGGAGGCTTGGATGCGGTGAAAAATTCCAGTCAGGGTGAGCTTGCCAGTCTCAGCGTCACGGATTTTACCATCGGAAAATATGATGGCAGACGGCAATACGGGTTCGCTGTCCATCATTTTTCGCCCATGCCACCCAATCTTTCGGCAATCATTTTTGGCGATGCAATCGCAACCGCAACCGCATCCATTCCTCCCTCCATCAACGCCAGATTCAAAGGGCCGGGGAGGGCGTTTAGCAATGGCTCACTGAATGTGACCAGAAGGTCACAGCGATGGCATGATGCCTCTACTAAAATCTCAGCTTCGATTCTAGTGGCATTTGGAAGCAATCCTTGTTCGCGGATTTTTTCAGCATGAGCACCAGATGTCCCGTTTTCCACATACGGATTTGCTGGCTCTAGGATTCCCCATCGGGGCAGCGTCCAATAGGCGTACATCGCGTAATAATGAGCCGGGTGAGTTTTGTTGCAGCTATGGGTCAATTCGCCAAGCTGTTCAAGCACACTCTCGGTGACGATTAAGGTGAAGCCGTTTTTTCGGAGGTACTCGAACGTTTCTTCGGCGTCTGATTCCCCGCCTGCGAAGGCCAAAAGAAATTTAGTGTCTAACGCGGCAAGTCTCATGAACCCCAAGCCTATTAGCGCGAATGGCTGCCGCAAATCTACGTCGCTGGTCCGCCGTGTATTTTTCAAAACGACGATTGGAGGCATCCACTTCGGCAAAAACACGTTCCCGGTCAAAAACCGGACGAGCGCCACTGGTTGATTTATTCATAGGAATTCTGTCTGTTGCCGACTTAACGTTAGTCCTTTTTTTCATTTTCTCAACTCCTTGTCAATACTATTCTTCACGCCGCCGTCATTGGCAACACCTTAATTTCATTGGGTTTTTCTAGCATCGTTGACCGTTTAAAAGCATAGCGTGTTCCCAAATTGACAAATAATCCAGATTTGGAGCGTCTGCAATGCTAAAAATAAGGGAACCTAAAATCCTATAAAATAACTTGACTACCCCGATTCGATCCTGTATATTGGCGGCAAGAAAGGCAAGCTATGAAATACATAATTGAGCCACTGAATGAGAACCAAGAAATGAACTGCCGGGTGAAGTTTTCCGGCAACAAGGCTGAGGCGTTCAAAAAGGCTGTGGGTATCGCTTCGGCGATGCAGGCGGTCTTGGATGGTGCCAGCATTACTTGCCGCATCCGCCCGGCGTATAAGGGCCAAGCCCTCTATGCCGATGAATCTGCGGAAGCCATCATCGCCACTCCTGATTGTCAACCGCTTTACGCATGAACGCCTTTGAGTTCAAAACCCTGACCGAGTTCACGGATTATTTTCGTGATGAACAAACCTGCGTGGACGCCTTCACGCAAATCCGTTTCCGTGACGGCGAGTATTGCCCGCACTGCGGCCACAAGCACGTTCACAAATTCGCGGACGGCAAGCGGTATCGCTGCGCCAAGTGCAAGCAGGATTTCACCATTAAAACCAAGTCGGTTTTCGGCGAGAGCAAATTGCCACTGCGGAAATGGTTCATCGCCATTTATCTGCTGACAACCACCAGCAAGGGCATGTCATCGGTTCAACTGGCCAAGCATGTCGGCGTCTGCCAGAAAACGGCGTGGTTCATGGCGCATCGCATCCGGGAGGCAACGCAGCAGGGCAATGGGCAGCTTTTCGGGACGATTGAGATGGACGAGCTATACGTCGGCGGATTGGAAAAGAACAAGCATCTGGCCAAGCGCAAGCAGTCCACACGCGGACGCAGCACCGCCGTTAAAACGCCAGTCGTTGGATTAGTTCAACGCGGCGGTGAAATCCGGGCAAACGTTGTTGACGATTGCTCCATGCGGACGGTCGAAAGCCAAGTCGTCAGCCATGCCAAAATCGGCTCAAAAATCTACACGGACGATTTTCTTTCCTATTCCCGTGTGGGCCGATTTTTCCCGCACAAGGCGATTAGTCATGCCAGAGGGGAATACGTCAACGGCGATGTCCACACAAACACGATTGAGAGCTTTTGGGCGTTGTTCAAACGCGGCTATCACGGCGTTTATCATCACATGAGCCGGAAACATTTACAGCGGTACGTTGACGAGTTCACTTTCCGTTTCAACCGCCGCGCGGGACAGATGCAGGACACGTTTGCGGACGTGGTGGAAAAGGTTTCGCAATCTTCCCGGTTGCCATATAAAATCCTCACACACGAAGCATGAGCCGCACCC
>Ga0335077_10009387_pt1 | contig 12142 bp, 8 predicted proteins | sample Lox_Sample_31_FD_207151 | JGI IMG/M metagenome (GOLD analysis project Ga0335077, IMG submission 207151) | Soil microbial communities from Loxahatchee National Wildlife Refuge, Florida, United States - Lox_Sample_3.1 | ecosystem: Environmental > Terrestrial > Soil > Wetlands | place: USA: Florida...
TGAAGGTCGACCTGAACTTCCGGAACATGCAGGATTTTGAGCCGGAACAAGTCGCCCGGCAAGTGAAGCCGTTGCGCGAACTACTGGAATTGAGGACCAGGCTCTCCGACCTCCGCGGCAGTCTTCAGGGCAACGACAAGCTGGAAGAGCTGTTGCAGGATGCGATCACCAACACGGAGAAGTTGAGCAAGTTGAAGGACGAGGTCAAGCCGGAGGGAGAACCCAATGCCTGAGAAACAGAAATCGGCGGGGGCCGTGCCGGTTGAGCAGCAGGAATTGGGGCTGCTCGACCAGATTGTGGAGCAGGGCCGTCTGGGCAAAGATCCCGCGGCGCGCGAGCGAGGCAAGAGCCTCATCAAAGAGTTCGTGAGCCAGGTATTGCAGGGCGAGATGACGGTCTCGCGCGACACCGAATCGATGATCAACGCGCGCATTGCGCAGATCGATCATCTGCTCTCCATTCAATTGAACGAAATCCTGCATCACCCGCAGTTTCAAAAGTTGGAAGCGTCCTGGCGCGGCCTGAAGTACATGCTGGACCAGAGCGAAACCAGCGACATGCTGAAGATCAAAGTCCTGAACTGCAGCAAGAAGGAACTGCTGAGGGATCTGCAGCGGGCGCCGGAGTTCGATCAGAGCGCGCTGTTCAAGAAGGTGTACGAGGAGGAGTTCGGCATCTTCGGCGGCGCTCCTTTCGGTGCGCTGCTGGGCGATTACGAGTTCGGCAAAGGTCCCGAGGATCTGGAACTGCTCGAGAAGATCTCCAATACGGCCTCGGCCGCGCACGCCCCGTTCCTCACGGCAGCTTCTTCCGAACTCTTCAACATGGAAAGCTTCACCAACCTGGATGCGCCGCGCGACATTGGCAAGATTTTTGACACCACGGAATACGCGAAGTGGAAGTCCTTCCGGCAGTCCGAGGATTCCCGTTACGTGGCGTTGACGTTGCCGCACATCCTGATGCGCCTGCCTTACGGGAAAGACAACGTACAGGTGGATGGCTTTAATTACGAAGAGGCCGTGGACGGCACCGATCACTCCAAGTATCTCTGGGGGAACGCGGCGTGGGCGCTCGGCTCGAAGCTGACTCAGTCGTTCGCGCAGTTTAGCTGGTGCGCTTCGATCCGCGGTGTGGAGGGCGGCGGCCTGGTAGAAGGGCTACCCGCTCATACTTTCCGCACCGACGACGGCGACATCGCGCTGAAATGCCCCACCGAGATCGCGATCAGCGACCGCCGCGAGAAAGAACTGGCGGACCAGGGATTCGCGCCGCTGGTACATTGCAAGGGCACCGATTATGCCGCGTTCTTCAGCGTACAATCGGCGCAGAAACCGAAACTCTTCGACAAGGACGCCGCTAATGCCAACGCGCGGCTTTCCGCGCAATTGCCGTACATCCTGGCGGTGTCACGCTTCGCCCATTATCTGAAGGCCATGATGCGCGACAAGATTGGCAGCTTCATGTCGCGTGTGGAGTGCGAGCGCTTCTTGAATCAGTGGATTACCAACTACGTGACGCCCGACGACAACGCGTCGGCGTCGACCAAGGCCAGCCATCCGCTGCGAGAGGCGTCCATCGAAGTCAGCGAGATACCCGGCAAGCCCGGCGCTTACCGTGCCGTGGCGTTTCTAAAGCCGCATTTCCAGCTCGACGAGTTGTCGGTGTCTCTGCGGCTGGTTGCTGAGTTGCCGCAATCGGCCCGGAAGTAGAGTTTTGGTGTTGTCAAAATTGCGAACCATATAGAGAGGAGAACGCTTATGGCAGCGGTGGACTTTTTTCTCAAGATCGATGGTATCGACGGAGAAAGCGCAGACTCAAAGCATAAAAACGAGATCGACATAATGTCATGGTCTTTCGGTGTTACCAACAGCGGAACCATGGCGATGGGAGGAGGCGGAGGAGCCGGCAAGGCTTCCTTTAACGACTTTAACTTTGTCATGCACGTGAACAAGGCCAGCCCGAAGCTGGAGCTAGCCTGCGCCAGCGGCGAGCACATCAAGAAGGCGGTCTTGACCTGCCGCAAAGCGGGCAAGGACCAGCAGGAATTCCTGAAGTACACCTTCTCGGACTGCATCGTGTCATCTTTCCAGCAGGGAGGGTCCCATTCCGGCGACATCGTTCCAACGGATCAGATTTCGCTCAACTTCGCGAAGATCGAAACCGAGTACAAGGCGCAGAAGGCCGACGGCACCCTGGACGGCGCCATCAAGTCCGGGTGGGATCTCAAGCAGAACATAAAGGTCTAGGCCTGCGGTTCGGGCCCAACCATGAAAGCTCAAGAGCTGTTTCAGGCCGGCAAGCTCGGCGAGGCGGTGCAGGCGCTGGGTGCAGAGTTGCGGGACAATCCTGGTGACGCCAGGCGCCGCACCTTTTTGTTCGAGCTGCTGTGCTTTGCCGGAGAATATCAACGCGCCGAGAAGCAGCTCGATGTGCTGGCGTCGGACGGGCGCTCTTCGGAAATGGGCGCCCTGTTGTACCGGGCGGCCTTGCACGCCGAGCGCATCCGCCAGGCCATCTTCGAGCAAAGAGACTACCCGGCAAGCGGACCAGCTCCCGAGCCGCCTTCAGCAGGTACGCTCAACGGAAAACCATTCACCTTTTTTTCTGACGCCGATCCCCGGCTGGGGGCGCGATTGGAAGTCTTTGCGGCGGGCGATTATTTGTGGATCCCTTACGAACACATCTCTTCCATCGAGATGGAGGCTCCCAAGCGCTTGCGCGACCTGCTCTGGTCCCCGGCGATTGTGCGCACGGGGCCGGCCTTCAAAGGCAAGGAACTGGGAGAAGTCCTGTTGCCCGTCCTGTCCCCGCTCTCGTGGAAGCACTCCAACGACCAGGTCCGGCTGGGCCGCGCTACCGAATGGGAAGATGACGGGACAGGCGCGGTCGTTCCCCTCGGGCAGAAGATGTTTGCAGTAGACGAAGACGAAGTTCCCATCCTCGAAATACGGAAGCTGGAGTTTACCGCCGCCCAAGCGGCTCCGTAATTCGCCATGCCACTCCGAGACGATCTGTTGAACCCCATCCCGGGTGACAACCCGAGTGGCGTGAACCTCCGTTATGATCCCGTTTACGACAAGATCAAAGAGGCGCGCCGTGAAGACGATGACGCTCCGCAGGGCGAGTGGACCCACGAGCGCAAAACTGCGGATTGGAAACAGGTCGTCAAACTGGCGGGCGAAGCGCTGGCCGGCAAAAGCAAAGACCTGCAACTGGCGGCGTGGCTCAACGAAGCCATGCTGCGGACTGAAGGCTTCGCTGGGCTGCTGTCGGGCCTGAAACTGTGTCAGAGCCTGATTGAGAACTTCTGGGACACCCTGTATCCCGAGCTGGAGGATGGAGACGCGGAATTCCGCGCCGCGCCGCTCGACTGGATCGGATCGCGCTTCGATCAGCCGGTGCACCTGGTCCCGCTGACCCGCAAGGGCCACGACTGGTTTCAATTCAAGCAATCGCGAGCGGTGGGCTACGAAGCGGACGCCGCGAGCAATGAAACCAAGCAGGAGGCGCGCGCGCAGGCGATCGCCGACGGAAAGGTCACCGCCGAAGAGTTCGACGCAGCCTTCAGCGCCACGCCCAAGACATTTTATGTCGAGTGCAAGCAGAACCTGGATGACTGTCTCGCGGCCATCGAATCGCTGAGTGGAGTGTGCGAGTCCAGGTTCGGCGATGTGACTCCGGGTTTCGGAGGACTGCGCACGGCGCTCGAAGAGGTGCGGTCCACAGTCAACGGGTTGCTTCAGAAGAAGCGGGAGCTGGAGCCGGATGAAGAACCCACGGCCCAGGCCGAAGGGGCGGCCACTGAAGCGGCTGAAGGAGCGGCGCCAGACTCCGGCGGGCCTGCAGCCACGGTGCGGCGTAAAACGGTCAGCGAAGAGCCGGCCGACAAAGATGACGCGTTTGCACGGGTTGCGGTGGTGGCCAAATACTTGCGCCGCGAAGATCCCTACAGTCCGGCGCCCTACATGATGCTCCGCGGGCTCCGCTGGGGCGAACTGCGCGCGGGCGGCGATTCGCCGAGCCTGGAGCTGCTGGCCCCTCCTCCCACGCAGATACGCCAGGATCTGAAAAGGCTTTCCGTGGAAGCCAACTGGGCGGAACTGATCGAGGCTGCCGAGAATGCCGTGGCCATGCCGTGCGGACGGGCATGGCTGGATTTGCAGCGGTACGCCGTGAAGGCTCTCGACGAATACGGGTACCCGGCGATTGCAGCCGCCATCCGGTCGGAATTGCGCTCGCTGCTGGCCGACCTCCCGCAACTGCCGCAGTGGACTCTGGCGGACGACACGCCTACGGCCAACGCCGAAACGCAGGCGTGGCTGAAGCAGGTCACGGCGCCACCTCAGGCTATGAACGGGCTGCAGGCCATGCCGTCCATGGACGAGGCCAAGCCGGCTGAAGCGGCGCACGGCGCACCTGCGCCTCCCGATGTCTTCCAGATCGCTATGGAGTCTGCGCGGTCTGGCGACGTGCAGCAGGCCATCGAGATTCTCAGCCATGAGATCGCGCACGAACGGAGCGGCCGCGCGCGCTTTCAGCGCAAGATTCAACTGGCGCAAATCTGCATGTCGACCGGCCATGAGGCCATCGCCTATCCCATCCTCAACGAAATGTCGGATGAGATTGAACACCGCAGGCTGGAGGAATGGGAGGCCTCCGAGGTGTTAGCTCACCCTCTGGCGCTGCTCTTCCGCTGCATGAATCAACTGGACGGCGATGCGGAAGCCAAGCGAAAGCTGTACGCGCGCATCTGCCGCCTCGATCCGGTGCAGGCGCTGGCCTGCACGAAATAAACCATGGCGCGGCGGGAAACAGAAGAAACCGTCACGCAATCAGTGATCGACAGGCTTCTCGATCTCGAGCCGGCGGCGAAAACCGAACCGCCGCAGACCCGCTCCCAATCCGTCCGGCAGCTCAAAGCAGCATTGCGGCGCGATTTGGAGTGGCTGCTCAACACGCGCCAGATTGCTGGCGGCGTTCCTGAGGAGTTCCCGGAACTCGAAGGCTCTCTCTACGGATACGGCCTGCCGGACGTCAGCCATCTCAGCGCCAGTTCCGTTCGCGACCGCAACCGCCTTCTGCGAACGTTGGAGGGTACTATCACGGCGTTCGAGCCGCGGCTGAGGGGCATCAAGGCGAACCTGCTCGACTCGGGACCGAACAGCGGCCGGCAACTCCGGTTCCAGATCGAAGCTCTTCTGCTGATGGATCCCGCTCCGGAACTGATTTCCTTCGATACCGTTCTCGATCTTTCCAGCGGCCAATACGAGGTCAAGGGAGAGCAAAGTGCGGGATGATCTGCTCCTCTATTATGAGCGGGAGCTGCGGTTCCTGCGCGATATGGGAGCGCAGTTCGCCGAGAAGTATCCCAAAATTGCGCAGCGGCTGGTTATTGAGCAGGACAAGTGCGAGGACCCGCACGTTGAGCGCCTGCTGGAGGCGTTCGCGTTTCTGGCCGCGCGCGTGCACCTCAAAATCGACGACGAGTTTCCCGAAATCACCGAAGCCCTGTTGACGGTGCTCTACCCGCACTACCTGCGGCCCATTCCGTCGATGTCCATTGTAGAGTTTGAGCTGGACCCTGCGCAGGGCAATCTGACCGCAGGCTTGCCCATCCCGAAAGGCTCCGTGCTGTACTCGCCTCCGGTAAACGGCGTCCCCTGCAAATATCGAACCTGCTATGACACCACGCTGTGGCCGCTCAAGCTGGCGGATGCGCAGTGGCGCACGCCCGACCGTTTTCAACCGCCGCTGAAGACAGAGGCTGTGGCAGCGCTGCGTCTCGAAATTCGCTGTTTTCCGGAAGTGACCTTCGACAAGCTGGAGCTGCACTCCCTGCGTTTTCATCTGAACGGCGAGGGAGCGCTGGTTCACAGCCTGTATGAGCTACTATGCGCGAACTGCACGCAGATCGTAATTCGCGATCCGGCCGGCGGATCACGCGTCAAACCCGTGTGGCTGGAACCCGGGCGCCTGCGCGCCGCCGGTTTTGCAGAGAATGAGGGTGCATTGCCCTATCCGCTGCGCTCTTTTTTGGGCTACCGGCTGCTGCAAGAGTATTTCGCGTTTCCGGACAAGTTTTTCTTCCTCGAGCTTTCCGGCCTCGAACAACTTGCCCAGTCCGGATTCAAAGACCGGGCCGAGATCATCTTTCTGGTTTCGCGCTTCGAACGGACCGAGCGCCAGCAAGCGCTGGAAATCGGGGTGACCGACAAGACCGTGCGGCTCAATTGCTCGCCGATTGTCAACCTATTCCATCAAACCGCCGAGCCGATTCTGCTCAGCCACACCGTTTACGAGTATCCGATCGTGCCGGACGTGTCGCGCCAGGACGCGATGGAGGTCTTTTCGGTGGACGAAGTGGTGAGCGTGGAGCCGGGCTCGCATGAGACCGTGGAATTCGAACCGTTCTACTCCTATCGCCACGCCACGAGGCGCGACCACAAACAGACCTTCTGGCATGCGGCGCGGCGCCCGTCCACAAGAATCAACTCGGAAGCGATCGACGCGTATCTTTCATTGGTGGATATGTCGGGAAAGCCGGTGCGGCCCAATGTGGACACCGTGACAGTCCGCCTCACCTGCACCAACGGTGACCTCCCGTCGCGGCTGCCATTCGGCAATGAGCGAGGCGACCTAGATCTGGAAGGAGCGGCGCCGATCAAACGCATCCTGATGCTGAAGAAGCCCACGGGCACCATTCGTCCACCCACCGGCCGGAACGCGCTGTGGCGGCTCATCTCGCATCTTTCGCTGAACTATCTTTCCCTGGCCGAGGATGGACGAGAATCCCTGCAACATATTCTGCAGCTCTATAACTTCACGGATTCGGCATTCGTTCAGAAGCAGATTGAAGGCATCACGCGGGTCGAAAGCGCGCGGCACTTCGCGCGCGTCATTTCCGAGCACGGCGTCAGCTTCGCGCGAGGCACACGGGTGAAGCTGGAACTGGATGAACAGCAATTTGTGGGTGGAGGCGTCTATCTGTTTGCCAGCGTGCTCGAGCACTTCATGGCACTCTACGTCTCGCTGAACAGTTTCAGCCAGTTGGTAGTTAGCACCATGCAGAGAAGGGAGGTATTGGAACAGTGGCCACCCCGGGCGGGACACAAGATCTTGATGTAAACGCGGAATCCGCTGCCGTGGAACCCGCTCTTCCCGGTCCCGCCGCCTCGGAACCGGCGGAGATGTGGGAGGCGCTCGAGCAGGTGCCATTCTCTTTCAATTTCTTCCAGGCGGTGCGGTTGCTCGAGCGGCTGATGCCGGAACGCGAGCGCGTGGGTCAGTTCGTTCAGCCCTCCCGCGAAGTGGTGCATTTCGGAGCGCATCCATCCATCACGTTTCCCCCCAGCCAGATCTATTCACTGACGCGCCAGCGGGGCGAGCCCGCGCACATGACCGTGAACTTCATGGGGCTGTTCGGCCCACTCGGAGTCATGCCGCAGTATTACACCGAGCTGGTCATGCACCGCGAGCGGGCCAAAGATTACGCCCTCCGCGACTTCCTCGACATCTTCAACCATCGGATGATCTCGCTGTTCTTCCAGGCGTGGCAGAAATACCGGTTCACGGTCGCCTACGAGCGTGGCGAGCGCGACCGCTTTTCGCACCATCTGCTCGACCTGATCGGATTGGGAACCGAGGGCCTGCAGGACCGGCAGTCGGTGAGCGACGACTCGCTGATCTTTTACGCAGGGTTGCTGGCGCAATGGCCGCGGTCGGCCACCGCGCTGCGCCAGGTGCTGGCCGACTATTTCGAGGTGCCGGTTGAGATCGAACAGTTCGCCGGCGGGTGGTTCAAGCTCGACCAGGAAACGCAATGCTGCTTCGAGGAAGGAATCACGGACTCGGAACAACTCGGCTTAGGCGCCGTAGTGGGTGATGAGATCTGGGACCAGCAATCCAGCGTGCGTGTGGTTCTCGGGCCGCTGACCCTCACCCAGTACCAGGACTTCCTGCCGAACGGCACCGCCTTTGAGCCTCTTCGCGGGCTGCTTGGCTTTTTTGCCGGCGCGGAATTCGATTTCGAAGTGCAGTTGGTTTTGAAACGCGAGGAAGTGCCGCTTTGCGAGTTGGGCGCCGAAACCGGGCCGGCGCCGCAACTAGGCTGGGTCACCTGGATGAAGACCAAGCCCATTGCTCGTGATCCCGGCGACACGGTTTTACCAATCTCTTAAGGACTGGCTATGTTACAGAACTGGAAATTCTTTTTTGGAAAAGTCAATCAGACCACCAGGGACGCCTTGCAGGATGCCGCCGCTTTGTGCGCATCGCGCACGCATTATGAGGTGGAGGTCGAACACTACCTCATGAAGCTGCTCGATGAAACCGATAGCGACGTGCAGCACATCCTGAGGCATTTCGACGTGGATACCTCGCGCCTCGCGGCGGAGCTGACGCGCAGCCTGGACCGCATGAAGCGAGGGAACGGCCGCGGTCCGGCGATGAGCCAGATGATCGTCGAGATGCTGACGGAGGCGTGGCTGCTGGGCTCGGTGGATTACGGAGCCGGCCAGATCCGTTCGGGCTTCACGATTGCGGCTCTCTACGCAAACGAAAGCCTCACGCGCATGATCCGCGACGTGAGCAAGGAGCTGCAGAAGATCCAGCCGGACACTCTGCGGCAGAACCTGCTGACCATCGTCTCTGGTTCGCACGAGGACGCGATCACCGCGCCCGCCGAAGAACCAGGCGCCGCCGCGCCAGGAGAGCGCCCTCGCACCGCCGGAGGTAAGACGCCCAATCTCGACCAGTACACCATCAATCTGAGCGAGCGGGCGAAGGCGGGCAAGATCGATCCCGTGCTGGGCCGGGACTTTGAAATCCGCCAGGTCATCGACATTCTCACGCGCCGCCGGCAGAACAACCCCATCCTCACCGGCGAGGCCGGCGTAGGCAAGACCGCGGTAGTCGAAGGCTTCGCCCTTCGCATCGCTCATGGCGACGTGCCGCCGGTGCTGAAGAACGTGACGCTGCGGACTCTCGACCTGGCGTTGCTGCAAGCGGGCGCGGGCGTCAAGGGCGAGTTTGAGAACCGGCTGAAGGGACTGATCGAGGAAGTGAAGGCTTCGCCCACCCCCATCATCCTGTTCATCGACGAGGCCCACACCATGATCGGTGCAGGCGGCCAGGCCGGCCAGAACGACGCGGCCAATCTGCTCAAGCCGGCCCTGGCGCGCGGCGAGTTGCGCACCATCGCCGCCACCACCTGGTCCGAGTATAAGAAGTACTTCGAAAAAGATGCAGCGCTGGCACGCCGATTTCAGGTGGTCAAGGTGGAAGAACCCACCGAGGAACAGTGCAATCTGATGCTCCGCGGTCTGGTGCCCGCGCTCGAGCAGCATCACAACGTGCGAATCCTGGACGAGGGCCTGGGCTCTGCCGTCCGCCTGTCGCATCGCTACCTCGCCGACCGCCAACTCCCGGACAAGGCAGTCAGCGTGCTCGATACCGCCTGCGCGCGGCTGGCATTGGGACAGAACGCGATTCCGCCGGCCATTGAAGATGCCATGCGAACGCTGGACGACTATGCCGTTCAAACCCGGGTGCTGGAGCGCGAGGCGGCGCTGGGCGCGGACCATGGTGAGCGATTGCAGCAGATCGCCAAAAATCGCGCCGACACAGAAAGCCGGCTCACCGGCATGCGGGAGCGCTGGGAAAAAGAAAAGGATTTGGTCTCGCGCATTCGGGAAGTACGCACGCAACTGGAATCCGCGGGCGGCTCGGCACAACCGGCTGCCGGTGATGGCCAGAGCGCCGCGGCGCAGCCGGCTGTAGATACCGCGGCGCTGCGCTCCGAACTGGCCCGGTTGAATGCCGATCTGGAAGCCGTCCAGGGCGAGTCTCCCCTCATCCGCGTGTGCGTGGACGCCCACATTGTGGGCGAAGTCATTTCCGCCTGGACCGGAATTCCCGTGGGCAAAATGTTGAAAGATGAAATCCAGTCGGTGCTCGCGCTCGACCAACAGCTCGGCAATCGCGTCATCGGGCAGTCGCATGCCTTGGCAGCGATTAGCGAGCGCATCCGGACCTCCCGAGCCAGCCTGGAAGATCCCAACAAGCCCATTGGCGTCTTCCTGCTGGTAGGGCCAAGCGGCGTGGGAAAAACCGAGACGGCGCTGGCGCTGTCCGACCTCCTCTACGGCGGTGAACGCAATCTGATCACGATTAATATGTCCGAGTTTCAGGAAGCGCACACCGTCTCAACGCTCAAGGGTTCGCCGCCCGGATATGTGGGATACGGCGAAGGCGGCGTGCTTACAGAGGCCGTCCGGCGGCGGCCGTACTCGGTGGTGCTGCTGGACGAGGTGGAAAAAGCGCATCCCGATGTGCTCGAGCTTTTTTTCCAGGTGTTCGACAAGGGCATGATGGAGGACGGTGAAGGCCGTGAAATCGACTTTAAGAACACCATCATCATCCTGACGTCGAACGCCGGCACCGATACCCTCATGAAGCTGACGGCCGATCCCGAGACCATGCCCAGCGCCGACGGCCTGGTCAAAGCGCTGAAGCCGGAGCTGAATAAGATCTTCAAGCCGGCATTCCTGGGCCGCCTGGTCATCATTCCCTATTTCCCGGTGCGCGACCAGGCGCTGAAAAAGATCATCACACTCAAGCTGGGTAAGATCCAGCGGCGTTTATTTGAGAACCACAGGATTCAGTTGACATATGACGATCCGCTGGTGGAGGAAGTGGCGCGGCGCTGCACGGAAGTGGAAAGCGGGGCCCGCAACGTGGATAACATCCTCACCAATACCATGCTCCCCGAGATCTCGCGCCGCATTTTGAGCGGCCTGGCGGAGCGCCAGAGACTGGATGCCATTCGTGTGAGCACGAGTCCGGACGGGTCGTTCTTGTATAACTGACCGGCGCATCGCTGCGCGATTTTCAGGCCCGCGAGCGGGCTTGTTTGGAAAGAGGAGGAAACTTGTCAGCGATCGTTTTCAGCCAGGAAAACCGCGTCATCAAGATCAACACGCCGCTGGGCAAGGACGTGCTGCTGCTGCAGGGCTTCTCCGGGCAGGAAGCCATCTCCAGCCTGTTTCAGTTTCACCTGGACCTCATCGCCGAGAACCGCCAGAACGTGGCTTTCGACAAGCTGCTCGGGCAGAAGATCTCGATCGAGGTGCTGCTGCCGAACGAAAAAACTCGTTACTTTCACGGCCTGGTGAGCAGCTTGTCCCAGGGCGGACGTGGCGAGCGTTTCACCCGGTACCGCGCCGAAATGGTGCCGCAATTCTGGCTTCTGACGCGTCTAATGCAGAGCCGTATTTTTCAGCAGACCTCAGTCCCGGACATTCTAAAGAAAGTCCTGCAAGGCCTGGACGTTGCGTATGAACTGCAAGGGACCTACGAACCTCGGGACTACTGTGTGCAGTACCGCGAGAGTGATTTTCAGTTCGCCTCCCGGTTGATGGAAGAAGAGGGCATTTACTACTTCTTCAAGCACACCGAAGACGGGCACAAGATGGTGGTGGCCGACAGCCCGCAGTCGCACCCGGATCTGCCCGAGGGATCCAGGATCATCTATGAGGAGTTAGCTGGCGGCACCCGCGAAGAAGAACGCATCTACCGCTGGGAGAAACAGCAGGAGCTCCGCTCCGGAAAGTACACCCTCTGGGATCATTGCTTCGAGCTTCCCTACAAGCATCTGGAAGCCGAGAAGACCGTTCAGGACTCGGTGACGGTTGGCAAGGTCGCCCACAAACTGAAGGTCGGCGGGAACGACAAGCTCGAGATCTACGATTTTCCGGGTGCGTACGCGCAGCGTTTCGACGGAGTCGACCCTGGAGGCGGGGACCGGTCTTCCGATCTGCAAAAAATCTTCGAGGATAACAAAAGGACGGTAAACATCCGTCTGCAGCAGGAAACCGTTCCCGCGCTGGTGATCAGCGGCGCGAGCAACTGCCGCAACTTCGTTTCCGGCCACAAATTCACCCTGACGGAACATTTCAATGCTGACGGGCAGTATGTCATCACGTCGGCCAGCCATGTGGCGCAACACGAAATCGGCACCGGCAAGGACTCGGCGGAAACTCATTACAGTAATGACTTCACCTGCATTCCCTTTGTGATTCCCTTTCGGCCGCAGCGAACTACGCCCCGGCCCGTGGTGTACGGCTCGCACACCGCGACGGTCAC
>Ga0335077_10009388_pt1 | contig 12142 bp, 14 predicted proteins | sample Lox_Sample_31_FD_207151 | JGI IMG/M metagenome (GOLD analysis project Ga0335077, IMG submission 207151) | Soil microbial communities from Loxahatchee National Wildlife Refuge, Florida, United States - Lox_Sample_3.1 | ecosystem: Environmental > Terrestrial > Soil > Wetlands | place: USA...
GGCCGCAGAGAGAAGAGTCGCTCAACAACGCTGTCTCCGACTCGGCGCCCGCAAAATGTGGATCGACGCCGAAGATCTCCGCGAAGCGTGTGGCGATCCACCGCACGGAAAGGCGCTCGGGCCCGGTGAGGTTCAACACCAGGGGCGGCGAAGAGGCCAGAGCCAGGGCGCGCAGGCAGGCGGAGTTGGCGTCGCGCTGCCAGATGACGTTGACCGAGCCCATGGCGAGCGACACCGGGCGCCGCTCCCACACGCGCTGCCCAATATCGAGCAGGACGCCGTAGCGCAGGTCGTTCGCATAGTTGAGGCGCAGCAGCGCGACGGGAGTTCGGTCGCGGGTGGAGTGATATTCGAAAACACGTTCGCGGGCGAGGACGGACTGCGCGTACTCCCCGACGGGAGCGGGCGGCGTCTGTTCGGTGGCGCCGGCGGCGGTGAGCGGGTAGACATTGCCGCTGGAGAGGGCGACGATGCGCGAGCCGCGGTAGCGTTCGGCGACCATGGCGGGAAGCAGGACGTTGGTCGCCCACGTGAGCGGCAGGTTGCCGGTGGATCCGAACTTGCGGCCGGCGAGGAAGAGGATGTTGGGAGAATCGGGCAGGCCGGCGATTTGAGCGCGGTCGAGAAGGTCGCAGGAGAGGGGCTCGATACCCCAGGCGTCGAGCTGCTCTTTCAGGCGGGCATCGGGGAATCGCGAGACGGCCAGAATGCGGCGCGACACACCGGCCGCTTCCGTGGCGCGGCGGGCGAGGTGGGCGAGCGATGGTCCCATCTTTCCGCCTGCGCCCAGCACCAGGATGTCGCCCGGGACTTGCTGCATCGCGGCGCGGTCCGCTTCGGCAGGCCTGGAGAGCTCGTCCTCCAACGCCTCGATGGTGGTGATCTGGATGTGCCGCAGAGTCAGGCCGCTAACCTCCGGCGATCGCTCCTACGATGAGCAACGGCTCTTTTCCCGAGGCGACGGCCTCGGGCAGCGGAGTATCCGGAGGATCGTGGGAAATGTCTTCTTCGCACGCGAAATACCGAACGAACGGCCGGCGCTGCCCGCTGACGTGGTCTCGAATGGTGCCGCACAGCATGGGATAGCGGGTCTCCAGGGAATCGAGCACCGAACGCAGCGTCACCCGGCCTTCGACCTCCACTTCGACTTCGCTGCCGGTGCCGGCCAACGTCCGCAAATGAGCCGGGAGCATGACACGGATCACGGCAGCGTCTGGACCTCAACCGAAAGCACCGCCGGCAGATCCCGGACAATTGGCGCCCAGGTATCGCCCGCGTCCCGGGACGCGTACACCTGGCCGCCGGTGGTGCCGAAGTAGATGCCGCACTGGTCGAGCGAGTCTACCGCCATCGCATCGCGCAATACATTCACGTAACAATCCTTTTCGGGCAGGCCCTGGCTCAGCTCCTCCCACTCGTTTCCGCCGGAGCGGCTTCGGTACACGCGAAGCTTGCCGTCGGGCGGAAAGTGTTCCGAATCGCTCTTGATGGGGACAACGTAGACGGTTTCGGGTTCATGGGCGTGGACGTCGATGACAAAACCGAAGTCGGTCGGCAGGTTGCCGCTCACTTCGTGCCAGGATTCGCCGGCATCGTCAGTGCGCATCACGTCCCAGTGTTTCTGCATGAACAGCACAGCGGGGCGCGACTGGTGCATGGCCACGTGATGCACACAGTGGCCGACCTCGGCGCCGGGGTCGGGGAGAAACGGAGACTTCAGGCCGTGGTTGATGGGCTTCCACGTTGTGCCCCCATCGTCGGTGCGGAAGGCACCCGCGGCGGAGATGGCGATAAACATCCGCTGCGAATTGCCGGGATCGAGGATGACAGTATGGAGGCACATGCCGCCGGCACCGGGCTGCCAGTGAGGCCCTGAACCGTGGCCGCGCAGGCCCGGGAGTTCCTGCCAGGTGTTGCCGCCGTCCACGGTCCGGAACAGGGCCGCATCCTCGACGCCTGCGTAGACCATGTCCGGGTCGTTGAAGGAAGGCTCCAGGTGCCACACCCGCTTGAATTCCCAGGGATGCGGTGTCCCGTCGTACCACTGGTGTGTGCCGGGTACGCCGTCATAAACGAACTTGTTCCCCACCGGGGCCCACGTCTTGCCACCATCGTCGGAACGTTGTACCACCTGGCCATGCCACCCCGTCGATTGGGAGGCATACAGCCGATTTGGATCGGCGGGCGAACCCTTCAGGTGATAAATCTCCCAGCCGGCAAATAACGGGCCGCTGATGTCCCAGTGTTCGCGTTTGCCATCGGAAGTCAGCACAAACGCCCCCTTGCGCGTGCCGACCAATACCCGTACTTTACTCATCCACTGCTCCTTCCTGAGCTATGTAAAAAAGGTTCGATTTGCGGGGCCTCACCGTATTGTCGTTCCAGGCCCACCCGAATCGACACTGCCACCGGGAAAATTCTCAGTAGACACAAAAATCGATTTCACCCGGAGGTCGGGCGCACCAGGATTCTTTAGCCAGGATACACGCGTTTGCCGCGGCGCGGGATGCACGGGACGATGGTACCGCTGATTCCCAGTACAACACCGGCCTGTGGGGCTCCAGAGCCCGATGAATCGTCATTGACAAAACCGCGCGGCGGGTTATCATTTGAATTACTCCCCCGATTAAATCCGAAGGCATCGTGACCTCCATCAGCAATCCAGTGATTCTCGAAACCGATCTGGCCGGTGTCGAGCGCCATGCTCGCGGCAAAGTACGCGATGTGTACCGTATCGACGATCGCCTGTTGATCGTGGCTACAGATCGAATCTCTGCATTCGACTACGTATTGGGCACGGGCATTCCCGACAAAGGACGCGTGCTCACGCAACTTTCGATTTTCTGGTTCGACTTCCTGAAAGATCTCACGCCGAATCATTTCCTCAGTGGGAGGATCGCGGATTACCCGTCTCCCCTGCTGCGGTATCGGGACCAGCTCGAGGGACGCTCGATGCTGGTGAAGCGCGCGCGGATGATCGAGATCGAATGCGTTGCCCGCGGTTATATCTCGGGCTCCGGCTGGAAGGAGTACCGGGAACAGGGAACGGTGTGCGGAATCCCGCTGCCGCGAGGGCTGCGCGAAAGCGAACGGCTTCCCGAGCCGATCTTCACTCCTGCCACCAAGGCGCAAACCGGCCACGACGAGAACATCTCCTTCCAGCAGGCAAGCTCGCTGATCGGTGAAGATCTCGCAAACAAGGTACGGGACCTCACCCTCGCGCTGTACACGCGGGCTGCCGAGTATGCGCTCACCCGCGGCATCATCATCGCGGATACCAAGTTCGAATTCGGGTTCGCCGGAGACGAGCTGGTGTTGGGCGATGAGGTTCTGACCCCGGATTCCTCGCGCTTCTGGCCGGCGGAGTCGTACAGTCCCGGCGGACCGCAGGTCTCCTACGACAAGCAGTTCGTGCGCGACTATCTGGAGTCGATCCACTGGAACAAGCAGCCGCCGGCGCCGGGATTGCCGGCGGAGGTGGCCGAGAAGACCGGCGAAAAATACCGTCAGGCATACCGCGCACTCACCGGCCATGAATTATGAACGGGCTTGACGCGGTCCTGCTGCTGGTCATCGCGGTGTCGGTATTGACCAGCTTTCGCAAAGGCCTGTCACGCGAGGTGATCGGCCTGGTTGCGGTAGTTGCCGCTCTGATTCTCGGAATCTGGTTTTATGGCGCCGCGGGCACACTGGTGCTACCCTATGTGAGTTCCCCGGCGGTTGCAAACCTGGCCGGGTTTTTTCTGGTGTTTTTCGGGGTGATTCTGCTCGGCAGCATCGTGAGCCACGTGGTCGGGAGGTTTCTGCGGGTAACCGGTCTTTCGTTTGTAGACCACGTTCTGGGCGCGGCTTTCGGATTGGTGCGGGGAACCCTGGTGGCGGTAGCGCTGTTGATGGGGATCATGGCGTTCTCGCCGGGGGATCGTCCTCCGGACTCGGTGGTGAATTCGCGAATCGCACCCTATGCCGTGGAGGGAGCGCGTTTTTTCGTGGCGATGGCTCCGTACGAATTGCGCGAAGGCTACCGGAAGACGTACGCCCAAGTCAAGGCGGCGTGGCAAAATGCCCTGCAGAAGGGGCTTCCAGGTGCGCCGAAAGGGGAAGGAGATGGGCATGAAAGAGCCATTTGATCTCCTGGTGGAGCAGCTTCTCAAAGGAAACATCTTTCTGCCGGAGGCCATCGAGATTCTGGAAAAGAGCATGATCCGGCTCTCCCTGGAAAAGAACGACGGCAATCAGTGCATGTCCAGTAAGCAGTTGGGCATCCATCGCAATACGCTGCAGAGGAAGATGGTGGAGTACGGAATCGGAAACGGCCGGGCGCGCCCACGTCCCAAGCCCGCGGGCCGCGAGCGCCGCGCGCGGAAGCCGAAGTCCGGCGCGGCCTGACGATGGATCTGCTGATCTTTGATCTCGACGGCACCCTGATCGATTCCCGGCTGGACCTCGCCAACGCGGTTAACGCCACCCGCACCCACATGGGCATGACCACCCTCGACAACGAGCGCGTGTATTCCTACGTCGGCAACGGCGCGCCGGTGTTGATCCGCCGGGCACTGGGCGAACAGGCGACGGAAGCGGAAGTCCAGGAGGCGCTGGAGTATTTTCTGGAGTATTATCGCGATCACGCCCTGGATTGCACGGTGCTCTACCCGGGCGTGAGAGAGGCGCTGGACCGGCTGCGGGCGGCCGGCAGGCGCCTGGCGGTATTGACGAACAAGCCGGTGCGTGTGAGCCGCGCCATCCTCACCGGCCTGGGCGTTGGCGACCGGTTTTTCCAGGTCTACGGCGGCAACAGCTTCGAGTTCAAGAAACCGCACCCGATCGGGGTTGAGACGCTACGGAACGAGGCGGGCGCGCGGCGCGAAGACAGCATGATGGTGGGGGACAGCTCCGTGGACGTCAACACGGCGCGCAACGCGGGCATCGCATGCTGCGGCGTGACGTACGGTTTTCAGCCCGAGACCCTGAAGGATCCCGCTCCGGACCTGCTCGTGGACCGGATGGAAGACCTGGCTGATTGGGTGCTAAGGCCGCAGGCGGGCAGCCAGAAACTCTGAAGGATCCCACCTCAAGCCAACGGCGAACCACCGCCGGTCACGTATTAGGCAGTGAACCTTCCGGTCGATAATCGGGTGGAGAGTGAATAAACCAGGGGCGGAGGGAATGCAATGGCCTGGAGACGATTCTTCCGGCGGGCGGAAGTTGTGCTTGTCAAGTTCTGCAAAATGGGCCAATGATGTTTCCGAGCTCCTGGGGTCGCCCTTCAGGCGGGCAAACCTTTCCTCCATGCATCGGCGCGACCTTGTGCCGCGCCACTGTCTGAGTGAGGGCTTTAGAGATTCAGCAGTTCTTCGATTCCCCTCCTTCCTTCGTCAGGATCTGCCGGATGGCCTGCTCGGAGAGTTGGCCCGGCTGTAGCCCAGCGGCGAGCTCGATGACCCTCACCAGAGAGCAGCCGGCCAAGCGGGCGGCGACGGTCGCACTGGCCCGGCGGCCGGTTGGATCGCCGTCCAGCATCAGGACGATCTTTCGAAAACGTTCGCTCAGCAGCCATCGCTGCCGCTCGTATAATGCTGACCCCATTAGAGCGACCACGGCGGAGAAGCCCGCTTGATGCACTCTGAGGCAGTCGAAAAATCCTTCGACCACAATCACCGTTTCTGTTCCGCCGGCCGCTGCACGATGCAGATTGAACAGCACCTGCGATTTGGGAAACCCCGCGGGGAATTTATAGCGCGGCTCCGCTCCGCCCGGCGATCGACCGCAGTAGGCCACCAATTCGCCAGCCTCGTCGTGAATGGGAATCACCAGACGCCAGTCCCGGTCCAGCATAGAAACCGATCCCGTATTCGGTCGCGGTTTGCGCCGAGATCCCCCTGGCGGTGAGATACGGATGCGCGCCATCCACGCCGCGCTGGCGAAAGCCCAACGGCCGCAGGCTCTTGCTTTTTTCCGTAACCGTTGGCTGCCTGCAGGAGGCGCGCCGGTTGTTCGTCTGGCGCGAATCCATGGCCGCCGGATTCCAACCAGTCACCAGTTTCTGCGCCGCCTCACGCACCCCGCAGCGTTCCATGGCGGCCACCAAGTCCAGCACCGTGCCGCCAGCGTCGCAGCTGAAGCAGTGAAACCACTGCCGGGCCGCATTGACAACGTATCCTGTCCCTCGCCGCCATGCAGTAGGCAACGCCCACGCTATTGATCTTTCCCACTGCGTCGCAGACCGCCAATCCGATACCGCTCCAGCACCCTCATCAGCGGCACAGCCTGCTTGATGGAGGCGAACTCAATCCAACTCGCCAGGAACTTCGTCAGGCTGCTTGAGCCCGCCTCCGCAACTGTTCCGCTGATGCTCTTCCAGCAGATCCATGTTCAAGTAGCGTGTGCCCTGGATCCACTCCTCATGGATCTCCGCGGCCAATGCCCGTACCAGCCGCAGACAACTGGCCGCGTTCGGAAATATCCGCACCACCAAAGTCCGCCGCTTGATCTCCTCGTTGATCCGCTCCAGCATGTTGGTGGATTTCAGGTGTTTGTGGTGCTCCGACGGCAGCCGGTAAAACGTGAACGTCTCTTCGATGTTGGCTTCTACCCAATCGCATAACTTCGCGTATTTCCCCTGCCACTTGTTCAGCCACTTGCCCAAATCCTCGCGCGCCTGTTCGATATCGTGACGGTCATACAGCCAGCGCAATTCCACCAGGCAATCGTCATTGGCTTTCCGCGGCAGATGGTCCAGCGCATTGCGCAGAAAGTGCACGTAAACACCGCTGCCACGCCGCTTCCGGCAGCACCTCCCGGATCGCGTTCTTCAGACCCTCGTGATCGTCGCTGACCACCAACTCCACACCGCGCAACCCACGCTGCTTGAGGGCCAACAAGAACTCCCGCCAACTGGTCGTGCTCTCGCGGTTCGCCAATCCCACCGCCAGCACGCACCGACGCCCCTCCCGGTTAATCCCGATCGCCACCTGTACCGCCTGGCTTCGGATGACCCCGTCTCCCCGCACCTTCTCGTAACGCGCATCCAGCACCAGATACGGATACTCCTCCTCCAGCCGGCGTTCCGCAAACTTCGCCAACTCCCCTTCCAGACTCTCCTTGATGCGGCTTACCGTGGCCGAGGAAAACTCGTGCCCGCACAACTCCTCGGTGATGGCCTTGACCTTGCGCGTCGATGCCCCGTGCACGTACATCTCGGCCAGTGCCCCCACCAAAGCCTTTTCGGTCCGCTGATACCGCTCGAACACCTCTGTGCGAAAGTGTCCCTGCCGATCCTGCGGCACCCGCAACTCCAGTTTTCCTACCCGCGTCACCAGCGTCCGCGAGTAATGCCCGCTCCGGTATCCCCGCCGGTTCGCTGCCCGATGGCAATTGCTGGGTGGTGACGAGACGCTTCGCCAGAAACATACAGCCATCCCGTATGCGCGGCGGATCCCCAAAAAAGAAAATGCAACTCTCGGGAACGAAGGCCATCAGAGATGCGGAGAAAGCAAAACGGAAATCCCGGACTGGAAGACGTGTAGCCTGCTGCATGGGTGCAGCAACCCGGGGAGGGCTACGGTTTCCGAATTGCATCTATCCGACTCGACTCAGTCGAGGCAGTGGAGGTTACTCGTGGTGGCTGTGGCGCTGATTGCATGTCTTGTTCTCGCGTGCTTCGTGCTATCCGGAATCAGTCCGCAAGATCGCCGGAGGAACTAGCGGCGCAGCCGCACCTTTCAGGCCGGCTGGGAGACACTTATGATGCCCGCATTCAAGAGATTTAGACGAATCCTGGAAAGGAAACGTCGAGAGTTGTATGCTGAAGCGTTCAGCTACGACTACATACACGCAATCCGCACTGCCGACGAGATCGATGACTGCAGGCTGGCCTTGGACCGCGAGATGGCGACGGCGGACTTGGAGAGACGCTCCACTCTGATACGGCAGATAGCCGACGCCCTGACACGGATCGACCATGACGAGTACGGCGTGTGTGTTCGCTGTGGCGCGGAAATCGCAGTGGTCCGTCTGGACTCCGTCCCGTGGACGCCGCATTGTATTCGGTGCCAGGAGATCGCCGAGATCGAACACCATGCTCTAACTTCCAAGTGGACCGGGCACCCGAGGCTAACGGCGGGTTCGGGGGATTGACTCCGTGTCGATTCGCCCGGTATGAAGGCCCGCACCTGATTGACATCAATGGAAATGTACCAGCACGATAGCGCCACGATGTTCCGGTTTGTGCTCCGGGGAAGCCTGAGCGGCATGTCTGTTCAGGATCTCGAACAGTCGTGGAACACCTCGTCATCCGTCGCTTCCCAAAAAGAGATTGTCGTGGATATCTCCGGGGTCACGGACGCGGATGCGGCGGGTGTGGAATTGCTGTCTCGCATGCGCGAGTCAGGGGCACGGCTGATAGCGGCACTGCCTCCGAAGTCCGAGGCGTTACTACGCTCCATCGGGATCCCGGCGCCGGAGCCTGAGACTCACCGCGTGGGCAGATGGGCTGCACGGCTGCTGCAACATTAGCACACCCTCGCGGCGAATCGGGCGCTGGGTCTGCCGGCCGGGACGGGTGCGGCGGCCTCTCAGAAAAAAAGTGAGACTCGCGCGATCCACACGCATCGTAAGCCGTGGCCGGAGGCTCGGGTGGAAGTTCCGGCCAGATACGAGACCGGGGAACACCAAAGTGAATGGACCACGTATGGTTCAAAGCCACCGACGAAGGTCTCCAGCGGTTTCGCGATTATGCTTGGGAGAAACGACAATGACAACGATGAGATTTGTGATGTTCCTGGCGTGCGCCGCTTGCATCAACGCGCAAACGCCGGTCGACAAAGCCTGGACTATCCTGTCCGAAGCCGCCAAGGGTAAGAGCGATGATAATCGAGGGAAGGCCATCCACGCGCTGGGTCTGATCACGGGCAATGCTCGGGCCCGAACGCTGGCGGAAACCGCCCTCTCCGACGACGAGGAAGAGGTGCGTGCCACCGCGGCCAGGGTCCTGGGCATCATGGGCGCCAAAGAGTCAGCGCCGAAACTGAAGGCCGCGCTCAAGGATAAGGAGACTAGCGTGGTCTTTGCCGCAGCCAATGCGCTCTTTGTACTGGGGGATCCGACCGCCTACGACGTGTACTACGCGGTCCTCACGGGCCAGAGGAAGAGTGGTGACAACCTGGTGGATTCGCAGTTAAAGATGCTCAAAGACCCCAAAGCCCTCGGCCAGATGGGCGTGGAGTTCGGCATCGGTTTCATCCCGTTCGGTGGCATCAGCTACGGTGTCGTGAAGATGCTCAAGGCGGATAACGTCTCGCCGGTGCGGGCCGCCGCTGCGACAAAACTGATCGGCGATCCGGACCCCAAGTCACGCAAGGCACTGATGGATGCCACGAAGGACGAGAAGTGGCTCGTCCGCGCGGCGGTGATTGGCGCCCTTGCACGCCAGAACGACCCGGCTGCTCTCAAAGTGATCACACCGCTTCTCGATGACGACGAGGAGGTGGTGCGTTTCAACGCGGCGGCGGCCGTAATTCAACTCAGCGCTGCGGCCCCGGCGTCGGCTGGAAACGAGTAATCCACTGGACTGACGCTGTTTTACCAGCGATCGGTTGCGTGGCGGAGAAGTCGATCAGAACTGGAGAAAACTTGTGTCACTAGAATGGAAACTGGATCCCAAAGAAAAAGTCACTATTAAGGTTGGTGATAAAGAGAAGATCGAATTCCGGCTCAAGGAGATTATGGCCGAGCCGGGAAGCAAAATCTCCCTCAAGAAGGACTTCGACCCCGCCTTCACCGGCGGCTATGAAAACAAGGCAGGCGCCACAGGTACGGTAAGTGCCAACATCGAACGCTTGTGCGACCTTCAGGAGAGGCTGTACGCCCAGAACGAGTACGCGCTGCTCATCATCCTGCAGGCGATGGATGCCGCGGGCAAAGACGGGGCCATCCGCCACGTGATGTCGGGTGTGAATCCGCAGGGTTGTCACGTGTCGAGCTTTAAGGCGCCTTCCGCCGAAGAGTTGAGCCACGATTACCTCTGGCGCGCGACAAAAGCGCTGCCGGAGCGAGGCATGATCGGGATCTTCAATCGCTCTTACTACGAAGAGATGCTTGTGGTCCGTGTTCATCCGGAGATCCTGGCTAAGCAGAGGATCCCTTCCGCCGTCGCCGACGGGGACGTGTGGAAGCAGCGATTCCGCGAAGTCAACCATTTTGAAGAGCACTTGTTCCACAACGGTATCGTCCCGGTGAAGATCTTCCTCAACGTCTCGAAGGAGGAGCAGCGGAAACGGTTTTTGGCGCGCATTGATGACCCGGATAAGAACTGGAAGTTTTCCATGTCCGACTGCCAGGAGCGCGCGCACTGGGACGAGTACCAGGCGGCCTTCGAGGAGGTGCTCAATCACACCAGCACCGAAGTCGCACCGTGGTTCGTCATCCCGGCAGACCACAAGTGGTTTGCCCGCCTGGCTGTTTCCGAAGCGGTCTGCCGAGTATTGGAACGGCTTAAGTTGAAATACCCCACCGTGACTCCGGAACGGCACGCCGAGTTGCTGCAGATCCGGGAAACACTGGCCAACGGGAAGTCCCACAAATCGTCGTCTTCAGCAGGATGATCGAGGTCGCGGAGCTGTGTCCAAGGACCGGGACCACAGTCCTTTGAGCAAATGGAAGATTTCCTGTGGGGTGGACTTAGTCTGCGGCGGACTTCAGTCGCCATAGAACCAGGGGGGACTAAAGTCCCGAAGCCCTACCCACCCGGTTTCACATCGATTCCTGCGGTCAGGGCTCTCGCCCTGGAGCCTCGTCCGTGGCTGGCGGCGCGAAGAACGTCAAGCCGATGGCTCCCACCGGCGGTGAGCTCTACCGCGGTGTTGGCTATGTAACACGAGTTCGAGAGGACCTTCATGCTGAGTAAACGAGAGTTGACTGCCGTCGTGTTGGCGCTGACGCTGGCGATGTTCGCCGCAGGCTGTAAGAAGAAGGTCGCGCCTCCCACACCCCCTTCCCTGCCAGCCCAGGCGCCTCCTCCGGTTCCGCCGCCGCCTCCCGCGGCTCCCTCCGTGTCGCAGTTTACGGCGGAGCCCACCAGCATCCAACGCGGCCAGTCCTCGACGTTGCGCTGGGTGGTCACCGGCAACGTGACCAGCGTGTCCATCGATCAAGGCATCGGAAGCGTACAGGCCGTCGGCAACAGCCGCGTCAGCCCAAGCGATTCCATCACATACACGCTGACCGCTACCGGCCCCGGCGGCACCGGCACCACCACCGCTGTCATCAACGTTTCTTCGCCGCCGCCACCTCCTCCTCCGCCGCTGCCAGCCCGCACCGACGCGCTCGATGAGCGGCTCTCCGCCGAAGTCCAGGACACCTACTTTGATTACGACAAGGTGGACCTCAGCTCGGACGCCATCGACGTTCTCACCAGGGACGCCGCCGCGCTCAAGGCGATCCTCAACGATTTCCCCAACGCGTCCATCGTGCTCGAAGGACATTGCGACGAACGCGGCAGCGCGGAGTACAACTTGGGCCTGGGCGACCGCCGCGCCAATTCAGCCAAAAACTTCGTGCAGCAGCTAGGCGTCTCCGCCGGTCGGGTAACGATTGTCAGCTACGGCAAAGAGCGTCCCCAGTGCACCGAAGAGAACGAGGCCTGCTGGCAGAAGAACCGGCGCGTCCATTTCGCTCCGGGGCAGTAGGGCAGAACCACAGACTCGTTGGGAGCGGATCCAGGTCACGTCGTGCTGCCAAGGCGCGATTTCTATGCGCTGAGCCAGTCGATCATCTCGACGCTTTCGTTCAGGTGATAGTCGGTGGCGAGAGATTCCACGCCGGCGTATTCGTCAGTGGGATTCCCAGGGGTTTACCCTCTGGAGCCTTGGCCTTGGGTAAGGTGGGCTTCTCATCTCGCGCGTCGCGGGCGAATGCGTTTCTACTCCACAAAAGCCAGGCAGTAACGGGCTGGAAGTCACTGGCCATCACGCGCGAGAGGGGTGTGCGGCCGCGGCCAGCCGCCCGCCGTGCGCATGTTCGGCGCGAGCCGGCCCCAAAAGAAAATGAGACTTACAGGGCCGAAAGGCATCCTCAATCGCCGCAGCACGGAATTTACCGGCTGAACAGGAGTCGAAAATGATATCGTCGAGAATTTCGAGGTGTT
>Ga0335077_10009392_pt1 | contig 12141 bp, 13 predicted proteins | sample Lox_Sample_31_FD_207151 | JGI IMG/M metagenome (GOLD analysis project Ga0335077, IMG submission 207151) | Soil microbial communities from Loxahatchee National Wildlife Refuge, Florida, United States - Lox_Sample_3.1 | ecosystem: Environmental > Terrestrial > Soil > Wetlands | place: USA...
AACACGCTCATTGCCGGTCCCTTTAATTTCGGCGAGGCGAAGCTGCTGGAGGTGGACAATCCGGAGATGCGCAAGGCGGTGAAAGTGTCATTGTCTTGAGGCCGGATCAGTCCTTCCCGGACTGCCAGGCATACGAAAAGTGAAAAATATGATTTTCACTTTTCTCCGTTCTCAAGGACGCAATGTCCTTGAGAACGGCGGCAGAACCCTTCGCGCAATGGCGTTCTTCCCCGTGCCGCAAAAACCCACGCCGGAATGTATCCGACGACCTGCAATGGATGTTTGACCAATGAATTTTTTCGAGCAGCAGCACAGGGCGCGACGCAAAACCTGGCTTCTGGTGCTTTATTTCCTGATCGCGGTGGCGCTGATCATCGCCGCCGTCGAACTGGGCGTGTACTACGCCCTCCTGTTCGGGGACGTCTATCACCACGATCTGAATGCCTGGTTGCTGGAACCCGGATTCTTGTGGGTGATCGCCGGCACGGTGGCGGTGATTTTTTCCGGCACGGCCTACACGGCCATACAACTCTCCGGTGGCGGGCAGGCGCTGGCGGAAATGGTCGGCGCCACCCGCATCCGCCCAGCGACGCAGGAGACCAATGAACGCAAATTGATGAACGTGGTCGAGGAGATGTCGATAGCCTCCGGCACACCGGTGCCGGCGGTGTATGTCATGGAGGATGAGTCCGCCATCAACGCCTTCGTCGCCGGCACGCGTCCCGCGGAGACCGTGCTGGTGGTGACGCGCGGCGCCCTGGAGCAACTCAATCGCGATGAATTGCAGGGCGTGATCGCCCACGAAAACAGCCATATCCTGAACGGCGACATGCGGCTCAACATCCGGTTGATGAGCGTGCTGGCCGGTATCCTGCTCATAGGCAAGCTCGGCGGCTTTCTGCTGCGATCGCTGCGGGGCACGAGCGGCAGGAGCAGTGGGCGCGGCCGGGACAGCGGCAACGCCGCCCTTGTCATTCTTGCGCTGGGATTGATTTTGCTGGCTATTGGTTACATCGGAGTTTTTTTTGGCCGCTTGATCAAGGCGGCGGTGTCGCGCAACCGTGAGTGCCTGGCCGACGCCTCCTCGGTTCAATTTACACGCAATCCAGACGGCATTGCCGGCGCCTTGTGGAAGATCAAAGAGAGTACCGCGGGTTCGCTGCTGGGCAGCATGCATGCGGAAGACCTGAGCCACTTTTGTTTCGCTACTTCACTGAACGTGAGTTTTTCCTCGCTGTTGGCCACCCATCCGCCGCTCGAGGACCGCATCAATGCGATCAACCCGCGCTTCATGGTAATGGCAAAGGCCCGGCAACTTACCGAGAGCGCACGGCAGCGAATTGCGGATGAAAAAATCGGCGCCTCTTCCGTCGTGGCGGATGGAAAACGGGAATTGCCGCCCATTCCTTTTATATCACCGTTCGCTTCCGCGCAGGCCATCGCGGCCACCGTCGGTAATCCAACTGCACAACATGTCGATCACGCCGTTCAACTCCATGGCTCGCTTCCGGAAAATCTGCTCCGGGCCGTGCATGACATCGCCGGCGCGCGCCAGGTGATCTACGCCCTGCTGATCGCGGGCACCGATCCGAAACAACAACCGGCCGCGCGTGCACTCGTGGTGAAACAGGAGGGTGAAGAATTCGCCGCCACGGCGGCGGACCTCATGCAGACCGTAATCCAGGCGGGAGCGGGTGCGCGTCTCCCCATCATCAATCTCGCGCTGCCGGCTTTGAAACAGATGCCGGCAGAACAGCGACAGGCGTTTCTGAATGCGGTCGAGACGATCATCGCCGTGGATGCGCGCCGCACCGTCTTTGAATTCGTGCTGATGACGTTGTTGCGTGAACATCTGATCGTGGATGGCGGCATGTCCGATGTGGTGAAGTACCGCAGCATCGATCCAGTGATGCCGGACCTCCAGCTGCTCCTCACCGTGTTGGCCAGGGTCGGCACGTGCAGGCCCGAGGAGGCCGCGGGCGGCTATCAACGGGTGATGGCCATATTTACCCCCGAGCCGTCCGAACCGGTGCCGGCGGCCAGGTGCACGATGCAGGCGCTTGGTCAGGCACTGCATAATCTGTCCCTGCTGACGCCATTGCTGAAACGCTCCGTGATCACCGCCTGCGCAGATTGCGTCCTGCGCGATGGCAGGGTGGCGCCGGCGGAAGCGGAATTACTGCAAGTCACGGCGGAAGTGCTCGACTGTCCGATGCCCCCACTATTGCCACCGCCCGCAGGCAATAAGGTTTAATATTTAAAATCAACAGGTTGGTACAATAGAAGTCATCAGGTTCGCCCCGAATCCCAGATCACTGGAACTGGCGCAGTCTATTGTTGACTAATATAGTCAGATATGGGATTCTTCCCGCCCTTTTGATTTGGAGTTGCACCGACCATGCGACTGACCACCCGCGGACGTTACGCCGTTACGGCCATGTTGGATCTGGCCCTGCATCATGATCAGGGACCGATAACGCTGGCCGATGTCGCCGATCGCCAGAGAATCTCGCTCGCCTATCTGGAGCAGTTGTTCACCCGGCTGCGACGGCGGGGGCTGGTGCAAAGCGCGCGCGGTCCACGCGGCGGCTATCGCCTCGGCCGCGACGCCGCCGACGTGTCGGTGGCGGAGGTGATCGCCGCGGTGGACGAATCGGTGGACGCCACCCGTTGCGGCGGCAAGGAGAATTGCCATGACTCGCATCGTTGCCTGACCCATGATCTATGGGAGGGGTTGAGCCGGGAGATTCATTCCTTTCTGAGCCGCATCAGCCTGGCCGAACTGGTGGCCGGGCGTGATGCGCAACAGCAAATGGCGAAGGAAGGACAGTCCGTGTCCATTCCGGTGTGGAAACTGAAACGCAAAGGAGCACATAAAGATGGCCGTCACCCTGACTGAACGCGCCGCGGCGCACGTGCGGAATTTCCTGGCCGGACAACGCCAGGCCGCCGGACTGCGCATCGGCATCAAGAAAACCGGCTGTTCCGGCCACGCCTACGTGGTCGAAGTCGCCGAGAATGTGGGCGCGCATGATCAAATTTTCGAATCGCAGGGCGTCAAGCTCGTGGTGGACCACGAGGCCCTGGCCTTTCTCGATGGCACCGAGCTCGATTACGTGCGCGAAGGCTTGAACGAGAGCTTCAGGTTCAACAATCCGAACGTGAAGGCCACCTGCGGCTGCGGCGAGAGCTTCACCACATGAAACACTTCGCCGCTTTTTAGCGACAAACGAGCCTCAAAACATGTCCACGGGCACAAAACAGGTCGAAGCACTGCTCAAGAAGGGCTACGGGGCCGGCTTCTATACGGAGGTTGAGGCCGACACCGCGCCGCCCGGTTTGAGCGAAGACATCATCCGGCTCATCTCGCACAAGAAGAACGAGCCGGAGTGGATGCTGGAATGGCGGCTGGCCGCGCTACGCCACTGGCAGACCATGACCCCGCCCGCCTGGGCCAGCGTGCATCATCCACCCATCGATTTCCAGGCCATCTCCTATTATTCCGCGCCCAAGACGAGGAAGGACGGCCCCAAAAGCCTGGACGAGGTGGATCCGAAACTGCTGGAAACTTACGAGAAACTGGGCATCCCGCTGCGCGAGCGTGAAATCCTCGCGGGCGTCGCGGTGGATGCCGTGTTCGACAGTGTCTCGGTGGCCACCACCTTCAAGGACAAACTGGCCGCCGCCGGCGTGATTTTCTGTTCCTTCTCCGAGGCGGTGGAGAAGCATCCTGAACTGGTGCGCCAGTATCTCGGCAGCGTGGTGCCTCAGGGCGACAACTTTTATGCCGCGCTCAATTCCGCGGTGTTCACGGACGGTTCGTTCTGCTACGTGCCGAAGGGCGTGCGCTGCCCCATGGAATTGTCCACCTATTTCCGCATCAACGCGGCCAAGACCGGGCAGTTTGAGCGCACGTTGATCATCGCCGACGAAGGGGCCTCGGTTTCCTATCTCGAGGGCTGCACCGCGCCGATGCGCGACGAGAACCAGCTGCACGCGGCGGTGGTGGAGTTGATCGCGCTCAAGGACGCGCGCATCAAATATTCGACGGTGCAGAACTGGTATCCGGGCGATGCCGAGGGGCGCGGGGGCATCTACAACTTCGTCACCAAGCGTGGCGAGTGCCGTGGGGCGAACTCGCACATTTCCTGGACGCAGGTTGAAACGGGCTCGGCAATCACCTGGAAATATCCGAGCTGCATACTGACCGGGGACAATTCGGCGGGCGAGTTCTATTCGGTGGCGCTGACCAACAACCGCCAGCAGGCCGACACCGGCACCAAGATGATTCACATCGGCCGGAACACGAGCAGCACGATCATCTCCAAGGGCATCGCCGCGGGCCGCGGCCAGAACGCCTATCGCGGCCTGGTCAAGGTGGCGAAGAGCGCCGAGAACGCACGCAATTATACGCAGTGCGATTCGTTGCTCATCGGCGATCGTTGTGGCGCCCATACCTTCCCCTACATCGAAGTGAAGAACCCGACCGCGAACGTCGAGCATGAGGCCACCACTTCCAAGATCAGCGACGATCAGCTTTTCTACTGCCGCAGCCGCGGCATCGGCGAGGAGGACGCGGTCAGCATGATCGTCAACGGCTTCTGCCGGGCGGTATTCAAGGAATTGCCGATGGAGTTCGCCGTGGAGGCGCAGAAGCTGCTCGGCGTGAGCCTGGAAGGCGCGGTCGGCTGACGATCAGGGAAAAATTGTCATGAGCGGAAACGGATCAGCGATGTTGAAAATCGACAACCTGCACGTGAGCGTGGACGGCAAGGCCATTCTGCGGGGGCTCTCGCTCACCGTGAAGCCCGGCGAGGTGCACGCCATCATGGGCCCGAACGGTTCCGGCAAGAGCACCCTGGCGCATGTCCTGGCCGGCCGCGAGGGCTACGAGGTCACGGCGGGCGGTGTTACTTATCGCGGAAAGGACATGCTGGCCCTGTCGCCGGAGGCGCGCGCGCGTGAAGGCGTATTTCTCGCCTTCCAATACCCGGTCGAAATTCCCGGCGTCAACAACGTCTATCTGATGAAGGCCTCGCTCAACGCCATCCGCAAACATCGCGGCGAGCCCGAGCTGGACGCCGTCGAATTCCTCAAGCTGGTCAAGGAGCGGGTCAAGCTGGTGCAGATGGACGACAGTTTCCTGGGCCGCGCCGTCAATGAGGGTTTCTCCGGCGGCGAGAAGAAGCGCAACGAGATATTCCAGATGGCGGTGCTGGAGCCGAAACTCGCCATCCTCGACGAGACCGATTCCGGCCTCGATATCGATGCGCTCAAGGTTGTCGCCAGCGGCGTCAATCAGCTGCGCAGCCCGGACCGCTCCATCGTGTTGATCACGCACTACCAACGCCTGCTGGATTACATCGTTCCGGATGTCGTGCATGTCCTCTCCAACGGCCGCATCGTCCGTTCCGGGGATCGCGAACTCGCCAAGACGCTCGAACAGCGTGGTTACGACTGGTTGAAGGAGGACGCCGCATGAACAAGCCCGCGGTCCTGACCGGCAATTTTGTCGACGAATTCGAACGGGTCGTAAAGACCCTTCCCGGTGGCAACGAACTTGCTGATCGGCGCCGCAACGCCATCGAGCGTTTCCGCGCGCAGGGTCTGCCGACCCTGCGCCAGGAGGCGTGGAAATACACCAATGTGACGCCGCTGGCGCGCCGCGCCTATCGCGCCGCGACCCGCAAGGATGCAGGCACTGCGGCGGCCGGGCTGATCGCAAAACTGCCTGACTATGCCGCGGAGATCCGGCTGGTGTTTGAGAATGGACAACTGCGCGCCGATCTCAACGACGGCAGGGCGTCACCGGCGGGCGTTTCGCTGCGCAGTCTGGCCGACGTGCTGCGCGAGGCGCCGGCGGATGCGGCGCGCCGGGCGCCCGGAGAAGCAACGCCGTTTCAGGCGCTCAATGACGCCTTCTGCACGGATGGCGTGCTGATCACGCTGGCGCCTGGCGCGCATGTCGAACCGCCGATCCACCTGGTCTTTCTTGCCACCGGCGGGGCCGACGCGCTGGCGGTTCATCCGCGCGTGCTGATCCGCGCCGGCGCCGGGTCGCGGGCCCGCATTGTCGAAACTTACCGCGGCGGGACTGAAGCGGGATTGACCAACGCGGTCACCGAGATCAGCGCCGCCGAAGGCGCGCACATTGAACATTATCTGGTTCAGGATGAATCCGCCGGGGCTTTTCACATCGGTCATCTGCATATCGAACAGGCGCGGGCCAGCGAGGTGATCTCCCATGCCATCGCCATGGGTGGCTTGCTCGCCCGGCGCGACATCGAGGTGCGGCTCACCGCGGAACAGGCGGGAGCGACCCTATACGGGCTCTACCTCACCGGCGGACGGCAGCATGTCGATCATCACACCCGCGTCGATCATCTGGCGCCGCACACCCGCAGCGAGGAGTTCTACCGCGGCATACTCAACGGCAGCAGCCGCGCCGTGTTCAACGGCAGGGTGATCGTGCATCCCGGGGCGTTCAAGACCGATGCCCGGCAGTCCAACCACAACCTGCTGCTGTCGAAGGACGCCGAAGTCGACACCAAGCCGGAGCTGGAGATCTACGCCGATGACGTCAAATGCAGCCACGGCGCCACCGTTGGTCGGCTCGATGCCGATGCCCTGTTTTATCTGCGATCCCGCGGGCTGGATGAAGTTGCGGCGCGGGGACTGCTGACCTATGCCTTCGCCGCCGACGTGATCAGCCGCATCGGCATCGAATCCCTGCGCCGGGAACTCGCCCGCCGCGTCGCCGGCCAGCTGCCGGGCGGCGAACTCGTGAAGGACATGCTGTGACCCGCGCCATGACCCTTGACGCTTCCCGGCCCGCGTCACCGGCGTTTCCGGTGGAACGGTATCGGGCTGACTTTCCGATCCTGAATGTGCGCGTGCACGGCCGGCCGCTGGTCTATCTCGACAACGCCGCCACGACGCAGAAGCCGCGGATTGTCATCGACACCGAACGGCGTTATTACGAACAAATCAACGCCAACATCCATCGCGGCATCCATACCCTGAGCGAACTGGCGACGCAGGAATACGAGCAGGCGCGCGAAAAGGTGCGCCGCTTCCTCAATGCCCGTTCGACGCGCGAGATCGTCTTTACCCGCGGCACCACCGAGGCCATCAATCTAGTGGCCGCGAGCTTCGGACGCAGCCGGCTCAAGGCCGGCGATGAAATCCTGCTGACCGGCATGGAGCATCACTCCAACATCGTGCCGTGGCAATTCATTGCCGGGCAGACCGGCGCGGTGCTCAAGGTGGTCCCGATCGATGAGCGGGGCGAGCTGGTCATGGAGGAATTCCACCGGCTGCTGTCGCCGCGCACGAGGATCGTCGCTGTGACGCACGTCTCCAACGCCCTCGGCACCATCAATCCGGTCATGGAGATCGTCCAGGCAGCGCACGCCGCGGGCGCGGTCGTGCTGCTCGACGGCGCCCAGGCGGTGGCGCACGTGCCGGTCGATGTGCAGGCGTTGAATTGCGATTTCTACGCCTTCTCCGGCCACAAGCTGTACGCGCCTACCGGCATCGGCGCGCTCTATGGCCGCGAGGCGCTGCTGGAGGCGATGCCGCCGTATCAAGGCGGCGGCGACATGATCAAGGCGGTCAGCTTCGAGAAAACGCTCTACAACGATCCGCCCTACAAGTTCGAGGCCGGCACACCCAACATCGCCGGCACCATCGGCCTCGGCGCGGCCATCGACTACGTGCAGTCCGTCGGCCTGGAGGCGATGGGCGCGCATGAGCACGAATTGCTCGCGCATGCCACGGAACGCGCGGTTGAGATACCGGGGCTGCGCATCATCGGCACGGCGCGACGGAAAGGGGCGGTGCTGTCGTTCGTCCTCGATGGCATCCATCCACACGACATCGGCACCATCCTCGATCACGAGGGCGTGGCCATCCGCACCGGCCACCACTGCGCGATGCCGGTCATGACCCGCTACGGCCTGCCGGCCACCGCCCGTGCTTCGTTTGCCTTCTACAATACGCGCGCCGAGGTCGATGCCCTGATCGCGGCCATCGGGATCGTGCGCGAGGTGTTCCGGCGATGATGGATTTGAACGATCTTTACCGCGAAGTCATCGTCGATCACAACCGCAGCCCGCGGAATTTCCGGATGATGGACGATGCGACCAACAGCGCCGACGGCTACAACCCGCTGTGCGGCGACAGGTTGACGCTCTCGATGAAGATCGAGGATGGCGTCATTCGCGACATCGCCTTCCAAGGCAGCGGTTGCGCCATCTCCACCGCCTCGGCCTCGCTCATGACCGAGAGTCTGAAGGGCAAGAGCGTCGCCGAGGCGGAAATGCTGTTCGACAGGTTCCACAAGCTGATTACCGCCGATGGCGACGAAAACGATCCGGCGCTGGGCAAGCTTGCGGTGCTGGCCGGCGTGCGCCAGTATCCGGCGCGCATCAAGTGCGCGACCCTGTGCTGGCATGCTGCGAACGCGGCTCTGCACGGCGAAAAGAACGCCACCACCGAGTAGGCTCATCCCTGAATCCATGAACGCCCCCGAACTGCAGCAGACCATCGCGCTCAAGCGGGATTGCGACGCCATCCTGATCCCGCACGGCACGCCGATCCAGATCGCCGCGGGAACGGAGGTGATGGTCACCCAGGCGCTGGGCGGCAGCGTCACCGTGAACATCCACGGCAATCTCGCCCGCATCGCGGGCAAGGACCTCGACGCCCTGGGAATGGAGCCGCAGAATGCCGCGCCTCAGGTGCAGGACCAGTCGCAGCAGGATGGCGGCGTGAATGAGGAGCTTCTGTGGGAGCAATTGCGCACCTGTTATGACCCGGAAATTCCCATCAACATCGTTGATCTCGGACTGGTCTACAAATGCGAGGTGACACCGCTGACCGACGGCGGCGGCAACCGCATCGACGTGCGCATGACGCTGACGGCACCCGGCTGCGGCATGGGACAATTTCTGGTCGAGGACGTGCGCGCCAAGCTGGCGCAGGTGCCGAACGTCACCGAGGTCAACGTCGATCTCGTGTTCGATCCGCCCTGGCATCAGGGCATGATGTCCGAGGCGGCGCGCCTGCAAACCGGGATGTATTGATGGCGGAGTGGATCGATATTGCGGCGGCGGCTGATCTGCCGCCCGGACGACGCGTGCACAAGGACGTGAACGGCGTGGCGATCATCGTCATCAATCTCGGCGGCGAACTGCTGGCGGTGGAGGACGTGTGCACGCACGACGGCACGCCGCTGGACGAGGGCGAGATCATCGGCGGCGAGATCATCTGCCCGCGGCATGGCGCCCGTTTTTGCCTGCGCACCGGTCGGGCGATGTGTCCGCCCGCCTATGAGCCGATTGCCACCTTCAAGGTGCGCGTCGAAGCGGGGCGGGTGCAGGTGCGCGTTTAAACCGGCTCCGAAATGAATACCTTTTTTTTCACGGCATATTCGCGGTGTGTCTTGCCATCCCTGTTTTATCCGACGGTTGGAATCCCTATAATGGCGCAATTTTTCGCGAAGATATTGGAAATACAAAGGAAAACAAGAGGATGGCAATTGAGCGTACTTTCTCCATCATCAAACCGGACGCAGTGGCCAAAAACAAGATCGGGGAAATCCTGGCACGTTATGAACGCAACGGCCTGCGCATCATTGCCATCAAGACGGTTCGATTGAGTTGGGAGCAGGCCGAAGCCATTTACGGTATCCACCGCGGCAAATCGTTTTACAATGACTTGATTGCATTCATGACCTCCGGCCCCGTGGTGGTATCGGTGTTGGAGGGCGAGGGCGCAGTGATGAAACACCGCGATATGATGGGCATGACCGATCCCAAACTGGCGGATCCTGGCACGATACGCGCCGATTTCGCCGAGAGCATCAGCCGCAACGCCGTGCACGGTTCGGATTCCATCGACAACGCGAAGTACGAGATCAACTGCCTGTTCAAACCCGAAGAGATTTGCGAGCGAAGGAAATGACCGGGACTGATGCCAATCGCGTCAATCTGCTCGACTTTGATCGACCGGGTCTGGAGACCTGGTTTGCCGGCCTGGGTGAAAAACCCTTTCGCGCCGTGCAGGTGATGAAGTGGATCCACCAGCAGGGCGTCACCGGATTCGAGGCCATGTCGAATTTGAGCAAGGCGTTGCGCGGGCGCCTGTCGGAAGGGGCGGAGGTCCGGCTGCCGGAAGTCATCTCGGAGCAGACCTCCGACGATGGCACGCGCAAGTGGATGCTGCGACTCCCGGCCGGCGGCGCCGTCGAAACCGTGTTCATACCCGAGACCGGACGCGGCACCTTGTGCATCTCATCACAGGTCGGCTGTCCGTTGGAGTGCAGTTTCTGCGCCACCGGCAAGCAGGGCTTCAATCGCAACCTGGGCACGGCTGAAATCATGGGACAGATTTTTCTGGCGGCCCGCCTGCTGGGACAGTTCCCCTGCACCCCGGAACGACGGCGGATCACCAATGTCGTATTCATGGGGATGGGCGAGCCGCTGCTCAATTTCGACAATGTGGTGCGCGCCATCAACGTCATGCTTGATGACAACGCCTATGGCCTGTCGCGCCGCCGCGTTACCATCAGCACGGCGGGCGTCGTCCCGGCCATGGATCGCCTGAAAGAAGCGAGTCCCGTGAGCCTCGCCGTTTCCCTGCACGCGCCGAATGACAAACTCCGCGATCAACTGGTGCCGCTCAATCGCACCTACCCGCTCAAGGAATTGCTGGCGGCCTGCAGACGTTTCGCCGGGGGATACAGCAACCACGAGCAGATCACCTTTGAATACGTCATGCTTGACGGCGTCAACGACAGCCCCGCGCAGGCCCGCGCGCTGGTGCGGCTGCTGGCCGGGATACCGGCCAAGGTGAATCTGATCCCGTGGAATCCCGTCAACGGCGTGGACCATCGACGCTCACCGCCGGAGGCCGTCGATCGTTTCCGCGCTATACTGCAACAGGCGGGTCTCGTCACCGTCACGCGCAAGACGCGCGGTGACGACATCGATGCCGCCTGCGGCCAGCTGGTGGGGCGCGTGGAGGCGCGCGCCGCACGGCATCGCCGTGAACGCGCAACCGGCTGAAAACGGGAGACCCGATGAATGAACAGACCCGGCAGTAAAAACTTCCGCTGCGGAATCCTGCTGCTGGCCGGCCTGTTCATGGCGGCATGCGAATTCAATCCGGCCAAATCCGAAACGCCGGAGGCGACCAGCAAACCCGCCAATAATCACCTGGCCGAGATCTATACCCAGTTGGGCATCGAGTACATGAACAACGGCCAGAACGAAGTCGCAATGAAGAAACTGCAGCGGGCGCTGGAAATCGATTCGAATTACGCGCTGGCTCACAATGCGATGGGCCTGCTGGACGCCCGCCTGGGGGAAAATGAGAAGGCGCTGGCCAGCTTCAAGCGCGCCCTGGACATCAGCCCGAACGACCCGAACATACTCAACAATTACGGTCTGTTCCTGTGCCGCGCCGGGAAGGCCGCCGAAGGCCAGGAACAATTCGCCCTGGCGCTCAAGAATCCCCTGTACCAAAACCCGGAAATTGCGTACACCAATGCCGGCATCTGCGCGGAGCAGCAGAAGGATCCGGCCGGTGCGGAGGTTTTTCTGCGCCAGGCATTGGAACACGATCCCAAGATGGCCGTGGCCTTGCTGGAGATGGCCAAGGTCAGCTTGCAGCAGGAAAAATATCTGCCGGCGCGCGGCTATCTGGAGCGCTATTCCAGTGAGGCGCCGCACACCGCCCAGAGTCTCTGGCTGGGCGTGCAGATAGAGCGCAAGCTGGGCAACAAGGATGCCGCTGGCAGTTATGCGGTGACCTTGAAGGGTAAATATCCGGATTCGCCCGAGGCGCGGCAGTTGCAAGAGTCGGGGGAATAATGCGCCGCGCCCGCCCCGCTCACGAGGACGATGCCGGGCTGGCGGGCGAACTGACGCTTGGGGAAACGCTGCGCAAGGCGCGAGAAAAAAAGAACATGACCGCCCACGACGTGGCGGCAAAACTGCGTCTCAACACCGGTATCATTACCGCCCTGGAGGGGGGGGCGATCGAAGGTCTCCCCGCACCGACCTACGTGCGGGGCTATATCCGCGCCTATGCCCGGCTGCTGGGATTGGACCCCACGTCGATGATCATGGAATACGA
>Ga0335077_10009393_pt1 | contig 12140 bp, 8 predicted proteins | sample Lox_Sample_31_FD_207151 | JGI IMG/M metagenome (GOLD analysis project Ga0335077, IMG submission 207151) | Soil microbial communities from Loxahatchee National Wildlife Refuge, Florida, United States - Lox_Sample_3.1 | ecosystem: Environmental > Terrestrial > Soil > Wetlands | place: USA: Florida...
AGTGATCCACATGCTTATGCACACAGCCGGTCAGCAGTCCTGTTGCCGGGCTGGCGGCCATGAGCAGATCAGCGCACCCGGGGCTTGCGTGACATGCCCGCCACCCCGGACGCAAGGACCCAGCGTGGATGAGATCGCGCAAAGGGGGCGCCGATGCCTGCGTGTCACGGTCCGCTCGAGCGCCCGGGCGGTCACTGTCCAGCCTGCGGTACCACAGCCACGAGCTGGAACTTGCCGACCCCATCGACCCGGGTTCCACAGCCGGTCAAGGACCTCGCCTGTAGTCGGTCATGACCGCGGACCATCGCGGTGGCGCATTCCGGCGGTTGCGGCGCGCCCTGGCGGTGCCGGCAAAGCTATTCCGGCCGGGCAGAATCAGGCAAGGCCCCTCCATGTATGAGATGGAGGGGCCTTGCCCGGCCTCACCGCACCGGCTGGGCCAGTTGCCTGGCCTTGCTGGCACAGCGCGCCGCCCGCCGGGGCCAGGTACCCGTACGAGAGACCGGTCTCCCGGCTCCTCCCACGTTCCCGGGGTTTACCCCCCAGGTGGTGCCCGTTTCCGAACGGTGAGAACATTTTTACTGCCTCTTCCGGCGCCGCGCAAGAGCCAGCGGCCAGCCATTTCAGGTTTTTCCGCTATCCACAAATGAATCCACGGAAACGTTAAGTTATCCGCATTTTGACGGCGGTTATCCACGGGCTTGTCCACAGCCTGTCCACAGCCTGTCCACAGGCTCCCGGGTGTGCGCCCGAGGACATGAACACTGCCCGGTTGTCACGATGGCTGGTATTCGCGGAGCATGAGGTGCTCGCTGAGCGCCAGCCCTGAAGTCCGCAGGGTATCGATGGCGGCCGGCCCGCCCTGGATCGTGACGGCTACACCGTCGTCACACAGGTACCCGAGGCTGGCCAGCGCCTTGCGGCCCCTGAATGTCGCGACTTCGAGGTCGACCAGCAGACCGGTCTGCGGCGGCAGGATGCTCAAGGCCAGCCGCAGCTGGCTGACGGCAAGGGAGTCGATCTCGCCCTCGACGCACAGGTCGCCCGCGTCAGCGAACATGCGGAACTGGGGAACCGGCCTGGCGGCCGGGGACAGCGGGTGCAGTGTGGCCAGGTGGCGCAGCCGGTCGACGTCGACCTTGTACCGGTTGAAGGCGCACAGACCGGTGACGGGGTTTTCTGACATGAACCGGTCCGCGCTGATCTCCCATTTGATCCACGCCTTCAGGCGCACCTCGTCGGTGACCAGCGGGGTGTTGTCGGCGGCGACCCGGATCCCGGTGAAGCCCGCGGCCCGGGCCTCGGCCAGGACGTCGGTGAACGTGGCGCGCTGGCTGGCCGCGTCAACGATCCCGGAAGGACCGTAGACCTCCGCGATGCTGGCGATTTGAAGCGCGTCCAGCCCAGCTACTCCGGCGAGTCCGGCCGCCGCACCGGGGTCGGGGTCTTCGGCTATGTAGATGAGTTTTTCGCCGCGTGCGGCGCCTTCGGCCAGGAACGGCCTGGCCAGCGCAGCAAAGCCGTCCGGGCCGGCGAAGACCCAGCCGATATGGTCGTGCGGCCGCATGCGCAGGCATTCAAAACGCGTGCCGCGATTACGCATGGCAAGCCACCGTCCTCACTAACCGCGGCCATGTACCACCAGCATCGCATCGCACCGAAACTATGTCCAGGGTGATGGACGTTCCGATCACGCTCAGCGACTATGGCCGAGGCTGATCCGGGCGCATTCGCCCGCCTTGCGGCCAGATGAGAGCGGTTCCACGCGGTCGGTGGGCAGCCGCGCGTTTCCGCGGAGACGCCTTGTGAAAACCTTCACGAAGCGCCTCCGCGGAAACGTCATGGACGCGACTGGCAACGGCATGACGATCCGCCGATGCCTTGCATGCGGCATGGGAGCGCGTTGGTGTGGCGTCAGGGGTTGACCGTGTGCTGGACGGCTGTGGTCAGGGCGGGCGGGGGCAGCCAGCCGTCGTGGGACCAGATGATCTTGCCGGACGCGGAGACCAGGGCCAGCCAGGGCTGGTCCTGGACTCCGTACCCGTCCGCGACCCGGCCGGTGGTGTCGAGCACGACCGGGTAGCTCAGCGGCGTGCCGAGGCTGCCAAGGTAGGTGCGGACGGTCTGGGCCGAGGGCTCGGCCACCGTCTCGTCCACCGCCACGAGCGGGGGCAGGCCATCCTTGCGGGCCGCCGCGGCATAGGCATTGCCGCCGGCGAGCTCGGATTTCAGGTCCGAGACCTCCGACAGCCAGGTGGCGAAGAACAGGACCAGGTGCGGCGCCCCGGGGCCGAGCAAGACCTTGGCGCCCGAAGTGGCCGGCGGCAGGGCGAGGTGATCCGAGGGACCCTGCACGGCGATGGACGCCAGGGATTCCTGGCTGGCCACGTGCGGGTGACCGGGCAGCAAGCTCGACAGCTCATCGGCGAGCACTTCGGCGGACTGGGCGACGCTGGAGTAGGCCATCTGGGTCAGGTAGAGTTTCTGCTCCCGGCCGCGCTGATCGATCACGAACAGCGCGGGAGTGTGATCGATCTGCCCCTTCTCGATCTGCACCTCTATCTTGTAGGCGGTCCAGACGGCCTTCAGCTGGGCCAGCGACCCGGTCAGGAAGTCCCACTGGTTGACCATGCCGTGGGCCCGGGAGTAGGCCAGCACGTCCGAGACGCTGGTGGCCGTCGGGTTGGCGTCGACGCCGAGCAGCTGCACCTGGTCACCCGCGGCGCCGAGCATCTGCTTGGCCTCCAGCATGCTCTGCGTGGTCAGCGGGCAGACCGTCGTGCACTCGGAATCCTCGAACGACAGCATGACGACCTTGCCGCGGAACTGGCTGAGCGACATCGGCTGCCCGAACTGGTTATCGAGCTTGATGTCCGGTGCGGGCTGCGCGCCCAGCGAGCTGCCGAGGTCGAGGTTCGGGTTCATCTCGGCGGCGCTCGAGGCCGGGTTGGCCTGCATGCCTTCCGGCGAGCTGGTGCTGCTGGCGCTGCCGCCGCATCCGGCTACGGCCGTCAGCACACTCAGCATGGCCGCGGCCGCCAGCGCGCCGCGGACGCGGAATGTCTTCATCGCCAGACAGCCTACCGGGGTCTACTACCGGGCGTCGTACAGGGATGGTTACCGCGGGTCGGTCTCGGGAGCCGACTGCCCGCCGGGGGCGTCGGGATCATCTCCGACGATCACCGCGCCGCCATGGCCCCAGGCGACGTAGCGATAGGTCAGGTTGATCATCGTCGACACCCGGTTGCGCCCGCCGAGCAGGTAGAACAGGTGCAGGGCGAGCCAGGACAGCCAGGCGAGCGTGCCGCGCAGCCGCGGCCCTTGGGCCAGCTGGACCACGGCGGACCGGCGGCCGATGGTGGCCATCATGCCCTTGTCGTGGTACGTGAACGGCTCGGTCGCGACCGCACGCTGCAGCCGGACGATCTGTGCGCCGACGTGGCGCCCCATCTGCAGCGCGGGCTGGGCCAGCTGTGGCGAGGGATCGTCGGGGTTGACCGCGATGTCGCCCACGGCGAAGATCCGGTCCTGTCCCTGCACCCGCAGGTCGGGCCCGACCAGGATCCGGCCGCCCTTGCCCTGGGGCAGGCCCCAGCCTCCGACGGCGCCGGACGCGCCGACGCCGGCCGCCCAGACGGTGAGGTCGCTCGGCAGGTTCTCGCCGTCGGCCAGCAGCACCTGCTTGTCGGTGATCTCGGCGATGCGCGTGTTCAGCCTGATGTCCACGCCGCGCTTGTCCAGCTGTACCCGGGCGTACTCCTGCAGCTTCGGGTGGAACCCGCCGAGCAGCGCAGATGCCATCTCGATCAGCCGGACGTGAACCCGGGCCGGATCGACATCCGGGAAGGTCGCGGCGAGCACGGTGGCGCTCAGCTCGGCGAGCGTGCCGGCCAGCTCCACGCCGGTGGCCCCGCCGCCGGCCACGGTGATGTGCAGGTCGCCGCTTCCCACGCTCAGCCGCTCGAAGGCCGCCATCAGGTGATCGCGCAGCGCGAGGGCGTCCGTGCGGGTGTACAGGGCGAAGGTGTTCTCGACCGCCCCCTTGATGCCGTGGTAGGCGGCCGACACGCCGGTAGCGATGATGAGGTAGTCGTAGCCGAGCTCGAGACCGTTGGTGAGCTTGATCCGGCGGGACGCCGAGTCGATCGCGGCCAGCTCGCCATGCCGGAAGATCGCCCCGTACCGCCGCGCGAAGCCGCCCGCGGGGTAGGCGACGTCGCCCGGGTTCAGCCCGGCCGTGGCCACCTGGTAGAGCAGCGGCTGGAAGGTGCTGTACAGGTGGCCGTCCACCAGCGTCACGCGCAGGCCTGCGCGGGCGAGCCGCGAGATGGCGGAAAGCCCGGCGAATCCCGCGCCGCAGATCACCACCTGCGGTGCCTTGGGGTCGGCCTGATGTCTTCTGGCGATCGTCCTCACCTCCGAACCCGACATCCCCCGCCATTGCCACGTTAATCTCCGCGGGCGGCACTCAGAGGTTCAGGGCGACCAGTTCGGTCTTGTCCGAGTACGCGGACACGGTCAGGCCGACGCCCACCGCGGCGACGCCGTAGCCGACCCGCCTTTCTGGCTGGCCCCGGACCGGTGCCCACGGTACCGATAACGTGTGATCGGTGCGTGCACTCAACCCGTCAGTCCACCTCGATGAGGAGGCCAGCCATGACCGACCGTCCGCCGCTCCCGTATGACTTCATGCCCGCCGTGCCGTCGTTCGAGCTGCACAGCGATGACATCGCCCATGGGGAGATGATGGGCGAGAACCAGGTCTTCGACGACTGGGGTATGACCGGCGGGAACATCTCTCCCTCGCTGCGCTGGTCCGGATTCCCGGCCGAGACCAGGAGCTTCGCGGTGACCTGCTACGACCCGGACGCACCGACCGGTTCCGGATTCTGGCACTGGATCGTGCTCGGCATCCCGGCGTCCGTGACCGAACTGGAGACGAACGCGGCCGGCACCGACGGCTCGGGTCTGCCCGAAGGGGCCTTCCACGTCCGCAACGACTACGGAGTCAAGGATTTCGGCGGGGCGGCGCCGCCGAAAGGGGACCCACCGCATCGCTACGTGTTCGCGGTGCACGCGCTGGACGTGGACTCCCTGGACGTCAACGACGAGATATCACCCGCCGTGGCCGGCTTCAACCTGCGCTTCCACACCATCGCCCGGGCCGTGCTCGTCCCGGTCTACGGCTACTGACCGTCAGGAACGTTCGCCGCAGCGGCCCGGGTCATAGCCGGGGAGACTGGCCAGCTGGGCCAGCAGCCAGGGTGAGGTGAGCACCTTCAGCAACCCCTGGACCTCGCGGGACGCGGCGTTCTTGGCCGGCAGTATCAGGTCGAACCGTTCCTCGGCCAGCGGGAGGCAGCCAAGCCCGTAGGCCAGCGCGGCCGGCTCGCTCGACACGCCCACGTCGGCGAGACGGCCCGCGACCGCCGCGGCGACCTGAAGGTGCCCGGCGGCCTGGCTGTCGTAGCCGGGCAGGTCGGCCGGGTCCAGGCCGAGGCGGCCGATTTCGCGGTCGAGCAGCCTGCGGGCCTGCGCGCCCGGCTCGCGGTTCACCAGCCGCAGCCCTTGCCGGACCGCGTCGCCCAGCCCGGTGATCCGGGTCCCGGACCGGATCACCAGCCCCTCGCGCCAGGAGGTGAACCCCACCACCTCGGCGCCGTCAGGCATTCCGGCCTCGTCGCCGGGCTGGTGCACGCCCGCGGCGTGCACCAGGCCGGCCGCGGCCAGCCGCAGCGCCTCGCCGTTCCCGCACGGCCACCAGGCGAACCCCACCGGCGGGTCGAGCAGGGCCAGCGGCGTCTCGAGCAGTGGCAGCGCCGGATCGCAGCCCGCCACGACGAGGGTGGGCCGCAGCGGCGCGATGGGCCGGACCGCGATCAGGTCTCCGTGGAGCTCCCGGCCGGCCACCAGGCCGCCCGCCGGGCCGAACCCGGCCCGGGCCGACGTGTCCGCGCTCAGCGGCAGCGCGACGAACGTGTCGCCGACCGTGGCGAGCGCGACCCGTGAGCCCTCGCCGCCGACCGCGGTCACCGGCTGGGCCAGCACGGGATCGGCGGGATCGCCGGGACCGAACAGTTCCTCGACGGTCAGGCCGAGGGCGCGGGCCAGAGCCAGCGCCACCCGCAGCGAGGGATCCGAATGGCCGGACTCCACCGCGGATACTGCCTGCCTGGTCACGGCGGCCATCCCGGCGAGTTGCTGCTGGGACAGGCCGCGGGCCTGCCGGGCCAGCCGCAGCCGCGTACCCGCGGCCCACGAGGCTTCGCTCACGCCTCCACCCTACGATCCGGGACCCATGCAGGCCGTGCGGGACAGCAGGCGAGTACCGGAAGAGCGGTCGCGCCGGGCGGGGGCCGAGGTGAATGAGTTGCTTGTGGAGAACATGTGACATTTCGGTCGTTACCGAGAGTCATGTCGCATAACGAAGAGTGGCATGCAGGCCGCCGGATAACGCGAGAGACTCGGAGAGACCAACACTTGGAAACGTTCCGGCGAGATACCCGCGGAAGGGACTTCATGATCCGGACGCTCGTCGCCGAGCCGACCACCCTCACCAGGGAGGGTCTTGCAACGCTGCTCAGCCGGGAAGCCGACATCGAACTGATCGCCACCCTGCGGCACGCCGAGGAGGTCGTGTCCACCGCCCAGGCGGTCAGGCCGGATGTCGCGGTGCTCGCGGCCGCGTTTCCCGGGCAGGACGGGATCTCCGTGGCCAGGATGCTGCACGCCGTGGTGCCGACCTGCCGGTGCGCGATCCTCAGCTCGGGCCGGCGCCTGCGCGATCTGCGCCAGGCCGCCGCGGCCCACATCCAGGGATACCTGGTCGACGACTGCCCGGCCGAATTCCTGATCGCGGCGATCCGCGAGCTGGCCGCCGGGCGTACCGTCATCGACCCGGGCCTCACGTTCAGCGCGCTGGGCCAGGTGAAATGCCCGCTGACCAGGCGCGAAGCCGATGCGCTCCGGGTGGCCGCGCAAGGGGCGACCACCGAGCAGATCGCCGCCAGCCTTCGCCTGGCCAAGGGGACGGTCCGCAACTATCTTTCCCGAGCGATTGCGAAGACGGGCGCCCGCAACCGGGTCGACGCCATCCGGATAGCCGAAGAGTCGGGATGGATATGACGGCGCGTTCAGCTGGGAGAGTTATCCCGAATGGGTATTTATCGGACCGTGATGCGTGTGGAATTCATCGGTTAATGGTGACAGGCGTCACTAGGCAGACGGCTCGGTGTGATGACATGATTCCCATCATCAGGTAACCGATAATGCGAATCACGGAAAACGGCTCAGACGCGCAGGATTCCGCTCGCGGGAGGTATTGTGGATAAGCAGTATGAGCAATACTGCGTGACGGACCCCTACTTCTACGATTCACCGGATCGCGACCGCGGGCGAGCCCAGGATTTCCCGGTTTCATCCCGTCCGCTGCCGGCCGGCTGGCGCCGCGAGCCGCTGGGCAACTGGCTCATCAACCTCCCGCCGGATGCCACGATGCCGGCCCAAGGCTGGAAAATCCACGTATCGGCAGGCCCGGACAACGCGGGCGACATAATCGAGCAGATCTGGCACTACTGCGTGCCCAGGGAAATCGCCTTCAAGTTCGTTCCCGGCCGGCTCGCCGTGCTCATGCGCAACGCGAAATACGCGCCGCGCGCGGCCAGCGGGAAGGTCGTTACCGTATACCCGCCGGACGAGGCCGCGTGCGGGCGCATTCTCGGCGAGCTCGACGCGATCCTCGGCGGCTCGCCGGGCCCGTACATCCTGAGCGACCTGAGGTACGGCGCGGGCCCGCTCTACGTCCGCTACGGCGGCTTCACCCAGCGGTACTGCCTGGACCCCCAGGGCGAGATGGTGCCCGCGATACAGACCCCGGAGGGGGAGCTCGTGCCGGACCGGCGCTCGCCGGTATTCACCGTGCCGCCCTGGGTGCGCCTGCCGGAATACCTCGAACCGCACCTGGCCGCCCGCAATTCGGCGACGGTCGCCGCGCTCCCCTACGACGTTCGGCGCGCGCTGCACTTCTCCAACGGCGGCGGCGTCTACGCCGGCGCCGACCGGCGCACCGGGGAGCAGGTAATCCTCAAGGAAGCCAGACCGTACGCCGGCCTGGCCGCCGACGGCTCGGACGCGGTGGCCAGGCTGCGCCGGGAGCACGACATGCTGCGGCAGCTTTCCGGGCTGGGCATCGCGCCCGAGGTGCGCGGCTACTTCGAGATCGGCGAGCATCACTTCCTGGCCGAGGAGTTCATCGAGGGAACCCCGCTCAATTCCTGCTATTCCAGGCGCTTTCCGCTGCTGCGGGAGAATCCCGATCCGGCGGAAATCGCGGCCTACACGTCATGGGCCATGCGGATTTGCGCCGCGGTGGAACGGGCCGCCGAGGCCATGCACGGGCGCGACGTGATCTTCAATGACCTGCACATGTTCAATATCATGGTCCGGCCCGACGACAGCGTCGCGCTGATCGATTTCGAGGCGGCCAGCACCGTGGGCGAGGGCAGCCGACGGACCGTCGGGAACCCGGGATTCGCCGCACCACGGGACCGGGCCGGATTCGAGATCGACGCGTACAGCCTGGCCTGTCTGCGGCTGGCGATGTTCCTGCCGCTGACGAACCTGATCGCGCTGGAACGGGGCAAGGCGGCGCAGCTGGCGGCGGCGATCACAGGGCTCTTTCCGGTCCCGGACGAATTCCTCGATCCCGCGGTGCGGGAAATCACCCGCCGCGGGTCGGCCGCGCCCGCGGTGAACGTGGCCACGGGCGCTGAAGCCACGGCCCGTTCGGAATATGAATGTTTCGATGCTGGGGAGCAGATGTGGCCTGCGCTGCGTACGGCGCTGACCACCGCCATCCGGGCCAGCGCCACGCCGTCCCGGGCCGACCGGCTCTTCCCCGGCGACATCGGCCAGTTCAGCGTGCCCGGTGGCGGGCTGGGTCTGGCGCACGGGGCCGCCGGGGTGATCTACGCGCTGGACGAGGCGGCCGGCCTGCGGGTGCCCGAATACGAGGAGTGGCTGCTGGCGCGCGTCGCGGATCCGGTCCGGGGCAGTCGGCTGGGCCTGTACGACGGGCTGGCCGGGGTGGCGTGCGTGCTCTCGCGATTGGGGCACTCGGACGCGGCACTGCGCGCGGCGGAGCTGTGCGTGGGCGACCGGTGGGAGCGGCTCGGCTCCGGCCTGCACGGCGGGCTGGCCGGATTCTCGCTGGCCATGACGGCTCTGGCCGACTCCGCCGCGGAGCCCTCGCTGCTCGAGGCGGGCCTCAAGGCCGCCGAGATCGTCGCGGACCGGGCCCTGGCGCGGCCGGGCGGCGGCCAGGACCGGCCGGCCGGGCTGATGCGCGGCGGCGCGGGTCAGGCGCTGCTCCTGGTCCGCCTGTACGAGCGGACCGGCGATCCGGCGTACCTGGACGCGGCGCAGGCGGCGGTGGCCGCCGACCTGGACCGGTGCGTCACGGACGGCAAGGGATCCCTGCAGGTGGACGACGGCTGGCGGACCCTGCCCTACCTCGATGCCGGCAGCGCCGGCCTCGGCCTGGTCATCGACCGCTTCCTGGCCCACCGGCCGGTCGCGGCCTTCGCCGAGGCGTCCGACGCCATCGGGATCGCCGCCCGATCCACCTATTACGCGCAGTCCGGCCTGTTCAACGGCCGGGCCGGGATGATCCTTTACCTGGCGGACCGGGACCGGCGTGACCGGCTGGCCGCCACGCACGTCCGCCGGCTGGCGTGGCACGCCGTCGGGTATCAGGGTGGCCTGGCCTTCCCCGGTGACGCCCTGCTGCGCCTGTCGATGGACCTTGGTACCGGCACGGCCGGGGTCCTGCTGGCCGTGGCCGCCGCGCTCGCGCCCGCGGGCGCCGCGCTGCCGTTCCTCGGCCCGCCCGTAAGCCCCCCGGGGAGTCCTTCACCGGGGTTCACACCGGAACGAGTGACGGCAAGGAGGTGACAACTGTGGCTCTTCTCGAAATGCAGGGCATGGAACCTTCCCACGCCCGCAACGGCGGCGGTCATGTTCACAGCGGCCTGAGCGTACTGCTGTGCGACAGCCTGGCCAGCATCACCCTCTGCCTGTGAGCTGAGGTCGGCTGAGAAAGGTGCGCGGTGTGCACCTTCGGTGCCGGCGGGGACGGTTTCCCCGCCGGCACCGTCCCGTAATACCTCTTGTTATTTCCTGTCCCTGTTGTCTTTAACCGCCAGGACGCGAGTCATGACTGGAGCACGAGTACCGGACGCCGACGCGCTTCGGCTCGAGCAGGATGCCGACCGCCTTCTGCGCCACGTGGCGCGGCGCGGCGTCTGGTGGCTGGCCCTGCTGGGGGGCGCGTCGGTCGCCGGATCCCTGGCCCAGCTGCTGCTGCCGACCGCCGTGGGCCGCACCCTGGATGCCATGCTCAGCCCGGGCCGGCCGGGGCTGGCCGGGCCGGCGGTGCGGTGGCTGGCCGGCTGTGCCGCGCTGGTGGCCGTCATCGTCCTGACCGGGTCCGCGGCCCAGCTGGCGATGGGGACGGCCAGCGCGTCGTCGACGGCCTGGCTGCGCCGGCTTCTGTCCCGCCAGGTCCTCAGCTGCGGCCCGGGCCTGCTGCAGCGCTTCGGCACCGGGGACGTGGTCAGCCGCATCGTGGGCGGCGCCGCGGAAGCCGGCGCGGCGCCCGCCAGCATGGTGATGGCGGTCACGGCGGTCATCCTCCCGGCAGGCAGTGTCGTCGCGCTCGGACTGATCGACCCGTGGCTGGTGGTCGCCTTCGCCGTGGGGTTCCCGGTCCTGGCCTGGGTGCTCCGCACGCTCGTCCGGGATACCTCCGACGTCACCGCCCGCTACCAGCAGGCCCAGGGGGCGATCGCGGCCCGCCTGGTCGACGCGCTGGCCGGGGCGCGCACCATCGCGGCGGCAGGCACGCAGGACGCAGAGCGGCGCCGGATCCTCGCCCCGCTGGCGATGGTGCGCGAGCGGGGCGAGGCCTTCTGGCGGATCCAGGCGCGGGGCATCGCTCGGGGCACGATCATCGCTCCGCTCCTGCAGGCCATCGTGGTCGCCGTGGCCGGTGTCCGCCTGGCGCAGCACCGCATTACCCCCGGAGAGCTCGTCGCCGCGAGCCAGTACGCCGTGCTCGCGGTGGGGGTCGGAGCCAGCACCGGGCAGCTCACCCGGCTCGCCCGGGCCCGGGGCGGCGGGCGGCGCGCGGCCGAGCTGCTTACCTTGACTCCCCTCGGGTACGGCCGGGACCGGCTGGGGACCGGCCAGGGCGAGCTGCGGTTCCGGTGCGTCACGGCGCGCCGGGATGGCGGGCAGGTCCTGCGCGAGCTCGAACTGACCGTACCCGGCGGGACGGCGGTCGCCGTGGTGGGCCGATCGGGTGCGGGCAAGTCGACGCTGGCCGCCCTGGCCGGGCGGATGATCGACCCGGACGTGGGCGTGGTCACCCTCGACGGGACCGACCTGCGGGCGCTGCGCCGGCCCGCGCTGCGCGAGGCCGTGGTGTACGCCTTCGAACGTCCCGCGTTGTTCGGCCAGACCGCGGCCGAGGCGATCAGCTTCGGATCCTGGTCTCCCCCACGTGAACAGGTACTGGCCGCGGCGCGCGACAGCCAGGCCGCCGCGTTCCTCGCGCGTCTGGAGGCTGGCCTCGAAACCCCGCTGGACCGCTCCCCCATGTCCGGCGGCGAGCTCCAGCGGCTCGGCCTGGCCCGTGCCTTCGCCCACGCGAGCCGGGCCCGGCTGCTCATCCTCGACGACGCCACCTCCAGCCTGGACACCGCCACCGAGATGCTGGTCAGCCGGGTCCTCACCGAGCAGATGAGCGGCCAGACCAGGCTGATCGTGGCGCACCGGGCCGCCACGGCGGCCCGCGCGGATCTCGTCGCCTGGCTGGAGGACGGCCGCGTGCGGGCCCTGGCCCCGCATCGCCTGCTGTGGGACGAGCCCGATTACCGCGCGATCTTCGCGGCCGCGCCGGGGGCCTCATGCTGATCCGCAGCATGCGCCGGCGCCCAGCCGATCTCGGCTGGCTCGCCGCCTGGTCCCTGGTGCAGGCGCTGCCCGCGCTGGCCTCCGGGTGGGTGCTCGCGGAGGCGGTCAGCCGCTTCCTGGCCGGCCGCACGGCCGCCGGGATCGGGTGGCTCGGGTTGCTTGCTCTC
>Ga0335077_10009394_pt1 | contig 12138 bp, 10 predicted proteins | sample Lox_Sample_31_FD_207151 | JGI IMG/M metagenome (GOLD analysis project Ga0335077, IMG submission 207151) | Soil microbial communities from Loxahatchee National Wildlife Refuge, Florida, United States - Lox_Sample_3.1 | ecosystem: Environmental > Terrestrial > Soil > Wetlands | place: USA...
GAGATCGGCCAGATCTACGTTCCCCGGATCAACGTGCTGCTGCTCATCGCGGTTGCGGGCCTGGTGCTCGGTTTCCGCTCCTCCGACAATCTCGGCGCCGCCTATGGCATCGCCGTCACCGGCACCATGAGCATCACCACGGTCCTCGCGCTCGTCTACATGTACGGCGTGCGCCAGTGGAATCCGGGACTGGCGGCGCTGCTCTTCGGCTTCTTCCTCACCGTCGATCTCGCCTTCTTCGCCGCCAATCTGCTGAAAATCGAGGAAGGCGGCTGGTTCCCGCTCGTCGTCGCCGCAGCGGTCTATATCGTGATGACGACCTGGCGCTCGGGCCGCCGGGTGCTGCAGCGCGAGCGCGAGCGCGACGCGCTGCCGCTCGAAACCTTCATCGCGACGCTTCGCCCCGGGCGGCCGCCGCGGGTTCCCGGCACCTCCGTCTTCATGACCGGCAACATCTCGGTCGTGCCCAACGCGCTCCTCCACAACCTAAAACACAACAAGGTGTTGCACGAGCGCGTCGTGCTCATGACGGTGCAGACCGAGGACATCCCGCATGTCGGCGACGATCAGCGCCTCGAGATCCGCCATCTCGACCAGAACATTCACACCATTACGCTGCGTTACGGCTTCATCGACCAGCCCAACATCCCGCGTGCCCTGGCGCAATGTCGCGCCATGCAGTTCCATTTCAACCTGCTCGAAACCTCCTTCTTCGTCGGCCGCGAGAAGCTCGTCGCCGGCAAGCGCACCCGCCTTTGGCTCTGGCGCAAGCGGCTTTTCATTTTTCTCTCCAACAGCATGCTGGACGCCACCGAGTTCTTTCGCATTCCGACGAACCGGGTGATCGAGCTCGGCGGCCAGATCGAACTCTGACGCCGCCGCGAACCGAAACTCAACTTTCGGTTGTGTCAAATCTTCGCTTTGCGGCATGAGCTCGCGAACTTTGTCTCTCCTCATCCGTTGGTCCCTTTAGCGCCGGCGCCCACAGGACGCCGGGGGTCGCACGGTCAGTGAGGAATGAGCTATGCCCTTCGACGGTACCGGCTATGAGGGCCGCATCGAGGCCCTGGACAAGATGGACAAGGTCATCGATCTGCTGGCCCGCGAGGATCGCTGGTGCAAGCAGCAGCTGCGGTCCTATGACGGGCGCCGCTGCATTCTCGGCGCGATGATGGCCGCGGATGCGACGATCGCGCTGAAGGAGCCGATCCTGCTGGCGATCAAGCAGGTTACCGGCCGCGATTACCTGCGGATCGAGATGTTCAACGATCACCCGCTGACCACCCATGCGTTGGTGGTGCGGGTGCTGAGCCAGGCGCGCGAGAACATCATCAACGGCGTCGCCGAGCGGGCGCTCGTCCCGGCATCGCCGGCCTCGGGGACCTGGCTCGGGGGCACGCTGAAGACGCGCCTGCGCCGCCTCTTCGCCTAGGCGAGGCGGCGTCCCCGGCGACAGCGCCCGGCCCTGCGGGCGCTGAGCCTCAGGCCTGTGCCGATCGCAGGCGCAGACACGTAATCGTATTGCAGCTATGCGCGGCCACAAGTGGCCGCGCTTGGCGTTGCAGCCTAGAGTGCCCGGGCATCGCCGATTTCAGCCCGAGCCGCTCCGCATGTCGCGCCGCCCCACCGCCGACCGCTTGTCGAGCCGCCTCCACTACGGCTGGATCGTCGTCGGCGTCACCTTTCTCACCCTCCTGGTCGCGGCCGGGGTTCGCTCCGCTCCGGGGGTGCTCATCGTGCCGCTCGAGCGCGAATTTGGCTGGAGCCGCGCCGCCATCGCGCTGCCGATCTCGGTCGGTCTCCTTCTCTACGGCCTGATCGGGCCGTTCTCGGCCGGCTTCGTCGAGCGCTTCGGCCTGCGTGCCGTGATGCTGACGGCGCTGGCGCTGTTCGGATTGGGTTTCGGGCTGACCCCGCTCGCCGGCAGCACCACAACCCTTCTGCTGCTCTGGGGCTTGATGGTGGGCACCGGCACCGGGATGACCGCGATGGTGATGGGCGCCATCGTCGCCGGCCGCTGGTTCATCGCCCGGCGCGGCCTGGTCATGGGATTGCTCACCGGCAGCGCCGCTGCGGGACAGCTCATCTTCATGCCGCTCCTCGCCAACCTCACGGTCACGCTCGGCTGGCGCAGCGCCGTGCTCATCGCCTGCGGCATGGTGTTGCTGATGGTACCGGTGGTGGCGCTGCTGATGCGCGACCGCCCGGCCGATCTCGGGCTTCCCCGCTATGGCGCCCTCACGTCGCGCCCCGAGCCTGCCGCGCCGCCGCCCGCCAACCCGTTCTTCCTCGCCTTCGCCGCGCTCGGCCGAGGCGTCGTCTCGCGCGATTTCTGGCTGCTGTCGCTGAGCTTCTTCGTCTGCGGCGCCAGCACGATCGGCCTCATCGGCACGCATTTCATCGCCGCCTGCGTCGATCACGGCATTGCCGAGGCAACCGCCGCCGGAATGCTGGCCGCCATGGGGGTCTGCAACTTCCTCGGCACCACCGCATCGGGCTGGCTCTCCGACCGCTTCGACAGCCGCTACCTGCTGTTCTGGTATTACGCGCTGCGCGGCTTGTCGTTGCTGTTCCTGCCCTACGCCTTCGATCTCTCGCCGTGGGGGCTGGCACTCTTCGGCCTTTTCTACGGCCTCGACTGGATCGCCACCGTGCCGCCGACCGTGCGCCTCACCGCCAATGCCTTCGGCATCGAAAGCGCCGGTCTGATGTATGGCTGGATCACCGTCACGCATCAGCTCGGCTCCGCCACGGCGGCCTATGGCAGTGGTCTCGTGCGGACGTTGCTCGGCGATTACAACGCCGCGTTCCTCTTCGCCGGGTTGATGTGCCTTGCCGCCGCGCTGATCGTGCTCGGGGTCACCGCGCCGCCGCGTCCCGTTTTCGCCGAGGCGGCGGGATAGCGCGGCGAGCTGCGGCCGCCTCAGGTCGATCGGCCGCCTTACAGAGCTTTAATGGTCGCGATTGATCTCGATCAAAGACCGCCGCCGCTGCAGTGCGGAATCATCGCTCGCGTCGCCCGACGCAAGCGATGAGCGCCGATACGCTCAACGTCATCATCGATGACTTGCTCACGATGCAAGACTGAACGGGCGAACGGGAGCATCGTCCCCTCTCGCCGGGAGCCACGGATGGAACCGCGCAAGCACGAGAAATACGATGCGCTCATCTACCGCTGCCACGCGCTCGCGCCAGTGCGGACGGTGGTGGCGCATCCCTGCGACGAGACTTCGCTGTCGGGCGCACTCGAGGCGGCCGAAGCGAAGATCATCAAGCCGATCCTGGTCGGGCCCGAGCCGCGGATCCGTGCGCTGGCGCAATCGCTGCGGCTCGACATCTCGGCGGTGAAGCTCGTCGATGCTCCGCACAGCCATGCAGCGGCCGAGAAGGCGGTCGAGATCGTCCGCGCGGGCGAAGCCGACGCCTTGATGAAGGGCAGCCTTCACACCGACGAGCTGATGGCCGCCGTGGTCCAGAAGGACACCGGCCTCCGCACCGCGCGGCGGATCAGCCATGTCTTCATCATGGACGTGCCCACCTATGCGAAGCCGCTCTTCATCACCGACGCCGCCGTCAACATCTTTCCGACACTCGAGGACAAGGTCGACATCGTCCAGAACGCGATCGAGCTCGCGCAGGCGCTGGGCGTGAGCGTCCCCAAGGTCGCCATCCTGTCGGCCGTCGAGACCATAACCTCCAAGATTCCGTCGACCATCCACGCTGCGGCCTTGTGCAAGATGGCCGAGCGCGGGCAGATCACCGGCGGCGTGCTCGACGGGCCGCTCGCGCTCGACAATGCCATCAGCCGCGAGGCGGCGGCGATCAAGCATATCAGCTCCGCCGTGGCCGGCGATGCCGACATCCTGCTCGTGCCCGATCTGGAGGCCGGGAACATGCTGGCGAAGGAGCTCTCCTTCCTGGCCGATGCCGATGCCGCCGGCATCGTCCTCGGCGCCCGCGTGCCGATCATTCTCACCAGCCGCGCCGACAATGTGCGGACGCGCATGGCGAGCTGCGCCGTAGCGGCACTTTATGCTCACGCCCGGCGCGTCGCCGCGTCCGAGATCGGCAAACTCGCAAAGGTATGATCTCATGCGCAAGCCGATCCTCGTCATGAATGCGGGGTCCTCGAGCATCAAGTTCTCGGTGTTCGAGACCAACGCCGACCGGAGCGTCTCGGCCGGCGCCCATGGCCAAGTCGAAGGCATCGGCACCGCGCCGCGCCTCGAGGTGTTCGATGCGCAAGGGCGGAGCAGCGGCGAAGCGGCGCCGAGTGAGGACGGCCATGCCGCCGCCACCGCCGCCATCCAGCGCTGGTTCGCCGATCACGGCATCGGCAGGGACGGCTTCGACGGCGTCGGGCACCGCGTCGTCCATGGCGGCACCACCTATTCGCAGCCGGTGCTCATCGACGATCACGTGATCGCCGTGTTGGAAGCGCTGGTACCGCTCGCGCCGCTGCACCAGCCGCATCATCTCGCCGTCATCCACGCGATCGCGGCTGAGGCGCCTCATTTGCCCCAAATCGCCTGCTTCGACACCGCCTTCCACCGCACCCAGCCATCACTCGCGCAGGAATTCGCCCTGCCGCGGGAGATCACCGCCAAGGGCGTGCGGCGCTACGGCTTCCACGGTCTCTCCTACGAGTACATCGCCTCGATGCTGCCCCGCATCGCGCCCGAGATCGCCGCAGGCAAGGTCGTCGTCGCCCATCTCGGCAACGGCGCCAGCCTGTGCGCGCTCGAAAACGGCCGCAGCATCGCGACCACGATGGGCTTCACCGCGGTCGACGGGCTGATGATGGGAACGCGGACGGGCGCCCTCGATCCCGGCGTCATCCTTTATCTGCTCGAGCACGAGGGCATGAGCGTCAAGGCGGTCGAGCGCCTCATTTATGAGCGGTCAGGCCTTCTCGGCGTCTCCGGCCTTTCCAACGACATGCGGACGCTGCTCGCCAGCGACCTGCCGGCGGCCCATGAAGCGGTCGATCTCTTCGTCTACCGCATCGCGCGCGAACTCGGCTCGCTCGCCGGCGCGCTGGGCGGGCTCGATGCGCTTGTCTTCACGGCCGGGATCGGCGAGCATGCGACGGAGATACGGGCGCGCGTTTGCAAGAACGCGACATGGCTTGGCATCGCGCTCGACGACGATGCCAATACCAGAGGCGGTCCGCGGCTGTCGCCGCGCGGCGCCGCCGTTTCGGCCTGGATGATCCCGACCGACGAGAACCTGATGATTGCCCGCCACACGCGGCGATTGCTCGACCGGGTGAGCCCATGAAAGTACGCGAGCTGATGACGACCCACGTCGTGACGGTGAGCCCCGACACGCCGGTGCGCGAGATTGCCAAGGTGTTGCTCGAGCACGGCATCAGCGCCGCGCCCGTGGTCGATAACGGCGGCGCGCCGCTCGGCATGGTCAGCGAGGGCGATCTGATCGGCCGCGACGAGTCGGACCGCGACGCGCGGCGCGACTGGTGGCTGGTGATGCTCGCCGAGGGCACCGAGCTTCATCCCGACTTTCTCGCCAGTATTCGCCGCCCCGAGCGCGCGGCGCGCGACGTGATGGCGGCGCCACTGGTCACCGTCGACGAGAATACCGAGGCAAGCGACGTCGCGAAGCTCCTCGTGGCTCATCGCATCAAGCGGGTCCCGGTGGTCCGCGACGGCCGCATCATCGGCATCGTCAGCCGCGCCGACCTGCTGCGCGAGCTGAGCGCGGCAGAGGCGACGCCGCCAAGCGCGCCAAAGCGGGGCTACTTCGCCGGCGCCCTCGCCAGCCTTGACGAGCACTTCCTCCACCACCGCCGGACGCAAGCGCCGGGATCGAGCGCGCCTCCGCCGCAACCGCCCGCCGCCCCGGTTACCGTCGAGCAATTTCATCACCTGATGACGGATTTCACCCACCGGGAGTTCGAGCACCGCGACGAGGCCCGCCGCACCGCTGCCGCGCAGCGCCGGAAGGAGGTCGCAACCTTGATCGACGACCACGTCTCGGGCGAGGAATGGCGGGCGCTGCTGCATCAGGCGCGCGAGGCGGCGGAGCATGGCCTCAAGGAATTCATGCTGCTGCGTTTCCCAAGCGACCTGTGCAGCGATGGCGGCCGCGCCATCAACACGGAACAGCCGGACTGGCCGACGACCCTTCGCGGCGAAGCGGCGGAGATGTATCTGCGGTGGGAGCGCGAGCTGCGGCCGAACGGCTTCCACCTGGGTGCCCGCGTGCTCAACTTCCCCGGCGGCATGCCGGGCGATATCGGCCTGTTCCTCCTCTGGGGACAGTGAACCGAAACCCGATCACGTCGGAAAGAGACCCATGGCCAAATCGCCTCACCGCGCAGCCCGCGACCTTGCCGGAATCAACGTGCCGGCCTTCTGGCCCATGCTGGCGGCGGCGCAAATGGCCGAGCAGGGCATCGAGCTCTACGCCAAGAACGCCGAATTCCTCGCCGAGGAAGTGAAGATCCATCACGAGCTGAGGCCCGCTCCGGCGACGGCGAACCGCGTCCTGCTCGACCTCAGAACCATGCTGTTCCGCGACTACTCCGCGCCCGGCGCCGCCGGCTTGCCCACCATCGTCGATGCGCCCTATGCCGGCCATTCCGCGATGATCGCCGACTACCACAAAGGCCAGAGCCTGATCGAGACGCTGCTCGCCAACGGCATCGGACGCGTCTTCCTCACCGATTGGAAATCGGCGACGGAGGACATGAAGGATCTGGAGATCGACCAGTATCTGGCGGAGATCAACGTCGCGATCGACGATCTCGGCGGCCGCGTCAACCTCGTCGGCCTCTGCCAAGGCGGCTGGATGGCGGCGATGTACGCCGCGCGCTTTCCGCACAAAGTGCGAAGCCTCGTGCTCGCGGGCGCGCCGATCGATACCGATGCCGGCGACGGGCCGGTGAAGCGCATGGCGCACACCTATCCGACCGCCTTCTACGAGGAGTTGGTGGCGCTGGGCGGTGGTCTCATGCGCGGCGCAACCATGCTGCGCGGCTGGAAGAACATGCATCCCGAACAGCACTACATCACCCAGCACATCGATCTCTACGAGCACATCGACGATCCCGCCTATCTTGCTAAGGAAGAGGTCTTCGAGCGCTGGTTCGAGAACCCGATCGATCTGCCCGGCCGCTGGTATCTGCAGGCGATTGTCCAAATCTTCAAGGAGAACCGGCTCGCCAAGGGACGCTTCGTCGGTCTCGGCCGGCGCCTCGATCTGAAGCAGATCGCCTGTCCGCTCTTTCTGCTGGCGGGCGACTCCGACGACATCACCACCCGCGAGCAGGTGTTCGACGCCGAAAAATACGTCGGCACGCCGAGCGACAAGATCGTGAAGCAGCTCGTGCCCGGCGGCCATATCGGGCTTTTCATGGGCTCGCGCACGCTGAAAGAGACCTGGCCGACGATCGCCCGCTGGATCGCCGGGAGCGCTAGCGCCTAATGCTCCCCGCCGCTCCGCGCCGGCGTCGTGCGCAGCGGCAGCTCGCGCAGGAACAGCGTCACCACCACGCTCGCCGCCATGACCGCGGCGCAAATGGCGAAGACGAGATGGAAGGCCTGCACCAAGGCGGGGAGAAAGAGCGCGTGCTGCTCAGGCGAAAGCCCCGCCGCCGCATCGGGCCCGCTTTGCAGGAGCGTCATGCCGGCGCCGCCGGGAAGATGGCGGGCCAGCGCCGCCAGGAACACCGACCACAGGATTGCCGCGCCGAACGAGCCGCCGAGCGAGCGGAAGAAAGCGACGGTCGCGGTGGAGACGCCAATGTCGCGCGGCTCGGCCGCGTTCTGCACGGCGATCAGCATCACCGGCATCGATGAGCCGATGCCGATGCCGAGCAAGCCCATATAGGACATCGCCAGCGCCGACGCGGTCGCTTCGTCCATCGTCGCCATCAGAGCAAAGGCGATGGTGCCCCCGATGAGACCGACCAGCGGATAGAGCTTGTAGCGCCCGCTCCAGCGCATGAGCTGACCCGAAACGAAAGCACCGATCACCGAGCCGGCCATCAGCGGGATCAGCAGGATGCCGGAATCGCCGGCGCCGGCGCCCGAAACGAGCTGAAGGAACACCGGCAGCAGCACGATCCCGGCGAACATCGCCATGGCGATGATGAAGCTCGCGAGATTGGCGGCGCGGATCACCGGGTTGACGAAGAGGCGCGGCGGCAGCACCGGTTCGGCGGCGCGCAGCTCCTGCAGGATGAACGCGGCGAGCAAGGGCGGCGCTATGGCAATCAGCGTCAGCACCGGGCGCGAGGTCCAGGCATAGGTCGTCCCGCCCCAGGTGAAGATCAGCAGCAGATCGGCCACGGCAAGCGTCAGCAGCACCGCACCGAGATAGTCGATGCGCCGCTGCGCGCGGCGCGTCACCAGCGCGGCCAGCGCGCGTCGGCAGAGGACGAAGGCGGCGATGCCGACCGGCAGGTTGATCCAGAACACCCAGCGCCAGCTCAGATAGTCGACGAAGACGCCGCCCAGGACCGGCCCGCCGACGCTGGCCGTCGCCCAGACGCCGCTCAGATAGGCCTGGTAGCGGCCGCGCTCGCGCGGCGAGATGACATCGGCGATGATCGCCTGCGCCATGCTGACGAGGCCACCGCCACCCAACCCCTGCAGGCTGCGCGCGAGGATGAGCTCGGGCATGGTCTGCGCCAGGCCGCAGAACAGCGAGGCGGCGACGAAGATCAGGATCGCGGTCTGCAGCATGGACCGCCGGCCATAGAGATCGCTCAGCTTGCCGTAGATCGGCGTCGACGCGGTCGAGGTCAGCAGATAGCCCGAGACGATCCAGGACAGATGCTCGAAGCCGCCGAGCTCGCCGGCGATCCTCGGCAGCGCCGTGGCGACGATGCTCTGGTCGAGAGCGGCCAGCATCATCCCCAGCAGGATGCCGCTCAAAATGCTCAGGATCTCACGATGGGTGAAGGACCCGGCCTCGACGGCAGCGGGTTCGGTCATGACAATGCCTCGTTCACCGCCCATTGCTAACCCAAAGCCAAGGGGCGAGGAAGCCCCGCCCAGGCATAGCTGGGCAGCGCCGGATTTTGCCGATTTATGGCAGCCAGAAGCCGGGGCGAAGGGCCCATCTTGTGCTCCGGGCCCGGGCCGAGTTAACTCACTGCCATGGACCCCGCGGACAACCCCAACGACAGCGCCAAGCTCCATGTCAGCACGCTGCTGATCGCGTCGGAGCGAGCGCTGACCAATGCGCTGGACGAGCTCGGTTTTGCCGAAGATGACGACCGCGTGATCCAGCATGAGGGGCGGCTCGCCTTCCTGACCTGCAGCCATGACCAGGATTGCGACGATCTCTTCGCGATCATCACCGAGCTGGCGGCGCGCGGCGAGACCTGGGAATTGCAGTTCCGCGTCGATACCGGTGAAGGCCGCGCCGTGTTCCAGCGCCTGGCGCGCCACCAGGCGGTGGAGGCGATCGAAGCCGAGCTGCCGCCGGAAGCCGAGGAATCCGAGAAGGAGCTGCCGGTCCACGACCTCGACGAGGAGCGCGGCCGCAGCAGCCTCAAAAAAGCCCTGAACCGGGTTGATCCCGCCGGCGTCTTTGCCACTATTCGTTCAGGGCCCGGCGGTCGCGCCACCGCCGTCATCCTGCGGCGCAATCCGCGCCGCGCCCTCGCCATGGCGGCGGCCAACGACGAAGCGAGCCTGCGCGGCGCCATCCGCGAGATCCTGCCCAATGTCATGTTCTCGGTGGCGATGAAGCCGCCGGGATGAGGCGGGACAATAATTTCGACGCGCTGCGCCTCGTCGCCGCGGCCAGCGTCATCTTCTCGCATTCCTTTCTCATTGCCGAGGGCACGGAAAATCACGAGCCGCTGATTCTGCTCACCCACCGCCAGAGCATCCTCGGCCTCGCCGGCGTCTTCGTCTTCTTCGCCATCAGCGGCTTTCTCGTCACCGAAAGCTATGAGACCTCGGGCTCGCCGCTGCGCTATCTCGCCAAGCGCGCGTTGCGCGTCTTTCCCGGCCTCTTCGCGGCGTTGCTCGTCTCGGCCTTCGTCATCGGTCCGCTCGTCACCAGCCTGCCGCTCGGCGACTATCTCCGCCATCCCCAGGTCTACGGCTATGTCGACGGCAACACGCTGCTGAACCTCACCGTCCATGAGCTGCCGGGCGTGCTCTTCGTCAACAACCCGATCGGGCTCGAGGTCAACGGCTCGCTCTGGACGCTGCGCTACGAGTTCATGATGTATCTGACCGTGATGGTGCTCGGCATGCTGCGGCTGCTGACGCCGCCGGTGCTGGCGGGGCTGCTCGCGCTGGGCCTGTTCTGCCTGCGCTGGAGCGCGCTCGGCTTCCTCGGCACCTGGGGCTGGCTCCTCGGTTTCTTCGCTGTCGGCATGCTGCTCTACACGCTGCGCGACCGCGGGATCTTCGATGGCAGGGTCGCGCTGGCGGCACTGGCCGGGCTGGTGCTGAGCGTCCCGCTGCGGCAGTTCATCGAGCTCTTCCCGCTGTTCGGCGGCTATCTCGCGATCTATATCGCGCTCGACCGGCGCCTGCCGATCCTGCCGGCGACGCGCTTCGGCGATCTCTCCTACGGCCTCTACATCTATGGCTGGCCGATCGAGGTCCTGGTCATGCATGCGAGCGGCGGCCGGGCGAGCTGGTGGCAGGTCTTTCTGGTCTCGCTGCCGCTTGCGGCGTTGGCCGCGTTCCTCTCGTGGCGCTTTATCGAAGAGCCGATCTTGCGGCTGAAACCCGGGCAGCGCCGGGCGTCGTTCAGCGCGTCAGCCGTGCCAGAACTTGGCCTTCACCCACCTGATCGCCTTCCGCGACCAGGATAGCGCTGACCACGCCGCCCGCGGGCGCCAGCACCGGCAGCTCCATCTTCATCGATTCGAGAATCACCAGCTCGTCGCCTTCCGCGACCTGCGCCCCCGCCGCTGCGGCGATCCGCATGACGGTGCCGACCACCTCCGACCGAACCGCGATCTCCGCCATGCGTTCCCCCGCGAGCCGCCTGCCGGCAAAATATGGTCGCCTGCATGCGCTGGCAAGCACCGGGGCACCCCCGCGCCAAGTACATGGCAGCACCGGGCATGATTAGGGTGCGCCCTGTGACCGGCGTCACACCCCGCCTGGCTCAGACTGGTTTAGGTATTTACTGGAAGGCCTCCACACGCCTTCCGTTCCCAACCTGGCCCCGCCGTCCCCGGCGGCGGGGCTTTCTTTTTTGACCCGCCCGGCGCTGCGCTTGTGAGCCCCGTCCCGATCGGCTATGGCGCAGCCATGACCGTCGAGATCCCCTTCCGGCGCGAGCTCCAGGTCGAGTACGGCGCCGTCGCGCAGTTGACGTCGCTCATCCGCCGGGTGGTGGCGCGCAACCCGAGCCCGTTCACCTTCAAGGGCACCGGCACCTATATCGTCGGCAAGGGAAACGTCGCCGTCATCGATCCCGGGCCCGATCTCGCCGCCCATGTCGACGCGCTGCTCGCGGCGCTCGCCGGCGAGACGATCAGCCATATCGTCATCACCCACACCCATCTCGACCATTCGCCCGCGGCCGCCGCGGTGAAAGCCGCGACGGGCGCCAAGACCTATGGCTTCGGCCCGCATGGCTCGGGCCGCGCCGAAGATCGCAGCGGCGTCGGCGGGGTCACCGAGGAAGGCGGCGACCACGCCTTTCGGCCCGACATCGTGCTGCGCGACGGCGACAGCGTGGCGGGCCCCGGCTGGCGCCTCACCGCGGTCCATACGCCCGGCCATACCTCCAATCATCTCTGCTTCGCGCTTGCCGAGGAGCGCGCGCTGTTTTCGGGCGATCACGTCATGGGCTGGTCGACGAGCGTCATCGCGCCGCCCGACGGCGATATGAGCGCCTATATGCGCTCGCTGAACAAGCTGCTCGCCCGCGACGACGCTGTCTTCTGGCCGACGCACGGGCCGCCGATCCCCGATCCCAAGCCTTTCGTCGGCGCCTTCATCGCGCATCGCCAGGAGCGCGCGGCGGCGATCTTGGCGCGCTTGGCCCAGGGCGACGAGACCATTCCCGCGATCGTCGACCGGGTCTATCTCGGCCTCGATCCGCGCCTCAAAGGCGCGGCGGCGCGCTCGGTGCTGGCGCATCTTGTCGAGCTGGTCGAGCTCGGCCAGGTCGAGAGCGACGGCGCGCCCG
>Ga0335077_10009396_pt1 | contig 12137 bp, 11 predicted proteins | sample Lox_Sample_31_FD_207151 | JGI IMG/M metagenome (GOLD analysis project Ga0335077, IMG submission 207151) | Soil microbial communities from Loxahatchee National Wildlife Refuge, Florida, United States - Lox_Sample_3.1 | ecosystem: Environmental > Terrestrial > Soil > Wetlands | place: USA...
GTGGTGCGCGGGGGCTTCGGGCAGCCCGGCGACGAACAGGCGGCCATCGGCCGTCGTGAGCACCTCGATCGGGACCCCGTAGAGACGGCTCAGCGTGTGCGCCGTGATGACCTCGCCCGGCGTGCCGACCGCCGCGTGGCCAGCGCCGAAGTAGACCACGCGGTCGAGGTACGCGAGCAGTGGGTTGACGTCGTGCGCGACCAGCAGCACCGTCACGCGCTGCTGCTTGCAGATCCTGGCCAGCAGCGCGGTGACCGCGGTCTGGTTGGGCAGGTCGAGGCTGTCCAGCGGCTCGTCGAGGATCAGCAGCCGGGGGTCGCTGACGAGTGCCTGGGCGATCAGCAGGCGTTGCTGCTCGCCTCCGGAGAGCCTTCCGATTGGACGGCTCGCGTACTCGGTCGCGTCGACGAGCTCGATCGCTTGCCGCACGCGGTCACGGCCTGAGCGCCGGACTGGAAGCCCCCAGCGCGCGCCGTCGAGACCGAGGCGGACGAGGTCCACGCCGCGGATCCGGATGCCGGCATCGAAGTGCCGTCGTTGAGGCAGGTATCCGATCTGCCCCTTGGCTTCGCCCGCCGCGCGAGCGAGGACCGTCACGCGCCCGGCCGCGAGCGGCAGGTCGCCCAGCAGCACCCGCAGCAACGTGGTCTTCCCCGAGCCGTTCGGTCCGAGGATCGCGGTGAACTCGCCCGCGCCGATCTCGAGACTCACCTCGCTCCACACCGGGCGCCCGGCGATCCGCGCCTGCGCGCCTTCGAGCGCCACGACCGCCCCCGTGGGCGCAGCCGGTCGGTGGACCGACCCCTCGGCGTCGGTGTGGTTCGCGGCGGGCACTGCCGGGGTGGTGCTCATCTTCCCGTCGCCTGGTGCAGCGCCTGCTGGAGTCTTTCCAGCTCGGCGACCTGCCATTGCTCGAAGGTAGCCGACGCCGGCGAGAGCGTTTCGGTGATCGTCGTGATCGGGATGTGCGCCGCCTGGGCGAGCTGGTTGACGCGTTGCACGTCGGGGGTGGCGTTCTGACTGTTGTAGACCCACACCTTGATCTGGTGATTCTGCGCCTGCGCGTCGACGGTCTGCTTGTCCGCGGCGCTGACATCCGTGCCCTCCGCGATCGCCTTCGCGAAGCTGTAGGGCGTCATCAGCTTGAGTCCGAGCGCCTCCCCGAGCGGCTGGAAGATGCTCTCGCTGTAGCCGACCGGCACGCCGGCATACCGCGCGCGGATCGACGCGATTAGCCTGTGGTAGTCAGCAAGCCCCTTCGTCTCAAATGCCGTGCGCTGCTCGTCGAAGTACGCGCTGTCCTTCGGATCGAGCCGCTTGTAGTCGGCGACGATCTGGCCGATCGCCCGCTGCACCGACGCCGGCGAGTACCACTGGTGCGGGTTGTTCCCCGCCTTGAGGCCGAGCAGATCGCCGACCGCCAGCACGACGCGCGAGCTTGACGGGTTCGCGTCGAGCAGCTTCGTCGCCCACGCGTCATAGCCGATCCCGTTCACGATCGCCATCTGCGCCTTGGCCAGCGCGATCCCGTCCGACGCGGTCGGCTCATATGAATGCGGATCGGTGTTCGGGTTCACGATGATGCTCTGCACCGAGGCCTTGCTGCCGCCGAGTTGGCTGGCGATGCTGCCCCAGAAGTTCTCTGCCGCCACAACCTCAAGCCGACCCGGCGAACCGCCGGCTGGCGACCCGGACGCTCCACATCCGGCCGCCGCGGCGGCGGTCATGGCCACGGTCAGCAGCACGCCACACAGCTTCGATCGGGACACGGGTCTCCTCACGGGATGGATCGGTTCGGGTGCGCTGAGGGACGCGCTCACCGAACCCTATCATAGGAATGAGAGTTAGTCTCGTTCCTGTGCGAGGGTGCCCCGCCCCCGACTGCACGGCCGGAGAGCGGGGAGGCTCTTCAGGTGACGTGGAGCGTGTATGGGACGGTCAGCACCCGCCCGTGCTGGTAGGTGATGAGGAACATGCGCCACGTTCCGGGCTCGGGTAGGAGAACGCCGACCTTGAGCCGGCCGGGGGCGGTCGAGCTGCCGGTGACCTTGGTGGCTCCCAGGGCGGAGGTGCAGTAGATCGCGCCGGGGCTGCAGACGTGGGTGTGGAAGTAGTCGAGCGAGCCCTGGTGGATGAAGATCGCGTGGGCGAGCGCTCCGCGCCAGGTCGTGAAGGTCACCGGATGCCCTTGCCGGTCGGTGACGTGGACGGTGAGGAAGCTGGCTTGGATGGCGTGCAGGTGTGGTGTGCCCTGGACCTCGAAGCGGTACCCGTCGACGACCTGCGTGGGGTTGAAGGAAGGGATCGGCTGGGGTTTGTAGGTGCCGCGGGCGGTGACGGTCGTGAAGAGCTGGAAGTTGTTCTGGGTTTGGGGGTTGGTGACGGGGAGGAAAGCGCTGACGATGACGCGGTAGCGGCCGGGGGCGGGGAGCCTGACGGGCTGTGTGATGCGGCCGTCGGCGGCAATGTCGCTGTCGTCGTATTGGAGATGGCTGTCGTCGCTGCGGACGATGATCAAGTCGACGCCGGCGTGCGGCTCGCAGCACTTGCGGTAGTCGGTGAGCGGCTTGCCGGATGGCTGCGTGATCGCGAACGACAGCAGCGCCGTCTGGCCGGGCGCGACCGGTGTCGAGGGCCGGAATCCGGAGAGCGCGTAGGTTCTCGCCGGAGCGACCTGCGGGACGGTCACGCCGCCGCTCGAGCTCGAGCCGCAGCCCGCAGCCGCGAAGGCCATCAACAGCGCCGCGAGGGCCGCAGCCAGCACGAAACGGGCGGGGAGAGCGAGTCGGGTTGGTGTCATGTTGTGCTGGTGGTGATCGTGGGGTGCGGGTAGGTTCATCCGAGCACGCCGCGGACGAGGTTGATCGCGACGATGAGCGCGATCACGCCGGCCGTGAGCGCCATTGCCGCTGCGAGGAGCCGCAGGCGGATCTGGGTGGGGTTGGGGTCTGGGCCGGTCATCCGTTGGCCTCATCGACGATCAGGGCGGTGAACGGCGGGCCGCTGGTGGGGGTGATCTGGAAGGTGAGTCCCCATTTGCCGACCATGATCAGGGCCGGGGCGGCGCGGGTGTAGACGCCGGGTTGGGTTTCGGTGAGCTGGTATTCCTGCTGGGGCATCTGCATTTCGAGGTGGTTGAAGGTGAGGGTGACGTTCGCGTGGCGGACGGGTTGGCCGTTCTTCGTGATCCGCAGCGCGAACGAGTCGGGGGCGGCTGCCTTGTTCGGCGAGACGAGCACTTGGAGCACGTAGCCGCCGCGGCGGATCGTGTGGGCGACGCGGCCGGGTCCGACCTGCGCGAGCGCGGAGTTCTGCAGCGCGAACGCCGGTGGCGGTGGAGCGAGGCTCGAGAGCACGGCGGCGACGAACACCGCGCCGGCGACGAGGATCACCTCGCTCCCGATCAATACCCGAAGGAGGTGCGCGGCCGGCGGTCCGAGCCCGGGTCGCTGGCGGGCGGCGATCAGCTGCGGTCTGGTGCGCAGCAGGTTGCCGGACGCGAGCAGGACCGCGGCGGCGAGGATGCCGATCTTGACCAGGATCGCGACGCCGTAGCCGGTCTCCCACAGCGCGTTGATCGCCGGCATGTGGAACACGGTCGCGCCCGTCCCCGTCCCCAGCAGCACCAGCACCGAGACGAGGGCGACGTTCGAGAACCGCGGGACGACGGTCGACAGCGCGGGGATTCGGTTGTCGGCTCGGATCGCGAACCACAGCACGAGCAGGCCGACGAGCCCCCCGATCCACAGCGATCCGGACGCCAGGTGCAGCCAGTCGAACAGCAGCGAGAACCCGCGCGGGGATTCCTGTGCGGCGTGGCCTGAGGCGCCGGGGATGATCAGCGTCGCGCCGGCGGCGGCGAGCGCGCCGGTCTGCGCGACGATCTCGGCGATCGACCGTCCCTCGCGTTCGGGGTGATCGAGCCACAGCGAAACCCAAGCGGCGAGGCAGAACAGCCCGAAGCACAGCGTCATGTCGACGTAGCCGCGGCCGAACGCGGTGACCCGGAACAGCGGTACGAGCGCGGTCAGGTCGAACACCGAGCGCAGCGAGTCGTTCGCGATCGCGACGTCGAGATACACCGGGATCGCGACCAGGCCCACCACCGAGGCGGCCACGAGCGCGATCGAGACCGGCCGCGGGCTCGCGGCGGGCACGCGGCGGGTGAGCGGGCGGGCGATCGCGAAGCGGAACGCGAACAGCCCGATCGCGACCATCACCGACAGGAACATCACCCAGCGGGTGATCAGCAGATTCGACGACGTCGAGCTGGACGCGATGCTCGGAACCCTGAACCGCGGCGCGGGCCCGGGGTTCGGTCCGACCGCGTAGGTGAACGCTCCCTGCACCGGGTGGCCGTCGACCGAGATCGCCCGCCAATAGACCAAGTACCAGCCCTCCGGGAGATGCGCTCGCAGCGTGACGACGAGCGTGTCCGGGTTCGCCGGCGACCGGGTCGGCGGTCCGGTCGTTTCCTGCTGCCCGGCGGCGCTGGTCACGGAGATGATCGCGAACCGGGGCTCGACGGCCTCGTCGTAGGTCAGCTGAACGCTGGGGGGCGGAGCGTCGAGCACTCCGCTGGCCACCGGCACGGTCTTGATCAGGTAGGCGTGGGCCGAGGCCAGGCTCGGCACCGCCAACGCAACCACGCCGACACAGAGCAAAGCGACGCTCCGCCCCCGGGCGCTCATGCCAACGCGCGCTTCTTTCCGCCCCGGCCGGCGCCACTGACGAGCGCGAAGGCGCCGGCGAGCAGTCCGAGCACGCCGATGATCAGGGCGATGATCGTGAGCGTCGAGGTTCCGCCGCCGCCGATCGAGCTGACCGCCTTGATCGTGGGTGCCGGGGAGTCCGATGACTCGGGGCCGGACCAGTTGACGATCGACCCGTCCGAGTAGGTCTGCTGCACTTGGAAGGTGTACGTCTGAGCCTGGGCGGGCTGGGCGAGGAACTGGAACAGCGAGTCCTGTCCGGTCGGCGTGTGACCGCCGGTCCAGGTCACCTTCGTGACCACCGCGTTGTCGCCCGAGCCGGTCTGCTGGATCTGTTGGCGCCAGCCGGGCGGCGGGGGCACGAATGAGTCGATCCCGAACCCGTTCGGGACGCTCAGGACGATCTTGCTGGTGGTCAGGCCTGCCTTCTCGGTCGGGATGGCGAGGCTGTAGAGCTGCAGCTCGCCCGACAGCGACACGGCGGGGCTGACGCGCGCGTGCGCGGACGCGGACGCGGGAGCGATCACCGCGATCGCGCAGCCGGCAGCGAGCGCAGCCGCCACCCGACCGCGCACGGGGGCGGAACGTTTCCTGCTCATTGGGTCTGGATCTCCTTGGGTCATGGATCGCCCCGGCCTGCTCAGGCCGTCACCGGGATGCCGCGCGGGCGCGGCCGGCTCAAGGCAGCCTGAGGGCGAGTCGATCCCCGGGTGTGGGAACCTGAATCGGGCAGCGCGAACCGGCCCGCAGGTGCGGGCGACACGCCGCGTGAGGCTCAGGCCGGAGGCCCGCGACCAGACCAGCCGCCGGCCAGCGGCGGCAGCACAGGCAAGAGAACGTCTCGAGGTCGGGGGATCGCCGCCGGCCGGGCGGGTGGGCGGCGCAATCGCTGGGCGTGGCGGCGGGCGAGGTCGTCCAGCACCCAGCGGGCGCCGTGCAACAGGGTGGCCAGCACGAGCCCGACGCAACTCGCGGCCGGGATCGACCACCAGCCGCCGTAGGCGAAGATCCCCGCCAAGCCGGCGGGATGGCCGGTGGCGAGCAGCCCCTCAAGGAACTCCTGCGAGACGTAGATGCAGACCAGCGTCGTCGAGCACAGCAGCCACAGTCCGCTCAGCGACAGCGCGTAGCGCGGCAGCGATCGCTGACCGGCCAGCGCCCGCCCGGCTGAGCGCAGGAACCCGCCCGCGGTCAGCGCGATCGCCAGCACGATCCACGGCGCCAGCGAGTGCAGATACGAGTGGCCGGTCCGCTGCAGCTCCACACCCGCACCGCTGCCGAACGCGAGCAGGAACCGCAACTGGTGCACCACGAACGCGGCCGCCGGCAGCAGCGCGACCGGCGCCACGCCCGCGATCTGCGAGCGGCGGCTCACCCGCGTCTGTCCTGTGCGCAGCGGCTGCCGCTCATGTCCTGGCGATGAACTGGCAGGGTGTCAAGGGGCGTGAATGATGTCACGACCCGCTCGCAGCCCGGAGCGCGTAGGAGCGGATGTCCTGCTCGAGCGTTCCCGGCGAGTCGTACTGCCCGGTGTGCACGAACACGGTCTTGCCCGCCGCGTTGATGAAGATCGTCGTCGGTAGGCCCTGCAGCACAGCCAGCGAGCGGATGCTGGCGGTGGTGGTCTGGTAGCTGGGGTAGCTGACCGGGTGCTGAGCCAGGAACGATCGGGCGTCGCCGGCCGCATCGTCGCTGTCGGCGCCGAGGAACGCGACCCGCCGCCCGTACCGGGCCGAGACGGCGGCGAGCAGCCCAAACTCCGAGCGGCAGGGCCCGCACCACGACGCCCACACGTTGATCACGATCGGATAGCCGCGCAGCCCGCGGATCCGCCCGGCGAGCTGCGGCTGTGATTCGAGCAGCCGGCTCGCCTGCCGGTGCAGCGCGGCCAGCGGCGGCGGCGAGCCAGCCAGGCCGGCCGGGACGCCGGCCGGGGCCGGTTTGGGCGCGCGGGCGAGCGCCGCTCGCACGTCGCGGATCAGCACCTCGCGGCTCGGCCAGCCCGTCGTGGACACCTCTCGGTAGTAGAGGATCTGACCCGTCGCGGAGGTGAGCACGAACCACGGCGCGCCGAGCACCTGATACCCGTCGGCGAGCTGCCCGGTGCGGTCGATCGCGACCGGATAGGACAGCGGACCCGGCAGGCTGCTCAGAAACCCACGCAGGGCGTGCGATGATGGCTCGACGCTGGCCTCGTCGACTGCGGTCAGCGGCGGCAGCCCGAGCCGGGCGGCCGCGGCTGCGTAGCCGTTCAGCGCTGCGAGCTGACCGGCCAGGCCGCTGGTCTGCCGATCCCAGGTGGCGAAGAACACGTACAGGCGCGCCGACGTCCCGGGCCCGACTCGGACAGTTCCCCCACCGGCGCGCGGCAGCGTCGCGCTCTGCGCAGGGGTGATCGCCGGCACCCGGGCGTAGGAGAGGTTCGAGTTCACGCGCGGATGGCCGGGCAGCAGGCGCGAGGCCTCCTCGGCGAGCAGCTGCCCGAGCTGGCCGATCGCGGAGTAGGACATTTGGGTGACGTACACCTTGGCCTTGCGGCCCTGCGGGTCGATCACGAACAGCGCCGGGGTGTGGGTGATCTGCCCGCGCTCGATCGCCGCGTCGACCGCGTAGCGCTTCCATACCCGCCGCAGCTCCGCCAGCGAGCCGGTCAAGAACCGCCAGGCGTGCAGCATCCCGTGCAGCTCGGAGTACGACCACACATCCTCGAGCGAGGTCGCGGCCGGGTTGGCATCAACGCCGAGCAGCTGCACGCGCGACCCCGCCGTGCCGAGCATCGCCTGGGCATCGAGCATCGCGCTGGTCGTCAGCGGACACACGGTCGTGCACTCGGAGTCGTTGAACGCCAGGATCACCACCTGGCCGCGGAACGAATGCAGCGACACCGGCCGCCCGAACTGATCCGACAGCGTGAAATCCGGGGCCACACCCCCAATCGGTGTTCCCGGATCCAGCACGGGGTTGAACGCGAGCGCCTCGCGCTGCGAGCCGCCCCCGCCTCGCAGGTCCGCGAGCACGACGATCGGCGCGGCCACCAGCACCGCAAGCAGCACCGCCGCGCCCGCCAGCACCCCCCGACGGCCGATCGACGGCAGCCGGCGCACCCGCCGCCTCTCCAAGGTCCGCCGGCCGGGTGCCCGCTGGCGGCGCAGCGTGCGGCGGATCGTCACCCCGGCGAGCGCGAGAGCGGCGAGCGCGACGGCGATGATCGCGACCCGCTTGTCGGCCGCCCGTCCCGGGGCCGAGACGCCGCCCGTGTTGCCCGTCCCGCCAGCCGGTCCGGCCGTGGTCGGGCTTGACCCCGAGGGGAGCTCGATCCCGCCCGCCTTCGCCAGCTGGCGCACCGCGGCCTGCGCGGCGCTCACCAGCCCGGTGCCGCCGGCCCCGATCGCGATCGTGCCAAGCAGCCGGTCGGCCGACGCGGTCGAGTGACCGGGCCAGTTGAACCCGAACCCGTTAGGCATCACCACCAGCAGCCGCTGCTTGTAGGCCAGCGAGAGCTCCAGCCCCAGGAACCGAGCGTACGCGCGCGGGTTACGCCACAGACCGCTGACCGCCCCCAGATCCGCAGGGCCGGCGATGATCGCCACCCGCACCGGAAACCCGGCGCGCGCGGCCGCCTTCAACAGCCCACCGAACTGCGACTGCTGGCGTGCAGACAGGCCAGCCGAGCCGGTGAACAGATCCTGGAACACCAGCACGTCGCTGCCCGGATCGCCATCCGCCCGCGCGACCGGCGCTGTCGCCGCAGCGAAAACGAACGCTGCGAGGACGAGCAGGGCCGCCGCCCTCACGCATCGCCGGGCGCAGGCGATCGCGCCCCAGTCGACGCCGAGCATCTCGCGGCTGTGCGCCTGGGCGGGCTCGGTCACGCGCGCGAGGCTCCTCGATCGCGTCCCCGCAGGGGCCGGGCGCGCAAGCTCGCGCCCCACGCCACCGCGATCACCACCGCGCCGGCAACGAACACAATCCACGACACGGCGGCCGTGCCGCCGGAGCCCGCTCCGGAACTCTCCTCGGGGGTCGGGATCGCCGCCGGCAACGGATGGCCCGCCGCCGCGGCCAGGCTCTGCACCGCGGCGACCGCGGCCGTGGCCAGCCCACCGCCGGTGCCGGCCAGGCGAGCCCGGGCAAGCGCCGCCTGTTGGCTCGCCGTCGGGCCGGCGCCGGTGGACAGACCGAAGCCGTCCGGCATCACCACCAGCACGGGCGCGTGCACGGCGAACGAGAGCTCCTCCCACAGGAAACGCGCGTAGTTCTGCGGCTGGCGCCACAGCGCCGTGACCGACCCGAGGTCCGACGCGGAGGCGATCAGCGCCACGCGGATCGGATAGCCATGGCGCGCGGCGGCCGCGAGCACCGCCGCCAGCCGCGTCTGCTCCCCCGCTTTAGCTCCGACGTCGGCGGGCACGAACGCGTTCTGGGAGACCAGAACATCGCTGGCCGGATCGCCATCGGCGCCCGCCCGCCCGGGCGAGCTCACGATCGCAGCGGCGATCAACAGCAGACCCAACCCGACGTGCCAAGGAACGCTCCGTGGCCGGCCCCGGGGGAGAATGTGCGTGGTCTCTGACATGCGATCGGCTCGATGACGACACGGCCCGCCCTGCAATGCGTCGGCGCGGCCGCCTCGCACGCAATCTACGGCCAGCGGCTGCGCATCGCCCTCACGCTCCTGGGCACGCTGATCGGTGCGGTCCTGCTACCGGCGGGGAGCGCACAGGCGCACGGTGGGGGGCAGCCCGTCGCGACCAGCTACCTGGCCAAGTTGAGCACCGTTCCGACGGGCCTCGACGCCAGGGTCGTCGACGGCGACCTGCGACTGTGGCTACGCGTGCCCGCGAGCACGCCGGTGACCGTGCTCGACTACCGCGGCGCTCCCTACCTGCGATACGACCGCTCAGGAGTGCAGGTCAACCACAACTCGGCGATGTACTACCTCAACCAGACGCCCGTCGCCGAGACCCCGCCCGCCAACCTCACCGCCACCACGCCACCCGACTGGCAGCCCGCCAGCAGCGCACACGACTACGCCTGGCACGACGGCCGGCTCCACGCCCTGGCCACGATCGCGCTCACACCCGGCACCCGATACGTCGGCACCTGGACCATCCCGCTCATCAACCGCGGGCGGCGGGCCGCCATCACCGGCGGGCTCTGGCACGCCGAGCGCCCCTCGCTCGTGTGGTTCTGGCCGCTCGTCGTGCTGCTCGCCTGCGTGATCGCCGCCTCCCGCCTGCGGCGCCCCGGGCTCAACGCGCACCTCGCGCGCGTCCTCGGCATCACGACACTCCTCGCCCTCGCCGTCGCCGTCGCCGGAGCGGGCCGCGAACTGCACGGCCATCCGAACATCTCGCCCACCCAAGACGTCGAGCTCGCGATCATCCTCGCCTTCGCCGCCTGGGGACTGTACCGACTCCTCCTACAGAAGCCCGGCTCCATCACCTACTTCGTGATCGCGTTCGCCGCGCTGTGGCAAGGCATCGGCCTTATCCCGGTCCTACGCGACGGCTTCGTGCTCATCGACCTACCCGCGTTCGTGGCCCGGACCGCCACGCTGCTCTGCCTCGCCTGCGGAGCGGCAATCCTGCTGCTCGTCTTCCGCCGCGACACGCTCCCCGAACGCACGCCGGCGCCCGACCACCCACAGACGACCAGCGAGGTCGACGCTGACGATCGCGACGAAGCCTGGGAAGTCCGCTAGGTGCCCCACCGTTCTCCTGATGGCGGGGTGCTGTACTCAGACCACCGGCCGGTGCCCGCCTCGTGCTTGCTCGATTACCGACAGGCTGGACGGCGATCCCCGTTGGTCCGGAGCAGCAACCAGAGTCAACTCCGCAAGCGTTAATCTGGGACATCCTCGCCTGGCCCCCCTGGCTATGTGGTTGGCCCGGTGCGTCGTCGTGCCGCGTCTTCGGCTCCTTCGTTCCCTGCGAGCAGCTCCGTACGTGCGCGTGCGAGCCTTGAACGGATGGTGCCGACTGGGCAGGAGCAAATCCTGGCGGCTTCTTCGTAGCTGAAGCCGAGGAGCTGGGTGAGGACGAACGCCTCGCGGCGATCGTGTCCGAGCCGGCTGATCAAGTCCAGCAGGAGCGCGCGGTCCGCTGCCTCGGCGGCGCGATTGGGTGGACGCAGCGCGGCGATCTGCCGGTGGGCTTGGTCGCGGCGCCGGTCGGCGCGGAGCTGGTCGATGCATACGTGACGAGCGATCCCGATCAGCCATGTGGTCGCGGCCGAGCGGCCGCGGAACGTCGGGAGCGCCCGCAGAGCCCTTTCGAACGTGTCCTGGGCGAGTTCGTCGGCCCGGTCGGCGCTGATCATCGTCACGCAGTAGCGCCAGACCGGCCGGTAGCAGAGCTCGATCCACGCGTCGAGCGACGCGCGGTCCCCGTCCGCGGCCCGGAGTGCCAGCTTCGTCGCCGCGTCCATCGTCGCGGATCGTACTGGCCCTGGGACTGACGGACGGCGGTGGGCTGCGCGCCGGGAACTTTTTGTCCGGCGCGCTCGACATACGGGCATGAACTGCGAGGAAGCGAGATCGACGATCTCGGCAGCGGTGGACGGCGAGCTACCCGCCGCGGAGATTGCGGCATTGGAGCTGCACACGGAGGGTTGCGAGGCCTGCCGCGACTGGCAGCAGCGGGCGCAATGGTTGGCTCGCGTGACTCGACTGGGTGCCGCTGATGCGATCCCCGGGCCCGACCAGGCTTGGAAGCGCAGGATCGTCGCGACAGCGCCGCGTCGACGGACGCCTGGGCAGCGCCTGCGCGTCGCGCTGGTTGTGGTCGCGCTGGTGGAACTCGCGGTCACACTCCCGCTCTTTCTGTCCGGCCGCGTCCATGCGATCCGCGATCAGGGTGCGCTGGATGTGGCACTCGCGGCCGGGCTACTCGTCGTGGCATGGCGGCCCTGGCGCGCGGCGGGCCTTCAGACCGTCCTCGGAGTCGCGGCCGCCTTGTTGATGGGCACCGAGATCATCGACCTGATCCGTGGCGACGGGGAGTTCCTTGACCTGAGCCGCCATCTGCTGGTGCTCGCGAGTTGGTGGCTCGTGTGGTCGCTAGCACGCGCAGTGCCCCAGATGCCCCCCGCGTCTCACACCGCCGAGCGGCGCCCGTGGCATCGAAGTTCCTGGCCAGCCGACGGTGCCCAGCCATCGCCGCCAGCCGCAGACGGTCGCACCCAGCAGCCTGCCGCACAGGCCGTGGGCGAGCGCAGCCAGCGGCGGGCAGCGTGAGCGAGCGATGCTCCACTCGCAGCCCGCGGCGCCGGGCTGCCGCACCGATCACCACCTGCGTGATGGCAGCGCCCGGCACGTATGCCAGCGCGCCGAGCTTCGGCCGTCGACCTGCCGTCACGCGCTGGCACCTGCTGGTCGCCGCTAGCAAGCACCTGACCACGACCATGCTGAACAAGGGGGAACCG